>Ga0074044_10003099_pt1 | contig 14294 bp, 10 predicted proteins | sample BogForMeECP23OM1_FD_94443 | JGI IMG/M metagenome (GOLD analysis project Ga0074044, IMG submission 94443) | Bog forest soil microbial communities from Calvert Island, British Columbia, Canada - Bog Forest MetaG ECP23OM1 | ecosystem: Environmental > Terrestrial > Soil > Wetlands ... | reverse complement strand
GCCTTTATTTTTTCCGGCAGGCTCTTGGCGGCTTCCAGTGCGGCGCCGTAATCGCCTTTGTCGAACGCATCTTTGGCGGCCTGAATCGATGTTTGTACATCTTTAGCTTGATCGGGCACATATTGGTTCGCCTGGTCGGCCACAGCCGAATATGCAGTCTGGGCTCCCTGGATAGCCGCTTCCGCTGCGGTTTTCTTTGCGGCATCGCAAGCAGCGAATAACATGATTACTGCCAAAAGGGTTGGTACGAATAATCTGCTCTTCATGATGTCTCCTCTTCTCCATTTTGACAACGAAGTTACCGTTAGGGTCATTACTAGCTCGTGCGCCATTGTAATTGAAAAGCGATCGTTCAACATGCGCGTCGGCTTGCGAGTGCGCACAACTCATGGGACGATGAAGCGTGAAGATTATGCTTCTCGGCGAGGCTCGCCGCTGAATGCGCGCCGTTGTTCAACGCGTAAGCCGGGCTAAGGTGACCATCGATGGCAAGATCACGGGCGAGATTGGCCGTGGGCTGCTGGTTTTGCTGGGTGTCGGCGCCGGCGATACGCTGGCCGATGCCGATTACTTGGCCGAGAAGGTGATTGGTCTGCGCATTTTTGAGGATGCCGGCGGAAAGATGAACCTTTCAGTCGTCGACGTCGAGGGTGCGATTCTCGCCGTATCTCAATTCACGCTGTATGGCGACGTGCGCCGAGGCAAAAGGCCCTCGTTTGATGCGGCCGCTCCGCCGCAGCCCGCGCGCGAACTCTACGAATACCTTGTCGAGAAGATCCGCAGCGCGGGGCTGAGGTGTGAAACGGGCCGCTTTCAAGAGATGATGCAGGTGGAGTTGGTGAACGAAGGGCCGGTCACGATTCTGCTCGATTCCGGGAAAGCCTTTTAGTCATTGTGGCAGGCGGCGGCAATAAGAAGGCCGCCAACTTGCGTCGGCGGCCCTGTTTTCCGCTAACAACGTCCGCGGTTAACTTCAATCGCGTTCCGGTTGCGGTTTCTTCTCGCGGTCCACATCCACGAACCTTCGCGGTGCGTGGTCGGAATGCACGTTCGGAACCGGCAGATCGCCGGCGGACGAGAGATATTCCTGCTCGGGTATGGAAGCTGCCTGCCCGCTCGTGGTCGTGTAAATCGCTTCGTTGAATATCTTTCCGGATTTGGCGCCGGCTGCGGCGAATACCGGAAATGCCTTGCCGCCGCCGAATCCGACTGAGACGTAGTCGGCTACCATGTAGCCGGAGAAGGTATTCGGCAGCCATGCGAGCTGCATCGGCCCGGCCAGCGTTACCGAAGCGCTCCATTTCGCGCCGCCAGTGGACGACTGGATGAGCCCCGCATAAATCTCGCACGTGGTGGTCGTACACGCCGACACCGGATAGTAGTAGTAGACAAATGCCACGTGAGCGGTGGCACCCTTGGTCCCAGGTGCGATGCCCATGCCGATGATGAAGTGGTCCACAGTGCTGAACGTGCCATCGATCGGAACGCGCTTTACCGCCGACCACTTTGTGCCGTTCGTGCTTGTGCTGTAGACGATGTCATTTTCGGCGCAATTCAACCGGTACCGGCAATCGGGCCACGCCACATATATCTTGCCCCCGGCGTCGATCGCCGAAGCGACTAGTCCCGCACTGCGCAGATTGCCTGCCTCAAGGTGGCTGTTGTCGACGGCCACGTTGACCGCTGCATTCCAGGTCTTGCCTCCGTTGGTGGAGATGAATGCGATGATGTCGCCATTATCGCCGTTGATCGGAACTACCACCGTGCCGTTCGGGCGGACCAGCGGCACTCCGCCAACGCCGGAATCGTTGGCCACCGTCGTCTGCTCCGGACTCCAAGTCAAGCCGCCGTCGGTCGAGGTGCTCATTTCGACGTAGCCGGTGTTGGTGTCGTCCCACTCGGAGTAGCAGTGACCATAGTATTTGCTGGTGGCAGTGTTGTCGCACACGATCCAGTTTTTGTCAGGCGAGCCCAGTTTGGTAACCGAGACAGGGTTGTCCCAAGTGAGGCCGTCTGTGGAGCGGCTGACGGCAACCGAAGTATTGCCGTTGCGGTCGATCGGGAGTGTCGAGATCAGCCAAATCTTGTGCAGAGCATCGTAAGCGACCGCGGCATCGCTGGCGGCGTCGTTGAGGCCATTGCCCTGATAGATCGTAATTCCGGGCAGGTATCCGTTGGTCCAGGTCGCGCCGCCGTTCGTCGACGTGGCAAACCCGATGTCCGCTCCGCCTCCGCCAAAAATACGCGCTACCTGGAATCCGGTCACGATGGTTGAGCCCCAGGTAAACGTGCCAGGCTCGACCTCGGTATCGTGCTGGCTGGGAGTGTCCGTGAAGGTGTCCTGGCTGAGTTGAGTAAGGGTCACCTGGGCCGGGGCCAATGTCGTAAATACTAGGGCGCCTAGTAGTACGAAAAACAGCGTGAGGCCCTTGGAATATCTTTTAATGCTCATTGCAATCAACCTCGGGGATAGGGAATGAAAAGTTATTGACGTGGCACACAACAGCCAAAACGCTCCGCGCAAGGATTTGCAGTACACGTTGAAGAGGAATGGGCCCGGACCGCCCATTTCGCGCAGGCAGCCCGTCTCAGAAGGGGAGCGTAGCGGGTTGCAACGCCGGTGTCAATGTAAAACGGAAAGACGAGATGCGCCGGAAGTGCAATCCGAGGGCACTAAGTGACACTCTGTTGCTCACGCTCGCCGATCACATTTGTTAATTGGAGCTCTGGACTTCCATGCTTTCGGTGACCCAGAGCTGCGCGGGAGCCCCCTTGGTGGTGCGGGTGGCCGTGGCTCGAAAGCCGGCGGAAGAAAGTTCGACATCGTAAACGTAAGGCGGGCGCTCGCGCTTGATGGTGAGGTAGTTTCCCGAGACCAACTCGTCGAGTGAAGCATACTTGCCTTCGCTGGCTTGATAAGCGCGCTCGACGTTTGCGATCGCAATGAGATCGTTCTTCACGCCCGCGATCGTCGCCACCTCAGGACCGCTTGCCGGTGCCGAGGCCGCCGTGGGATCGATCGCCTTTATCTGTAGCGAATAAATGTACATACCGATGGCCAGCGTGGCGACCGTGCCTAGAAATCCGAATGCTCGTCCCATAGAGAGCTCCAGGATTATTCCACTGCGAACGGGGGAGGGGAGGCAAGTGACGAGAGTGTATAGGCGGAGGAGCCGATTCTACCCTGGTTTTGTAGGCTGGGCTGCTGTTGGGTTAGCCGAGCGCAGCCTGCGGCGCATCAGAACATGTCCGCCTGCATCTGCTGCTCGATGTAGCGGTGGCTATCGAATTTCTTGCCGGTGCTGGCGCCTGACATGTAGCGGATTTGGCCAAAGATGGGTCGCGTGAACCAGGGGCGGTCGAACTTGCCGACGATGGACCATGCGATTCCGGCGTAGCCGTTTGGGTCGCGGCCGTCGAGTTCGTATTTGTCATTGAGAGCGACCGCAATGCGGTACGCTTCGGCCGGCGTACGGCTCCATTCGAGAATCTTCTTTCCCCAATACATGCGCATGTAGTTGTGCATCCAGCCGGAGATCGCCATCTGGCGCTGGGCGGCGTTCCAGAGCGGGTCATGCGTTTCGGCGTCTTCGAGCTGGCGCTCGGAGTAGAGGTAAGGACGCGGATCTTTTGCATGTTCGGCCAGCGTGCGGTGCGCCCACTTTTCCCCGCTTGCGAAATTGTCGTAATTCGGGTTGTAGGTGACAAAGTTGATGGCCAGCTCGCGCCAGACTAGCAATTCGTCGAGGAACGATTCTTTCTCGGCTTTGGGAGCGTCAGCGTTGCGGACTGCGAGCGCAATGGTTAGCGGGCTGATGTGGCCGAAGTGCAGATATGGCGACAGACGGCTGGTTCCGTCGAGTTCGGGGTGATTTCGGTCTTTAGAATAACGCGCCAGTTTCTGGTGAGTGAACTCGCGCAGGAGGCGAAGGGCTTCTTTTGTTCCGCCTTTGAACGTATCCACGGCGCCGACGGAGCGGTCGAGCGGCCAGGCCTTGGTTATGTCGAAGTTTGGAGCTAGTGACTGCAGATTTCGCGGCTCTTTCCAGCGCACTTTTGCGCGCGGATTTACGGGCTTGAACAGGAAGAGGTCGAGGTATGCGCGCAATTTTCTTCGGATGTGGAACGCCGCGTACTGCTCTTTTTCAATCAAACGCGACGGGACGATTACGTCGGAGTCAACGGTCCACAGGGGAGCGCGCAGCTTCTTCGTCGCAATTTCGCGCCAACGCTCCGGCTCACGCATGGGATTCTCATCGCCTACGACCATTGCGGGATGAATTTCATCGCAGAACTTCAGAAGGCTGTGGTCGGGATAGCGGCGCAGTACAAATCCGATGCCGCGCTTCTCGAGTGCGGAGGCGATATCGGGGATGCCCTCGACGAGAAATTGATAGGACCGCAGGTTAGCGCGCGGATAAAACGGCACCGGGGCAAAAAAAACGACGACGGGCTTGCCGAGCGCGTTCGCAGCCTCGACCGCTACATCGAGCGCGGGATTGTCAACGCCGCGCTGCGAGCGTTGCATCCAATAAACAACGCAAGCGCCATTTGGGTCTGGCCACCCCGACCGCCGCATTCGTACCCGAGGATCTTCAACCAGCTTTTCCAATTCTGCCATTTGTGACCAGACCAGGTTATTCAGTGATTCAACTCAATCTTAACGTTGTACCATCAAAGCGCATGTCCTTCGCGCCTCATCCGGTGGAGCATTCCAGCGCGCGCCTGCTCGAGTTCGAAACGCTGCGCGAGTTGCTGGCAGGCTATGCCTCGTCGCCGCTCGGCAAGCGGCGGATTGCCGAGTTGCGCGCTTCGGTTGAACGTGGCTGGATCGAGAACCAGCATGCGCTTACGACGGAGATTCGTGAATTCCGCCGAGTGGGCGGGCGGTTTGAATTTGGCGGGTTGCCGGAGGTGGAGAAACTCGTTGAGAAATCGCGGATCGCTGGCGCGGCCCTCGAGACTACCGAGATTCGCGATGTGGTTCAGCTTGTCGACCGGGCGTCGGAGTGGCGGGAGATTGTGCGGCAACCTCCTGCTGCGATGCGGGCGGAATGGACGGCAGTGGCGGCGCTTTCCGAAGGGATTGTCGATTTCACTGATTTCCTCCGGACGTTCCGCAACAAGATTCTGCCGGATGGAACGCTGGACGATCGGGCGTCGCCGGAGCTGGCAAGGATTCGCCGCGAAATCGAAAAACAGAAACGCCTGATTCAGGAATCGCTGCGCGGGCATTTGCGGCGGCTGGCCGAGGGAGGGACGGTTCAGGATGAGCTGATCACGATTCGTGGCGAGCGTTTCGTGATTCCGGTCAAGGTGGAGCAGAAGCGGCGAGTGCAGGGCGTAGTGCATGGCGCGAGTTCGAGCGGGCAGACCGTGTTTGTCGAGCCGCTGGAGACGATCGAGCAGAACAACGAACTGGTGCGGCTGATTGATGAGGAACTGGCCGAGGTGCACCGGATTTTGCTCGAAATGACGCGAAAGATCGGGGAGAACGCGGGGGCGATTCTGGCGGCTGCGGACGCGCTGGGCGAGTTGGAGTTGCAGTTTGCTAAAGCGCGGTTTGCGGAGGATTACAACTGCGTGGCGGCCAAGTTCTTGGGCAAAGCGGACGGCGGGGCGCCGTCCCAACCGCCGGCGGGGGCGCCAGCGCTACGGGCGGCGCTTATTCTGCATCGGGCTCGGCATCCTTTGCTGGAGCGGAATTTGAAACTGAAGAACCTCGCCATTGTTCCCGTCACGGTCGAGCTTGAGGGCGAGCGGCGACAGTTGGTCATCACGGGGCCGAATACCGGCGGGAAGACTGTCACGTTAAAAACCGTCGGACTGCTGGCCCTGATGGCGCAAGCAGGCATTCCGGTTCCGGCGGACCGGGCGGAGGTGCCGGTGTTTGACGCGATTCTTGCCGACATCGGCGACTATCAATCAATCGAACAGAATCTGTCTACGTTTTCTGCGCACGTCACCAACATCGATTTCATTTCGCGCACGGCTACCGCGGATTCGCTGGTGCTGCTCGATGAGCTTGGGTCGGCGACCGATCCCGAGGAAGGCGCCGCGTTGGCAGTGGCAATCGCGGAACATTTTCGGAAAATCGGTTGCATGATTGTCATTTCTACGCATCACACTTCGCTCAAGGTCTACGGTGCGAACACGGCAGGCGTCGTGAATGCGGCGGTGGGCTTCAACGAGGCCACACTCGAGCCAACCTATGAGTTGAAAACCGGTGTGCCGGGAGCTTCGGCGGGAATCAACATTGCCCGGCGGCTGGGGCTGAATCCGGCAATCATCGCGTCGGCGCAGGGGCGGCTGGGCACGCAGACGAAGGATGTGGCGCTGTTTTTGGATCGTTTGCATTCGGAACTGCGGACGCTGGATCAGGAGCGGGCGCGGACCAAGGCACGCGAACAGGAACTGGAGCGGGAGAAGGCGCAGTTGGCTGCCGAGGGACGCAAGGAGCAGCAGGCGAAGGTGCGCGAACTGGAAAAGAAAATGGAGACGCTGTTTCGCGATTTCGAATATCACGCGCGCGAGGCAGTGAATGCGGTGCAGGATCGGGCAGCGGCGCAGAAGCTCTCGAAGGATGCGGAACGGCGGATTGCGCGGGCGCGGCGGGAGTTTCGCGAGCAGTTTGATTCAGCGGTGGTGGCGCATGCAACGGGCGCAGATCGTGGTGATCCGAATGCGCAGCCGTCGCTGGTGAAGCATGTCTCCGAGGGCGACACCGTGAAGTTGAAGTCGATGGGACGCGCGGCGGTGGTGAAGAAGAAGATTGACGAGAACCACTTCGACGTCGAGATCGGCTCGATGAAGATGCGCATTGCGCGCGAAGATATTGCCGAGGTGGTGGCGCGGGCGGTGGCGTCTCCGGTGGAAGCGGCGCGGGCGCGGGGGATCAGCGTGTCGCTGGAAAAAGAGGCTGGCGATTCAAGCATGGCAAGCGAGATCAACGTGATCGGGCAGACGGTGGACGACGCGACGCGCGAGGTGGAGAGATTTGTGGACCGGGCGTTTCTGGCAGGCATGCCACGTGTGCGGATTGTGCATGGCAGCGGCATGGGGATTTTGCGCAAAGCGCTGCGCGAGTATTTGAAGAAGCATCCGCATGTGGAGACGGTGGCGGAGCCTCCGCAGAATGAAGGGGGCGGCGGGGCGACGGTGGTGGAGTTGCGAGTGTGACGGAAGGCGCTCCTTTTCCTCAGCGCTGAACGAAATCGGCCCGTATTTCACACCTTTCCCACAGCTCCGCAGCAGAAAGGCCACCCTGCTATATTCCACTCAGTCTCTTTTATCCGCACAATTCCAACGGGAGTAGTGTGTGCCCTCGATGTCCTCTTCTGACAACTTCAAAGAAACCCTCAAGCAACAGGCGGACATCGTCCGCATTGTGGGGGAGTACGTCAAGCTGAAGAAGGCGGGGGCGCAGAATTTCAGTGGGCTTTGTCCGTTTCATAGCGAGAAGACCGCTTCGTTTTCGGTGCATGCTACGCGGCAGTTTTATCACTGCTTTGGCTGTGGGGCTTCGGGGGACGTTTTCAGCTTCGTGCAGAAAGTGGAGAACATTTCCTTCCCTGAAGCCGTCCGGCTGATTGCTCAGAAGCTGGGCGTGCCGATGCCGAAGGTCAGCTTCTCCAGTCCGCAGGAGGCTCGGGACGCTAAGCTGCGCATGGCTTTGCTTGATGTCCATGAGAAAGCGGCAGAGTTTTTTCAGCAGTGCTTGCGGCGTCCGGAAGGAGCGCGGGCGCGTGAATATCTGAAAGGGCGTGGGTTGGATGAGGAGATGATTGCGCATTTCCGGATTGGGTACGCGCCGGATTCGGGCTTCCTGTTGCGCGATGCGCTGCGGCGGGAATTTGATGAGGAGACGCTGCGGGAGAGCGGGCTGTTTTCGTGGAAGCAGTCAGATGAGGGTAGGGGGCCTTCGGCTCCGCCGGAGCGCTCTTCGAGCGCGTCCGGCTCCGCTCAGGAGGACAACTCTTCCAACCCCAACGCGGAGGGAGGAGCGTTCGGAGATGAGGTCCGGGAACTTGGAGCCGAGAGCGTCTCGCTAGAAACTAGCAGCCAGAGGCTAGGAGCCGCTTCACTCGCCATCTATTCCAAATTCCGCAATCGAGTGATGTTTCCCATCGCCAATGAACAGGGGAAGGTCATTGCCTTCACCGGGCGGACGCTTTCCACCGACGAGAAGTCTGGGCCGAAGTATTTGAACTCGCCGGAGACGAAGATTTATTCGAAGTCGCGGGTACTGTTCAATCTGGATCGCGCCAAAGAAGCGATTCGGAAGCTCGAATACGCGATTCTGGTCGAGGGACAGATGGACTGCATTTCGGTGTATGCGGCGGGGTTTCACAACGTGATTGCCTCGTCAGGGACGGCGTTTACGGAGTTGCAGGCTCGGTTGCTGGGGCGGTTTTCAAAAAATATCATTGTCAACTTTGATCCCGATACGGCGGGGGCGCGCGCCACGGAGCGCACGCTTGGCCTATTGGTCGAAGAAGAATTCAACATCCGCGTGCTTACGCTGGAGACTGGGTTTGATCCGGACCTGTTCATCCGTCGCAAAGGGAAGGACGCTTACGGCGCGGCGCTTAAGAACTCGCAGAAATATTTTGATTACTTGATCGACCACGCGCGGGCGCAGTTTGGGGCTCGCAGCGCGGAGAGCAAGGTGAAGGCGGTGAATTATCTCTTGCCGCATATTCAGCGCGTGCCCAGCCGGATTGCCCGCGATGAGTTGGCGATGGAGATCTCACAAAAGCTGGGGATTGACTCGGCCCTGCTCAGACAAGAACTGAAGCACGCCGCGACTTCGCGGTCGGCAACGGCGGTGCAAGCTCCTGCAGAAGCGCAGGTGACCTCGGCGGAGCGCGTGCTGGTTCGGGCTTTGGCTTCGGCGCGCGAGATGCAGGCGAGCGGGACGCGGAGTTCGGCGCGGGATGGCGCTGAGGAGGAGTTCGATCCGGCGCGGCAAGCGCAGTTTGCTCTGGCGGCCGAACGGCTGCATGAGGGATTGGCATCGGAGTCGCTGATGGCCGCCTTGATGGAGGCTGACGCGGAGGGGATCGATCCGCTGGAGCTTGCGCGGAGCGAGGAAGACCGCCGGTTGCTGGCGTCGATCCTGATGAACGACGAGGAAGAACTGACTCCCGATACAGTCGAAGGCGCCGTCCGGGCTTTGCGGCGGATTCATCTAGAGCGCCAGCAGGGGGAAGTGCAGCGAGCCGTGGAGCGTCCCGGGCTCTCGATGGAGGAGAAGAAAGCGCTTGCCCAAGAAAAGGTTCGCCTGAAGCTGGCCAAGATGAATCCGAGCGGCACGGGGACGGATGGGTAGGCGATCCAGTAGTGAATTGGGTTCGAGGCGTCTGCGCATGATGCGATTTTTCGTGTGGCCGGGGAGACCGCGGGTGGGGTTTTTGATAGCGGCGTTGGCGGCGCTTTTGTTTGCGCCGGGAGACGCGGCTGGGCGGACTCGACCGGAGGAACGCTACCAACCCCAGAGGCCCGTTCATCTGGATCGCGACGGGCGCAAGTGGTCGGAAAAGACGCTGCGCCGGATGTCGCCGGAGGAAAAAGTCGGGCAACTGTTCATGATCTGGGTGAAAGTGCAGTTCATGAACGAAGCCGATCCGATGTGGCTTCAGCTCCGCGACAACGTACGCAAGTATCACATTGGGTCGCTCGGGATGACGGTTCCGGCCGACGGTCCTTTCCTCTTCAAGAACCAGCCTTATGAAGCAGCGGAGCTGCTGAATCGGCTGCAGAAGGATTCGCAGCTGCCCCTGATTGTTGCAGCTGATTTTGAGCGCGGAGTTTCGATGCGGCTCAACGGAACTACGGTTTTTCCGCATGCCATGGCGTTCGGCGCAACCGGCAAGCCCGAAAACACCGAGGAGTTCGGACGCATTACTGCGCTTGAGGCCCGCGCGATTGGCGTGCAGTGGAATTTCTTTCCTGATGCGGACGTCAATTCCAATCCTGCGAACCCAATTATCAACACGCGTTCGTTTGGCGAGGACCCGCAACAGGTCGGGGATTACGTAGCCGCTTACATCAAGGGCGCGCATGAGGGCGCGATGCTCGCAACGGCAAAACATTTTCCAGGGCATGGCGACACGGCAACCGATTCGCACCTAGGGATCGCACAGGTGACCGGCGACCGGGCGCGGCTGGAGGCAGTGGAACTGCCTCCGTTTAAGAGGGCGATCGCAGCAGGCGTGGATGCGATCATGGTGGCGCACGTGACCGTGCCGGCGCTCGATCCTGAGCCGAACCGGGTGGCGACGACCTCGAAGTCGGTTGTGGACGGGCTGCTAAAAGAAGAGATGGGATTCAAGGGAATCGTGGTCACGGATGCGCTCGATATGGCGGGGCTGACACGCCTTTACGCGAATGACGTGGGACGAGCAGCGGTCGAGTCATTCGAGGCAGGAAACGACCTGCTGATCATTCCGGCGGATCTCGACAAGAGTTACCGCGCGGTGCTGGACGCGGTGCGGAGCGGGGAGATCAGCCGCGACCGGCTGGACGAATCCGTGCGCAAGATCCTGGAGCTAAAGGCTTCGTTTGGGTTGCACAAGGGACGCCTTGTGGACTTGAGCCACTTGGCGAGCGACGTCGGCAGACCCGAAAACCTGGCAGTTGGGCAACGAATTGCGGAGGAAGCGATTACGCTGGTGCGGGAGAACGGCCACGCGCTGCCGCTTTCAACAACTTCTTCGGGAACCTTGGCCGCGGCTCTTCCGTATCAATCAGTGACAGAGGCGCGGAACCGTCTTGTTGTGGTCATTTTCTCCGACGATCTGCGCGGCGAGTCGGGGCGAACGCTGGAGCGGCAGATTCTGGTTCGTGTACCGGATGCGAGGATCATTTATGTCGATCCGCGGTCGGCCGAGGGTATGAAAGCGCCAATCGCAGAAGCAGTAGAAGCGGCCGAACATGTCGTGGCTGCCTTGTATATGATTCCTACGGCTGGCAAAGCGATCCGCTCCTCTCAAGGGTTGAAGAATACAGTTGCGATGGACGCCGCCGCCGCAAGCTTGCTCACTGCGATTCTCGATCACGCGGCCGACCGCACGATCGTTTTAGCGATGGGTAATCCGTATGTGATTGGCGATCATCCGGCGATCCAGAATTATATGTGCGCGTTTTCAAACGCGACGGTTTCGGAAAGCGCGGCGGTGAAAGCCTTGTTTGGGGAAATTCCGATTCGCGGTCATTTACCCGTTACAATTCCCGGCGTCGCGGCTCGGGGCGAGGGTTTGGAACGGCCGGCACAGCCGGTTTCAGGAGGTTTTGGTCATGTTCAACAGCATCATGTTCAAAGAGAAGACGTTCTCCAATAACACCGGTCGCCATCGCGTCATCACGCAATTAGCGCTCGGAGGAGTGATTGCGGCCCTCTGCGTTCTGCCTGCGTGCAGCATCAACGTGGACAAGGACAGCAACAAAGAAGGTGCGAAACACGTGGACATAACGTCTCCGCTGGGCGATCTTCACGTCAGCGAGCAGGCGGACATCCGCGACTCTGGGTTGAGTGTGTACCCGGGGGCGACACCGGCCCCGAAGGACAAGAGTGACGACGAGAAAAGTGCCAATGTGAACCTGGCGCTGCCCGGCTTCCAGTTGAAGGTCGTGGCAGCTGAGTTTCTCTCCGACGCGGCCCCAGATAAAGTCACGTCGTATTACGACAAAGAACTGCAGAAGTTCGGCAAGCCGATCCAATGCCGCGGAGCCTACGACCGCGGGGGACACGTTGATACGCACGACAAGGACGATCTTGAGAAGCCCGTAACCTGCGACAAGAGCGACAGCGGAGACGGTTTGGAACTGAAGGTTGGCACCGAGGGAAACCAGCATATTGTGGCGGTCAAGCCGAACAGCAAAGGGACCCGGTTTGCCTTGGTCTACATACGCATGCACACGGGGAAGGACAACACGATTTGACATCACCCCTGACTCAGGTCGTTGAGTTTGCCGCTGGCGGGACCGGGGTTGCCGTCCGGTTTGTTCTGCGCTAGCTTCACATCAGTGGATCATTCCTGCGAAAAGTGCGGCGCCGCAGTCGAAGACGGCCGGCCATTTTGTCCACAATGCCGCGCGCCGCAAATTCACGTGCAGGCCGCGGTTCCTATCGGTGAAACCGTTGGCGAGGGGCCGTCCGGCGAGGCATTTGCGCGGATTCCGCAAAATACAAACCTAGAGCATCCGCTCGCCTTGCAGCAGAGCCTGCTCGATAGGGGTGCGGCAACCAGGGCAGCCGTCAAAGCGGGCGTTCTGGGCTTCTTTGTGGGAATGATTCCGCTCCTCGGTATTGTTCTGACGGGTTCGCTGGCAGTGTATTTTTACCGGCGGGAGAAGGGGCTTGCGCCAGCGCCCGGAATCGGATCACGCCTGGGCGGAGCAGCCGGTGTAGTGTCGTTCGGCATTAACACGCTGCTGATCACCGTCCGGCTTTTAGTGTTTCACGCGCAGCGCGAGTATATCGACACCATGCTGAAGCTCGCGCAAGCGGTTGGCTACAATCCTGCCGATCCGGAAATTCAGGCAGCGGTGCGCAACCTATTTACGCCGTCTGGGCTGGTGCTGACTTTCTTCTTCGGGATGCTTTTCACGGTGGCGCTGGCAGCGCTGGGTGGCGCGTTGGCAGCGCTGGTTCTGCGGCATCCGCCGCGAGGCTAGGCCGGGTGGCCTTGCTCTCATCTTCCCACACGCGTATCATGCAGCGTTTATGAGTTCGCACGCCAGCCCGTCCAACGGCGATTCTTCAGAAAGCCCGGCCTACGGTGCAGACAATGGAAAATCAGATTATTGAAGTGAACCTTCGCGAAGTGGACAATGCAGAAAAAGTTCTTCTGATGGAAAACAATAGCTAACTATGAATGCAGCCCGCGGTTCCTTGCTCGGCATTGAGCATCTGGAAGCAGCCGAGATCATGAAAATCCTGAAGTTTGCCCGGCGGATGAATCCGGACCGGCCTCGCCCTTTACTCAAGGGCCGGCGCGTCGTGCTGCTTTTTTACGAGGCTTCGACCCGGACGCGCAGTTCTTTTGAAATCGCAGCCAAGGCACTGGGCGCGCATACGGTATTGATTCAGGCGAGCGGTTCAAGTATTGAGAAAGGCGAGTCGCTGCTCGATACGGGCTATACGCTGCGCGCGGTGGGCGCCGATGCGATTGTCATCCGGCATCCAAACGCGGGAGCGCCGCAGGTGATGGCGCAGCGCCTTGACGTGCCCGTCATCAACGCCGGTGATGGGCTGCACGAGCATCCGTCGCAGGCGCTGCTGGACGCATACACGATTCTGCGGAACAAAAGGAGCTTTAAAGGGCTGCAGGTGTGCATCGTCGGCGATATCTTTCATAGCCGAGTGGCTCGCTCAGCCTGCCATTTGCTGTCGAAGTTTGGCGTGAAGGTTATTTTGTGTGGCCCACCCGAACTTGTGCCCGACATCGCCGCGACCATCGCTCCAGGAGTTCGCGTGACGCGTCATATCGAAGATGCGCTGCGCGGAACCGATGTCGTAATGCTGCTGCGCGTGCAGAAGGAGCGGCTCGCCGGAATGAAGATCGATTTGCCGGAATACATTGCGCGCTACCAGATGACACCGGCACGGTTGAAGATGGCGAAGAAAGACTCCATTGTGATGCACCCTGGGCCAATCATTCGCGGCCTGGAATTGACAAGCGAAGTGGCCGATGGCGCGCAGTCGCGGATTCTGGCGGAAGTGCAGAACGGCGTGCCCACGCGCATGGCGATTCTGGCGCGGGCGATGGGCAAGATGCGATGAAGGAAACTTCGCTTCCACGGATTCACAGATCCGCGTGAATCTGCGGGAAAGAAGTTACCCGACGAGCGCTAGAAGTTGAGGAACTAAGTTGAAAAGTCACGACAAAACGAGCCTGTTGATCCACGGCGGGCATGTGATTGACCCGGCGGCGCGCATTGACGCGCCCATGGACATCCTGCTGAAAGATGGGCGCGTGGCCGAAGTGGCGGCGCCGCGGAAGATCAAAGGCGCAGATAGCAGGTTTGACGCCCGCGGCCTGGTTGTTGCTCCGGGGTTCATTGACCTGCACGTGCACCTGCGTGAACCGGGGCAGCAGCACAAAGAGACCATCGCAACGGGCACAGCGGCTGCCGCAGCCGGAGGGTTCGCTTCGGTCTGCACCATGCCGAATACGGCTCCGGTGGTCGATTCGACTGAGTGGGTCACGTGGCTGCGGCAGGCCGAGCGCGGCGCCGTTGTGAACGTCTTTCCCATCGCGGCGGCTACGCGCGCGAGCAAGGGAGCCGTG
>Ga0074044_10003098_pt1 | contig 14294 bp, 12 predicted proteins | sample BogForMeECP23OM1_FD_94443 | JGI IMG/M metagenome (GOLD analysis project Ga0074044, IMG submission 94443) | Bog forest soil microbial communities from Calvert Island, British Columbia, Canada - Bog Forest MetaG ECP23OM1 | ecosystem: Environmental > Terrestrial > Soil > Wetlands ... | reverse complement strand
CCCGCCCGACGGCCGGGCTGGCTCCTCAACGTCACCAACGACGCTTGGTTCGGCGAGAGCTCCGGCCCCTATCAGCACTTCGAGAGCGCGCGCGTGCGCACGGTCGAGGAGGGCCTCCCGCTCGTGCGCGCGGCGAATACCGGCATTTCGGGCGTGATCGATCCCTATGGCCGCGTGATCGCCCGACTCGGGCTCGGCGAAAGGGGTGTGGTCGATGCGCCGCTCCCTGCCGCACTCCCCAACGCCACCGCAATGGCGCGATTCGGCTCCCTTGGGCTCGCAGGGCTCCTCGCGCTCTCCCTTCTCCTGGCCTGGCGATTTTCGCGCTAACGTCCGGGCTCTCCACCCGAATCACGATTGCATAAAATTCTAGATGATTTACCGTTTGACCCCCCACGGGATTATAAGTAAGTTTTTGCCGCCAAATACTGTTTCCGCAAACAACTCAAGATGGTCCATCATGGCTCCACGCTTACGCGCGACCCGTATCAAGACCGGTAAACCCAATCCGGTTGACGTCCACGTCGGCAGCCGGGTCCGGCTCCGTCGCACCATGCTCGGCATGAGCCAAGAGAAACTTGGCGAAGCCATCGGTCTCACCTTTCAGCAAGTCCAGAAATACGAGCGCGGCGCCAACCGCATAGGCGCCAGCCGGCTGTTCGAGCTGAGTCGCGTGCTCGATGTCCCCGTATCGTTCTTCTTCGACGACATGCCTAGCGAGGCGGCGCTGCGCGCGAGCCGGACGCATGCGGCGGAGGACGGCGAACAGCTCGCGCTCGACCCGATGGCGAAGCGAGAGACGCTCGAGCTCGTCCGTGCCTACTACAGGATCACCGATCCGGGGGTGCGGAAGAAGGTGTTCGAGCTGACCAAGGCGCTGGCCCGCGCGGGCGACGCGGCGTAATCCCGCTCCCGGAGAGGTCTCGCCGCCTTAACACCGGCGGGACGGCCGGGCGCGCTCGCGTGGACCTCATGTCGGTCTGAGCGCGGGGTGCCTCGCGTGCGCGCCAAGCCCGGAGCCCCGGAGCGCGGCCGGCGGCCTTGTCGTCTGGCCGGCTCAGGCCAAGGGACGTGGCAATTTCCGCCGCCTGCGCGCGCGGTTGTGCTTGACATGGCCCTTCAAAGGCTGCGACAAAACCGCGCTTCAGGCCGCGGCGGGAACGCGCATGCGCACCCGAGGGAGCGGCCGATTCCTCGACATCGCACGTCAAGGGGGGTGAGCGTGGCCCTGCGCGATTATCTGTTCACCAGCGAGTCCGTTTCCGAGGGTCATCCGGACAAGGTTTGCGACCGTATCTCGGACGCCGTCGTCGACACCTACCTCACCGCGGACCCTTTTTCGCGGGTGGCCTGCGAGACGCTCGTCACCACCAACCTCGTCGTGATGGCGGGCGAGGTGCGGGGGCCCGCGAGCATCACCAAGCAATCGCTCGAGGAGGTCGCGCGCCGCTGCATCAAGGAGATCGGCTACGAGCAGGAAGGTTTCCATTGGCAGAAGGCGCAAGTGCAGGTCCACGTCCACGCCCAGTCCTCCGACATCGCGCAAGGGGTCGATGCCAAGGACAATAAGGACGAGGGTGCGGGCGACCAGGGCATCATGTTCGGCTATGCCTGCCGCGAGACGGATGCGCTCATGCCGGCTCCCATCTATTACGCGCACGCCATCCTGCTCTCGCTCAAGGAGGCGCGCCACTCGGGTGCCGAGCCGGCTCTTGGACCCGACGCCAAGAGCCAGGTGACGCTGCGCTACATGGACGGCAAGCCGGTAGGTGCGAGCTCGATCGTGGTCTCCACCCAGCATGCGCCCGAGGTCGATCAGGACCAGGTGCGCGAGATCGTCCGCCCGCACGTGATCAACGTGCTTCCCGAGGGCTGGATGTGCCCCGAAGCCGACTTCTACGTGAACCCCACCGGACGTTTCGTGATCGGCGGCCCGGACGGCGATGCCGGCCTAACCGGGCGCAAGATCATCGTCGACACCTACGGCGGCAAGGCGCCCCACGGCGGGGGCGCCTTCTCCGGCAAGGATCCGTCCAAGGTCGACCGCTCGGCCGCCTATGCCGCGCGCTATCTCGCCAAGAACGTCGTCGCCGCCGGCCTGGCCGACGAGTGCACGATCCAGCTCTCCTACGCGATCGGCGTCGCCAAGCCGCTTTCGGTCTATGTCAACACCAACTCGACCGGGCGCGTGGACGAGGAGCAGCTCGTCAACGCGCTCTGCGACATGGTCAATCTCTCCCCGCGCGGCATTCGCGAGCATCTCAAGCTCAACAAGCCGATCTACGCGCGCACCTCCGCCTATGGCCACTTCGGGCGGCCGCCCGAGCCGGACGGCGGCTTCTCCTGGGAAAAGACCGATCTCGCGCCCGAGCTCCGGCGTTTCTTCGGCTTAAACGGCGCCTGAGCCTTCCCCAAGCCAGCCAATGCGCGCGGACCTCTCCCCGCGCCTCTATGGCCGCCGCAAAGGCAAGAAGCTGCGTCCGCGGCAAGAGGCCCTGCTGCAAACCACCTTGCCGCGCGTGCGCATCGAGCCTGCCCCTCCCGGGGAGCAACTCGACCCCAGGCGGCTGTTCACCCCCTCGACCGAGGCGGTGTGGCTCGAGATCGGCTTCGGCGGGGGCGAGCATTTGGCGGCGCAAGCCAAGGCGCAACCGGCGCTGGGCTTCATCGGCTGCGAGCCTTACCTCAATGGCATCGTCAAGCTGCTCGCGGAAATCGAGCGCGAGAAGCTCGCCAATCTGCGCATCTTCCCCGATGACGCGCGCCCGCTTCTCGAGACGCTCAGCCGAGGCTCGCTTGCCTGCGTCTTCGTCCTCTTTCCCGATCCCTGGCCCAAGACGCGGCACCGTCGACGCCGCCTCATCCAAAAAGAGACCCTCGATCTCCTGGCGCGGGCGATGGCCGAAGGGGCCGAGCTGCGTTTGGCGACCGACGACAGGGATTATGCCGCGAGCATGCGCGAGGAGCTCGCCGCGCACGGCGGCTTCGCCGGGCCCGAAGGCGGGGGCGAGGGCTTTCTCGAGCGGCCGGCGGGCTGGCCGCCCACGCGCTACGAGGAAAAAGCGCTGAAAGCCGGACGGCGGCCCTCCTACCTGCTCTACCGGCGTCGGCCGCACGGGGCCAGAGGGGCTTGATTTCCGGGCTGCCGGGGCCTGGCGAGGGCTCGCGGAAAAGTCAAAAAGGCCTTGCGGCGCGCGGCTCTATCGCTATATTTCCCGGACAAGACGTGGTCCCGGAAGGACTGATGAGGTATCAGACCGGAACGAGAGTGGGTCCCAAGCCCACTCTTTAATTTTATTCGGTCTCGGTTGCATAGGAGGTCCGGCTGGCGCGGCCCGCAAGGCGGGCGAGGGAGTCGTCGGTGGGAGGATCGGAACTGCAACACCGCATCGAGCGCCTTCTTGCCCCATCGCTCGAGGCCATGGGTTACGAGATCGTGCGGGTGCAGCTCTCGGGCGGCCGCGTCCCCACGCTCCAGGTCATGGCGGAGCGGACGGGTGGCGCGCCGGTCACGCTCGACGATTGCACGGCGATCAGCCGGACGGCGTCGACGCTTCTCGATGTGGAGGATCCGCTGCAAGGCTCCTACACCCTCGAGGTCAGCTCGCCCGGGATCGACCGTCCGCTCGTGCGCGCGAAGGATTTCGAGCGCTTCGCAGGCTTCGAGGTCAGGGCCGAGACCGCGGTGCCCTTCGATGGCCGCCGTCGCTTCCGGGGCAGGCTGCTCGGGATCGCGGAAGGGATGGTAAGGATCGCCTTGCCCGAGGGAAGCGTCAGCCTACCGCTCGACGCGATCCTCACGGCTCGGCTGGTTTTGACGGATGAGCTCCTCGCGGCCACGCAAGCACAAGAGCGTGCCGCCAACGAACGACGAAGGTAGAGGAATGACCACAGTCCAGATGAGCGCTAGCTCGCCGCGCATCGAGCTCCTCCAGGTGGCCGATGCGGTGGCACGGGAGAAGGGCATCGACCGCGACGAGGTGCTCGAGGCGATGGAGCAGGCGATCCAGAAGGCCGGCCGCTCGAAGTACGGGCTCGAGCACGACATCCGCGCCGCGATCGACCGCAAGACCGGCGAGATCAAGCTTGTGCGCTACCGCGAGGTAGCGGACCCGGTCGAGAACGAGATCACCCAGATTTCGCTCGCTGAGGCTGAGCGCATCGATCCGAAGCTCAAGGTCGGCGACTTCATCACCGATCCGCTGCCGCCCATCGACTTCGGACGCATCGCGGCCCAGACGGCGAAGCAGGTGATCGTCCAGCGCGTGCGCGAGGCGGAGCGCCAGCGCCAGTACCGGGAGTACAAGGACCGCACGGGCGAGATCGTCAACGGCCTGGTCAAGCGCGTCGAGTTCGGCAACGTCATCGTCGACCTCGGCCGCGCCGAGGCGATCCTCAGGCGCGAGGAGATGATCCCGCGCGAGAGCTTCCGCCAGGGCGACCGCGTGCGCGCCTACATCTACGAGGTGCGCGAGGAGCCTCGCGGGCCCCAGATCTTTCTCTCCCGCACGCGGCCCGAGTTCATGCAGCGCCTTTTCGCGCAGGAGGTGCCGGAGATCTACGACGGCATCATCGAGATCAAGGCGGTCGCGCGCGATCCGGGCAGCCGCGCCAAGATCGCGGTGATCTCCAAGGATTCGAGCATCGATCCCGTCGGCGCCTGCGTGGGCATGCGGGGGAGCCGCGTGCAGGCCGTGGTGAGCGAGCTGCAGGGCGAGAAGATCGACATCATTCCCTGGTCCCCCGAGCCCGCGACCTTCGTCGTCAACGCACTCGCCCCCGCCGAGGTCGCGAAGGTCGTGCTCGACGAGGATACGCGGCGCATCGAGGTGATCGTGCCCGGCGAGCAGCTCTCCCTCGCGATCGGCCGGCGCGGGCAGAACGTGCGTCTCGCCTCCCAGCTCACCGGCTGGGACATCGACATCCTGACCGAGGACGAGGAGTCCCAGCGCCGTCAGGAGGAGTTCCGCACGCGCTCCCAGCTCTTCATCGATGCGCTCGACGTCGACGACGTGCTCGCGCACCTCTTGGTGACCGAGGGCTTCTCGACCATCGAGGATGTGGCCTTCGTGCCGCTCGAGGACCTGACGGGCATCGAGGGCTTCGACGAGAGCCTGGCGCGCGAGCTGAGCGCGCGCGCGCGCGTCTATCTCGAAGAGCAGGATCGCAAGTTCGAGGACCGGCGCCGCGAGCTCGGGGTCGAGGATACCCTCAGCGCGATCCCGGGACTGACGCCGGCCATGCAGGTGACGCTCGGCGAGGCGGGCGTCAAGACGCTCGACGATCTCGCCGATCTCTCGAGCGACGAGCTCATCAACCCCGAGGACGGCATCTTGCGCAGCTTCCAGCTCGATGCGGAGACGGCGAACGCCATCATCATGGCCGCGCGCCAGCATTGGTTCGCCGACGAGGCGCCGACGGCCGAGGCTGCCGAGCCGCAGCCGAAGGGGAGCTGAGGACGGTCGGCGCCATGCGGACGGACGCGGGTGCCGAGCCCCCCGAGCCGGCGCGCGAGGACGACGGAGAGGAGCCTCGGGCCCCGCTCCGCCGCTGTATCGTGAGCCGTGCGGTCCTGCCCAAGGAACGGCTCATCCGCTTTGTGGTAGACCCGCAAGGAGCGCTCTTGCCCGACCTCGAGGGAGGCCTGCCGGGGCGGGGATTATGGTTGCAGGCGCGGCGGGATGTAGTAGAAACAGCCTGTGCCAAAGGCAGCTTCGCCAAGGCGGCGCGGACGGCGGTCAGGGTTTCCCCGGGAATGGCCGACCGCATCGAAGCTCTCTTGCGACGGCGCTGCCTCGATATCATCGGGTTAGCGCGTCGCGCGGGGCAGCTTGCCGCCGGCTTCGAGCAGGTACGCGCGTGGCTGGAGGAGGGACGGGCGGCGTTGCTGATTGAGGCGACCGACGGATCGGAGGGCGGGCGCGCCAAGCTTCTGGGAAGCGAGGGCCGCCTGCCGCTCGTCGAGCTGTTCACCGCGCGCGAGCTGGGCGCGGCACTCGGACGAGAGCAGGCCGTGCATGTCGCACTCGGCCCGGGCGCGCTTGCCAAGCGGCTCATCGCCGAGGCGTCGCGTCTCGCCGGTTTTGTCGCTGCGGGCCGGGTGATTCTGCCGGCTGCGGAGAAGGCGAAGTCGCCATGAGGGAAGAACGGACGGATATGACAGAACCGCACGAAACCGACCAGAAGAAGCCGCTTGGGCTGTCGCGTCCCGGCCGCCTCGAGCTGCGCAAGACGGTCGAGACCGGGCAGGTGCGCCAGAGCTTCCCCCATGGCCGCTCGAAGGCGGTGACCGTCGAGGTCAAGCGCAAGCGCACCTTCACCCAGGACGCCGGCGGCCTGCTCCACGAGGTCAAGGCGCCCGTGCCGGACCTGGCCGCGGCGCACGCCGAGGCGGCGGCCGAGGAGGCCGGTCACGCCGCGCGCACGCTCACCGAGGAGGAGCGCGCCGCGCGGGTGCGCGCGCTCAAGAGTGCCGTTCAGGCCGACTTTGAAGCGCGCCGGCGCCACGAGAGCGAGGAATCCCACCGCATCGAGGAGGAGGCGCGCCGCCGGGCCGAGGAGGAGGTTCACCACAAGGCCGAGGAGGCGGCACGCCGCGAGGCCGAGGAGGAGGCGCGCCGTAAGTCCGACGAGGCCGCCCTCACGGCGCTCATCCAGCCGCGGCGCGAGACGATCGAGGCGGCTCGCGAGGCGCCGCGCCAAGCGCGCGGTGTCGAGGCCGCCGAGCCCGAGGCGCGGGGGGTTCCCCATCTCAAGGCCGTGCCGCGCCCGGCTGCAGCGGCGGCCGCCGCTCTGGCGCCCGAGGAGGAGGAAGGGGCCGAGCGGGCGACCAAGCGCGCGGCCGGCAAGGCGCGCCCCGCCTTGGCGCCGAAGCGTCTCGAGCCGCGCCGGCGCACCGGCAAGCTCACCATCACGCAGGCGCTCACCGACAGCGAGGAGGAGCGCGTGCGCTCGCTCGCTTCGGTGCGTCGCGCGCGCGAGCGCGAAAAGCAGCGCGCGCGCCAGGCCCTCATGGAAGCGGGCCAGAAGATCGTGCGCGAGGTGGTGGTGCCCGAGGCGATCACCGTGCAGGATCTCGCGAACCGCATGGCCGAGCGCGGCGCCGACGTGATCAAGACGCTCATGAAGCTTGGCGTGATGGCGACGATCAATCAGGCGATCGATGCCGACACCGCCGAGCTCGTGGTCGCCGAGTTCGGCCACAAGGTGAAGCGCGTCTCCGAGGCGGACGTCGAGATCGGCCTCGAGGGTGTCGAGGATGCACCCGAGAACCTGGTGCCGCGCGCCCCTGTCGTCACCGTGATGGGACACGTCGACCACGGCAAGACCTCGCTCTTGGATGCCTTGCGCGCGACCGACGTCGCCGCGCATGAGGCGGGCGGCATTACCCAGCACATCGGCGCCTACCAGGTCGTGCTCAGCACCGGCGAGCGCATCACCTTTCTCGACACGCCGGGCCACGAGGCCTTCACCGCCATGCGCGCACGCGGCGCCAAGGTGACGGATATCGTCGTGCTCGTCGTGGCGGCGGACGACGGCGTGCAACCGCAGACGGTCGAGGCGATCAACCACGCCAAGGCTGCGAACGTTCCCATCGTGGTCGCGATCAACAAGATCGACAAGCCCGATGCCAATCCGGATCGCGTGCGCAACGATCTCCTGCAATATGGCGTCGTGCTCGAGCAGTTCGGCGGCGACGTGCTCGCCATCGAGGTCTCGGCGACCAAGCGCACGAATCTCGAAAAGCTCGAGGAGGCCATCCTGCTCCAGGCGGAGATATTGGACCTCAAGGTCAATCCGGCGCGCTTGGCGCAGGGAACCGTGATCGAGGCGAAGCTCGAGCGCGGCCGCGGCCCGGTCGCGACGGTGCTCGTCCAGCGCGGCACGCTCAAGGTCGGCGACATCTTCATCGCCGGCGGCGAGTGGGGACACGTGCGCGCTTTGCTCGATGATCGCGGGCTGCCGATCGAGAGTGCCGGCCCGGCGTCACCCGTCGAGGTGCTCGGGCTTAACGGCACGCCGCTCGCGGGCGATGCCTTCAGCGTGGTCGAGACCGAATCGCGCGCGCGCGAGGTCACGGAGTTCCGCCAGCGCAAGCTCCGCGACGTTCGCGTGTCGCGAGGCGCGCGCGGCACCGTGGAGCAGATGTTCTCCAAGATCGCGGCGGGCGAGGCCAAGGAGCTGCCCATCGTGGTCAAGGCGGACGTGCAGGGCTCGGCCGAGGCGATCGTGAACGCGATCCAGCGCCTGGCTACGGACGAGGTCTCCGTGCGCGTGCTGCATGCCGGCGTCGGCGGCATAAACGAATCCGACATAGCGCTCGCCGCCGCGACCCAGGCGCTCATCGTCGGCTTCAACGTGCGCGCCAACCCTCAGGCGCGCGAGCTCGCCCGGCGCGACGGGCTCGAGATTCGTTACTACTCCATCATCTACGACGTCGTCGACGACGTGAAGAAGATGCTCTCCGGCCTCTTGGCGCCGAGGGTTGAGGAGAAGCTCCTGGGCCATGCCGAGGTCCGCGAGGTCTTCGCCATCAGCAAGGTCGGCAAGGTCGCCGGTTGCATGGTGACCGACGGGCTGGTGCGGCGCAGCGCGCGGGCGCGCCTCCTGCGCGACCATGTCGTCGTCCACGACGGCAAGCTCGGCAGCCTGCGGCGCTTCAAGGAGGAGGTGCGCGAGGTCAAGGAAGGCTATGAGTGCGGCATGTCCTTCGAGAATTTCCAGGACGTGCAGCAGGGCGACGTCATCGAGTGCTACGAGGTCGAGGAGGTGGCACGGGAGCTGTGATCGGCTCCTCGGCGCTCTCCGTCGTGCGCGAGCTTCTGCCGCACCCGCTTTCCGGAAGATCGTGCTGAACCCGTAGACGTGACATGACAAGACAGCGTCTCAAGCCCGAGGGCCAGCGCCAGCGGCGCGTCGGCGAGGAAATTCGTCACGCCCTTGCCCGCATCATCGAGCGCGGCCATTTCCGGGATCCCGATCTCGCGGGCGTCTCCATCACCGTGACCGTGGTGCGCATGAGCCCCGATCTGCGCCATGCGACGGCGCAAGTCTTGCGCTTCGGCGGCGGCGACACGGCGGCGGTCGTCCGCGCACTCAACCGAGCCGCCGCCTATGTGCGCGGACAGCTCGCCCACGAGGTCAGGCTTCGCTATGCGCCCGAGCTCCGCTTCGAGGCCGATACGGCCTTCGAGCGCGCGGCCGAGCTCGACCGTATCTTCTTGAGCCCGGCCGTGGTCCGCGACCTCGGCGTCGAGGCGGGCGAGACGGAGAGCGACGCGCCGCGCGGCCCGGGCGAGGAGCGCGGCCATGGCACGTAGGCGAAAGGGCGCGCGGATCGACGGATGGCTCGTCATCGACAAGCCCGCCGGCATCACCTCCGCCGCGGCGGTCAGCCGGGTGAAGCGGGCGCTGGGTGCCGCCAAGGCGGGCCATGCAGGCACGCTCGATCCGCTGGCGACGGGCGTGCTCCCGATCGCGCTCGGCGAGGCCACCAAGACCGTCGCCTATGCGATGGAGGGCAGCAAGAGCTACCGCTTCACGGTCCGCTGGGGAGAGCAGCGCACGACCGACGACGCCGAAGGCGAGGTTGTCGCGCGCTCGGACAAGCGGCCGAGCCGGGCCGAGATCGCGGCGGCATTGCCGCGCTTTGCAGGCGAGCTCGAGCAGGTTCCGCCGGCCTACTCCGCGGTCAAGGTCGAGGGTCGGCGCGCCTACGATCTCGCGCGCGCGGGCGAGGCACCGGAGCTCGCGGCCCGGCGCGTCCGCATCGAGCGCTTCGAGCTCGCTGCCGTGCCCGACGCCGACCACGCGGTCTTCGAGGTGCTCTCGGGCAAGGGCGCCTATATGCGCGGGCTCGTGCGCGATTTGGCCGCAGCCCTCGGTACTTACGGGCATATCGCGGCCCTGCGGCGGCTCTCGGTCGGGCGCTTTAGCGAAGCCGAGGCGATTTCCCTGGATAAAATCGAGGCGCTGGGGCATAGTCCCGCCGCACTCGAGCACCTGTTGCCGGTCGAGACCGCGCTGGCCGACATCCCGGCGCTGGCCCTGACCGAAATCGAGGCGAAGCTCTTGCGGAGCGGTCGCCCCGTTCAGGTGCTCCGCACCGCCGATAGAGCGAAGATCGACGGCATGGCGGACGGCGACGTGGTCTGCGCGATTTCCGGCGGCAAGCCGGTGGCGCTCGTCCGGGTCAGCTCGACACCCGTCCTCCAGCTCCGTCCGGTGCGGGTGCTTCATGTGTAACCCTTAGCTTTCAGGAGAAAGCGATGTCGATTAGCGCGGAGCGCAAGCGCGAGCTCATCGGCGAGTTCGCGCAGGGCGAGACAGACACCGGCTCGCCCGAGGTTCAAGTCGCGATCCTCAGCGAGAGGATCAAGAACCTGACCGACCACCTCAATCTCCACAAGAAGGACTTCCACTCCCGGCGGGGCCTTCTCATGATGGTCGGCCTACGCCGGCGGCTGCTCGATTACTTGCGGGTCAAGGACCTGGAGCGCTACGAGCAGCTGATCAAGCGTCTCGGCCTGCGCCGCTGACACGAGACGCGCGCCATGCCGCGGGCAATCCCCACGAGAAGGCGCCACCCCCTCTCCCATGTGCGCATGGAGCGGGTCCGGCCTGCTCGCGTCCCGGTCCGGTTTCCGGAGGACGGGAGCAGCGTCGTTTTACAGCGATCCGGCAGCGACCGGATAGCAGAAGGATAGGACAAAATGTTCAAGATTTATCGCAAAGAGCTCGTCTGGGGCGGGCGTAAGCTGGTGCTCGAGACCGGCAAGGTCGCACGCCAGGCCGATGGGGCCGTGGTCGCGACCTATGGCGAGACCACCGTGCTCGCGACCGCCGTTGCGCAGAAGACCGTCAAGCCCGGCGTCGACTTCTTTCCCTTGACCGTGAATTACCAGGAGAAGACCTTCGCAGCCGGTAAGATTCCCGGCGGCTTCTTCAAGCGCGAAGGACGTCCGACCGAGAAGGAGGTGCTCACCTCGCGTCTCATCGACCGGCCGATCCGGCCGCTTTTCGCCGCCGGCTTCACCAACGAGACCCAGATCATCTGTACCACCTTGAGCCACGATCTGGAGAACGATCCGGACATCGTGGCCATGGTCGCGGCTTCCGCGGCACTCACCATCTCGGGCATTCCCTTCATGGGCCCGATCGCTGCCGCCCGCGTCGGCCGCATCAACGGCGAGTTCGTGCTCAATCCGCAGATGGACGAGCTGGCCACCTCCGAGCTCGACCTCGTGGTCGCCGGTACCGCGGACGGCGTGCTCATGGTCGAAAGCGAGGCCAAGGAGTTGCCCGAGGAGACCATGCTCCAGGCCGTCATGTTCGGCCATCAGGGCTTCCAGCCGGTGATCCAGGCGATCATCGACCTCGCCGAGGCCTGCGCCAAGGATCCCTGGGCGCTGCCGAGCGCGCACACGGAAAGCGAGCGCGCCGGCGCGCGCTTGGCCGAGCTCGCCGAGGAGCCGCTGCGCGCGGCCTACCGCGAGACCGTCAAGCAGACGCGGGTCGAGTGCGTGGCCAAGGCGAAGACCGATGCGCTCGCCAAGATGATCGAGGAAGGCTTCGATGCGGAGCTCGTCGCCTCGCTTCTGAAGCCGCTCGAGAAGGAGATCGTGCGCGGCAACATCCTCAAGACCGGCCTCCGCATCGACGGGCGCGACACGCGGACCGTTCGCCCCATCGTCGCCGAGGTGGGCGTTTTGCCGCGCGCGCACGGAAGCTCCCTCTTCACGCGCGGCGAGACGCAGGCGCTCGTCACCACCACGCTCGGCACCGGACAGGACGAGCAGATCATCGACGCGCTCGAGGGCGAGTACAGGGAGCACTTCCTTCTCCATTACAATTTCCCGCCCTACTCGGTGGGCGAGGCGAGCTTCATGCGCGCCCCCGGGCGGCGCGAGATCGGGCACGGCAAGCTCGCCTGGCGCGCGGTGCGTCCGCTCCTGCCGCCGAAGGAAGGCTTCCCCTACACGATCCGCGTCGTCTCGGAGATCACCGAATCGAACGGCAGCTCGTCGATGGCGACCGTTTGCGGCGCCTCGCTCTCGCTCATGGACGCGGGCGTTCCGCTCACGCGCCCCGTCGCCGGCATCGCCATGGGCCTCATCAAGGAGACGGACGGCGTCGCCGTGCTCTCCGACATCCTCGGCGACGAGGACCATCTCGGCGACATGGACTTCAAGGTCGCCGGCACGGAGCGCGGCGTCACCTCGCTGCAGATGGACATCAAGATCACCGGCATCACCGAGGAAATCATGCGCACGGCGCTCGATCAGGCGCGTGAGGGCCGCATGCACATCCTGGGCGAAATGGGCAAGGCGATCGCGGGCTCGCGCGAGGGGGTGAGCAAGCATGCGCCGCGCATCACCACCTTCACCATCCCCAAGGACAAGATCCGCGAGGTGATCGGCACGGGCGGCAAGGTGATCCGCGAGATCGTCGAGGTCACGGGGGCCAAGATCGACATCGAGGACGACGGCACGGTCAAGGTGGCGGCGGTCGACGAGCGCGCGAACCAGGCCGCGATCGATTGGATCCGCAACATCGTGGCCGAGCCCGAGGTCGGGGTGATCTACCGCGGCAAGGTGGTCAAGCTCGTCGACTTCGGCGCCTTCGTGAATTTCCTCGGCAGCCGCGACGGCCTCGTGCATGTCTCGGAGATGGCGCCTTACCGCGTCAAGCAGCCCTCCGATGTCGCCAAGGTGGGAGACCAGGTCTACGTCAAGGTGCTCGGCATCGACGAGCGCGGCAAGGTTCGCCTCTCCATGAAGGCGGTCGACCAGAAGACGGGCAAGGAGGCCGCAGCGCAGCCGAGCGAGCGGGAAGGCAAGCGCGAGGAGGGCGGCCCGCGCGAGGCCGGCCGCGCCGATTGAGCGCCGCCGGAGAGGCGCCTCTCGAGGGCGGGCTTGACGTGCCGTTGAAAGGGGCTTCGCGGGACGCGGCCGCGCCTGAGGCCGCTGCCGATGGCGTCCCCGCGTTCTTTCCTAGACGAGCTGCAGGAATATCACGATCAAACCGACCACCGAGACGCCCCACGCCGCCGTGCGCAGCCAGGGCACGCCGGCAAGATAGATGACCGCGTAAGCAAGCCGTGCCCACAAGAAGATCTCGGCGCCGAGGAGAGTGGCGCCATTGGCTTTGCCGCTGGCGGCTGCCACCAGCACGAGTGCTGCGAAGAGAACGAGGTTCTCGAGCATGTTGCGGTGGGCGCGCTGCGCCCGTCCCGCCCAACCGGTGAGCGTCGGCATGTTCTCTCGATTGCCGATGAGCGGCAGCAGACCCACCTGCAGCGACGCCCCTATAGCCGCCACCAGCATCTGGGCGAAGGCCAGTGCGACGGCACATGTGAGCAGCCTGAGATCGGGCGACATGCTTCCCTCCCCGGTTCACGGTGCCGATCCGGCGTCAGTTGAGGCGCTTCGGCACTCTTCAATCGAACGCACTCGGTGATATAGCCCGGCAATCCGCCGCGCGCCAGCGCGATTTCACCGCGGCCCGAAGGGCGACGACACGGAGCCGTGGCCGAAGGGGCCATCTTGTTGGGGCCGGCCCCTTGCCGTACACTCCGGCAGATCGAGGAGACTTGTCCCGTCTTGCCTCGCCCGACTTGGCGGCGAGAGCCGATTTTCCGCGCAAGCCGAGCGTCGGGGGGTACTGATTTCTCGAGCCGGGAGAAGGGCCTCCGCAATGAGCCGGCGGGACTTGCGTCTTCCCAAGGTGATCGGGCACCGCGGTGCGGCGCTGCGCGCACCGGAGAACACGCTCGCCGGCTTCCGCAAGGCGGCGGAGCTCGGCTGCCGCATGATCGAATTCGACGTGCGGCTCAGTCTCGACGACGCGCCGGTCGTCTTCCACGACGACCAGCTCGAGCGCGTGACCGGTGCTGAGGGGGCGGTGGGGGCGACGCTCTTCCGCGATCTCAAGTCTCTCGATGCGGGCGCTCACTTCGCTCCCGCCTATCAAGGCGAGGCAATCCCGAGTCTCGAGGAGGCGTTGGCGCTTCTTAAGACCCTCGAGCTCGCCTTCGATCTCGAGCTCAAGGCGGAGCCGGGTCGCGAGGGAAGGCTCGCCGAGGCGGCGGCCCGCGCGCTTCTACGGCTGTGGCCCGGCGACTTGCCGGCCCCGCTCGTGACCAGCTTCCAGCCCGACGCGGCGGCTGCCTTCCAACGCCTCGCTCCGAACGTCCCGCGCGGCTATCTCGTCGAAGTCCTGCCGCGCGATTGGCGCCAAGCGGCGGAGCGGCTCGGCGCTGCCGCCGTGATCTGCAATCAGCGCCTGCTCTCGCT
>Ga0074044_10003097_pt1 | contig 14297 bp, 11 predicted proteins | sample BogForMeECP23OM1_FD_94443 | JGI IMG/M metagenome (GOLD analysis project Ga0074044, IMG submission 94443) | Bog forest soil microbial communities from Calvert Island, British Columbia, Canada - Bog Forest MetaG ECP23OM1 | ecosystem: Environmental > Terrestrial > Soil > Wetlands ... | reverse complement strand
GACGTCGTTGCCGAAGATGGGATGGAGGCCTTGGGAGATGGGGTTGTCCTGGTTGGGGGTGGAGAGGATTTTCACTTCGCCTTTTGCGTCCCCTGCGAGCCAGACCCATCCGCTGCCGAACTGCCCTACGCCGGCGGCGTTGAATTTTTCCTGGAAGGTTTTGAAGTCGCCGAAGGTCTTCTTGATTACCTCGGCGATGGGGCCGGTGGGATCGCCTCCGCCCTTGGGCTTCATGATGTTCCAGAACATAGTGTGGTTGACGTGGCCACCGCCGTTGTTGCGGACGGCGCCGCGGATATCTTCGGGGACGGCATTCAGGTCGCCCATCAGATCTTCCGCAGTTTTCTTGTGCAGTTCGGGATGCTTGTCCAGGGCCGCGTTCAGGTTCTTGACGTAGGCGGCGTGATGCATGTCGTGATGCAGATGCATTGTCTTTTCGTCGATGGTGGGTTCGAGCGCCTTGTAGTCGTACGGCAGGGGGGGCAGTTCGTGCGCCATTTTCAGTTCCTCCAAAGCTTGTGCCATTTTCGTTTTCCTCCAGAGCGTTAAAGATGCCGGGGTACGGTTGAAGGATTCATGCGGGGCGGGCCTGGTTGTGCTGGCGGCCCCATACATTTGTAACATTTTAGTGGGAAAAAGCGGGCTCGGCGAGCAGTGCCGGATGTGAGGGCGTTTATGGCAACAGAAAGAGCCAGCGTTCAGGGCCCAGCCCCTAAAGGGACGTCTGATACTGAAGAAGTTGCGGTATCGCTAGCGATACCCTGATACGAAACCTACGCCGTTATAATTCTCGTTCATCAATTGTGGTGGAATTCGGAGGGTCTTTGAAGGTTTTATTGCTGGAGAATATCAGCGGGGTGGCGGCTTCGCAGTTTGAGGAAGCGGGGTTCAAGGTGGAGTCGCTGAAGCGGGCACTCGACGAGCGTGAGCTGATCGAGAAGGTGCGCGGGACTTCGATTCTGGGGGTGCGTTCGAAGACGCGCATCACGGCGGCGGTTTTGGATGCGGTGCCGGAGCTGGTGTCGGTGGGGGCGTTCTGCATTGGCGTGGACAAGATCGACCGCGCGGCCTCGAGCGAGCGGGGGATTGGGGTGTTTAACGACCCGCATTCGAACAGCCGGTCGGTGGCGGAGTTGGCGATGGGGGAGATCATCCTGCTGATGCGACGGACATTTGAGGCGAGCACGCGACTGCATGGCGGGGTGTGGAATAAGTCGTCGGCGGGATCGCACGAAGTGCGCGGGCTGACGCTGGGGATTGTAGGCTACGGGAAGATTGGGTCGCAGGTATCGGATCTGGCGGAGGCGATGGGCATGCGCGTGGTGTTTCATGATGTCGCGCACGTGCTGGCGCGCGGAAATGCTCGCGCGGTGAGCTTCCGCGAGCTGCTGGAGATTTCGGATGTGATCACGCTGCACGTCGATGGCAAGCCGCAGAATCAGAATCTGTTTGGGGAAGATGAGATGTGCGCCATGAAAGACGGAGCGTGCCTGATGAATTTGAGCCGCGGGTTTGTGGTGGACCATGAGGCGCTCGCCCGGCATTTAAAAAGCGGGAAGCTGGCAGGAGCGGCGGTGGATGTGTTTCCACAGGAACCGGAGAGTGGCGGCGCCTTTTCAAGTCCGCTGCAAGGGCTGCCGAATGTGATTCTGACTCCGCATATCGGCGGGAGCACGGAGGAGGCGCAGCAGAATATTGGCCAGTTTGTTTCGGCGCGGATGATCGATTATTTCAGGAGCGGCAATTCGCAGCTGAGCGTGAACTTGCCGCAGTGTCATCTGGACCATGCGCCAGGATCGCACCGGCTGACCCACATGCACCACAACGTGCCGGGAATCTTGCGGGCGATTAACGACATTCTGGCGGATCGCGGGATCAATATCGATCGGCAAGTGCTGGATACTCGCGGGCCGCTTGGCTATGCGATCTACGACATCAATCAGGATTGCGATGAGGAGTTACTGGCAAAGCTTCGCGCCGTTCCGCACACGATCCGGGTGCGGGTGCCGGGGGAAGTCAGAGGTTAGAGGTCAGATTGCAGAGGTGGGCGCGTCGGACTGTCCGGGAACGTTGTTGGTGTAATGGCGACGATTTCACCAATTTCTTGACGTTGAGTTCTTTTCTACGCATTCGAGGCGGCGCGGCGTAGGCGGTCCTGCACGGCTTCCCATTCGGGCGCGTTTGGAGGCAGGTCTACTGCGATCCAGTCGACGCTGGCGGCGTCGGCTTCGTGGAGCTTTTCGTAGAGAGCAGCGGCGTAGTCGGCGGCTGCGGTTGGCATCTGGATGGTCTTGATGTCCGGGCGGCTGGGCGGACTCGCATGCTGCAGGTAGATTCCCTGGCCCTGGGCGGGCAGTTTTCCATTGCTCACTAAATATAAGGTGGTGCGCGGGCTGTAGTGGCGCGGGTGCAGGCCGGGCGCGGGATGGGCTCCAGCGTAAACTTCCTGCGCCGAGGCGACTGGCCCGACGATCGCTTCCAGTTCTGTCCGCGAAATTCCTCCAGGACGAAACAGGATCGGCTTGGGCTCGGTCAGCGAGAGCACGGTGGACTCGATGCCGACCTGACAGGGTCCGCCGTCGAGTATGAAATCTACGTCGCTGCCCAGGCTGCGGCGAACGTGGTCGGCGGTGGTCGGAGAAAGTTCGCCGAAGCGGTTCGCGCTGGGTGCGGCGAGCGGAACGCCAGCGGCGCGGATCAGGGCTAGCGCGATCGGATGCGCGGGCATGCGGAGACCGACGGTGGGTAGGCCAGCGGTGACGATCGCAGGAATTGCAGGCTGATTTTCGAGCTGCTTTTCGAGCACCAGCGTCAGCGGACAGGGCCAGAATCGGCGGGCCAGACGGTTGGCGTTTTCGGGCCAGTTCGCAACCAGCGACTGCGCCATATCTATGGATGCTACGTGCACGATGAGCGGGCTGGTTCCGGGTCTGCCTTTGACGGCGTAGATACGGGCTACCGCTTCGGCGTCGAGAGCGTTGGCGCCGAGACCGTAAACCGTTTCGGTGGGGAAGGCGACGAGACGGCCGGCGCGCAGGAACTGGGCGGCGCGCTCGATTTCGCCGGGATCGGCGGTTTGAGATCCGGGTGGGGGCATAAATAATTTCTCCACCGGCAAGCTCGCGAAATTACTTTTTCTTGTCTTCTTTCTTCTCTGGCTCTTCGACTGCCAGGTTGTTGGTCACTGAGAATACGCCGGGAATGCTGTTGGCCTGCATGCCGGCGATTTGCTTTTCCATCTGGCGGGCCACTACGCCTTCGAGGGTGATGTGTCCCTTGTCGACGATGATGTGAATGGGTAGAACGGCGCGCATCTGGTACGGGGCTAGAGCGCTGTTGCCGTAAATGGAGCGGTAGGCAGCGCGGCGGATTCGGTCGTCGCCGATGGACGTGGGCAGGACCTCGATATTGTTGACGACTTTCTCGACACCTTCAATGCGCTTGACCGCCTTTTCGGCGTCGGGCTTGAGACTGGGATTCGAAACCTGGCCGAGGAGGGTCACGGTACCGTCAGGGTCGACCTTGTAGGCGAGGTTGTCGAACACTCCATAGTAAGGAAGCATCACGAGTTCATGACGGACTTCCTTGTAGATGCGATCGAGGCTCTTCTGATTGAGCGCGCCAGTTGGTTGGTTATCCTGGATGGCGGGACTGGCGAGCGCCACCATCGAGAAAATCGTTGTTGAGAGAAGCGTTATTGAGAGAAGCAGTGGGAGAGCAAGAACTGCGAGCAGTGATTTCTTCATTGGTTTGACCTCACAGAAGGCTTTTGCGACATGGTGAGCGGCCCTGAACTTCTTCGCTATTTTCAGACGCTGGAAAGGGGTTAGAAGTTGCTTTTTCTTGCGCCGGGGAGCCTGTCAGCCCTCTGTAGCGGAATCCAGAGTTGCCGTGACCACTGGCCGCTGCCGAGCTGCGCTCGGTAGAGACGGGGCAAGCCCCGTCTCTACCTGAGCGGGCTACAAGAACGCTGAATTCGCCCAAGCAGAATGGAGGCTGTGCGGCGGAGGGGCGAGGGCGCCCGTCCCCACACAACCCACACTTGCTTAGGCGGTTTTGGGTTTGCGGCGGCGCTCTCTGAAGCCTTCGATTAAGAGATAGAGCACTGGGATGAAGAACAAGTTGAGGATCGTGCTCATGATCATACCGCCGAAGACCGTTGTGCCTACGGAGTGGCGTCCGTTTTCTCCGGCGCCGCTGGCGGTGACCAAAGGGACAACGCCGAGGATGAAGGCGAAGGAAGTCATGAGAATCGGGCGCAGGCGGATGCGGGCAGCTTCTACGGCCGCGTCGACAATGGTCATGCCGCGTTCGCGCAACTGCTCGGCGAATTCCACGATCAGGATGGCGTTCTTGGAGGCGAGGCCTACGAGCATGACGAGTCCTACCTGGCAGTAGACATCGTTCTGCTGGCCGCGGAGCCATTGGGCGGAAAGCGCACCGAGCAACGCCATGGGCACGGCGAGCAGAATGATGAAAGGAAGTACGAAACTTTCATACTGCGCCGAGAGGGTCAGATAGACCACCAGCGTTCCGAGTCCGAAGAGGATGAGCGTGGTGGATCCCGAGGCCAACTCTTCGAGTGAAACTCCCGACCATTCGTAGGTGTAACCCTGGGGCAAGGTTTTCGCAGAGAGCCGCTGCATGGCTTCGATGGCTTGTCCGGAGCTGAAGCCGGGGGCAGCGGAGCCGTCGATTTCCGTCGCGCGGAAAAGGTTGTAGTGACTTATGACCTGGGGAGCGGCGGTCTGGCTGATGCTGACTAAGTTTTCCAGCGGGACCATGGCGCCGGAATCGGAGCGCACGTAGTACTGCTTGATGTCCTGCGGATGCGAGCGGAATTGCTTGTCGGCCTGCACATAAACCCGATAAGAACGGTTATTGAAATCGAAATCGTTGATGTAGGCGGAGCCCATGTAGACGCTGAGGGTGTCGGTGATCTGGCTGAGCGGGATGTGCAGGCTTTTGGCTTTTTCGCGATCGATGGTGACGATAAATTGCGGATCGCTGGCGGTGTAGGTGGTGAAGAGTCCGGCGAGGTCGTTGCGCCCGAAACCAGCGCGAGTGAGGTCGTGGGTGACTTTGTCGAGATCCTGAAGAGTGTGATTGCCCTGATCCAGGAGTTCGAATTGGAACCCGCCGAACTGGCCGAGACCTTGCACGGCGGGCGGTTCGAAGACGATGACAATGGCGCCGGAAATTCCGAACAAGGGGCCGCGCAGTCGGTTGAGGATGGCGGCGGCAGTGTGGTCATGGCCCTTGCGCTGCGCGTACGGCCGGAGGGACAAGAAGACCAGGCCGGCGTTGGGCGCGCTGCCTCCGAAGCTGAATCCGGCGATGGAAAAGGTACCCTCGACTTCAGGAAAATTCTTGGTGATGGCGGTCACCTGCTGGCCTATTTTCCGCGTGTATTCGAGCGAAGCTCCGGGGGGAGCCTGGATGACGACGACGAGGTAGCCCTGATCTTCGGTGGGGACGAAGCCTTGGGGCACTTGCCGGAAGATGAAATAAGCGAGACCGAGTCCGGCGAAAAACAAGATCAGGGCGACGGCTTGAAAACGAAGAAAAGCGCGGAGGGCGAGAACGTAGCCATTGTTAATCGCGCTCAGGAGGCGGTCGACGCGCTTGAAGCACCAATTCTTTTCTCCATGCTCGCGACCGAGCAGGAGCGCGGAGAGCGAGGGTGTAAGAGTAAGCGCGTTGAAGGCAGAAATAGAAATCGAAAAGGCGATGGTCAGCGCGAACTGGCGGAACAGAATGCCGGTGGTGCCGGGAAAGAAGGCGACCGGCACGAATACGGCAACCAGCACCAGTGAAGTGGCGATGACGGCTCCGGTGACTTCCCGCATGGCGTCAGACGAGGCTTTGACGGGATTCAATTCGCCTTCCTGCAGGTGGCGCTCAATGTTTTCGATGACGACGATGGCGTCGTCGACCACCAGGCCGGTGGCGAGCGTGATGCCGAACAGGGTCAGCGTGTTGATGGAGAAGCCGAGCAGCTTGACGAAGGCGAAAGTGCCGATGAGCGAGACCGGGATGGTGACGGCCGGGATGATGGTGGAGCGCCAGTCTTCGAGGAAAACGAAGATGACAAGGATGACGAGGAAGATCGCCTGGCCGAGGGTCGAGACTACGTCGCGAATGGATTCGCTGACCGCGTCGGTGGTATCGAAGGCGAGCTCATACTTCATGCCGGGCGGAAAGCGTTTGGAAAGACGGTCAAGTTCGGCGATGCACCGTCGGTCTACGTCGAGGGCGTTGGCGGTGGAGAGCTGGGTGATGCCGATGCCAACGGATTCGTGCCCGTTGTAGTCCAGGTTGGAGCTGTAGTCTTCGGCGCCGAGCTCGGCGCGACCAACGTCGCGCAGGCGGACGAGAGTGCCATCGGCGTTGCTCTTGAGGATGATGTTGTCAAACTGAGTGGATTCAGAAAGACGGCCTACGGCGCGGACGCTGATCTGGAACTGCTGGCCGGGGATCGAGGGCTGGGAACCGACTTGCCCGGCGGCGACTTCAACGTTCTGCTCCTGGAGAGCGCTGACCACATCGTCGGCGGTAAGGGCGCGGCCGGCCATGCGGACGGGATCGAGCCACAAACGCATGGAGTATTTGCGTTCGCCGAAGATGATGACGTCGGCCACACCGGGCACACGCTTCAGGCTGTCGCGGACGTAGACATCGAGGTAATTGCTCATGAAGAGCGTGGAGTAGCGAGCGTCGGGCGAGAAGACGGCGGCGCCGAAGACAAAATTCTCCGAGGTCTTGGCGACGGTAACTCCGACTTGCTTGACCGCGTTGGGGAGACGTCCTTGGGCAGTGTTGACGCGGTTCTGGATGTCGACGGAGGCGAGATCGGGGTCGCGGGTGAGATCGAAAGTTGCGGTAATCGAGCTGACGCCGTTGTTGTCGCTGGAGGAGGTGATGTACTTCATGCCTTCGGAGCCGTTGATCTGCTGTTCAAGCGGCGTGGTGACGGCGGACTCGACGGTCTGGGCGCTGGCTCCGGTATAGACGGCGGTGACACCGACCTGCGGCGGCGCCAGGTTGGGGAATTGTGCGATGGGCAGCGTAGGAATGCACACCGCGCCGGCGAGAATAATCAGCAGGGCGCAGACGGTGGAGAAGACCGGGCGATGAATAAAAAAGTCGACCATAAGAAACAGTTGCCAGTTCTCAGTTCTCAGTTCTCAGTTCTCAGTTGCCTGTGTCTCGCGCGTGCTGCTTGTCATTTGTCTGAGCTGGTTTCTAGAAAGCTTCTTTGACTTTTGCTAGCTGCTGCTTTCTTGCGGGACTACGGGTACTCCATCGACTAGAAACTGGGTGCCGGAGACGACCACTTTGTCTCCCGGTTTTACGCCGTCGAGGACGACGTAGTCGTTGCCCACGATTTGGCCGATCTGGAGCGGCTTCTGGTGGGCTACGTATCCACCTTTCTGGTCAGACTCAGCGACGAAAGCGAAATAGAGGCCGCCGATTCGCGACACGGCCACGACCGGAACCACCGGCTTTTCCTGGCTGCCCCACACCACACGGGCGCGAATGAACTGGGCGGTGCGCAAGGTGTCGTTCGAGTTTGCGATAGTCGCCTTGACGAGCACGGTTTGGGTCGCGGTATCCACCTGTGGCGAGATGAAAGTGACGCGACTGGTGGCGAGCGGGCTTCCTGAAGCGTCGACGATCTGAACGGGAAGATTCATCTTCAGCTGCGCAGATTTCTCGATGGGAACATAGATGTAGGCTTCGAGGCTGCCGGGACGGTCGACGGTGGTGAGCGTAGTAGTGGTGAGGACGCGGTCACCAACGCGGACGGGAACATCGCCGACAATACCGGCGCGCGGCGCGACCACCTGGTAGTAGTGCAACTGGACCTGCTGCTCGCTGACCTGGGCATCGAGTGAGTGCAGTTGCGCCTGGGCGGCGTCGAGAGTGGCGCGCGCCTGGTCGAGATCCTGCTTACTGACTACGCCGGCATTGGCCAGGCCGCTGACGCGGTCGTAGTTCTGCTGCACCCATTTGACCTGAGCAACCTGGGCGGCGCGCGCGTCCTCCTGGCTTTTGACCGTGGCCTGCTGCTTGGCGGGATCGATTTGCATCATGGGAGCCCCGGAAGCGACTTGTTCGCCGGAGCGGACGAAGATCTGCGTAATGATGCCTTCGACCTGCGGCATCACCACCGCGGAGTCGCGGGATTTCAAGGTGGCGACGTAGTCGGTGGTGTCGTCGACTTCTTGCGCCTTGGCTGTTTGAACTTTAACCGCCATGGCCGGCTGGTCGGCAGCCTTGGCTGCTTTCGTGTTGCTGCAGGCGGTGGTGAAAAGAAGCGCCGCCAGAAGGGCGCCGGGCAGAATCCCGGACAGCATCAAAGATGGCGTTCTTGCGAAGAATAGAGACATATCGTTGCTCGGAGACGCGGCAAGCCGCGTCTCTACGGGAAATCAGACGCCCTTTCAGGGCCTGGTCATCGCGGCGACCCGACCGCAGCAATACTAAAACAATTATAGATTCCCGGTAAGGGCACGAGGCACCTAAGAATTTACGGTTCTGCTAGATTGTTTGGTCATGAAACCGAGCCGAAGTTTTGCGAGCGACAACAATGCAGTGGCGCATCCCGAGGTACTGGAGGCGATACGGCGGGTTAACGAGGGGCATGTGGTGGGATATGGGGACGATCCGCACACAGAATCGGCGGTGGGAAAATTCCGGGAGCAGTTTGGAACCGACGTGGAGGTCTTTTTTGTTTTCAACGGGACGGCGGCGAATGTGCTGAGCTTGCAGGCGCTGACGCGGCCGTTTCATGCCGTGCTGTGTCCGGAGTTGTCTCATATTTATACGGACGAATGTGGGGCCCCAGAAAAGTTTACGGGATGCAAACTCGTGCCCTTGGCCGCGCCGGACGGGAAGTTGACGGTGGAAACGGTGGCGCGTGCGTACCACGGAATTGGGGACCAGCATCACGTGCAGCCGCGGGTAATTTCGATTACGCAATCGACCGAGATGGGCACAGTGTACAAACCGGCGGAAGTCGAGGCGCTGGCGCGGTTTGCCCACGAGCGCAAGATGTTCTTGCACGTGGACGGAGCGCGGATTTCAAACGCCGTGGCAGCGCAGCGACTTACGCTGCGGCAGGCGACGCGCGACTTGGGAGTGGACGTGCTTTCGTTTGGCGGGACGAAAAACGGGCTGATGGGCGTGGAGGCGGTGGTGTTTTTTCGTCCTGAACTGGCGGAGGATTTTTTGTTTGTGCGCAAGCAGGGAATGCAACTGGCGTCGAAGATGCGCTACCTGTCGGTGCAGATGGAGGCGCTGCTGACGGACGATCTTTGGCGGCGAAATGCGGAGCACGCGAACCGGATGGCGCGACTGCTGGAACAGGAAGTAAAGAAAATTCCGCGGGTCAAGATTGTGTATCCAGTGGAGGCGAACGGGGTGTTTGCGCAAATTCCGCGGGAAGCGATTAAGAAGATACAGGAGCGGTACTTCTTCTATGTGTGGAGCGAAGAAGAGTCGGTGGTGCGGTGGATGTGCTCGTTCGACACGACCGAAGCAGACGTGCGGGAGTTTACCGAGTTTGTGGTCGCCGTGTTGAGAGATCTCCCGAACTGACGCGCCCTTGGGCGCGTCTAAGGGAGGATCCGATTTTCCGCCTCGTGGGCGCTCTCGGCGAAAGACGGGCGGACTTATTTTTTCTTGGCTGCCGCCCTAACCCTTGCCCATCGCGCCCTCTGCGCGGCTGCTATTCTCTTGCGTCCGGCAGCCGAAATCGTTCTTTTCTTGCGAGTTGCTCGGCCTGGCTTGCTCCCCTGCAGGAAAACCTTCCCGAAAGTGGTTAGCGCAGCGGTTACGCGGTGGAGTTCGCCCTCAAGTCGCGAACGTTCTTGCTGAAGTTGTTTGACTACTGACTGAATTAGTGTTCTTGGCATTACGGGATTGTATCACTTGTAAGTTGGATATCAAGGCAGTTCCTGCGGGAGAGGCCTTTTAACTGGCGCCAATTTCCCGTTTCGGATGAAATCCAGCTCTGGGCAAGGACTTCAAGCTGCAGCCGCGCTCCTATACGGCGAACCACCCCGATAAGAGGACACGGGACTACGCGGACAGAGATCAGTGAACAGCCTACGGTCGGACTTGTGTTTGGAGTTACGTTGCTCGCCGAACAGGTTGCGCTTCTTATAGGACTTGACCATCAGGTCGATGCCGATACCCATTGGCGGGAAGATGAGGACGAGGATCGCGCTCTTTTAAGGGGTTGAATCATGCGAGGGCCGCGATTAGCGCACGCCCCAGAATCTTGGGCCCGAGCATCATTACTTCGAACGAACTTCATCGCTGAACAGTCACGACCCCGTGATCTTCATCCGCAGTTCTTCCGGTAGCTTCTCGCGGATCTCCGCCGGCAGCCGGTCATGCACGTGTCGTGCGCCGAGCTTCGCTACATCCACCACCGCCATGGGCGCGGGAGTCGCCACGGCCACGATCAGCCAGATCAGCGCCGACAGCGCAAAGCCCGCTAGCGCGCCCACCTCCAGCCAGAAAGCGTGGCGCAGTCCAAAATGCCGGATCACGGCAAATGCCAGCAGAAACACCGCGGCCGACGCCGAAGCCAGCACAATCAGAGAAATATCGATGATGCGGTGCAGTTTCTGGCGGCTGCGGCAATGCTCACAATCGGCGAAATGTAACTCGTAGTCCCCGCGCATCTCCGGAGCCAGGCCGGAAATATCGTAGCGCCATCCCGCAAGGATTTTGCCGACGATCGGTTCCACACACTCACTCATAAGAGGCTAAAACCGGAGAGGCTACAACCGGATGGATTCGAGAACCTCCGTCTGGGTTGCCAGCAGCACACGATTGTGCCACAGCCCCTGACGGCCGCCGAGCGCCTGTTCTGCCGCGGCGCGCGCGATTTCGGGATGATTATTCTGTTCAGACAAATGGGCCAAAATTAAGTAGTCAGCTCCCCCATCATAGTCGCTGGAGAAGAATTCCGCGAGCGCGTCATTCGACAGATGCCCCACCCGGCTCATCACCCGTTGCTTCACCGACCACGGATAAGGCCCCGAACGCAGCATTTCCACATCGTGATTCGACTCCATCACCATCACGCTGCAGCCTCGCAAATTGTCCTTCACGTTGGCCGACATGTAGCCCAGGTCGGTGGCAAAACCAATCTTCACTCCTTCCGCGCGAAACGTGAAGCCCACCGGATCCTCGGCGTCGTGCGGAATGGTAAAGGGCATGACCTCAATATCGCCCACGCAAAAGCCGCGACCGGCGGAGAAGTGTTCCGACTTCGGAAGCTCGGGGATTGCACCTTTCTCATCGCGCACCGCCCGACTCCAGGCTTGATGCGTCCGCGCCGTCAGGAAGACGGGCACGTTCAGCTTGGTGGCCAGCCGCTGCAGTCCGGCAACATGGTCGGAGTGCTCGTGCGTAATCAGGATCGCGGAAATTTCTTCCGTGCGCTCACCGACAGCCCGCAGCCGCTTGAAGGTTTCGCGGCCGGAGAGACCGGCATCCACCAGAAGGCGCGTTGAACTCGTCGCCACCAGCGAGCAGTTCCCACGGCTGCCGCTCGCCAGCACCGAAACCGACACTCCCATAGCCGTAGCTTACCCCCACCGGCTGTGGAAACGGGAACAGTTTTTCAGCGGGCGGTACCTTTGGTGGGACGCCTGCTCGTTGGTGTAGAGACGGGCTTGCCCCATCTCCCGTCACGAGTCGGGGAGGCGGGCGGAGACGCGGCAAGCCTCATCTACGCAAAATTTAGACATCCCTTTATTAGTCTCGGACGAGCCGCCGCCCCCGCTCACTTCCCGGCAAACAAATTGTCCACCACGCCACGCCCCACCGCTCCCCCGAACGCGCCCGCAATTCCCGGCACGAACGCCAGAAAGGATTCGTAGATCTGCGCCCGCTCCGGCTTTTCCGCAAGAACAAAATATGCCAGCCACTCCACCACCGGCACGAAGACTCCGACCAACAGCACCCAGCGCCAGGGCCTTCGCGGGCTCAGAAATCCAAGCAGCATGTTCGCCGCCAACACCACCATCGCCGTCAGCAGCAAGTCACCGACTTTGATATCCAACCATCCCGCCAGCGCTCCCGACATCGCCGCCAGCAAATAATAGAAGCCGTCGCCGCCCGGTTTTCTTTCCGGAAGAATTCCGCCCCATCCTGTCGTCATATCTCCCATCTTACGAGTAAGTGTAGAACCCACGGCCGCTCTTGCGACCGAGCCAGCCCGCGTCCACCATCTTGATCAGCAGCGGACAAGGCCTGTACTTTGGATCCCCCAGCCCATCCTGCAGCACCCGCATGATGTCCAGGCACACGTCGAGCCCTATAAAATCCGCCAGCGTTAGCGGCCCCATCGGATGCGCCATCCCCAGCTTGAACACTTCATCCACCGCCTCCGCCGTCGCCACGCCCTCCATCACCGCGTACATCGCCTCATTCAGCAGCGGCATCAGCACCCGGTTCGAAACAAATCCGGGAGCGTCATTCACCTCGACCGGCGTCTTCTCCAGTTTCACCGCCAGTTCGCGCACCGTCTCAAACGTGGCCTGCGAAGTCGCGAGGCCTCGAATCACTTCGACCAGTTTCATCACCGGCACCGGGTTGAAGAAGTGCATTCCAATCACCTTGCCGGCGCGCCCGGTCAGCGCCCCAATCTTGGTGATCGAAATCGAAGACGTATTCGTGGCCAGAATCACCTCCGGCTTCGACTTCATTAAGCGATCCAGTTCGCGGAAAATCTCCGCCTTGATCTCAAACTTCTCCGTCGCCGCCTCGATCACCAGATCGCAGTCCGCCATCTTCGCCCGGTCCACCACCCCCGTAATCCGCCCCAATGTGGAGACCTTGTCGCCCGCCGTAATCTTGTTCTTGGCCACTTCGCGATCCAGGTTCTTCGCAATCGTCGCGAGCCCCCGATCCAGAAATCTCTGCTCCACATCGCACAGCATCACGTTGAACCCGCACCTGGCAAACACATGGGCTATCCCATTGCCCATTGTGCCCGCTCCAATCACTCCCACCAACTGCATCGCCATAATTGCCTCGCGCTCCCCGAAAGGAAGTGAAGAGTTTAGCAGAATGGACTTCGCGCCCGCCCGCAATCTTATAATCCCGCAGATGATGTAACTACCACGCCCTTGCGCAGGCAAGCACGGTTAAATAGGCGGGTGAGGCCAGGCGAGTTCAGGCGCACGTTGTTCTTAGCGTTTGGCAGAGAAGAAAATCAGGGTGCCCCACTTTTCGCGTTTTCGAAAAGTGGGCCGCTGGACGGCCAACACCAGAGTGAGTCTTGTGTTTGCGCGGCGGAGGGACGCTACTTTTCTTTCGCAACGTTCAGACGCGTGTCCGCGCGCTGCAATGCGTCTTCGGCGCGCGTGTAGTCTACCTGGAGATCGTTGCTCTTCAGGCGTTGTTCGGCCCGGCCTTTCGCTTTTTGCGCGCGCTCTACGTCAATTTCCTGCGGACGCTCCGCTGCCTCCGCCAAAATCGTCACCTTGTCCGGCAGCACTTCCATAAATCCCCACGCTACCGACAGCGTGTGCGTAGCGCCACTCGCCTTGTAAGTAAGCACGCCAACGGCAAGCTCGGTAATCAGCGGAGCGTGCCCAGGAAGAATCCCCAGATACCCGCTCACCCCCGGGATCTGCGCTTCCTCGGCCGCGTCCTTCACCAGGAGCCGGGAGGGAGTAACGATTTCGAGTTGGAAAGTATTAGCCATTCGGTCGTTAGTCGTCGGTCGTTAGTTGTTATTCGTCAGTCGTTAGCTCAGAACTAGCCGTTAGGCATTTGCCAACGACCACCGACTAACGACCAGCGACTGAATCTTACGCTGCCACGGCCTTCATCTTCTCCGCCGTCTCCAGCACTTCCTCAATCGTTCCCTTCATGTAGAAAGCCTGCTCGGGGATGTCGTCGTACTTCCCTTCCACGATGCCGCGGAAACCTTTTACCGTGTCGGCGATCTTCACATAACGTCCTGGAGTCCCGGTAAATTGCTCGGCCACAAAGAACGGCTGCGAGAGGAACTTCTGGATCTTGCGCGCGCGCGCCACCGTAACCTTCTGGTCTTCGCTAAGTTCGTCGATGCCCAGAATGGCGATGATGTCCTGCAGGTCTTTGTAAGTCTGCAGCGTCTTCTTAACCATCTGTGCCACATCGTAATGATCCTGCCCAACAATTCGAGCATCAAGAATTCGCGAAGTAGAAGCCAGCGGATCCACCGCCGGATAAATTCCAATCTCCGTAAGCGCACGCGAAAGCACAGTCGTAGCATCCAGGTG
>Ga0074044_10003096_pt1 | contig 14299 bp, 10 predicted proteins | sample BogForMeECP23OM1_FD_94443 | JGI IMG/M metagenome (GOLD analysis project Ga0074044, IMG submission 94443) | Bog forest soil microbial communities from Calvert Island, British Columbia, Canada - Bog Forest MetaG ECP23OM1 | ecosystem: Environmental > Terrestrial > Soil > Wetlands ... | reverse complement strand
TGCCGGAGTCGATGTCGCAGACGGTGCGCGTGTTACGGCGCTTCAATCGAGCCATACAGGAATGTGGGACGGATTCAGTAAAGGTGGTGGCCACGGCGGCGCTGCGCGATGCCCGCAATTCGCGCATATTTCTGGAATGGGTGCGCTCCACGACGGGTTGGACAATCGAAATCATTTCCGGACTGGAAGAAGCCCGCCTCATTCACCTGGGCATTGTTTCCCTGGGCCGCATGGATGCCAGCAGCGTTCTGTTGGTGGACCTGGGCGGCGGCAGTTGCGAGCTCACGCTTTCGCGCGAGGGACGACTCCGCGATACGGCGAGCTTGCCGCTCGGGGCGGTGCGTCTGACCGGCGAATTCCTCAAGCACGATCCCCCGCGCAAGAGCGAACTGAAGCGGCTCCACGAGTTTGTGGCTCGCGAGATTATGCGTGTTCAAGCCCGGATCAAGGCCGCGCGTGTGGGCGCCGTGATTGCCACCTCTGGCACAGCCGCTGCACTGGTGGGCATCGCCCGCCATCTGACTCGTCCCGGGAAGCGCCGGCCGGCGACTTACGCCACGCGGGACATGATTCGCCGCATTGCCCATCAGATCACGCGTCTGACTTTGGAGCAGCGGCAGAAGATCCCCGGAATCGGTCCGCGCCGCGCCGACATCATTTGTGCCGGCGCGGTGGCATATGCGGAATTGCTGGAGCGGTGCCATCTCCCCGGCTTTCGCTACTCGGCGCTGGGGCTGCGCGACGGCATCCTGGCCCAGATGGCGGCGGACTACGATCGCAGCACGAGATCCGGCCGCGCGATTGAATCGGAACGCTGGGAGTCGATCAAGCGCGCCGTCGATCATTACCGCGTCGACCTGCATCATGCGTTGCATGTTCGCGACGCGGCGTTGCAGCTGTTTTCTTCGTTGAAATCCGTACACCAGCTGCCGGCGGAGTATCGCGAATGGCTTTCCGCCGCGGCCATGCTTTACGAGGTGGGCGACTATGTCAACCGCAACGGACATCACCGCCACACTTACTACATTATCGCGAACTCGGAAATTCTGGGCTATACGCCGCAGCAGCGGAGGATTATTGGCTCGATCGCACGCTACCTGGGAAAGTCGCGCCCCACGCCGGGAGATGGCCCCATGGGTACCTTGAGTCCCGAGGAGCAGGAAAATGTCGAGAAAGCGTCGGTACTTCTCCGCATCGCGCGAGCTTTGAATATGGGGAGAAGCCAATCCGTAGGGAAAGTTGCGGTCTCGGTGCGCAGCGCCAGGGTCGCAATGAAGCTGACTCCACGCGGAAAGGCAAGCGTGGACCTGGAGGTTTGGTCGATTGAGAAGGACCGATCCTACTTCCGCGAAGTTTTCGGGCGCGAACTTTCTGTAGCCGCCGCGTGAAGCGCGCGCAGAATGCGTGGCGTGATGCACCAGCTCAGCGACCCGGAATTCCGCCGCATCTCGACTTTGGCCACGGCCCCTTTCTTAAGCTCGACTACGGCTTCGCATCCACTGTCGCTGATTACGCGTCCAAGAAATTCGCGCAGGTTGGGATTATGCCCCACCAACAGCATCGAGTCCTGGCCGGCATATTTTTCCAGCATTTTCTGAAAATCCGAAAAGTTGGCCTGCGGTCGCAGCGCGTTCTCCATCACCAGTTTGCCTTCATGCCCCATTTCGTTGCCCACCAAAGCCGCAGTTTGCGTGGATCGCTTCAACGGGCTGGAGACGATGATTTCCACTTGCACGCCGAGCGCAGCCAGGGCGCGGCCGATGTATCCGCATTGCTCGATGCCGTCTTTATCGAGCCCGCGCTTTTCGTCTTTCTTCGCGGAAATCAAATGTTGCCCGGCACTGGCGTGGCGCAAAAAATAGAGAAACATTCCGGAGTGACTATTCCTTTCCGATCACAACTCGTCCGCTTGAAACTCGATGTCTGGTGGAGTGCCGCGGAATAGAAGCAGGAATCTCCTCCGGGGTTTTGGTGCCGTCTGCTACACCGAGGAGGAAATCCTGGGAGCTAAACGCGGCCGCACCTCGAGGCGGTTTCTTGCTTCGGCCGCGCGGCGATTGCCAGGGACGCAGATAGCGGCCGTCCTTTTGCAGAAACCTTGACTTAACATTGTCGGCGAGGTACGCGGCCAGAATCTCGTGCACCACGCGGTCGCGCAGTAGCGGGTTTTTCAGCGGGAACAGGACTTCCGCGCGCTCGTGCAGATTGCGATTCATCCAATCGGCGCTGCCCACGTAGACTTCAGACTCGCCGCCGTTCTCGAAGTAAAAAATGCGGCTGTGCTCCAGGAACCGGCCCACGATGCTGCGCACGCGGATGCGGTCGCTGACGCCACGAATCCCCGGCCGCAGCGCGCACATGCCACGCACGAGCAGTTCAATGTCCACCCCCGCCTGGGAAGCGCGATACAGGGCCTGGATAATATTCACGTCGAGAAGGGCGTTCATTTTGGCGATAATGCGTGCCGGACGCCCCAGGCGGGCATGCTGGGCCTCCCGCTCAATCAATCTCATGCATTTTTCCGCCAAATCCAGAGGCGCTACCAACAGCGGTCCATAGCCGGCGTGCTCGGCGTAGGCGGTCAGAAAACTGAAAACATCGTGCACCGCGCTGGTAATCTCCGGGTCCACCGTAAGCAGACTAAGGTCCGTATAGATTCTGGCCGTGGTCGCGTTGTAATTGCCGGTGCCCAAGTGGGCGTATTGGCGGGTTACGCCATCGGGATCGCGCCGCACCAGCAGACAAAGTTTGCAGTGTGTCTTAAGACCGACCAGCCCGTGGAAGACCTGCACGCCTGCATCTTCCATATCGCGCGCCCAGCGGATGTTCGACGCCTCATCAAAGCGCGCTTTCAGTTCCACCACGGCGGTGACTTCCTTGTGCGCCGCAGCCGCCATCAGAGACGGAACAATCAGCGAATGCTCACTGGTCCGGTAAAGAGTCTGCTTGATGGAGAGCACCCGCTCGTCTTCCGCGGCCGATTGAATGAAAGAAATAACGGCATCATAAGAATCGTAAGGATGGTGCAATAGAACGTCGTGACGGCGCAACTCTTCAAACAGATCGTGGGACTTCGCGGTCAACCGCAACTCCCGCGGCACATAGGGGTGGAACTTCAAATCCGGCCGGGTCGCTCCATCGTAAATGTTGAACAGCCGCGAAAGGTTCACTGGCCCCTTGACCGGGAAAATCTGCCAGCGCTCAAGCTCGAACACCGTGCCCAGGCGCTCGATGATCTCGGGGTCGGCGTCGGACTCGATCTCCATCCGCACCGCGTCTCCCTTGCGGCGGTTGTGTAATTCGGCGCGCACGGATTCGAGCAGACTACGCGATTCCTCTTCCTGCAGGTAGAGGTTGCTGTTGCGGGTGACGCGGAAGGCAGCGGAAGAAACAATGTCGTAGCCCTGATACATCCGTACGGCATGGTGGACGACGAGGTCGGCAAGAAAAATGAAATCGATGGTCCCCTCGGACGGCAGGCGGACCAATCGCGGTAGCGCCCGCGGAACAGTTACGACCCCGGTATAGGTAAGTGAGGAGCGGCGCCGCCGCCGCAGCAACAACGCCACGCACAGCGCCTTGTTGATCACACGCGGAAACGGATGTGCCGGATCCACCGTGACTGGGGTGAGCAGGGGATCAAGCTCCCGCTCGCAATAGTCGTCCACGAACGCCAATGCCGCCTCATCCAGTTCGTCGATCCCGAGGACGCGAATTCCCTGCTCCGCCAGTTCCGGCCGCAGACGCTCGTTCCAGCATGAATATTGCTCCCCGACGAACTCGTGAGTGGCATCTTTGATCAGTTCCCGCTCCTCCACCATGGTGAGCCCGTCGGCAGTCGTGGAGTTGTGGCCGTCTTCAAGTTGTTGCAACAGGCCGCCGACCCGAACTTCAAAGAATTCGTCCAGATTGTTGGCGGAGATGGCCAGAAACTTCACACGTTCGAGCAGCGGGTTGCGAAGGTCGCCAGCTTCTTCGAGCACGCGCCAATTAAATTTCAGCCACGATGCTTCACGGTTGAAAAGGGGCACGCGATTGCTCTGAGTTTGTCCAACCATGTTTATTAATCCCAAAGTTTATTAATCCCAAACTTATCAATCCCAATTGGCCAGCGGAGAGCCGGGCGTCAACACCCAGCCTCCGCTGTATGACCACGCGCAATCACGACGCCACTGCGACCCCACGAATGCGGCTGCGGCCGCTCGGACGCACCTTCAAAAGACGAATCTTCGTGGTCAATGGGAGTGTTTACTGCGAGTATACGGCCCGGGCACGCCTTCTCTGCCCGACCCGAAATAGTATACCAAGTTGGCCGCGAGCAACGGCTTGACAGAAACCATTCCGCGCCGGGGACCTTCTCGTTCTTCGAACTGCAAGTCGATGCACACTCCCGGTTGCCTTGAACTTGTAGCGATTCCCGTAAGCTTTGGCAAACAAGATGTTTAACGGATACTTCCGGCGCCGGTCGGTATGGAGGAGCGGGTGCAGGCGACGCCAATTGTCAATAAAGTCTATCACTACGATGGACTTTATGGAATAATTGCCAGGCCATGAAGATCTTTTGCAAGGGACGCTACGGGCCGCGCGGCCATGAGGACGCCTACCATCCTGTGCCTCGAGTTTCTGCAATTTAACAGTCTTTTAATAGAGCAAGGAGTAGATTAATCGGTTCAACTTTCTAGTGCATCGATTCTGAGACCCGCCGTCGGTGGTTTGTGGCGAGGTCTGTTCGGGGAACGTTCGGGGAAAAGTGCGATCGCCACTCCCCGACCTCAAATTGTACAAGGTTTTTCTGTTGCTTTCCGCGATGTGTTGTTGGACCAACAAAGACAAAAAGGAGAGGATTGCATTTTATGAAATCAACCAAGCACCTGTTTCTCACGCTCGTGACGCTGGCGGCACTTTCAGCCGGCGCTTGGGCACAAACCTCGGACTCGACCGCGCCAAAGAAGAAGCACAAGGCCGCAGCAGAGGCGCCCGCGGCGGTATCGGCTGCCGATGTTCAGTCATTAAAGGACGCCCTGGCCGCCCAGCAGCAGCAAATTCAGCAACTTTCCCAGCAACTGCAGCAGGCGCAGCAGAACTGGCAGCAGGCGCAGGCCGCCGCAGCCGATGCTGCCAACAAGGCCGCGGCCGCTCAAGCCCAGGCCAGCCAACAACAGCAGACGGTTATGGCGCTCCAAAGCGACGTCACAGACGTCAAGACAACCGCCAACAATACGGCAATGTCGCTGCAAGAGTCGCTGAAGGATGTCAAGAACGTCAGCTCGGAGTGGGAGAGCCCCGTGTCGATCCATCTCAAGGGCGTTACCATTACGCCGGCCGGCTTCGCGGCAGGCGAATTTGTGCGACGTTCGCGAGAGCTGGGGGCTGATGTTATAACTCCCTTCAATAACCTCACCATGCCCGGCGCTTCGCAGAGCCAGCTGCCGGAGTTCTTCGGCTCCGCCCGCCAGTCGCGGCCTACGGTCTTCGTTGGGGGCCGCTTGAAGGATGTGGAACTTTCCAGCTACGTATCGGGTGACTTTCTGTCTTCTGGTACGACCTCCAACAACAACCAGACCAATAGCTACACATTCCGTCTCCGGCAGGCATGGGGCCAAGCCAAGTTTGACAACGGCTGGAAATTCCTAGGCGGCCAGGCGTGGAGTCTGGTGACCGAGATGAAGGCGGGGATCGCTCCCAGCGACGACTTGGGCAGAGTCAACGACGCCAGGCCCCAGACGATTGACGGCCAGTATAGCGTCGGGTTCACCTTCGCACGCCAGTATGGACTTCGGGTAACGAAAGACTTCGGTAATAAGGTGTCGGTCGCTTTCGCCATGGAGAACGCGCAAGGCACGCTCACCTCGCACGGCAACGCGGCCAATTACGTGCTCGGCCAGGCGGGTGCCACCAATACCAACAACGCCTTCAATGGAACTTACACGGCTAATCCTTCACCGGATCTCATCGCCAAGGTCGCCTTTGATCCCGGCTTTGGGCACTATGAGATCTTCGGCCTGGTCGACCGCTTCACCGACCGTGTCTTCCCCTGCGTGGAGAACTATGCGAGCGCGGCCTGCGGAACGCTGGGCGGGCCGAGCGCAGTTAACGCCTACAACGCCTCGAAAGAAGGCGGCGGTTTTGGCGCCAACGCCCGCTGGACCTTCGCCAACAAGCACTTCGTTTTTGGCTTGCATGGCTTCGGTGGTAGTGGAATCGGCCGTTATGGAGCATCACAGCTCTCCGATCTTTCGATTCATGCCGACGGAACGATTCATCTGATTAAAGGCCTCCAAGGCTTGACCACGCTGGAGTGGCACGGCAAGAAGCTCGATCTCTACTCCTACGTCGGAGCGGAGTACGCTGGCCGGAGTTATGACTTCGATCCTCTCGGGGATAAAGGGGCGGGGCAATTCGTTGGCTACGGAGCGCCCGCCTTTAGCAATGCCAGTTGCTACACCGAACCGGTTCCTGGGAGCGGCGGCTTTGCTCCTACTGCTCTCGCTTATCCCACTTGCACCGGCGACACGCGAGCGACGATTGAGGGCACGGCCGGCTTCTGGTACAGCTTCTACAACGGGCCCAAAGGCAGGTTCCGGTTTGGCACGCAGTACTCCTATGTGACGCGTCAGACCTGGTCAGGTATCACATCCGCATCAGGCGTCACACCGGTAACTTATGGATCGCCGGAAGGGCTGGACGGAATGGTCTTTACCTCGTTCCGTTATTACTTGCCGTAAACCAAAACGGTCCCGCGTCGCCGTTGGACGCGGGACCGCCAGTTCTCACAGACAAGGTTCAAGCGGATAGCCCTGAACGGATCACGTTGAACCGGAAAGGTCCAATCGAGACTGTCCAACGGCATCTCAACTTTCTGGAGGGCGCCTTCCCTTCAGAATCGCCGCCGGCCCGGTTTTGGCTTACTCTCCTTCTCCGGGCCGGTGGCGCTAACTTAATTTTGCGCCGAGATTTTAAACTAGAGTATCGTATCAGTCTGTTTCATACAGGACGACACACACTTGTCCCGGGCAGGGCGGGGAGCCCCACAGACCTTCCGGCGCTTTTAGTGGATCTGCTTGATGGCGGCTTTGACTTTCTCCACGACGCTCGCGGGTAATGGCGCGTAGCTGAGCTGGCTCGTCATCTTCTGGCCGTCATTGAGCATCCACACCAGAAAATCGGCGATAATCTTTCCCTTCTTCGGGTCCTGGGCCTGCTCCGGAATCAACAGCCACGTAAAGCTGGAAATGGGGTAGGCCATCTTACCGGGTGCGTCCGTGATGGAGACGCGAAAATCGGCGGGCATATTTTTCACCGATGCCGCCGCTTCGGTCACTCCATCCAGCGAAGCTTTTACAAAGTTGCCGGCGGCGTTCTTGACTGCTCCGTACGTGATCTTATTCTCCACGGCATAAATCAGTTCGATGTAGCCGATCGATCCCTCCAACTGCCGAATCTGTCCGGCCACACCTTCGTTACCTTTGCCGCCCAACCCGACGGGCCACTTCGGCGAGGTTCCCTTCCCCACTGTCGCTTCCCACTCTTTGCTCACCTTCGAGAGATAGTCGGTGAAAATAAAAGTGGTGCCGCTTCCATCCGAGCGGTGAACCACGACGATTGATTTGTCAGGAAATTTAACGCCGGGGTTGGCCTGAGCAATCGCAGGATCGTTCCACTTCTGGATTTTGCCCAGAAAGATGCCGGCTAAAGCGTCGGGAGTAAATTTGATGTCGCCGCTAATTCCCGGGACGTTGTAAGCCGGCACGACCGCGCCCAGCACGGTAGGGATGTGCAGGATCTTGACTTTGGCTTCCTTCAGTTGCTCATCGGACATGGGGCCATCGCTGGCTCCGAAATCGACGGTGCCGTTCAAAACCTGGCGAATGCCGCCGCCGCTGCCGATCGACTGGTAATTGATCTGCACGTCCGGGTGCAGCTTGTTGTATTCGCTGAACCACTTGGAATACATGGGATACGGAAAAGTGGCGCCCGCTCCATTCAACGTGGTCTGGCCGTAAGCATTAGTAGCGACGGGCAGCGCCAACACAAGACCTGCCAACAGCAGCGCGATTCGACGTATCACTCGATGAGTCCTCCCCGTGCTTAGTTTAGGTGCAGCTTTGTTTTATGGGCGAAGCAACAGTTTTATGGTCGAAGTGTTAAAGGAAGGTTACAGCAGAATGAATTTCTGATGAACCCACTTGGTTTTCCAAGTACTTAGCGGTTGCCGTTGTGGTCCAGTCGCGTCAACTCCCGGCCAAAGAGAGTGTTGTCCGGGAACTCCCGTTGCAACGCCAGCAGCAACTCGCGGGCGCGTGGCACATCTTTGTCGCGGACGTAGGCAATGGCCAACAGGATGCGCGCGAAGGGAGCCAACAGATAACCTTGCGCGGCGGTGGTCTGGAGTTCGGCAATGCCGCCAGCCTTATCCCCCGCAACGCCCCCAAGTCGCAGGACCCAGCGTACTGGAGCGGCCATCGAACCAACGATGTAACGGCTGATTCCGCCGGCCAGATGGCCGTCGTAGCAACCAGGATCGGCTGCCAGCAACTGAGCGGCCCAGGCCGTTGCTTCCTTGGTGTAATGTAGCGAAGCTAAATTACGCTTTTCGATGAGCGCGGCAAAGTCGGAACGCAACCCGGCGGCAAACGTCATCGCCAGAAGCGAGTCGCGGTCCCGAGAATCTCGGCTTAGCTTGGACTTTGCCAAGTCTTCCGCGCGGCTGAGTTGCTGCTCGAAAGCTGCGCGTTGTCGAGGGTCAGCTTCATATTTCTTCCGAGCGCCGAAGACCGAATCGTCCTCATAAAACTGCGCTTCCAGCACGCCGAGCCGATTGAATTCGGAAAACAAGACACCCGCCGCCTGGCTCGCCGGCCCCATGGGATTTTCGGGATTCAGCTTCTCCCATGCTTCGAATTCCTTTTGCGCGCCGCTAAAATCCAGATCGTAGAGCCGAAGGAATCCGCGATCGAGCCCCGCCGAGGGCAAATCGGCAACCGATTGCGGAGCATTCATCAGCAGCCCAAGGATGGCCGCGAGTGCGATCGGAATTCGTTTCGCACGAGAGCGAAACCGGTGTAGAACTTTCCTGGAATGACGACCTGACATGTTCTGAGTTTAGATGCGCATTTCCCACGTTTTGATGAAACTTCCAGAGCGAATCCTCATCTTCTGGCAAACCGCCGAAGCATGTCCTTTAGGATAGAGGTCTACTTTGCTGGTTCGTGCCTGATGTGTCCTCTGTGGTTTCGGTTGCGTTTTGGATGTTATTTAGGAGGAATATCAAAAACCAGATTCCAACGGCGATGTAGACACCAAGAAGCGCGGCCATGCCCATGACGGGCATCTTCGCAGTCAGGGCCTCTGCGATCGCCAGGTATACCGAGGCGGCGAAATACACGACAAACAAAATGTGGAGCAATACGCGACAAACTTGTCGACCGTCCTGGTGTTGTACTTTCGCTTGTTGGTTTCCAGCCACGTTTCCCACCCGATGACGTTTTTGTCCTGTTCGGACACATGCTTTTCAATTTCGCTGCGGATGTAGCGCCCGCAACGCATCAACGCGTGGTTTTCGGAGAGATACAGAAGCGCAACCACGATTACGAGCAGCGGAGTGATGTAGTTAAGAACTCCCAGGTTCCGTTCGCTGGCGACGAAGTGTGCGGCAGGCACGATGGCAATTCCAAAAGCCACGATTTTGAAGATTCGTGCCTTCGTTTGCTCGACCTCTTTGCGCAAGGTGGTGAACTGTTCTTTGAGGAAAGTCGCTTTGTCCACGTCAATCCCCCTTCATGGAACGATGCCGTCACTACTATCAGACGACGAGCACTCCAATTTCCACCCGCTCGGCCCACCTATGCCAGCGCACTGTCCCGCTAGTGCAGACCGCTGCGGCAATTGCGCCTGCCCTGCGTTTCCGCTTACGGTGTTGCGGCTCAAGACCGGTACGCAACAAGAATCCTGCCGAATCCTCTGGACAGCAAACAGAATCCTCTCGCTGATTATCGCATAGAGCTTTGCGGAATCATCGGCGTGAGCGATACGGCACATCATTGCGCCGGGTCCCGAGCGAGGCTGCTAAACTTTCATATTCACGAATTGCATTCGACCCACTATTCCGAGGAAGCATGCGCACTCTCAGTCCGTTTGTTATGGTCGTATTCATGAGCGTTCTGACGGCATCCCAGACTCTGCCTGTTCCGCAGGCCATCACCGATCCAAAACAGATCGCGTCCAAACCCGATGCACGCGTGGAAAAGAATCTTTCCATCGAGAAGCTCTACATGACGCGCCAGGTGGGCGGCGCAACGTGGTCGCCGGACGGGAAGACGGTCGCCTTCATCAGTAATCTAAGTGGCCGCAATAACCTTTGGCTCGTGCCCGCCGAAGGTGGTTGGCCCATGCAGCTCACAGTGAGCAATGAGCGCCAGGCTAGCCCGACGTGGTCTCCGGATGGAAAGTGGATCGCCTACATTTCCGATTACGACGGCGACGAGCAGTGGGATATTTTCCTGGTGTCGCCGAAAACCGGACAGGTCGTGAACCTCACCAACACTCGCGAGATTTCCGAGGAAAACGTCACCTGGTCCCCCGATGGCCGCTACCTGGCCTACACCGTGAAACCAAAGACGTCGTCAGTGTACGAGATTGACGTTTACGATACGGTTCTGCGCGACGTGAAACACCTGACCTCCGGAACCGCCAAAGACCGCATGAACGTAACTCCCATCTGGTCTGCGGACGGCTAGTTCATTGTCTACACGCAGGAACAGTCGAAAGGGACGGACTCGAATATATTTCTCGTCGACGCGGCGAGCGCGCAAAGCACGCTGCTGACGCCGCATGATGGCGAGCGTACTTACTCAGCCGCTGACGTTTCGCCGGACGGCAGGAACGTTCTCATCACCTCCAATGCCGGCAATGGCTATGACAACGCCGGCTTGCTTGACACCGCGACGGAGAAAATCCACTGGCTCACGCAGGACAAGTGGGAGATTTATGGGGAGAAATTTACTCCCGATGGCAAATTTCTGACTTACAGCGCGAACGTCGAGGGCAGCACCGATCTCTACCTGTATGAAGTCGCAACCGGAAAGGCGCGCGCCCTGCCGCTTCCCAAAGGGCTGAATTATCCTGCGGAGAGGATTTCTCCCTTTACTCGCGACGGATCGCGTCTCCTTTACAACCATACAGGACCGACCGCTCCCGGCGATTTGTGGGTCTATAACTTGGCTGACAGCAAATCGCATCAACTTACACATTCGCTCGTGGGCGGCGTGCGCGCCGAGGACATGGTTGAACCTTACCTTGCCCACTATCCCAGTAAGGATGGTAAGTGGACGATCTCCGCGTTCGTGTATGTGCCTTACAACCTGCCACGCAATGGCGAGCATCCCGCGATCGTCTACGTTCACGGCGGTCCGACGGCACAGACGGTGAATGACTTCAGTCGCTTTGTTCAGTACATGGCGAACCAGGGTTACCTTGTGATCGCTCCCAACTATCGCGGCTCGACTGGGTACGGAGAAGAATTTCAGCAGGCCAATCTTTTCGATATGGGCGGCGGCGATTTGCAGGATGTGCTGGCGGCAGCCGAGTGGATTAAAAAGACCGGCTACGTCGATCCGAAGAAACTCATTCTGATGGGCGGCAGCTACGGCGGCTATCTGACCATGATGGGCGTCACCAAGGCTGCCGATCTCTGGGCGGCGGGTGTTCCGATTGTTCCTTTTGTGAACTGGTTCACCGAGATTCAGAATGAAGATCCTGTGCTGCAGCAGTCGGATCTTGCGACCATGGGCGATCTCGAGAAGAACAAAGCGCTGTATGAAGATCGCTCTCCGATCAATTTTGTCGATCAGATCAAGGCGCCGCTGTATCTTTTAGCGGGCGGCAACGATCCTCGTTGTCCCAAAGAAGAAGCGCAGCAGGTGGTCGATGCGGTAAAGAAGCGCGGCAGCGTGGTCGAGTACAAAGTCTATGAGAACGAAGGCCACGGCTTCGCGAAAGTCGAAAACCAGATTGATGCTTACAAGCGGGTGGCTGATTTTCTGAAGGCGCACGTTCCGCCGGCGGATTGCAGTTGCACGCTGAACGAGTAACTCGCAATGAATAATTCTGAATGAGTAGTTTGCCGTGCTTCGGAGCTAAACATCTCTGGTACGGCAGCGTTCAAGCAAATATGCGGATGAAGTACCTTATTATCCTCTCATTGCTGATCCTGTTACTGCTGGTGGCCATCCGCCGGGAAAGCGACAGCAGTGTCCGCTTCATAAAGCGGCGGAACGAAATCGCAAAGCCTCAAAGCGGATCGCAGCGGTGACCGTTGCGCCACCAGTGAGTCTAGTGCCGTTCTGCGCGGCGCTTCTTGGCTGCTTCCAAGCGCAGCATCAGCATGTAGAGGACGATCCCGAGGTTGATGGCGAGAATCAGAAGGCGAATCCAGTCGGGCTTTCGCAACAGATCTCCTACTTCGAACGGGATGTAGATGGAGCCCGAGGCGATGGTCAGCCACTCCGCCCAGGGGCGTATGTACCACAAGCCGTAGGCTTCGATGAAGCGAAGGATTACGTAGACCGTCGCTACCACGGCTATCTTCCACAGGCGGACGTCGCTGACCCGGTACACGAGATCGACAAAGACACCAACGAAGTGGTGGTGGGGATTGGCGTGGAGAAATTCGAGGAAGGTCTCGGCGACTCCCCAGATATCTTTGTGGCGCATGGAGAATATACCGAGGCCGGCGAGAACGACGACTACGCCTTTGGAAAATTCCCAGATGGCGACGGTGCGCACGCCTTTGATGTGCTCGGGATCGTCGATTCTCGGATGCGGGATTATGGGGTGCATCTGGTGAAAATTTATTTTCTGGGCCAGCGCCTGATCGCCGATTCATTTTAAAGCGTGTCGCCGGAAGCGTGTTGGCGAGAGCTCAGTCGTCCCTTCCGGGACTCGAATCATTTTCCCTCACTATTCCCAGCGCTGAAGCGCTGGGCTATTCTCAGACGTCCCTCCGGGACTTGCTCGGGTTTCCCACTCTTCCCGGCGCTAAAGCGCCGGGCTATTCTCGGACGCCCCTCCGCGGCTGGCTCTGGTACTCCCCCTGGGGACGGATTCTCTGGTATCCCCATCGGCGCCACGGACTGCGCGCTTTTCATGTCTGCTGGCGGACACTGGCGCGCAACTCCTCTACGATCTCCAGCGCGGCTTTGTGGGCGGCTTCACTTTGGGTGACCTCGAAGGAGATGGCGCCTACTCGGGCGTGGCCGCCGCCCCCATAGCGCTCACAGACTTTGGCGAGGTTGACGGTGGGCTCGCGTTTCGACCACGGGTTTGAGCCCACCGAGACTTTCACCCGGAACGAACTCTTGCTTAGGCCGATGCTGTAGACCGAATCGGGATGCAGATAGTAGGGGATGAATTTGTTGTAGCCTTCCTGATCTAAGTCGGTGAGGTCGAAAAAAATCGTGCCGTCTTTCTCTTCGGTGCGCTGCCGCAAAATATCTATGGAACGCTGGTGGCGTTCGAGCAGCGGCGGCAGGACGGCGGCTACGAAGGGTGCTTCCAGAATCTCGGTGAGCGGCCGGTAGGCGAGCAGCGGAATCATGGTCTTGACGAAATTGCGGTCGGTGGAGGCTTCGATGGCCATGGTGAGTTTCATGGCCGGAGCTTTCATCTCCACCGCGGACTTGGCGTTTTCGTACATGGCGCCATCGACGATGTCGGTCCAGCGGACCAGTTCCGCGACCGGACGGGGATCGAAACCGAAGCGCTCTTCGGCCACCATGGCAATGAAGCTGGTGCAGGACTTGAAGGCGGGATCATAGAATTTGCGATTGCTCTGATCGTGCTCGAAGTGGGCGGCGTCGGCAGGCGAAAGAAATGCGCTCTCGTGGTGATCGAACCACCAGGTGATCTTGGGGGAACTGGAATACTTGAAATCGACAATGGCATTCTCGTCGCCGTCGAATTGTTTCTCGTCGAAGAGAGCGCCGGCGCGATGCAGCAGGCCGGAGTAGATGAAGTCCACATCGCTGCGGATTCGTTCCCGGTAGAAACGAGAGAACAAGGCGGCCGAGGAAGCCCCGTCAAAACATTTGTCGTGATAAAAGACCCGCACCTGCAAAATGGCTTCCCTTGCCCCGGTTTTCCGGGCGTGAAGTGAAAAACAAATAGAGTTGCTGGTTTGGAGGTTTATGTCAAGGGGAGGGGCAAGGTTTCAAGGTTTCAGAGTTTCGAGGTTTCAAAGAACGAACACCTTTCGATCCTCAGTTTCGATCCTCAGTTTCGATCCTCAGTTTCGATCCTCAGT
>Ga0074044_10003095_pt1 | contig 14300 bp, 13 predicted proteins | sample BogForMeECP23OM1_FD_94443 | JGI IMG/M metagenome (GOLD analysis project Ga0074044, IMG submission 94443) | Bog forest soil microbial communities from Calvert Island, British Columbia, Canada - Bog Forest MetaG ECP23OM1 | ecosystem: Environmental > Terrestrial > Soil > Wetlands ... | reverse complement strand
TCCGGTCCACAAAGTTACGATTATCCCGCGCGGGATGGCGCTGGGCGTGACGCAGCAATTGCCGCTGGACGATCGCTACACCTATCCCCGGGACTACCTGGTGACGCGATTGGCGGCGATGTTCGGCGGGCGCACGGCGGAAGAGCTGGTGTTCGGGCAGATGACGACGGGCGCGGGCAACGATATCGAAAAGGCGACCGAGCTCGCGCGCAAGATGGTCTGCGAATGGGGCATGAGCAAGGAGCTCGGCCCGATGACGTTCGGGCGGCGCGAGGAGCAGATTTTCCTGGGCCGCGACATCTCGCATCATAAGGATTACTCGGAGCAGACGGCGCTCGAGATCGATCGCGAGGTGCGCAAGATAATCGACGACTCGTATCAGAAGGCCCGGCAACTGCTGTCGGACCATCTGGTGCTGCTCCATGCGATCGCGGCGCGGCTGCTCGAGAAGGAAGTGCTCGACGGCAGCGAAGTCGAGGCGATGGTGACGGCGTTCCGCGAAGGGCGCCCGTTGCCGCCGTCGCCGGCTGCGGTGCGCAATGATTTTCCGCCGCGTCCCGGGCCGGACACGGGCAAGGAAAAGCGCGTCGAGGACGAGAGCCCGGTGCCAGGACTCCCGCCGAAGCCGGTTCTGGTTTAGTCGTCTCTCGGAGCGCTCGATAGCGGTGCTTCACAATCGCGAGTGAATAACCACGCGTGGAGGGGAAGTGGGGGCGGTGCTATGCGACGCTCGCGGATTCAATCCAAGTCCTCATCCAATGATCGCGGCTCGCGCAAGCGAGCGCCGCAATTCCTACCCGCTCCTGCGAACCTCAAGCTGGCCGACGGCCGCATAATCAAATTTCCCGCAGTGATGGGCGTGCTTAACGTGACGCCCGACTCCTTCTCCGACGGCGGCAGATATCTCGACCCGAATCGCGCCGTCGAACATGGGCTCGCGATGGAAGCGGCGGGCGCCGACGTGATCGACGTGGGCGGAGAATCGTCGCGTCCTGTCGGCGCAGTAGAGATACCAGTCGAAGTTGAGCTAGCGCGAGTGACGCCGGTGCTCGCGCGGCTGGGAAAACGGCTGCGCGTGCCGATCTCGATCGACACGCGCCGGGCGGAGGTCGCTCGCGTCGCGTTCGAGTCGGGGGCGGCGATAATCAACGACATCACGGCGCTCGGGCACGACTGCGAAATGGCGCCGCTCGCGGCACGGACGAAGTGCGCGGTGGTGCTGATGCATATGCGCGGCGGTCCCGCGAATCATATCGCGTTCGCCCGCTACCGCGACGTGGTGAGGGAGGTCGTCGAGTACCTGGACGCGCGTGCGAGGTTTGCTGCGACGGCTGGAGTCGCGCGCGCGCGAATCATCGTCGATCCGGGACTGGGCTTTGCCAAGACCGCGCAGCATAATCTGAAATTGCTGGCCGCCTTGCCCGACCTCCTTGCGCTCGGCTATCCCGTATTAGTAGGAGCGTCGCGCAAGACCTTCGTGGCGCGAATCGCCGGCGCGGGCGAGCGGGAGCTGGAATTCGGCACGGCGGCGGCGAATGCGCTCGCGATTGCGGCGGGCGCTTCGATCGTGCGCGTGCATGACGTAGGTGCGGGCGTTGCCGCGATGCGAATGGCCGCGGCAATGACGGGACGGGATCGGCGGTTCAGGCGCGATGCATAACTACATACCAATGATTCCGCAGCCGCGGTGGCAGGATGTCCTTGACGTCCTGATCGTGGCGTATGTGATCTACCGGATCGCGCTTTTGATTCGCGGCACGCGCACGATGCAGATGGTGCTGGGAATGGTGATCGTGGGCGGCGCGTTCGTGGCGTCACAGGTGCTTGGACTGTTCACCCTCAACTGGCTGCTCAATAATTTTCTCGGATCGTTGTTCGTGATCCTGGTGGTGATCTTCCAGGCGGACATTCGGCGCGCGCTGACTCGCGTCGGTGCGCAATCCTTCCTCGGACGCAATTCGGCGGCGGTCACGCCCGCGGAAGAAATCGCGACGGCGGCGGCGTGGCTGTCGGCGCGCAAAGTGGGCGCGCTGATCGTGATCGAGCAGGACGATGGGCTCGGCGAGTTCGTCGAAAGCGGAAGAATCGTGGACGGCAGGGTCTCGCCGGAACTGCTCGAAACGATTTTCATGAACGGCTCTCCGCTGCATGATGGCGCCGTGATAATAAATGGCGATCGGATACTCGCGGCGGCGTGCCTGTTGCCGCTGTCGCAAAATCCCAACGTGAGTCTGTCGCTCGGCACGCGGCATCGCGCGGCGATTGGGCTGAGCGAGGACAGCGACGCGGTCGTGCTGGTCGTGTCGGAGGAGAGCGGGCAGATTTCGCTGGCGCGCGGCGGCGTGCTGAGCCGTGGACTGGAGCCGGCCGAGGTCCTGTCCACATTGAGGAAGCTGCCGGGCTAGGAGCATGAACGCGTAGAGCGACGACGCACGATGAGGCTTGGCGATTTCAATTATTTGTTTGCAGCCAGAGGCTCGCGACGGCTTCGCGGCGGCGACATCGGGCTGCGGGTCCTCGCGGTAGTGCTCGCGATCGGGTTGTGGATATTCGTCAACGCGGGCGAGCGCGGCTCGGTCGAGTCGCTGACGGTGCCTATCAGCTATGCCTCGCTGCCGAACGGGATGGTGATCGTGAACCGTCCGCCGGCACAGGTGAAAATCGAAGTCACCGGTCCGCGGACGCTGCTGTCTCTGCTGGACCCCGAGCGGCTCACGCTCAAGATCGATCTGCGCAACGTCGCTGCCGGGCAATCCGAATACAAGATATATCCCGCGATGTTCAACGTGGGACGGAATACCGCCGTCACGAGCATCTCGCCGGATCAGTTGTCGCTCGATATCGATCGGATGGTTACGCGCGACGTGCCAGTGCACCTGGCGGTCGAGGACAAGGTCGCGCCCGGCTACACGATTTCGTCGGTGGACATTGTGCCGCCCAGTGTGACGATCGTCGGGCCGAGCCGCTATGTCGAGCCGCTCACGTCGGTCAGCACGGAGCCGTTCGACCTGAAGGGACTCACCTCGGATACCAACCGTTCGGTTGATATCGTGCCGCCCGATCCGTCGCTGGGACTGTCCACCGGTCACGTCGAGGCGAAGGTCAACGTCGCCGAGGCGATCACCGACCGCGAGTTTCGCGCGGTGGACGTGGAAGTGAAGGACAGCGATTTCAAGTACCGCGTCGAGCCGAAGCAGGCGACGCTGACGATTCGCGGACCGGCGGTCAAGCTGGCGGGCCTCGCGCCGAAGGGGCTGGCGTATGTCGACGCCAAGGGCGTAGCGCCAGGCTCGCACGAATTACCGCTGCAGGTGACGCTGCCGGACGGGATGCAGTTGGTGCGCCAGTCGCCCGACAAGGTTAGACTGCGGATGTATCACGAGAAGCTGACCACTACTGCCGATGAGCACCCATCGTAAATTGTTCGGCACCGACGGCGTCCGCGGAGTCGCCAACGAGGAGCCGATCACGTCGGAGACGGCGCTGAAGCTCGGCCGTGCGCTCGCGCACGTGTTCCGCAATACGACGGGGCGTCATCGCAGAATTCTTATCGGCAAGGACACGCGGCTGTCGGGCTACATGCTCGAGACCGCGATCGAGTCCGGGATTTGCTCGATGGGCGTGGACGTGTGGCTGGTCGGTCCGCTGCCTACGCCGGCGATCGCGTTTCTGACGCGCAGCATGCGCGCTGATGCGGGCGTGGTCATATCGGCCTCGCACAATCCCTTCCAGGATAACGGCATCAAGTTTTTTTCGCGCGAAGGATTCAAGCTCGACGACGAGACCGAGCGGCGAATCGAAGCGCTGGTGTTCGACGAGGCCGAAATCGGGAGGCATCGCGCGCGCCCGGACGATATCGGCAAGGCGGCCCGAATCGACGACGCGCTCGGCCGTTACCTGGTGTTTCTGAAGTCGTGCCTGCCGCGCTCGGTCGTGTTCGACGGGCTGAAGGTGGCGATCGACTGCGCCAACGGCGCAGCCTACAAGGTCGGTCCCGAGGCGCTCGAGGAACTGGGCGCCGAGGTCGTCGCGATCGGGGCCGAGCCCAATGGGACCAACATCAATCTGAATTGCGGCGCAGTGCATCTCGACGCGATTCGGCAAACCGTTCTGCGCGAGCACTGCAACGTCGGCATCGCACTCGACGGCGACGGCGATCGCGTGATGCTGATCGACGAGCGCGGCGAAGTCTTCGACGGCGATGATGTGATGGCGCTGCTCGGGCGCAAGCTCGCTGCTGAAGGCCGGCTCCACGGCAACGCTGTCGTCGCGACAGTGATGAGCAACTTCGGACTCGAGCTGGCGCTTCGCGACGCGGGCGTGCGGCTGATTCGCACCGAGGTCGGCGACCCCGCCGTGGCGCGCGAGATGAGGCTTAACTCGTACAACCTTGGCGGCGAGCAGTCGGGCCACGTGATTTTCATGGACCATTCGACCACCGGCGACGGACTGATCAGCGCGCTGCTGGTGCTCGCGCACCTAGCCGAGAGTGGACGGACGCTCGCCGAGCTGCGCGCGATGCGCCGCGTGCCGCAGGTGCTGGAAAATGTGCGCGTCAAAAGTCGTGTGCCATTCGCCGAGATGCCCGACGTTCAACGAATAATCACCGACGCCGAAAAGCGGCTCGCGGGCACTGGCAGGCTGCTGGTGCGATATTCAGGGACCGAGATGCTGGCGCGCGTGATGGTCGAGGGCGAGGACGGCGTTCAGATCAAGACGCTCGCGCAAGAGATTGGCGCCGCGATTCAGAAATACGCCGGCGCTTTCTGACCGTTATTTTCGTTTGACCTTCAGCGGCTTCGAGCCCAGCGCCTTCAGATACGACTTCACCGTGCGCGTCAGGCCCACATAGAGCGCGTCCGAGATCAGCGCATGGCCGATCGAGACTTCCTGCAAGCCTTTGGCCGCTTTCGCGTAGGCGGGAATGTTCTTGAGGTCGAGATCGTGGCCCGCATTCACGCCGAGCCCGATTTTCCGCGCCAGGCGTGCGGCCTCGCGATGCGCCGCGAGAATCACGTTGCCTTCCGGCGTGCCGAAGGCCTTCGCGTAAGGCCCGGTGTATAGCTCGATTCGATCCGCGCCGAGCTTTCGCGCGCGTTTGATCTGCTCGGGGTCGGGCTCGAGAAAAAGACTCGTGCGGATGCCGGCCTTGCGGAACCGTGTGAGCAAGTCGCCCAGCCAATCCGCCGATCCACTCGTCAGGTTCCATCCCGCGTTCGAGGTCAGCACGCCGGGCGGATCGGGCACCAGGGTCACCTGTGTCGGGCGCACCAGCATCACGAGGTCGATAAACTCCGCGCCGGGGTATCCTTCGATATTGAACTCGACCGTCAGCATCGCGGCCAGGTCGAAGACGTCCTGAAACGTGATATGCCGCGCGTCGGGCCGCGGATGCACCGTTATCCCGTGGCATCCTGCGGCTATGCACGTGCGCGCGGCCTCGACGACGTTGGGAATATTTCCACCGCGCGCATTTCTGAGCGTGGCGATTTTGTTGACGTTGACGCTGAGGCGAATCACTTGGCCACCGACCGCAAGGCTACCAGAGCTACAGCGCGCATTCACGGGTGGTGCGCATGGTGTAATATTTTTGCCGGGATAGCTGACGATGATTTTACTCAACGCCGCCGAGAGCCGCGAACTCGATCGCCTCAGCCATGAAAAGTATGGAATCCCGTCGTATTCGCTGATGATGCGTGCGGGCGAAGCGGTTGCCGACGCGCTGGTCGAGAGATTTCCCGACGCGGCGACGGACGTGCTCGTCGTGGCGGGAAAGGGTAACAATGGCGGCGACGGATTCGTCGCGGCACGGCGGCTGACTCAAGACGGCTTCGCGGCGCGAGCGGTTCTGCTCGGCCGTGCGGCGGACTTGAAGGGCGATGCCGCACGCGCACATGCGGAGTTTCGGAAATGCGGCGGCAAGGTGATCGAGGCGTCGGGAGAGTCGAGTCTCGAAGCCGCGCTGAGTAAACGGCCGAGCGCTGTTGTCGATGCGATTTTCGGCACGGGGCTTCACGCGGAGGTGAAGGACGGCACCCGCCGCGCGATCGAAATTGTTAATTCATTCGCGGTGCCGACGGTCGCGGTAGATATCGCGTCGGGGGTGAACTCGGATACCGGCGCTGTCATGGGCGCGGCGATCCGCGCCTCGCTGACGGTGACCTTCGGGTTCGCGAAGTTTGGCCATGTTTCGTATCCGGGCGCGGCGGATTGCGGCGAACTGCGCATCGTCGATATTGGTTTCGCACTCCGCGCGATTGAAGAGATAGCGCCGCGCGGACGATTTCTCGAGCGCGCGGACTTGCAGCATTTGATTCGCCCGCGCCCAATCGACTCGCACAAGGGAATGTATGGGCATCCGCTGGTGATTGCCGGCGGTCGCGGCAAGTCCGGCGCCGTCCTGCTCGCGTCGCGCGCGGCTCTCAGAGCGGGCGCGGGACTGGTAACGGCGGCGGTGCCGGAGTCGATCCAGCCGATAGTCGCGGCGGGGCAGGCCGAACTGATGACGGAACCGATTGCAGATCGCGACGGCCATTTTGACGGCGCTCATGCGCCCGACGCGCTGAAGATGTTGCTGCCGGGCAAGAACGCGCTGATCGTGGGACCGGGAATCGGAGTCAGCGACGATATGAAGCGGCTCGTCGAATGGTTGATTTCGGACGCCTGCGCGCCAGAGCGTCCGATGCTGATCGATGCCGACGGGCTCAACGCGCTCGCCGCGATCGGCTGCGGAGTTCTGAAGCGTGCGCATGGTCCCGTCGTGCTGACGCCTCATCCGGGAGAAGGCGCGCGTCTGCTCGGAGTTACGACGACGACAATCAACGATGATCGCGTCTCAGCCGCGCGCAATTTGATGGAACTAACCAGGGCGACCGTGCTGATTAAGGGTGCGCGCTCGGTTATCGCCTCGCCTGACGGCGACATCTTTGTCAATTCGACCGGGAATCCAGGCATGTCCACGCCGGGTGTGGGTGACGCGCTGTCGGGTATCGTCGGGGCGCTGCTCGGACAGCACATGCGACCGCTTGACGCGCTCGCGCTCGGCGTTTTCCTCCACGGCGATGCGGCGGATCGCGTCGCGCAGCGGATGGGGCGAGTTGGCTATATTGCGGGCGACGTTATCGACGAGCTGCCGGCGGCGCTGGAAGCACTAACTGAGTAATTTAGCTATGATAGTTAGTGAGTAATCAAGATGGCTAATGCTGTTACAGAGTCCGGAGCGGCTGCGGTCACGATGGTGATCGAGAGCCGCTCGCCGCACGAGACTAAATCGTGGGGACGTCGGCTGGCGTCGCTGCTCGAAGGCGGTGAGCTGCTGGGCCTGACTGGCGATCTCGGCGCGGGCAAGACCTGCTTCATCAAGGGCCTCGCGAGCGGACTCAGCCTGCGCGAGGAGGACATCCTGAGTCCAACCTTCACAATGATCCAGGAGCATCACGGGCGCTTCCCGCTCTATCATATCGATCTGTACCGGCTCGAAGAGGCAACGCTCGACGACCTGGGTCTTCGCGAATACTTGTTTTCCGAAGGTGTTGCGGCGGTGGAATGGTTCGAACGTCTGCGCGGCGGCGATGAGATGGAGTATCTGTCGGTCCGAATCAGCTACGCCGGTGCGAATCTGCGGCGGATAGAATTCAGCGCCGGCGACTCGCGCCACGCGCAGATTATTTCCAGGTTGAAGCGGCGCTTCGCCTGAGGCCGCGTCGTCGAATTTTCATCTTGCCGGTTTGATGCCGCTCATCTCGCGGCGCAGCGGATAGTCCACGACGATTGCGCGTCCATTTGTGATTGCTCTCACGAAGTGAAGGGTTTCCGGCGGCACGATCGCTACGAAGCCGGGCCCGGCTATTTGCTTGTTGCCGCCGATCGTCACTTCGAGCTGGCCTTCGATGACGTTCCAGACTTCTTCGTTCGGGTGGGAATGCTCGTGGATTGTCGAGCCCGCCTCGAATACGTAGTGGCCGAAGGTCATGCTTTCCGAATCGAAGTATTTTCCTTTCCAGCCGGGCAGGCGCTCGATGGTGTTCAGTCGGTTAGTGTCGATGAAAGGCATTTGCTGATCTCCGCATTGCCTCTGATACCTATATCAACCGCCGGCCGCGGCAAGAAGTTACGGTAGCATGGGGGCTGGTTTGGGGGCCATTTTCCGAACATAATACTAGATTACCCCATTTTTCGGGGCAGATAGGGCATTCTGGTGGGATTGGTCGTTCAAAAATACGGCGGAACTTCGGTCGGTTCGATCGAGCGGATCAAGGCGGTCGCCGATCGCGTCGTCAGGGCCCGCGACGCCGGCGATCGGATCGTTGTGGTCGTGTCCGCGATGGCTGGCGAGACGAACCGGTTGTTCAAGCTCGCTTCCGAACTGAGCGAATCGCCGAACGCGCGCGAGACTGACGTGCTGGTCGCGACGGGTGAACAAGTGTCGGCCGCATTGCTTGCGATCAGGCTCCAGGCGATGGGGCATCCGACGGTTTCTTTTCTCGCTTTTCAAATGAACCTGACCACCGACTCGAATTATGGCCGCGCGCGAATCAAATCCGTGCAATGCGAGCGCGTTATGCGGGCGCTCGACGACGGCAAGATTGTTGTCGTAGCGGGATACCAGGGTGTCAACCCCAGCGGCGATATTACCACGCTTGGCCGCGGCGCGTCGGACCTGACCGCGGTCGCGCTCGCAGCCGCTCTCAAAGCCAACGCGTGCGAAATCTACACTGACGTGGACGGCGTTTATACTGCTGATCCCAACATCTGCCCGAAGGCGAAAAAACTCGGGCGCATCTCGTACGATGAAATGCTCGAGATGGCGGGACTCGGCGCTAAGGTCCTGCAAACCCGCTCGGTAGAACTTGCCCGCCGCTACAACGTGCCGCTCGTCGTCCGCTCCAGCTTTAGTGAAGCGGAGGGGACGTGGGTCGGACAAGAGGATCAGTCGATGGAGGACGTGCTCGTCTCGGGCGTAACGCTCGACCAGAACCAAAGCAAGATAACGGTAGCCGGCGTCGAGGATCGGCCCGGGCTCGCGGCGAAGATTTTCAGCCCGATTGCGGACGCGGGAATCGTCGTGGACATGATAATCCAGAACGCCAGCGCCGACGGCCGCACCGACATGACGTTTACGATCGGGCGCGAAGATCTCAAGCGCGCGCTCGAAATCGTCACGCGCACGGCGAACGAAATCGGCGCGGCGGGCGTGCGGTACAACGACCAGGTCGCGAAGGTCTCGGTGGTCGGGGTTGGCATGCGGACGCATGCAGGGGTCGCGTCAACAATGTTCAAGGTGCTGGCGGCGGAGCGGATTAATATCGAGATGATTTCGACCTCGGAGATTAAAGTGTCGGTCGTGGTCAATTCGAAATACGGCGAGCTCGCGATGCGTGCGCTGCACGACGCGTTTATCAACGGCGACGGCGGGCCGAATGCCGCGCCGCGGGAGTCAGTTTGAGTCCGATGGCGGATGCAAAACATATCCAGGTTTACGACACCACTTTGCGCGACGGGTGCCAGTCCGAGGACGTCTCGCTGACGGTCGAGGACAAGGTCACGATTGCGGAGCGGCTGGACGATCTCGGCTTCGATTATATCGAGGGTGGATGGCCAGGCTCGAACGATCGCGACGCGGCGTTTTTCAAAGAGATCAAGAAGATCAAGATTCGCCACGCGAAGATCGCGGCCTTCGGCTCTACCCGCCGCTCCGGAGTGCGCGCCTCGGCCGATCGCAATCTTCAACTGCTGCTGCGCACCGGCACTCAGGTCGCGACGGTCGTGGGCAAGACCTGGGACATGCACGTGCGCGAGGCGCTCAGAATCCCGCTCAACGAGAATCTCGAGATCCTCAACGATACGATCGCGTTTCTGAAAAAGAACTTTGACGAGGCGATTTTCGATGCCGAGCACTTCTTCGACGGTTATTTTCACAATCCGGAGTACGCGCTCGCGTGTCTGAAGGCGGTCGATGACGCGGGCGTCACGCTGATCGCACTGTGCGATACCAACGGCGGCCGCCTACCGCATGAAATCGAAGCCGCGGTAACGGCGGCGCGCGCGGCGGTGAATTGCCCGATCGGAATTCACTGCCACAACGACTCGGAGGTCGCGGTCGCCAATACCCTTGCCGGCGTGCAGGCAGGTGCGGTCCAGGTCCAGGGGACCGTCAACGGTTTTGGCGAACGATGCGGCAACGCGAACCTCGTCTCGATCGTCGCGAACCTTCAGCTCAAGCTCGGATACCATTGCGTGCCGCCCGCGAAGCTTAAGACGATGCGCGAGGTCTCCACGCTGGTCTACGAGCTCGCGAACATCACGCCATTCGCGCGTCAGCCGTACGTTGGCCGCAGCGCGTTCGCGCACAAGGGCGGGCTGCACGTGTCGGGAATCCAGCGCAACACGGCGACTTACGAGCATATCGACCCCGCGCTGGTCGGCAACGATCGCCGCGTGCTGCTCTCGGAGCTGTCGGGCCGCGCCAATATCGTGTACAAGGCCAAAGAATTCGGCCTCGACCTCGATGCGGCGAACGACAAGATCGGGCTGCTGCTCGACGAGCTCAAGCGGCTCGAGGGCGCGGGCTATACCTTCGACGGTGCGGATGCTTCGTTCGAGCTGCTGATGCTGCGCACGCTCGGCCTCGCGAAGGAACATTTCAACTTCGTCAGCTTCCGCGTGTTCGACGACAAGTGGCATGAGGATCGCGCGCCATTCAGCGAGGCGGTGGTCGTGATCGAAGGGCCGGACGGAGTGCGCACGCGCAACTCCGCGATCGGCAACGGCCCCGTCAACGCGCTCGATTCGGCGCTGCGTCATGCGCTGTTGCCGTACTATCCGAATCTTGAGGCGATGCAGCTGGTCGATTACAAAGTCCGGGTGCTCGACAATGGCGCGGGCACCGAGGCTCGTGTCCGCGTGCTGATCGAATCAACGGACGGCAAGCGCCGATGGGGCACGGTCGGGCTGTCGAGCAACGTGGTCGAGGCGAGCTGGCAGGCGCTGGTTGACTCGGTCGAATACAAGCTGCACAAGGATAACGTGAAGCCGCGAGCGAAGGCGGCGAGCAAACACAACGGAGCGCGTCCGCGGTCCGCCAAATCCGCGGAGAACAGTCACGCCGCCCATCCTAAAGCTTGAACAGCAGCGGGAGGCGGAAAAGGAACGTGCCATGGGTGTTGTGAGCCGAATGAGGGAAGACATCCAGTCGGTCTTCGACCGCGACCCCGCCGCGCGCACTTCGCTCGAAGTGGTGCTCCTGTATCCGGGGCTTCACGCTATCTGGGCCTATCGCATCGCACATTGGCTCTGGGAGCATCACTGCAAGCTGCTCGGCCGCTTGGTCAGCGAGCTGGCACGCTTCATCACCGGAATCGAGATTCACCCCGGCGCGAAAATTGGCCGCCGCCTGTTCATCGATCACGGGATGGGCATCGTGATGGGGGAGACTACGGAAATCGGCGACGACGTCCTCATCTACCAGGGCGTCACGCTCGGCGGCACCAGCCTCAAGAAGGAAAAGCGGCATCCGACCCTCGAGGATCACGTGATCGTCGGCACGGGCGCGTCGGTCATTGGCCCGGTACGAATCGGCGAAGGCAGCCGCATCGGCGCGGGCGCCGTGGTCGTGTCGTCGTCACCGCCATGGTCAACGGTCGTGGGAATCCCCGGCAAAGTGATCGAAGGCGACAACGCTCGCCACGACGTGATGGAGCTCGATCACGCCAAGCTGCCTGACCCGGTCGCACGCGCGATGGGCAATCTAATCGAGAAGCTCAACCGGATGGGCGTGCGGATGGAAGAGATCGAGGAGCGGCAGGATTGCCTCGAAGACAAAGTCAGCGAGCATCACCCGCCGCCCGATCGCATCCTCGCCAACAAGGGCTAGTTTTTCAGCGGATACTTCCTGCGTGGTTGCGCTGCTCTATTTCTTCTGATGCGGCGTGCCGATGTACGGGAACTCCTTTAGAGTGTCGGTGTGCGGCTTGAGGCCGCTGGGAGGGCATTCGCCCTTGGTGAGGAACGCGAGGCGGTAATCGATCACGTCCTCAGTGAAGACGCGGCCGTTGGGATATTTCGCCGGCTTCGACGGATCGAAACTCAGCACGTCGGGCAGTGTGCACTCCTTGTCGATCGCGGCAATCGCCTCTTCGCGCGTGTAATTTCCGGTGTGGCCCATCAGATGCACGAACTGATCGAGCCAGCGCTTGCGATCGTTAACCGGCTCGCTGGCGTTGTATTCCAATTTGGTGTCGTCGGTGTTGAAGAAGCTGCTGACGCTTGGATGACCCGCGCGATCGACGTGGAGCAGCTTGCCGTCTTTGCGCACGCTGCATCGTCCCCAAATGTGTATTTCGGGCTTCGGCGCTAGTTCGCTCGTCGGCAGCTCGATCACCGTCGAGAACACATTGGCTTCCGTATTTGAATCCACGCCGGTCCATGGCGATTTGGCGCCGAGGTGAGGCTCGGTGAAGTTCCGTTTGCCCCTGATATCGAACAGATTCTTGATTCCGTCGAAGTCGAAAAAGAAAGCGTCGCTGCGACTGCCGGCGAAGAAGGTGTAATCGCCCGCATTGACGATGTTGGGCTTGGGGCCGAACGAGACCTCTGCATCGGCGACTATCTTCTTCCCGACAGCTTCTACGGAGCGCGACTCCGTGCCTTTGGCCAGAAATACGTTGAACGTTTGCCTGCCGTTTTGCGGCTTCGAGAAAACGTAGCTGAGCGCGATATCTGTCAGCAAATCTCCGTCGCAGTCGATGTTAAGGCGATAGATGGCATCGGGATGGAGTGCGTCGGCGTTCGGATTTGCATTGAGGATGATTACGGTCCGCGACGGATCCGCGGGCGCCTGGAACGCGTAGAGGTCGCAGAGGTCGAGCCGTTGGTCACCCAACGGCGGGCCGAGACTGAGTCCAGTGAAGTGGTTCGACATATTTTTATCTCCTTTGAAAATTGAAGATGCGATTACGCCGTCCGCCAGGATCGTAACAAACGGTAGATCTTATGTCGCCCCGCCTTTTTCGACGGCGTCAGAGCTTATGTCCAAAGCCCGCGCCCATCTCGTACTCATTCGGACTCTCGATCATCCGCCCGTTTAAGATTCGCTCGAAGCCGAACGGCGTCAGATCAACCGTCGCACAGGTGCCGGTCAGAATCAGCTCGGCCATCGACGCGCCAACCGCCGGTGCGGTTTTGAATCCCGTCCCGCTGAAGCCGGCGGCGACGAAGAGGCGCTCGACGCCCGGCACCGGGCCCATCACGGCGCGCGCGTCGGGGCTGACGTCGTAGATTCCGGCGTGACCGCGAGCATACGGCGCATCGGCCATCGCGGGAATCCTCTGCGCCAGGCGTTTGCGCACGGCGGCGACGAAGTCGTCATCATTGGTCTCGCGGAAATCGTCGGGATTCGCCTCTGCCTCATGCTTCCATCCACCGAGCCCGGCCAGCGTCAGATCGTCGGCATGCGGGCGAAAATAGCTGCCAGCGATCGTATCGATATAGATGCAGTGCCTGAGCTGAGGCGGCCGCTTGAAGAACGCAATCTGTGCGCGCTCGCTCTTGATGCCGATCTTCACGCCCAGCGGCGCCAGTAGCGCATCCGTCCACGGACCGGCCACGACACACACCGCTTCGGCCTCGTAAAGGTGCCCGGCGCTGTCGACGACGCCCGCAGCTCGTCCGCCGCGATGCAAGATTCGCACGATCGGTGTACTCGTCGAGAACTCCGCGCCGTGACGCTTTGCGGCGGCCGCCAGCGACTCAGTGGTCGCAACCGGATCGGCGTATCCGCTATGCGCTTCGAACGCGGCTAGCGCGACGTCATCGACGAAGGTGCCAGGCTCGCGCTCGTGCAACTCCGCCGCGGTCACAATTTCTGTATCGACGCCGACGCGTTGGAGCATCGCGACGTTCGCGCGCAGCCGCGCCGCGTTGCGCTCGTCAACCACGACCGCGAAGCCGGTCTCGACAAAACCGCATCGCCCGCCGACAATGTCGCCCCAGTTGCGGAAGTAGTGAAGGCTCTTCCATGCCAGCTCGGCTTCCGGCGCGAACGTGTAATGCATCCTGACCAGCGCGCCCGACCGCGCCGACATCCCGGCGCAAATCCCGCCCTTGTCGAACAGGCGCACGCGAGCGCCTGCCCGCGCAAGATGGAACGCGAGCGAGCATCCGACAACGCCCGCTCCGATTACGATTGTGTTCTCGCTCGATGATGCCCGCGTCACGCGGCGAACCCCGTCTTTTGCCGTCGATCGGTGTACTCGTCGAGAACTCCGCGCCGTGACGCTTTGCGGCGGCCGCCAGCGACTCAG
>Ga0074044_10003094_pt1 | contig 14301 bp, 10 predicted proteins | sample BogForMeECP23OM1_FD_94443 | JGI IMG/M metagenome (GOLD analysis project Ga0074044, IMG submission 94443) | Bog forest soil microbial communities from Calvert Island, British Columbia, Canada - Bog Forest MetaG ECP23OM1 | ecosystem: Environmental > Terrestrial > Soil > Wetlands ... | reverse complement strand
CGCCCATTACCGGGCACTTGGATTCGGTTGACATGTTTTGCTCCTGCTTGGCGAGTTCTTTTTCCATGAGTTCATCCTCCTTCGTACTAGCCCAAAAAGACTGCGATGAAATACAAAACCATCGCGCAATCGCCGGCCGAGCTTTGCCGACGCGCGCCATTCATCCGGTATCCACGCGCCTGCGACACTTAACGGGAAGCGTGCCGCGGAGCGCACTTCGTGCAGAGCCCCCGGAAAATGAGTTCGCATTCGCGAAGAATCCGCTCACCGAGAGAGCGCGAGGCAGGCCTGGGCACGTCGTACCACTCTATGTCCTCAACCTTGCCGCAGCGGTCGCAGATGAAGTGGTGATGCCGCATGCCTTTCGCATCGAATCGCGCGGCACGGCCCTCGACGGCCACTTCACGCACCAAACCTGCCTCCACCAAGTCCCGCAGATTGTTATAAGTCGTGGCCCTTGAAGAGCGCGAATCCACGCGATTCACGGCTTCGAAGATTTCCACAGCCGTGGGATGCCTGTTGTGCTGCATCAAGAATGCCATAACGGCGTAGCGCTGAGGAGTGCAGCGCAACCCGCTGCCTTTCAAGGAACGCTCAATCGCCTCGGCGTCCATGAGTAATCTTGATTATATCTAATGTGACATTTTATTGAATTCGTCAGCAAAAAGCCGACAGACGCCAAAAGCGGGCGTGCTGGGGACCCCGGCGCCTGGGCTAAGCTAGTTCGCCCCTCCGGGGCTGGATTCTCGGGCATCTTGCTCCACCGCATCTCCAGCAGCTGCTAGGACGGCGTGCGCTAGTTCAGCTTTTCGATGGCCCGATCGATTCGTGCCAATGTAGTTTCTTGTCCGAGAGCCTGGAGCGTCTCAAACAGCGGCGGGGCATTCTTTCGCCCACAGACGGCTACGCGGACCGGTTGAAACATTTGTCCGGCTTTTACGCCCATCGCCTGGGCGGCGGCGCGGAGAGCTTTGTCCAAGGGGTCATGCTTAAATTCAGTTTGCGCCAGGACTTCTCGAGCACGGGTTAAAACTTTGAGAGCCATGGCGGCGTCGCCCTTCTGCGGGATGAGTTCGTCTGGGTTGTAGGGCGGGAGCTGGTCCACAAAGAAAAAGTCTGCGGCGGTGAGGACGTCGCGCAGAAGTTTGATGCGCTCGCGGATGAGCGGGGTGATGGCGTGCATTTTCTCCGGCGCAATTGGAAATCCAGCGGCGTGGACGATGGGGAGCAAGCGCGCGCTGAGATCGTCGATTGAAAGCCCGCGGATGTGTTCAGCGTTCAGCCAGACGGCCTTGGGATCGAAGGCCTCTTCGGGTGTAGCGGCCGGTTCCTTAAAATTAATGACGGCATTGGCGCGGTTGATGCCTTCGAGAGAGAACGAGTCAATAAGTTCCTGGCGCGTCATCTTTTCCCGATCGTCTTTTGGCGACCAGCCGAGCAGGCATAGAAAATTGATGAAGGCTTCCGGAAGGAATCCAGCGTCGCGGTAGGTGGTGACGCTGACGACCGGACCGTGGCGGCGCTTGGAGAGCTTCGATCCGTCGGGCGCAACGAGCAGGGGAAGATGCGCGAACTGCGGGGGTTTGGCGCCCGCGCCTTCGAAAATGAGCAGGTGCTTGTAGGTGTTCGAGAGATGGTCCTGGCCGCGGATGATGTGGCTGATGCGGAGGTCGATGTCGTCGGCACACGAGGCGAGGTGGTAGGTGGGCATGCCGTCGGAGCGGAGGAGTGCGAAGTCTTCGATGTCGTCCGCCGCTTTGATTTGCTCGTCGTAGACCGCATCAGTGAAGCGAACTTGCTCGCCGGCTCCGCGGGGAACACGGAAGCGCAGCGCGAAGGACTCTCCGGCGGCGGCGCGGCGGTCGCTCTCGGCGCGGGAGAGTTCGCGCATGCCGGGATTGCAGAGCCAGGTTTGATTGGCGCCGGATTTTTCGCTGTCGCCAGTGTGGGCGGGAGTAAAATCGCGATACGCCAGGCCCTTCTGGAAGATGGCGTCGGCGACCTGGCGATGCAGGGCGAGGCGTTCGGACTGCTTGTATTCCTCGTCCCAACCGAGGTCGAGCCAGCGCAGACCGTCGAAGATCGAGTTGACGGAGGCTTCGGTGTTGCGCTCGAAGTCGGTATCATCGAGCCGCAGCACCATGGTTCCTCCGTTGTGACGGGCGTAGAGCCAGTTGAGAATAAAGGTTCGGGCACTGCCGACGTGGAGAAAACCGGTGGGAGACGGCGCGAATCGAACGCGAAGCATAACTCTTGAGTATAACGGGATCGGAGTTTTGGCTCTAGGCGCAAGCCGCGTCTCTACAGGAAATCGGACCGGTTACCAGCAGGTTACGAAGGTAACTCTTCGGCAGAAGATCGTTGTGGCGGCACCGCATCTCATAAGAAGATACTCTTGGGAAAAGCTGTGCCCAGGGCGGAGCCTGCCGGAAGAGACTTGTTGTTTCGATTAGCCTGGTGTGACAGGATTAGGCCAACCAGAGTTCCATCCGGGCCACAATTACGATGGATGCGGAAGCGTTAGTCGAGGAATCGTGAATCCATGCATAGCGTTGCCACAGGTCTGGTGCTGATTCCAGGGGCCGTGGCCCTGTTGGTGTTTCTCGTCTTCACCTACCTGTACGAGCAGAACCGTCACAACTATTTCCGCGCGTGGCAACTGGCCTGGGCGGCATATACCCTGCACTATGCCGTGAAGGCCGTGGAATATTTTCAGGGCCCTTCCGCGCTATTGTTTTTCCTGAGCTCGCTGCTGCTGGTGACCATGGCGATTTGCATTTTCGTCTCGACCCGGCTGATGAAGGAGCCGTTTCAGCTGAAGTGGTATGACGTGGCGTTGGCGGTAGGCGGAGTTGTGCTGGCGTATGTCAGCTTGCGGGCGCAAATGGCGAGCGGGATGTTCAGCGAGAGAGCGACTCCGGTGCCGATCTATTTGCGGCTGGAAGTGGGCTTGGCGGTGACGCTGCTATATTGCTCGTTCCATTATTACCGTTACGCTTTTAGCAGGAATTCCGTGGCGTTCCGGACGCTCGCGTTTTCGCTGGCGCTGTGGGCGGCGCTGATGTACGCGGGGCAGATGCGGCAACCTTTCCTCGAGATTGTCGGGCAGTTGGGAGGTTTCCTGGGGCCGATTCCGCAGATGCTGCTGGCCATCGCCATGGTGATGGTGCTGTTTGAAAACGAGCGCAATGCCGTGCAGGAAAACGCGTTGGCGTTCTCCACATTGGGCGTCGATCCGCGCCGATGGTTCTCGGCATCTGACCTGGAACCGAGCTTGCGAACTTTTGTGGAGAGGTTAGTGGCGCCCCTGCCTTCGCGCCGCGCCGTCTTTTTTGTTTCCCAGCAGTGGCGCGGCACCTTGCCCTCGGTACAAAAGGGCTTTTCAGCAGAGTTCCTGGAAAAGCTGCAAAAGACGCAGGCTGGGGATTACATTGCCGAGCTTGCCTACCGGCGCGGGGGGGTGGTCACCTTCAGGGGTCTCGCCGAACTGGAAGAACCTTTGCCGGCGCTTTCGGGAGGAAAGTTCGAGGCCTGCAAGCAAATGCTGCTGGCGGAGGGAATCACCGACCTGATGGCGGTGAGCCTGCAGACGCGGGAGCACAACTTCGGGGTCATTCTGTTTCCGCACGCGGAACGGCGAATGTTCGGTTCTTCGAATCTGCGCCTGCTGATCGGGCTGGCGCTGCAGATCGCGCTGACGCTCGAAAACTATGTCGTAATGCACGAAGCGCAGCGCCGAACCAAGGAATACGAGCTGCTCACCGAGATCGGGCAGGCCATCAGTTCTCATCTCAACCAGGACGAAGTGTTGCGCACGGTGCAGGTGGAGCTGGGCCAGATTTTCGACACCAGCACTTTCTACATCGCCTTTCAGGAAGAAGATGAGATTCACTTCGAGCTGGAGACCGAAGGCGGCATCATTCTTCCCAAGCGCTCGCAAAAGGTCGGCAATGGATTGAGCGAGTACATCATCAGGACGGGGGAGCCGCTCCTGGTGGAGAGAGATATTGAACAGACGCGGTCAAAACTGGGAGTCGATTTCGTGCCGCCGCAGTCGGCCCGGTCGTTCTGCGCCGTGCCTATTTTTCTCGGCGGCAAACCGGTGGGAGTGATGGCGGCAATGAGCACGGAGCGGGAATCGCAGTTCCTGGCCAGGGATCTCGAGGTCATGCAAACCGCAGCCGGTCAATTGGGGGTCGCAATCGAGAATGCGCGCCTGTTTACCGAGGAGCAGCGCCGCGCCCGGCATCTCGCGTTTCTGAACAGCATTTCGAAAATGGCGATCTCGAGCGAAGACGCCGAGCAGATGATGGCCGGTATCGTGCGCGAGATCCAGAAGAACTTCCACTACGATCACATCGGCATCGGCATCATGGACCACGCCACCAGGGGAATCGAGATCAAAGCCGAGGCGGGAACGACATCGCAAACGCTGGGCCGCCGGATCGCGGTGGGCAGTGGAGTTCTGGGAAAGGTCGCGCGCACCGGGGTGAGCGCACTGGTGCAAAACGCCGCCCCGGGACAGCTCGCCGGTGTGCTGCCGGAATCGCGGGCGGTGCTCTGCCTGCCGATCCGTTATGGCGAGGCGCTGCTGGGCGTGCTCAACGTGGAAAGCCGGGATGAGAATGCGTTCGCGCCCCAGGATGTTTTGATCTTGAACACGCTGGCCGATCTTGTGGCAACGGCGTTGCACAACTCCTTCGTCTTCCAGAAGCTGCAGCAGCAATCGATCACCGATGGCTTGACCGGCATCAAGACGAGACGCTTTTTCTGGGAGGCGCTGAGTTCGGAGTGGAAGCGCGCGTCCCGTTCGGGCCGGCCATTCTCGGTGGTGCTGATCGATCTGGATAAATTCAAAGAGGTCAACGATTCGCTCGGCCATCTGGAAGGGGATATGGTGCTGACACGCGTTGGCCGGCTGCTCGAACAGAAGTGCCGTCAGTCCAACGTGGTTGCCCGCTACGGCGGAGACGAATTCATCATCCTCATGCCCGAGACTGGCATCGAGCAGGCGCAGGTGCTGGCGGAGAGATTGCGGCTGTGGCTGGCCACCGATCCGATGCTCGAAGAGCACCATATCACCGGCAGCTTCGGCGTCGCCAGTTTCCCCGTTCACGGATTTTCCATGGAAGACCTGATTCGCGTGGCGGATGGAGGCATGTACGCAGCCAAGCATGCGGGTGGAAACCAGGTTTCCACCGCCGATGCCTTCGGCGAAGTTTCCGCAGTGCAGCGACAGCTTGTCTCCGGTTATGTCGGAGGATTTCTGCAGCGCGAGCATAACGGGCCGGAGCACCTCGAAGAACTGGTCACCACGCTGCGCAAGCTGTGCGGACGCGAGGATGACTCGGGTCCCCAGGCGATGAAGGAAGCCATCGAAGCCTTGTCGCACGCGGCCGAACTCCGGGAGCCCGACGCTGCGGGACACGGCGAGCAATGCGGGCACTATGCTGGAATGATCGCGCGCGGACTCAACCTCTCGGCGCAGGAAGTGGAAGACGCGGCCTTCGCGGGGCGGGTGCATGATGTGGGCAAGGTGTTCATCGCTGATCGAATCCTGAACAAGCCGGGCACACTTACGGAAGATGAATTCGCGCTGATCAAGAGCCACCCGCAAGTGGGGGCAGCGGTGTTACGGGCAATTCCTGAAATCGAGCACGTGGCGCAGGCCATCGAATCTCATCACGAAGCCTTCGACGGCAGCGGCTATCCTTTCGGACTGAAGGGCGAGGATATACCGTTGTTTGGCCGCATCCTCGCCGTCGCGGACGCCTATGCGAACATGACGAGCGATCGCTCTTTCGCCCTTCCCAAAACCGACGAGCAAGCGCTGGCGGAACTGGAAAAGCTGAGCGGCACCCGCTTCGATGGCATGATCGTCCGCTTATTTGCCCGCATCCTCAAGATGGAGAACGCCCCTATCTAGCTCAGAGTCAGCACCAGGGTTGCGTCTTTGGGCAGATAGCTCTTGCGGCGAAACCAGTCTTCCATCGCATCCCGGAGTTGATCGAGCGGGACATTCGCGCCAATTTCCAGGCACCCATCCGCCACCGGCAGCGTGTCGTCAAAAACGGACGCGTTCGTGAAGCTGCGCATACTGAAACTGTCGAGCCATTTCAACGGACATGGTTGAAGTTGTCCTTCGTGTTGGTATTCCACGCGGAGTTTCCGGGCGAACATGCCTTGATTTAACCACAGAGCTCGACTTAACCAAGGAGAACGACCACGGAGAATGAAGAACGACCGGCCGCTCGGCGAAGCTACGCGAACAGCTTCTGCCCTTGCCACCGAGGACAGACCTGACATTGCCCTCACTTCGAGGGCTCGTTCCAACTAGCGGGTGGCAGCGACCTGAGGCTCGGCCGGCGCCACGACACTTTCCAGGTGCTTGAGAGTCTCATCGATGGTGAGCGAATACATTTCGCGCCCCAAACCTTCGCCCGACTCCAGCGCCGTCTTCAGAAAGTGGCCAGCGATTTCCTTCGCCAGGGAGTCGGTGATCAGCCTCCCGGTGCGCTTCTTGTACTCGACCCAGGCCGGGTGCGGCAGGGCGACCCAGACCGGACGTCCGTCGACCAGGAACTTGATGTCCACCGCATCAGCGTGGCGAGTGGCGATGGCCACCATCAAAGCCTGGTAAAGGCAGTGCACTTTTTTTTTCGTCCAGCGGTCGGTGGCGGTGAAGTCAGTGAACATAAGAAACTCAAAAGAGGACTCGCTGGTAACTATATCGCTCGACGGGGGTGGGGAGCAAACGGTTGGGCCCGAGCAATCGGACTGACCATGATGCCGGTCAAAATTGGGGTCAACTGTGCTGGAACACGCTCCGCACCTCTTGCCAGGAGCGGGCGGACATGCTACGTTAAACATGTTAAACACATCTAAACGACTATGCTTGGGATCAGGCTTGAACCCGAACTCGAAGAAAAGCTGGAGTCGCTCGCGAAAGAAACAGGCCGCAGCAAGAGCTATTATGCGCGCGAGGCCATTCGGCAATACCTGGAGGACCGCGAAGACTACCTGAAGGGCATTGCGGCGCTGGAGCGGCGCGAACCCACCATCACGCTCGAAGAACTGGAGCGGCGGCTTGGCTTCTCCAAGTAGAACATGGCGGATTGAAATCACTCGCACCGCGGAGAAACAAATCCAGAAACTCAGCCGCACCGCCCAGGAGTCGATTGTCCGGTTTCTGCGGGAGCGGGAACAGTCCGCCGGTGACCCTCGCCAATTTGGTAAGCCGCTGCACGGTGACAAAGGCGGATTGTGGCGGTACCGAGTGGGGGATTATCGACTGATTTGTGATATTCAGGACGAGCGAATCACGGTGTTGGTGATCAGGGTCGGGCATCGCAAGGATGTGTATCGCTGAGCGTGTCGGCAGTCTGCCCGTTGTAAAATTAAAGGTTATTCATTACTGCACTATCCTTATCTATGCCACAGGAAGACAAGCCAATCCCTCCCGCGCGCGAAGAGCGTTACGATGCGCCGCGCATCGAGCAAAAATGGACTGAGCGCTGGCAGAGCGATCCGTCGCTGTATGCCGCCGAGGCCCATCCAACCAAGCCGAAATATTACGTTTTGGAGATGCTTCCCTACCCTTCGGGCGCGCTGCACATGGGGCACGTGCGCAATTATTCGATCGGCGATGCGCTGGCTCGCTACATGTGGATGAACGGCTACAACGTGCTTCATCCCATGGGCTGGGATTCATTCGGGTTGCCGGCGGAGAATGCGGCCATCAAGAACAACACTCCGCCGAAGGAGTGGACGCTGGCGAATATCGCAGCCATGAAGGTGCAGATGAAGCGCCTTGGGTTCGCCTACGACTGGTCGCGCGAGGTTACGACTTGTCTGCCGGAATACTACCGCTGGAACCAGTGGTTCTTTCTTAAGCTCTACGAGTCGGGATTGGCCTATCGCAAGAAGAGCAAGGTGAACTGGTGTCCGGAGTGCTGCACCGTGCTGGCCAACGAGCAGGTGGTGGGCGGGATGTGCTGGCGGCATGAGGACACGCCGGTTGAGCAGCGCGAACTGGAACAGTGGTTTTTGCGGATCACGAAGTACGCGGATGAGTTGCTGCGTGATCTCGACAAGCTGCAGGGCTGGCCGGAAAAAGTCCGCATCATGCAGCAGAACTGGATCGGACGCAGCGAAGGCACGCTGGTGGACTTCGATTTGGGCGGAACGGTGGGGCCGGCGGGGTCGACGATCACGGTGTTCACCACGCGCGTGGACACGATCTATGGCGCGACCTCGGTGCAGTTGGCGCCCGAGCATCCGATCATAGCGGACATGATTGCCCGCGATGCGGCGCTGCGCGCCAAGGTGGAAGAGTTGATTGCCGAGCAGCGCCGGGCGAAAGAAGCGGGCGATATTGGCAACATCGAGAAGCATGGCGTATTCACCGGGCGCTACGCGAAGAACCCGTATAACGGCGAAGCAGTGCCGGTGTGGGTGGCGAACTACATCCTGATGGACTACGGCACGGGCGCGATCATGAGCGTGCCGGCGCATGATGAGCGCGATTACGAATTCGCCAGGAAGTACAAGCTGCCAATCCGCTTGGTGATTTTGCCGGCGAGCACCGACCCGGAAGAAACGATAACGGAGCCCCCGCTTCCCTTTACGACCATGGACGGGATCCTGGTGAACTCGGGCGAGTTCATCGGGCTGAGCTGCGACCAAGCGATCGAAAGGATGTCGGCGCGCGCCGAAGAAAAGAAATTCGGCAAGGCGACAGTTACATTCCGGATAAAAGATTGGGGCATCTCGCGGCAGCGCTATTGGGGAACGCCGATTCCGATGGTGCACTGCGACAAACACGGCGTGGTGCCGATCGCGGAGAAAGACTTGCCGGTGATTCTTCCGGACAGAGTGCAGGTCACGCTTTCGGGTGGATCGCCGCTAATGAATGTGCCGGAGTTCCTGAACACGACCTGTCCGAAATGTGGCGGCCCGGCGCGGCGCGAGACCGACACCATGGATACGTTCGTCGATTCGTCGTGGTACTTCTACCGCTACGCCGACGCGCGGAATGACAAGGCTCCGTTCGACAGCGCAACCATCGCCTACTGGTTTCCGATCGACCAATACATTGGCGGCGTGGAGCACGCCATTCTCCACCTTATTTATTCGCGCTTCTGGACGAAGTTCATGCGCGACATGGGACTGGTGAAAAACGACGAGCCCGTCGCGCGGCTGTTCACGCAGGGAATGGTGATCAAAGACGGCGCGAAGATGTCGAAGAACCTGGGGAACGTTGTGTCGCCGGATGAGATGGTGGCGCGCTACGGGGCGGATGCTACGCGGTTGTACTGCTTGTTCGCGGCGCCTCCGGATCGCGACCTGGACTGGCAGGAATCGGGGATCGAAGGCATTCAGCGTTTCCTGGGGCGCGTGTATCGGTTCTACTTGCGTAATTCTCCTGTAGAGACGCGGCTCGCCGCATCTCCCGCGGCGGAGACGGGCCAAGCCCCGTCTCTACGGGGCGAGTCGTTATCACCCCAGGCGCGGGCCATCCAGCGCAAGCTGCATCAGACCATTAAGCGCGTCAGCGACGATTTCCAGGGTCGCTGGCACTTTAACACCTGCATCGCGGCCATCATGGAACTGGTCAACGAAATTTATGGAGCGGAAGAGACGATTGCTGCCGGGCGAGTTCCTCCGTCGTTGATCGCGGACGTCCAGCGCAACATCGCTTTGCTGCTGGCGCCCATGGCTCCCTATCTGGCGCACGAATTGTGGGAGATGGCCGGCGAGAAGAGCAATCTGCTGAAAGCTTCGTGGCCGCAGTACGATCCGGCGCTGGCGGCGGAGGACGAAATCGAGATTCCCGTGCAGGTTAACGGGAAGCTGCGCAGCGTGGTGGTGGTGCCGGCGGGCGCGACTGACGATCAGGTCGAGCAGGCCGCGCTTGCGGACGAAAAAGTGAAGGCCGCGATCTCAGGCAAGCAGATTGTGAAGAAGATTGTGGTGCCGAAGAAGCTCGTCAATATCGTAGTTAAGTAGCGCCATTGAATCATTTAGTCATTGAGATATTGAGTCATTGAAAACCACCGTGATTCAAATGATTCAATGACTAAATGATTCAATGACTCAATCACTCTGTTTGCAACTCGACCATCAATCTGAGAAACTCATCCGTGGAAACCCAATCCATCGTTGTCCTCGACTTCGGAGCGCAGTATTCGCAGCTGATTGCGCGCCGCATCCGCGAACTGAAAATTTTCTCGGTCGTGCTGCCGTTCAACGCCAGCCTGGAAGAAATTCGCAGCTACTCTCCGGTGGGAATCATTCTTTCGGGCGGTCCGTCGTCGGTGTACGACAAAGATGCGCCGCTGGCCGACAAGAGTGTCTTCGCTCTCGGCATCCCCGTGCTCGGCATCTGCTACGGATTGCAGTTCATGGTGTACGCTCTCGGCGGGAAGGTGCGCCCGGCCGCCAAGCGCGAGTACGGCCACGCCAAGGTCGAAATCCAGGAATCTGACTCGCAACTTTTTCAAGGATTGCCCAAGCTGCTCGCGGTCTGGATGTCGCATGGCGACTCGGCCGAGGAGTTACCTCCAGGGTTCCGGCTGACGGCGAAAACTCCCAATGCGGTTGCCGCCATCGAAAACCCCGAGCGCAAGATGTGGGCGGTGCAATTTCATCCCGAAGTGCACCACACGCCGCTCGGCGCTGACATCCTGCGCAACTTCGCGCTTGGCATCTGTGGTGCGAAGCCTTCGTGGACGCCCCAGCATTTTATTGACGCGACCGTGGCCCATGTGAAGCAGCAGGTCGGCGACGGGCGGGCCATCTGCGGGCTTTCTGGCGGAGTAGATTCTTCGGTTGCGGCGGTGCTGGTGGATCGTGCCATGCGCGATGCCTCCGGGCATTCGCGCCTGACTTGCGTGTTCGTGAACAACGGGGTGCTGCGCAAAAACGAGTTCGAGAAAGTTCAGCAAAATCTGCGCGACAATCTTGGACTGCACCTGGTTGCGGTCGATGCCACCGAGCGCTTCATGCGGAAGCTGGCAGGGATCAGCGATCCGGAGACGAAGCGCAAGATCATCGGCAACGAGTTCATCGAGGTCTTCGACAGCGAAGCGCATCGCATTGAAAAAGAAGAAGGCGAAGTCGAGTGGCTGGTGCAGGGGACGCTCTATCCCGACGTCATCGAGTCGCGTTCCGTGCGCGGGCCGTCGCAGGTCATCAAGTCGCATCACAACGTCGGCGGGCTGCCCGAGACGATGAAGCTCAAGTTGATCGAGCCGCTGAAAGATTTGTTTAAAGATGAGGTGCGGCGCATTGGGCGCGACCTCGGCATGCCGGAGGACATTCTGCAGCGCCAGCCGTTCCCTGGCCCGGGGCTGGCGGTGCGCATTTTGGGTGAAGTGACGAAAGAACGCGTCGACCTGCTGCGCGAGTGCGACGAGATTGTGGTGGGCGAGATTAAGAAGGCCGGGCTGTATCAGAAAATCTGGCAGTCGTTTGCCGTGCTCTTGCCGGTGATGTCGGTGGGCGTGATGGGCGATCAGCGGACTTATGCTTACACCTGCGCCGTCCGCGCCGTGCATTCCGAAGATGGCATGACGGCGGATTGGGTTCCGCTGCCGTATGAAGTGCTGAAGACGATTTCCAATCGGATCGTGAATGAAGTGCGCGGCGTTAATCGGGTGGTTTATGACATTACTTCGAAGCCGCCGGGGACGATTGAGTGGGAGTGATGTTGCGACTGGTACCTCAGGGTTCGCCAGGGGTCGGGGTTCGTCTCACGTTCGGACCTGCTCTGCACGATGAAGCAGGTACTGGACAGATGCGCTGATGAACTGCGCAAACCCGAAGGGAACGAACTCAAAGCGTCGTTCAACAAAGACCCCCTCCAACATTTCTTTCCATCTTGTCTCGATGGTCCGCTCATCCGGAGGCGGCGTTCTGCCCCCTAGCCAGTCGACAACAATGAGTTTGTAAAGTCTGTCGTTCTCGGCTAGTCCAAGCGCGAGCAGGAACTTGAAAAAGGCGTCCGCCTCTGGCATGGAATAACCGATCACACATATTCGAGTGGCTCTCTTTAGCGCATCAACGGCCTGCTTCCAGACCGGTTGCATTATTTTGCTGTATTCGCTCTTATCCCACGATGGCGGCACCAACAACAAGCGAAGGCCCGCCTTGTGGCACTTTCTGCATTGCATTGACCTAAACATTTCTGGATTGCCTGTCACCTTTTCACCCAAGACGTGAATCTGATTGCACTCGCAGATCGCCCAATTGGTTGAACCGTGGAGCTTAAGCAGTGGGACGATCGTTTTGCTTTCATTCGGCTCGTCAAAGGTTGCGTCGGCAAGTTCGTAGCCCGGCCTTGCGCCAATTCTGATCAATGCGTCGTCGATCAGGAGGTCGTAGTTAAAGGTAATAACCGTGTTTGATCGTGATGCCTTTCGCCTCGGGTCATCATACTTGCCGGACAATACCAATGCGAAATGCGTATAGATATCCGTCTCGAAAACATCCCCACCGCTGGGATCTTTCCTCACATGTCTCGTGAACGAATCAGCATGCCCCGCATACCCCGGTACCAAACTCATCCGCACTTGGGGACGCTGCTTATTCCTCAGCGCTAATTCGAGGGTTTTCGCGATCAAGTAGACGGTTGCGTCTCGGGTTTCCGAAGGTGTGGATCCCAGTCGCTGGGACATTTCTACCAGGCTAAAAAGCTGCTCGATGTTGTCCAGGTCTATTTGGAATTTTTCGCGAGCCTTCGCTACTTCCCTCTTGAACTTGAAAACCCGATCGAACTGCTCTCGTTCTAACGAATCGAGATCCGAATCAGGATCGTCGAAGAACTCGCGTGCGCGATCAAGAAAATCATGGATGAGTGGAGCGCCCGCGTCTTTAGAGAACCCTGCCCCTAAGATGAAAACATTATGATCGCGAATTTCGGCTGCCATCGGAATAACGGTAGTGGGCTGGTTTGAGGAATCTTTTCGCTCGGAATGGCATCTAAATTGCTAGAGCGGTCAAGCACGAAAGGGAATGCCCACAACATGTGATGCGGGTACTTGCACGATACACGTAACTTTGGCATAGTTGTGCCATGCATAAACGATCAAGCACAGATGTAAACACAATGGCAGCCAAAGTCATAGACGCAGTGCTGAAGAAAACTTCACCGCCGCCACGGAAAAAACGGAAGAACCCTGCCGCTGTTGCATTAGGCCGACTAGGGGGAGTGAAGGGCGGCGTAGCTCGCGCACAGGCGCTAACCGAAGTAGAACGCAGCAATATTGCCCGTCGCGCGGCGCAAGCACGGTGGCAGAAAGAACGAGAATAGCGTGCCTGTTGATCCGAGTAGCGACATTATTGAACGCCAATTAGATGTGCACATCAATGCCATTGAGCAGAAGATGGACGGTGACGTATTGGCGTTTTTCGGCCCCTTGCTTTTTGGTGTGGAGGATTTCATCAGAACCGCCGTCGAAGAGACAAAGAAAAAACGGCGGAAGTTGGTCGTCATTTTGGAGACTTCTGGGGGCTATGTTGAAGTTGTACAGCGCATCGCTGATACGCTAAGGCATCACTATCGAAAGGTAGAATTCGTGATTCCCGATCATGCGATGTCAGCCGGTTCCGTCCTCGTGATGTGTGGAGACGCAATCCACATGGATTATTATTCAGTGCTTGGGCCGATTGATCCCCAGGTCGAAAGGCCGGATGGCAAAATGATTCCGGCGCTCGGATATTTGGTGAAGTACAAAGAGCTGATCGACAAATCTGCGGCTGGACATCTGACAACGGCAGAGATGACGTTTTTGGTATCAAAGTTCGACCCTGCGGAACTGTACTCCTATGAACTGGCCAAGGAACTGTCCAATTCTTTGCTCAAGGAGTGGCTGGTTAAATACAAGTTCAAGAATTGGAAGATCACCAAAACTCACAAACGCCCAGTGACTCGCGCCATAAAAGTCGCGAGGGCTGCTGAAATAGCGGACAAACTGAACGACACAGAACGCTGGAATTCCCATGGCCGTGGCATCTCGATGGCGGTACTTCGGCGGGACATAAAACTTCAGATCGAGGATTTTGGTCACGATGGGGAACTGAAGACCTGCATCCAAATCTACTATAGGCTTTTGCGTGACTACATGATAAAGCGCGGACACAGATGGGTAGTGCATACCCGAGAACATTACAGACCGATTGGAGGATGAAATGCCTAAGAAGCTAAATGTAAAGAAGCTGCTACAGGCCAATCCGTCTGTCAACCGAGATGAGTTGATCGAAGCGCTCAAGATGCTTCGGACCCTGAAGCAGTCGGGAGTT
>Ga0074044_10003093_pt1 | contig 14301 bp, 6 predicted proteins | sample BogForMeECP23OM1_FD_94443 | JGI IMG/M metagenome (GOLD analysis project Ga0074044, IMG submission 94443) | Bog forest soil microbial communities from Calvert Island, British Columbia, Canada - Bog Forest MetaG ECP23OM1 | ecosystem: Environmental > Terrestrial > Soil > Wetlands ... | reverse complement strand
GAGGACGGCGCACATCGATCCACGGGCAAGGACGCCCGCGCCACCTATAAAAGAATTCAGACCAAAGAATTCAAATCATGGTTCTGGAAGAAATATGTGGCGCGGGCGTTCCTGCCGTGGATCGATGCGTGGATTCTTTTCTGCGCCGCCGTACTTTGGATTGCGGGCTCGAAGCCCTCGCTGAGGAGCAGCGCGACGGACAGGTTCTTAGCGGCGAATTCTTTAAGAGGCTGGATCGAGCGCTTAATAGCGCAGCACGAACCGGATATCGCCGAGGCGGAGTTGGCTTCCGGTTGAGACCACGGCGGAACCGCGAATCTGCCGATCGTCGATGAAACTTCCGTTGGTCGAGTTGAGGTCCGTCAACTCGTAGGCGCCATTACGCCGGAGCAGCCGCGCGTGCGTTCGCGACACGCTGGCGTGCGGAATCACGATATCGTTGTCGTCTCCGCGCCCGAGAGATACCTCGTCTTTCAGAACCACATATTCCGAGGCTATCGGGTCCACCGGATTCAGCGTCTGCAAGCGCGCGCCGTATCCGCCTCCTCCGCCCGCTCCTGTCGGCGGCGATGGCGGCGCGGTCCGTGGCGACGGCACAGGTTGCGCAGGACGTGGCGCGGTCCGTGGGGCCGAGATTGGCGCCGATGGCGCGGCGACGGCCTGCGCCTGGACGATCGCTTTCAACTCCTCCTGCGAAACCCCGAACCGCGCCTGCGACAAGCCGAGCAGCGCCAGAATAGCGATCAGCGGCACGACTCCGTTCCACCATCGAAAGGCGAGTTGGGTGAGTCCGGTGCCTTCCACGTTCTGGCCCGGCGCGCCGCCCTCCTCGGGCACATTGATCGCGGCGCCGCCGATTCCGCGCACTTGATACGACGTCGAAGCGGTTCCGCTCTGGCCGTCGTAGTTCACCTGCAATTCCACCGATCGATTGGTGCCGTCCTCGATCGGTCGCGGCGTTCGATAGGTCAGCGAATACTGGGTCGCGATTGAATGACCGATCTCGCGCACCAGATCGGCAAAACGCCCCTCCTCCGTGATGATATTGTACGACCGGCCGTGAGTGGCATCGACGATTTGCTGGTACTCCGGCGCGATGAACGGCGGCGGCACCACGGCATAGAGCGTGAGCCCGTTTTTCTTGAGCAACGCGGCCGTCGAATCGCCCGTCAGGTCGGTAACCTGAGTGTTGCCAGGATGATGGTCGTGGTAGGCCTGATCATGCTGCGTGTATTCGGAGCCGTCGCCCGCGTGATGCGGCGGCGCGTCAGTCACGATGATGATGATACCTTCCGCCTCGGGGCGAAACGGAAACGAAGCGGCGTACGCGAGCGCATCGAGCTGGTCTTCCGGAATGTCGCCACCGCCGCCGGCGTGCAAACCGCTTACCCAGTCGATGAACTGATTGACGTTGGAGGTCATCGTGTTGCGATACGCACAGTTACAATCGGGATATTTCGAGACGACATAGTCCTCGAAGGTGACCAGTCCGAGGCGGTAATCGCGATTGTTGGCAGCGAGGTCTTGTGCGAACGAGATGATGTTCTGCTTGACCGCATCGATATAGGGTTGCATCGACTCAGTCACATCCAACACGAAAACGATATCGACCGGGCGTCCCTGTCCGACGCCGCGGAAGTCGAGAATCTTCGCTTCCTTGCCGTCCTCGAATACTTTGACGTTGTCGGGGCGCAGGTTCCCGACCGGATTGCCGTTGGTATCAGTGAGGCCGAAGTCGAGTTGGACGCCGCCGTCGGAGTCGAAATGGTCGAGGCCCGGGTTGCCGATCGAAATCTGCAAGGCCGCCGACGCGCTCGGTGCGAAAGACAGAATCGCGATGGCCAACCCCAGGAGGAGTGCCGCTGCGATGCGAGGTTTCAAAATCACGCTCATGTCTACCGATGATTCTCCGGATCGGAGCCGCGTTCAGTCAATAGCGTCCGCGTGGAGAATGGCCTAAGAGAATTGGTTCCTTGCCTTCACGTGCGGGTTACGTTATCCCAAACACCTGACCTATTTTATCCAAGCATGGATTTCGAGTGAAAAAACTGCGCATTTCGTGGGCGGCGGTATCGCTGATTCCGCCACTCCTTATCCTCTGTTCGCTCTTTTTCGGATCGTTTGGCAACCGACACAAGGCAACCTTCGCCGCCAGTTCGACCCCTGGACCGGGCGCGACCAGCGCCAACGTCCAGGTCGGATTTATTACCACGATCACCGGACAGCCGCCTTCGGGCTTGCAAAACATGTATCTCAACATCATCTCGGTCCGCCTGAATCCCAAGCCAAAACCGGGGGCGACGAACCAGGGTCTCCCGGGTGAAAACGATGCCGCGTGGAAATCGATACCCGTTCCCGCGGGCGTAGGGGTCGGAATCAACGGCAAGCCGGGCGACCTGCAACTCGACGTGCTTGCCGGCCAGAACAAGTTTCAGCTCTTCAATACCGCGGGAGTCAGGCCCAACAAATACTCCTCGGTCGAAGTCGTACTCGATACCACCACCCCCGGCAGCGTCGTACCCATATGCTCTTCGGGCGGCGGCTCGATCGAAGGATGCGCGAACTACCCGATGGTCCTGCAGGCCGCGGGCGGTCAGGTCTCGTTCGTGGCGGCAAACCAAATCGTCACTTCCAGGAACACCCTGACGCAGCTGCCGCTCCAGCTGAACCTGAGCATCATCAACAAACCGTCCGGGCCTGGCGAGCCCTACGTGGTCGCGGTGAGCGTCGCGCCGGCGCCCGGCAACGCGTCCCAATTCCTGACCACGGTAAGCGGCAGCGTCACCGGAGCGAACGGCAACGCGACGGTCAAGAAGGTTCGGCACCTGTCCGTCACCGCGGAGCTGGCAGGAACCGACACCATCGTGGCGACTTCCAACGTCGTCAACTCGCAATACTCGCTGTTCCTTCCCGCCGCGGCAGACCTGGGGACCTTGTACGATTTCTTCGTGTCGGGCGGAGCTGCAACTCTTGCGGGAGCCCGCGGAATCAGCCCCAGCAGCAACGGCGGACTGGTCTTCCCCTCGCAATCGTACACGCAGAATTTCACCGTGGAGGGCGACCAGACGCTGGGCACTATCGGTGGAACGATCACTGACGCATGCACCAGCCTGCCAATTCAGGGGGCAGTGCTGAGTATGCTGATGCCGCCCGATGGTTCGTCGGTGAATTGCGCGACTACGCCCACGCAGTGCGTCAGCGTCGGCAGCACCGTCACCGACAACTCCGGGAAATATCCATTGCCGGGCACTTTCCAGAACCCCGCATACTTCAATAACCTCGCGATTGGTTCTCCACCCATCACGTATACCGTCCAGGTTACGGCGCCGGGTTACGACAGCCAGATATTCGAGGCACAAGCGTCAGGCACGAACTCCGGAACCAGCGGCGGAGTATGCGAATCCGGTACCAATGGGGCGTGCGATTTCGCGCTCACTACTTCCTACATCACTGGCACCGTCCGACTGACCGCGAACCCGCAGCCAAGCAACAGCGCCAGCATCCAGGTTTTCGCGGAGCAATCGGGGACCAACAACCTGGTATCTGCGCTGGCGCTTCCTCTCATAATTCCGGGCGGCCAGTCCTCAGCATCGTTCACCTTGAACGTGCCTTCACAGATAAGCAGCTTCGACCTCTTTGCCTCGGCCGCGGATTTCTTCGAAGGCGTAACCGATCCATATCCGGGCCACACGATCATCACCCAGGCAGGCGTGGCGAACGCTCCGACAGCCTGCGCGACCTCCGAGCCCGCGGGGTTATTTCTGGAAACGATGGATTGCAGCGGGCACGGCAGCATTGCCGGAACCGTGATCAATCCAGACAGCGGCACCACGGTCGAGTTGTCGAAGAATGGCGTCCAGTTGATGCAGGCCGCCGTCGGCCCTGCGACTCCCGCTCCTTCCGTCGGCAACACCTATTCGTTCTGCGCACCGCCCGACACCTACGGAGTGCAGCGCCTCGAGGCGGGTATTGCCGCCGGCCCAACGGCCTCTGTCGCTGCGATGCCGACGCCGACCGCTACCAGTTCGCCGTGCCCGAGCACCTGTTTCAGCGCGCCGGGCATGTGCCCGGGATTATGCGCCAACACCATTCAGTCACCGCTGTGACGGCACGGGTATGAAAATGCGAATCACACTTCGTACGCTCGCTGTCGTTGCATGGGCTGCCCTGCTTAGCGCTGCCCTGGGCGCATGCAACAACAGCCAGGGCGGCTTCGGCGGCGACGTCGGCAACACGCCTCCGGTTCCGCCTGTCACCAGTTTCAAGGTACTCGGCATCGTCGGCACGCCATTCTCCCTGCTGATCTCCAACGCCAATGCCTCCTGGCTCGTGAAGGGTACGATCCCGCTCAACGTCCTCATCGTCAACAACCAAACCCCCGCCCGGATGATCGCGACCAAGCTCTCGAACGACAACAACCTGATGAGCGTCGAGATCGTCAATGGCGGGATCGTGCTCAGCCTGGCGTCGACGACGGCGGCGTTCGGAGTAGCCTCCGTTCAGACCGGCGGCACCCTGAACACGATCTCTCCGCCGGCGGCCCTCGACTTGCGGATTTACGTCACCGGTCCATTCGGCCAGCGCTTCCAGTCTCTGGTTGAGGACGCGACTGTCGGATTTATAACGAACACCCGCGCGCCGGCGGTATTTCTGTTCGATCAGCCGAGCGGGAAAATAGATGGGCAGTTTACGCAGGATCAGAACTTCGGGTCATTTGCGATAAACATGACAGAAGGCAGCGATGGCTCAAAAGTCCTCACGACCGCGAGTGGCGGACCGTTCGTCATAATCCGCCAGCCCTAGCGCTCCTCCCGCCGGCCCGGCGCTTCGGCTTGCGCTGGAATCGATTGACAGTTTGCGCCTTTCAGCATACTTAGCCGGACGAGGCCACTTGAACGGACGGTTTGTCGCCCTGAGCCTGGGTTTGCCCTGGTCTCCTGACATAACATGAGATCGCAGCTATTCCGCCGCGCCTTGCTGGTGCTGGCAGTCATCGTTATCGCAGCGGGAATAATGCCCGCGTTACGCTTCTACCGAAATTTCGAAGCTCATGTTTCGACCGACGACGCTTACGTCGACGGTACGGTCGCGCTGGTCTCGGCACGAGTGTCGGGGACGGTGACCAACGTTTACGTCGAGGACAACTGGACCGTCAAAGAAGGACAGCTCCTGTTCTCGCTCGATCCGCGCGACTTTGAAGTGCGCGTCGCGCAAGCGCAGGCTCAACTGGAGCGCGCCCGCCAGACCGTCGATGAAATGTCTTCGGGCGTCCAGGCGGCGGATTCGGGCGTAAGATTGGCGGAGAGCCAACTGGGCCAGGCGAAGATCGATTACGAACGCACCAAAACGCTCGAAGAGCAGGGCGTGGCGTCACTCGAGGCCTCCGACCAGGCGCAGACCGCGCTCAAGGTAGCAGTCGCCAACCAGGCCCTTGCGACGCATCAGCTCGACCAGGCGCGAGCGGCTCTGGGCCAGGAGGTGGGCAAAGATCATTCGCGTTACGACCGGCCCATCGTGCAGCAGGCCGATGCGGCTCTGGAAGCGGCCAAGCTCGAGCTGGACTACACGAAGATATATGCGCCGTTTGCCGGAATCGTAACGCACAAGACCGCGCACGTCGGCAATCGCGTGCAGGTCGGCGAGCCGGTGATGGCGGTAGTGCCGGTGCGGCGCCTCTACGTCACGGCGAACTTCAAGGAAACGCAGCTTACCGACGTGCGCGTAGGGCAGAAGGCGGAGGTCGAGGCCGACATATATCCCGGGTACACCTATCTCGGGCATATCGACTCGATCAGCATGGGAACCGGCGCCGCGTTCTCGCTGCTGCCGCCCGAAAACGCGACCGGCAACTGGGTCAAAGTCGTGCAGCGCGTGCCGGTCAAGATTGTCTTTGACCAGCCGATCCCCGAAGACAAGCCGCTGCGGCTCGGCCTCTCAGTCGAGGTGGCCATCGACATCGGCAATACCCGCGGCTCCCTGGTCTCCTCTCTCGTTCAGCACACTTTCGAGCACGGCGGGATTGTTTCGCCCAACGAATCGCTCAAACAACAACCGACTCCCGCTTCCGATCAACAACCCGCAGCCGCTCCGCCGATGCAGCCCGAACAAGGCCATCCCTTCGTCCACTAAATGTGCCGCCGCGAGCATAGCGGCGGGAGTTAACCGTTCCTTAACGGCGCGGATTCGGCCGGATCATAACTGACACTAGTGTCACCATCTGACACGAGTGTCAGCGCGTTGCGCCCGCGCCGCCCCTTATAATACCCTTCGGCAAACGCTGCACTGGGCTGTGCGCTTCATGATGCTCGAAGCAGTAATTCGCGATCGCCTGAGCGCGTACCTCGATGCTCCCATCGAACGCCTGCGCGTGCTGGCGAGCGGATGGGAGACGACGGTTTTCGAGTTTGCGCTGGCTAAAGCCTCCACGCGGTTTTCCGAAATTCCATCGTTGCGGCCCTTGGTGTTGCGCTTCTACCAGGGGGGACAAGCCGACGAAAAAGGTCCGCGCGAATATCAGACCATCGATCGTCTCGCCGCCGCAGGCTATTGCGTGCCGCGCCCGTACGTATTCGAGCGTGACCATGCCACACTCGGCGCACCGTTTCTCGTGATGGAGCGCGTCGCCGGCGAACCGCTTCTTTCGATCGCCAGTTTTCCGCAAGCCTTCAAGACCTTCTCGCTGGGCTTCTTCGGGTTTGTCCGCGCCCAGGTGAAGCTCCATCGTCTCAATCCCGATACCGAGGGTTTGCGCGATATACCGCGCGCGTTTCAGCCAAGCGGCGCGCCGCCGGGAACGCCGCTGCTCGATCGGGTGCTCGCGATAATCGCGGAGCGCGTCGAAAAAGGGCCCCTGCCCGGCCTAAAGGATGCGCTCCGGCGCCTCACAGCGCGCGCGGGCGCATATCGCGTCGCGGAACCGACGATCGTTCACATGGACTACCATCCGTTGAATGTGCTGGTGAGAGGCGTGCGCGTCACCGGCGTCATCGATTGGGTCAATACCGACGTCGGCGATCGGCATCTCGATGCCGCGACCACGGCCGCCATCCTGTCGTCCTCCGCGTTCGATCATCCGCGATGGCTGCGGGACAACGTGGTCGGAAATTCGCTGCGGATGTCGTTTGCGGCGACGTATGTGCCGCTCTATCACGCGATGGCGCGGCTCGACTTCGAGCGCTTTCGGTACTGCCAGGCGGTCGCGGCACTGCTGCGGCTCTCGATGCTCGGGATGATGCGAACGCGTGGGCCCGAGACAGTCGGCTTCCGCCCGGAGGCCATCGGCGAGGTGACGGCGGGCGTGGTTCGCCTGCTTACGCGCTATGCCGAGCGCAAGAGCGGAGCGAGCGTGCGACTCGACCTCGCGCCACTGCCGGCCTAGCAGGCCGTAGATTTTCACAGCCTGCTTCCCTCTCGGTAATCTCCCCCAGAGGAGACCTTTGCATAACTGCGGAGGCGCCAACGATATCCCCTCGCCCGCGCTCGCGACCTGGTCGCGAGGGCAAGCTGCGATAGGGCGGCCGAGCGATTGGTCCACCAATCGCTCGAGGGTGAGGGTGCTGATCGCGCCGTGCTCCAACGCTTCTCTGCACCCTCACCCGCGCGGCGGGAGGGTTGCAAAAAAATCGCAACCCTCCCGCCGCGCGACCTCTCCCGCAAAAGAGCGGGCGAGGTGCAATCACGTGCTTCCGCAGTTATGCAAAGGTCTCCAGAGGGGGAGAACTAAAGGAAAGCAGCCATCTTTGTCGCAGCGTGTTGAGAACGAACAGCTCCTGAATCGTCCGAGGCCCGGTTTCTCAACACCCGCCTAGTTAGCTCCCGCGCGCAACAGATCGCGCAACACGAACGGCAGAATTCCGCCGTGGCGGATGTACTCGACTTCCTCCGGCGTGTCGACCCGCGCGATCACTTCGAACTCTGTGGCCTTGCCACCCTCTTCCGCGCGGACCTTCAGGCGCTGGCGCTGCTTCAGCCCTGCGGCAAGGCCGGTAATTGAAAAGACCTCGCGGCCGGTAAGGCCCAATGTCGTTCGACTCTGCCCCGGAAGAAACTCGAGCGCGAGCACGCCCATCCCGACCAGGTTGCTGCGATGGATCCGTTCGAAGCTCTCGGCGATTACCGCCCGCACGCCAAGCAGCAGAGGGCCCTTTGCCGCCCAATCGCGCGAAGACCCTGAGCCGTATTCCTTGCCCGCGATGACGATCAGCGGCACTCGGTCTCTGCGATAGCGTTCCGAGGCTTCGAAGATGGTGGTCTGCTGATTATCGGGCAGATGAACCGTGAAGCCGCCCTCGACTCCCGGCACCATCTCATTGCGCAGGCGAATATTCGCAAACGTGCCGCGCACCATCACTTCATGGTTTCCGCGGCGTGCGCCGTACGAATTGAAGTCCGCGGACTTGATACCGTGCGCGATGAGATATTTGCCGGCGGGCGTCTCGGGGGAGATCGAGCCGGCGGGCGATATATGATCCGTCGTGACGCTGTCGCCCAGCACCGCAAGCACACGCGCGCCCGTAACGTCGGCAAACTTGCCCGCATCCGCGGTGATACCGTCGAAGAACGGCGGCGCCTTCACGTACTCAGACTTCTCGTCCCACCTGAACAGCTCACCCTTGGGAACGGCGAGCCCGCGCCATCGCTCGTCGCCGTCGAATACGTGTCCGTACTCACTGAGAAACATCTCAGAGTTGAGCGAATCGGCCACTAGCCGGCCAACCTCCTCGGGCGAGGGCCATACCTCACGCAAGAAAACCGGCTTGCCGCTCGGGTCGTGGCCGATCGGCTCGCTGTCGAGGTCGATATTCATCGTTCCCGCGATCGCATAGGCCACGACCAGCGGCGGCGACGCCAGGTAGTTGAAGCGCACGACCGGATTGATGCGGCCTTCGAAATTGCGATTGCCGCTCAGTATCGAGCACGCGACGAGATTGCCGTTCTTGACCGCCGCCGCAATTCCTTCGGCGATCGGACCGCTGTTGCCGATACAGGTCGTGCATCCGTAGCCAACCACGTTGAACTTGAGCTTTTCGAGCGGCTCGATAAGTCCCGCACGTTTCAAATACCGCGTGACGACACGGGAGCCCGGCGCAAGACTGGTCTTTACCCAGGGCTGGACGGTCAGGCCGCGGGCCACCGCTTTTTTCGCAAGCAGGCCGGCCGCAACCAGCACGGAAGGATTCGAGGTGTTGGTGCAGCTGGTGATGGCGGCGATCACGATCGAGCCATGGGCCAGCGTGAACCTGCCGGCATCGTGCTCAACATCGACGACCCGAACGAGATGGCCCAAATCGGATGCAACCTGCCCGTGCGGAGCGCTCTGGACGCTGCCTCCGTCCTCTATCCATTGTTCGATTCGTTTGGGGTCGACGCTTTCGTGATTCTGAACTTCTTTTGCGAGTTCGCGTCTGAAGCTGACCCGCGACTGAGTCAGTGGCACGCGATCCTGAGGTCGGCGCGGCCCGGCGAGGCTCGGCTCCACGCTCGCGAGGTCGAGATCGAGCACGTCGGAGAAATTCGGCTCGGGCGACTCAGGGGTGTTAAACAGTCCCTGCTCTTTGCAATACGCCTCGATGAGCAGGACCTGCTCTTCGGAACGACCTGTCAGCCGCAGATATTCGAGCGTCTTGCTATCGACCGGAAAATACCCGATCGTCGCGCCGTACTCAGGCGACATGTTGCCCAAGGTCGCGCGGTCGGCCACCGAAAGCGATCCGAGACCCGGCCCGAAGTATTCCACGAACTTGCCGACCACACCCTTCTTGCGCAGGAGTTGGGTGACCGTGAGAACGAGATCGGTCGCGGTCGTGCCCGGCCGCAACTCTCCGTGCAGTCTCACCCCGATGACTTCGGGAATGAGCATAGGGCTCGACCGGCCAAGCATCGCGGCTTCGGCTTCGATTCCACCGACGCCCCATCCGACCACGCCCAGGCCGTTGATCATCGTGGTATGCGAGTCGGTGCCGATGACGGTGTCGGGATAGGCCTCGCCTTCGCTGGTGGTCATAACGACCGGCGCGAGGTATTCGAGATTCACCTGATGCACGATGCCGGTGTCGGGCGGCACGACGCGGAAATTGTTGAAAGCGCCCTGCCCCCAGCGCAGGAACAGATAGCGCTCCTGGTTGCGCTCGAATTCGAAGCGCGCGTTGATCGCGAACGCCTGCGAATTTCCGAATGCATCGACTTGCACGGAGTGGTCGATGACCAAATCGACCGGTTTGAGCGGATTGATTTTGAGAGCGTTGCCTCCCAGCCGCGCGATCGCGTCGCGCATGACCGCGAGGTCGGCGACTACGGGAACTCCCGTGAGGTCCTGAAGCAGCACGCGCGCCGGCATGAAGGAAATCTCGTGGCGCGACGGTTTACCATCCCACTTCGCCAGCGCCTCTATCTGCTCGGGCGTGACGACTGAGCCGTCTTCGCGCCGCAGCAGATTCTCGATTAGCACCTTTATTGATACCGGCAGATGCTTGAGCGCGAAGCCGTGCTTCTCGAGCGCATCGAGCCGATAGATCGTGTAGTTCTTGTCTCCTGATTTCAGCGAGCCGCGGGCGCCAAAACTGTTATTGGCCATTTGAGGAGCCTCCGTCCGTTCCGAACCGATGTGAATATTAGCGCGTGTCTGGATTCGGACGCGCGCCGCGGAGTGCCGCGGTTTCTGAGACCAGAATAGCGCGAATGTGCGATGGAGCAAGCGGCGCCGGCGATTGACCTCAGCAATCCTGGGGACTCGTCCTTCTCATCCGGCGCGCAACGCCCCACCTTCTCGCGGGTGAAGCCTTCGCACAACTCGGTGGTATAGCGAGCGCTGATCCGGGGTTCCTCAAGGAAAAGTTTCGGAACGACACTCGCGCACTGTAGCTGACCCCGACTACGCGCGGCGATGCGCGCGAACTGGCGAAGGCCCCGGTAGTCCGTCGTAGATGAGCGCGCGGCCATCGGAGTGAAAGCGCATCGCGGCCAGCAATCCGACCCGTGGCGAGGACAGAGCCGGCGCACCATCGATCGTATCGATCACGACCTTCGGGCGCATCGCAAGAATCGCGGCAACGCCCGCGCTGAATGATTCGTCGTCAATCTCGCCCGGAGTGATCAGAGTTCTAGCGCCGAGACCCAGCACCATTTTCCCCGCGCGAATCACCACCAGATTTCCGGCGTCGCGAGTGACGCCGCACCCTGGCAGCAATGCTCCAAACGGATTCGCCGGATCGGCGGCACTCAGTGCCAGCGGCCGTTCCCGCGCGGCGACCAGATTTCGCGCCGAGCGCAGCATCTCCACCGCTTCCGGCAACGCATACTGCTCAGCGGAAAGCGACCGCACGAACCATCCGCGGCGGATCGTGCCTCCGTATTCCAGACGACGCAGGGCAAACGAAATCTCGTGCCAGGAGGTTTCCAAAGATTCGAGCGCGAGCATCTCGCGAGACAGGATGCCGTTGCGATTCAGCAGCAGCGTCGCGAGTTCCCGCGCGCGATCATGGTCCGCATCCGGTTCCTTGCGCGCGGCACCCAGCGCCGACCACCGGCCCGAGACACTCGATTTGAGTTTGGCCCGAATGGCTGCATCGTGCTTCGTGAAAGGCCGTCGCGCAGAGGGCGACATGGCATCCACCGCGTCCGCATCGCTTGCGAACAGACGCAGCGGCGCAAAGCTGTCGTTGGTCGCCAGGCCAAGAGCGGCCAGCCGCCATAGACTTCCAAGGGTGTCGCGTTCCGAGAGATTCGCGCGATCGGACAGCTCGTCGAGATATTGCGCGCCGGACGCGCGAAGAGCATCGAGTACCGCGCGATCGCGCGGCTCCTCTGGCTCGCTGCCACTGGTTCTGAAGAACGCGCCGCCCCGGCGCGGAACGAATGCGACGCGGGACGGCACTTCCGGCGACTCACCATCTGCCGGTGGCGACGCGGCCCACATCATCTGCCCGCCGAGACACACCAGGTCGAGCATCTCCGGCCGATACGCTGGTATGCGCGCCGGCAGGATTGCGCGCTCCCAGAAGTCGGGTGCGAAAGTAGCGCCGGCAAGCTGTTCGAGAACCTGTGCGGCTCCTGCCGAATCCGCGGAGAGATCGGCGCCTCCGACATGCATCCATCGCAGCCGAAACGCCGCGTATTCGTCGTCCGAGCACGGCTCGACCTCGGCGCGCACGCGGGAGAGCGTTATGCGATGAATCCGTTCAAGGTTGTAACGATCGCACCATTGAATGACGGTTGGTGACGTGAAGTGTCCGCGGAAAATCGTGCCCTTGGCTTCCAGAGCCGGCAAGATCGACTCAATCTCGCGCTCTGCCAGCAGCACGCGCGACGCGAGATCGCCCGCGGTCACCGGACCCGACGTCCTGAGCGCGCGGCGAATGATCTCCGTGCGAGCGGAGCCGGCATCCAGATCAGTCTTCTCCACGACGGCATCGCGGAATTGAATTTCAGGGTAAGCAGCGGCAAACAGGCCGCCGTCTTCCTTCGCGAGGATGACCTCCCGCGAACCGATCGTGCGCTCGGCGCGAACGATGCGGCCTTCCGCGACCAGTTCGTTCACCACCGCCGAGCCACTCTCGCCCATCCGCTCCAACACTTCCGCGATCGACATAGCGCCGTGCGCGCGGACCAGTTCGTAAAGCTCATCGCGGCTGCGCGGACGGCGCCCGGCCGTCAGGCCGGTCACGTCAGCGACTACACCGTCGATCGCATCGGCAGCGAGCAGGTCGGACAGGTCCTCGCTGCGAAAAACGTCTTCCGCCATCCCGCGATTCATCGTGACGGTGCGGCTCCTGCGATTGGCGCGCTCGCCGTCATCGAGGAAAGAATAGTCCCACGCGAGCAGCAGGCGATGCGCGAAGACCGAGGGCGAAACCGAGTCGACGTAGACGGTGCGAATTGAACCGTTCTCGATTCCGGTCAGCACCGCATCCATGCGATCGGCGTCGCCCGACTCGGTCAGGCACTCGCGCATCGTCTCGCCGACGATGAAATGTTCGGGAATCGGTACCGCCGGCGGCCGATTTTCAAAACACGCCTGCTGGCCGGGAAACAGCGCGGCGATCAATTCCTGCGAACGGAGGCGCTGAATCCACGCGGGAACCTTGCGGCCGCGCGAGGAACGCATCACGAACAGCGCCCGCGAGGCGACGTGGCGAAAGCGCACCTCGAACATCGGAGCGGCAAGGAACGCCTGCTCCAAAACGCCACGCGCCTGCCTGGCTGGAAGCATCGCGAAGGTTTGCTCGAGCGGAAAGCTGTGGCGCGAATTCAGCGCCAGCAGCGCGCCGTCATCGATGGCAGAAGCTTGAATTTCGAAGTCGAACGATTGGCAGAGGCGCTTGCGCAGCGCGAGACCCAGCCCGCGGTTGAAGCGAATTCCGAATGGAGTATGGATGACGATTTGCGTGCCACCGAGGCCGTCGAAAAAACGCTCGACCACGATGGTCTTTTCGTCGGGAATCGCGCCCAGCGCTGCCACCCCGCGACGGACGTAATCCACTGCCTGCATAGCCGCGCGCTCCGACAGAGAGCATTCGGTCATCAGCCATTGCGCGGCAGCCTCCGATCCCTCGCGATCGATTCTCGCCGCTATTTCGTGGCGCAGATCCGCAATTTCCTGCGACAAGGCGTAGGAGCGGCCGCCCGCTTCGGTCAGCCAGAACGGCAGCGACGGCGCCATTCCGGGCGCGGGCTCTACCATCAGCCGCCCGCGCGAAATCCGCTGAATCTGCCACGGCATCGAGCCGAGCGAGAACACATCGCCCCGCACCGATTCCTGTGCGAAGTCTTCTTCGACGTCGCCAATCTTGCGGCCTTCGGATTCGATTACGACGTCGTAGTTGCCGGCTTCCGGAATCGTTCCGCCTGAAATAATCGCGGACAGGCGAGCGCCCCGCCGCGGGCGCACTCTTTTGTTCGCGGCGTCGAAGAAAATTTTCGGTGCGGCGCCCTGGATGCGCTCGGGCAGCTCGGTTGCCATGTCGGAGAGCAGTCGCGTCAGCGCGGGTTCGTCGAGCGCGCCGAAGTTGTGGGCGCCGCGCAGGATTCGCAGCAACTCGCCGGTCGCGATGTCCTCCTCTTCGGCAGCTATCGCGATCACCTGTTGCGCGGCTACATCGAGGCATCCGGTGGGTATCTCGACCGCATCGAGATGCTGCCGGCGAATGGCGCGCACCGAGGCCGCGCACTCCAGCAGGTCATCGGTGGTCATGGCAAAGAAACGACCTTTGGGAGTGGCGCCAAGGCTATGCCCTGAACGGCCGATGCGCTGGATGGCGGCAGAGATCGATTTGGGCGAATCGAGCTGGCAAACGAGATCGACCG
>Ga0074044_10003092_pt1 | contig 14301 bp, 14 predicted proteins | sample BogForMeECP23OM1_FD_94443 | JGI IMG/M metagenome (GOLD analysis project Ga0074044, IMG submission 94443) | Bog forest soil microbial communities from Calvert Island, British Columbia, Canada - Bog Forest MetaG ECP23OM1 | ecosystem: Environmental > Terrestrial > Soil > Wetlands ... | reverse complement strand
GATGCGGTTGATGACTTCCAGCAACTGCGTCTTGGCCGCGACGAGGTCGTCGTATTGCCTGGTGAGAAACTGGTGCCGCTGCTCGGTCTCCTCGTATTCCTCGATGGCGACGAGATTCACCGGGCCGATTTCGTCGAGCCGTTTCTGCAAGGCTTCAATCTGCTGCGCGACGGCGTTCCAATCCGTGGCCGCGCCCGCGGCGGCCATTTCTTCCGGCGTCATCACATGCACCTTCGCCGCGCCTTCGTCGGCGAACGTGATGGCGATGCATTCGCTGCGCACGTCGTCGAGAGCGATGTGATATTTCTGCTGGAGCCGTTCGCGCAGGTTCTGGACGGACATGTTTTTCTGCGCCAGTTCAACATCCAGGGCGCCGCGCTGTTCCTGCAATTGGGTCAACTGCCGCCGCCGCCCGCTCAAGTTTTCTTCGCGCACAACAACGTCGCCTTCCTGCGATTGTTTCCGCGCCAGCAATTCGGCGGTTTGCGTGTTCACCTGCTCGCGCTCGTGCTGCAAACGCCCGATTTGCGACCGTGAATCCTGAATTTCCGACTCTGCCTGCTCTTTGCGGCCAATAAAGGATGACACTTCGTTGCGACGCTGCTCGAGCATCTGGGTCAACTCGCCAATGCGCTGTTCCAAGGATTGCTGCTGCTGGCGGAACGATGCCAAAAGCTGTTCCTCCGCCGCGAGCGCCACCTTGCTCTCCGTGAGCGCGGCATGGGCGGCATCGCGCTGCTGGCGCAGATTTTCCAGTTCCGCCGTGAGCGTGGCGACTTGTTCCTGCCCGGCACGTTCACGGGCTTCAAGCTCGTTCAACCGGGCCGTCAGCGCGTTGCGCTTTTGCGAACCTTCCTGCTCCTGCGCCGCCAGGCTTTGGATTTCAAAAACGACCGTCTCGATTTTCTGGTGCAGCAGCCGGTTTGAATTTTGCAACGCGTTGAACTCGCCTTCGCGCGTGGCGATGGCGACTTCCTGCTCGCGCAATTCCGTCTGCGCCTGCTGCAGGCTGGCCTGCAATTCCGTCTGCTCGCCCAGCAGCGCGCCGCGTTTGCGGCTCATCTGGGCCACGCGGGTCTGGACTTCCGTCAGTTCACCTTGCAGTTCGTTGATCTGGTTTTTGCGTCCCAGAATCGAAGCCGGCGCCTTGGAGTTGCCGTTGCCGTTCAAGTAACCGCCCGTGTAAACGCCGTGCCGGCTGAGCAAATCACCGGTCAACGTGACGAAATCGCAACCCGCGTGGCCATTTTGAATCTGGGCCGTGGCCGTGGCCAGGTCGGACGCAATGAAGGTGCGGCCCAACAACGCCTTCAGGAGTTTTTCTACCGACGGCTCGCCCTGGACCACGCTCAAAGCATGAATGACTTCACCCTTTTGCAGCCCGTTTTGAATTGCATCGAGACCGCTGCCCGGCGCCATTTCGCCCTCAAAAAACAATTGCTTGTCGTTGGTGTATTCGATTGACAGCGCGGCGACGCTGGCGCGCCCGACCTTGTTGGCGCTGAGGTCGGCGAGAATTTGCTGCGCGGATTCCGGCTGCTCGGTCAAAACGAGCTGCAAATGGTGGCCGAGCGCGTTTTCGATGGCGACGACATACGAATCCGGCACGCGAATGCGGTCGGCGAGCGAGCCGATGACCTTGCGTGACTGGCGCAAAGCGGCCTGGGTGCCCACGCTGAAACCTTCGTGCGACCCTTCGAGCTGCTCGAGCACGTTCAGGCGCGAACGTTTCTCGGCCTGCGCCTGCAAAAACTGGTCCTGCTCGGCGGACGACGCCTGCAATTCCACCTGGAGTTCGCGCAACCGGTTTTGCCGCTGCTCGACCGAGCCGCGCTTGGTCTGCGCGTTCAGTTTCTCAACCTCGACGCTCGCGGTGAATTCCTGCAGGCGCGCTTCGAGCCGGGTGCGTTCCTCTTCGAGCTGCACTTTTTCGACGGAAAGCTTTTCGAGCCGGATGCTGTTGCCCTGCTTTTGCAGATCGAGCGCGGTGATTTCGTTGCGGATGCGCGTCAAATCCTGCGCCGCGGCGAATGCCTCGGACTGCGCCTGGCGCAACGCTTCCTGCCGCTGGCGCAAGTCTTCCTCAACCGTGTTCAACGCCCACCGTTTCTGCTCCAGCGTCAGGCGATGTTGCAACAGCGCGTTTTCCGAGGCGGTCAGCCGCTCTGTCACCGCCTTCAATTCGGCGGACGCGGCGTGGCAGCGTTCCTCGGCCTGGGTGATTTCCGCGAGTGCCCGCGTGTTTTGCGATGCGAGTTCGCGCAAACGTTCCGCATTGAATTGAATCCGGCTTTCGTGCCGGTCCGCTTCGCCCTTCAATTCCAGACCGCGCTGCTGTTTTTCGGCCACTTCGTGTTCCAGTTCCGAAAGCCGTTCGCGCAGTTGCTTGATCTCATCTTCACAGCGCAAAACGTCGGCCGAGCCGGTTTCAATTTCACCGCGCAGTTTTTCGGCGGCGGTTTGTTTTTCAACGATTTCAGCCTGCAGCACGTCGAATTGATGGCGCGCAAGTTGCGTGTCGAGGTGCTGCAGTTCCTGGGAAATCTGTTTGTAACGGCGCGCCTTGCCGGCCTGGCGCTGGAGCGACCCGATCTGCCGCTTCACTTCGCGGATGAGATCGGCGATGCGCAAAAGGTTTTGGTCGGTGTATTCCAGTTTGTGAAGCGATTCCTTTTTCTGGCTCTTGTATTTCGTGATGCCGGCGGCTTCCTCGAAAATGAGGCGGCGGTCTTCGGGTTTGCTCGAAAGAATCTGCGTGATGTGGCCCTGCGCCAGAATGCTGTAACTGGTGCGGCCCACGCCCGTGCCCATGAACAGTTGCTGGATGTCCTTGAGACGGCACGGTGTGCGGTTGATGAAATACTCGCTGCCGCCGTCGCGGAAAATCCGGCGTGTGATCGTGACCTCATTGTAAGCCACCTCGACCCCCGCCGCGCTCAGGTGTTCCTCGTCCATGTCACCCAGCGTCAGCGACACCTCGGCCATGCCCATCGGTTTGCGTCCGTCCGTGCCGGTGAAAATCACATCGGCCATTTCGCCACCGCGCAAGGCTTTGGCCGATTGCTCGCCGAGCACCCAACGGATGGCGTCGGAGACATTGGATTTGCCGCACCCGTTCGGGCCGACGATGGCAGTCACCCCGGGCTGAAAGTTCAGCGAAGTTTTGTCCGAAAAGGACTTAAACCCCAAAAGCGTTAAATTCTTGAGATACATGACTTTTATTCAGGCAATCACATTTGCCGGTTTCAAGTAAAGTAAAAACCACAATATAAGGCACACAATTCCACTAGTGGCACAACTAATTGGTGAGGAACCAGGATTTGCTTTGTGCCACTTAACTGCTACTTCAAACTTTCCATCAAACTCCTGTGCTCTTATACGACTGGAAGGTGATTTCGTCAACTGATTTTCTGCATTGAAAAATCAGTTGACAGAATATTACCATTGAATCATCTTATCCGCATCCGTTGATACAACGGTCTCATGCAGAGTGGCTGAGGGACTGGCCCGCTGACGCCACGGCAACCGGTTGAAGTGCAAGTTCAACGACCAGGTGCCAAATCCAGCCCCGACGGGTGTCGGGGAAAAATGAGAGGAGCGCACAAGTTTTGTCAGCCCCTTCTCTCCATGAGTCGGGGCTTTTTGTTTGCCCCAGCGTGCTTCCGGCATCCTGCCGGAAGGACTGAATTGAATTGCGGGCAAAAATGAGGACCGGGTTGAGATTAGATCTGCCAGCAAGATGCTGGCAGCACATTGTTTTATGAAAGAACACGCTGGTTTCATGAAGGCGCTCAAGTGCCGCGAGTGCGGGCGGGAATACCCGCTCACCGCCACGCACGTGTGCGAGTTCGACTTCGGCCCGCTCGAAGTGGTTTATGATTACGACCGCATCAAAAAGTCGCTGACCAGGGCGGCCATCCAGTCGCGTCCCCAGACGATGTGGCGTTACCGCGAACTGCTGCCGGTGGCCAACGACCCGACCGTCGGTCTGCAAGTCGGTTTCACACCGCTCGTGAAAGCCGACCGGCTCGCCAAAAAACTCGGCATCCGCGAATTGTGGATCAAAAACGACACGGTCAACTACCCCACCCTGTCATTCAAGGACCGCGTCGTGAGTGTCGCGTTGAGCCGTGCGCGGGAACTGGGTTTCGACACCGTCGCTTGTGCCTCGACGGGTAATCTCGCCAATTCCGTCGCCGCCAACGCCGCGTCCGCCGGATTGAAATCCTACGTTTTCATCCCGTCGGATTTGGAACAGGGCAAAATTGTCAATTCGCTCATTTACGGCGCTCACGTCATCAGCATCAAAGGCCATTACGACGAGGTGAACCGGCTTTGCGCCGAGATTGCCGGCAAGTTCGGCTGGGCGTTTGTGAACGTGAACATGAGGCCGTATTACGCCGAAGGCTCCAAGAGCATGGCGTATGAAATCGTCGAGCAACTCGGCTGGCGCCTGCCCCGGCACACCGTCGTGCCAATGGCGTCCGGCTCGTTGCTGACGAAAATCCAGAAAGGCTACCAGGAATTCATCAAGCTCGGCCTGGTGTCGGAATCGAAATACTCCGTTCACGGCGCGCAGGCGACCGGTTGCTCGCCGATTTCCGTCGCGCAAAAGGCCGGCCTCGATTTCTTCAAGCCGGTGAAGCCCGACACGATTGCCAAGTCGCTGGCCATCGGCACACCGGCGGATGGTTTCTACGCGCTCAAGGTGATGAAGGACACCGGCGCGGCAGCGGACGACGTGACCGACGATGAAATCCGCGACGCCATCAAGCTGCTGGCGGAGACGGAAGGTATTTTTGCCGAGACAGCGGGCGGCGTGACGGTGGGCGTGGCGAAGAAACTCATTGCGTCGGGCAAAATTCCACGGAATGATTCCGCCGTTCTTTGCGTCACCGGCAACGGATTGAAGACGCTCGACGCCGTGGCCGACCATGTCGGCAAACCGCGCGAAATCAAACCGAGCCTGCGCGAGTTCGAAGCCCTGCTGGCGCATGAAGAAAAAGTGAATGCGTAAAAGGTAGGGACGCCGCGCTGCGGCGTCCGGTCAGCGCAGCGCGCTGACCCTACCAAAAACAAATTAAATTTATGCCAAAAAAAGTCCGAATCCCAACGCCGCTCCGCAAGCTGACCAACAACGAGGAGTTGGTTGAAGTCAACGCCGCCACCATCGGCGAGGCGATTGTCGAATTGCAGACGCGCTTTCCCGGCATCCGGGAACGGCTGGTGGATGAAAAAGGCGAGGTGCGCCGCTTCGTGAATGTGTATGTGAACGAGGAAGACATCCGGTTCCTGAAAAACCGGGAAACGCCGTTGATAGACGGCGATGAAATCAGCATCATACCCGCGATCGCGGGTGGTTAAATCGTTGAACTGTTAAATCGTAAATCGTAAATTCTTCCACCATGGCCAAAGCATTGAAAAAAAATCACGGTAGCTCGCCGCATTCGCCGAGTCAACGAAGATTGTGGCTGATGTTCCCGCCCAAGCTCATCAAGGAACCGCTCATCTGGAAACTCGGCCAGAAATTCAAGGTGGTCACCAACATCCGGCAAGCCAGCGTAACCGATGAAATCGGCGTCGTGTGTCTGGAATTGGATGGCAAGCGCGACGAAGTCAAGGCCGCCATCGCGTGGCTGGAGAAACTGGGCGTCAGCGTCGAGCCAGTGGAAATCAGCGTAATTGAGAGCTAGAACGAATGCTGTGGGTAGCGCCCGCGTCCCGCGGGCTGTTTTGGGCGTCCCGCCCGAAACTTTTTAGGATGTCGCTCGTCGTTGACCCTTGAATCAATCCCTTTCCACATGCGCACCAGCAATTCGGCGGGACGCCGAATTGAACCCGCCAGAGGCGGGTGCTACCTCAAATATTGGACATCCGCCGGTTTTCGCAGTCGTAACTGATTGGGGAGGATAATCTATTTCTACTTCCGCCGCCGGCGTTTGACCTTGAGCTGGGCGACAACGTTGACCAGTGCGGCTTGAACGCGCGCGGCTTCTTCATCGGTGATTTTTTCGGCCAGGCGCGCTTCGGCACGCTGACGGGCTTCCTCGGCCCTGGCTTCGTCAATGTTTTCGGCGCGAATCGCCATGTCGGTAAGAATGGCCACGCGATCGGCGGTCACCTGCACGAAGCCGTCGCCGACAGCGAGGAAGATCGTGTCCGCACCCTTGCGCGCGACGATTTCGCCCGCGCACAGTTGCGTCATCAGCGGCACGTGCTGCGGCATGATGCCCATCTCGCCTTCAACGCCGGTCAGCGTGACCATGTCCACGTCGTCGGAGAAAATCTTCGCGTCCGGCGTGACGATTTCGAGTTTGAGCGTATTGGCCATTGGTCATCGGGAGGGTCGCCGTGCCGGCGCCCCATTATTTGGGGACGGCGACACGCCGTCCCTCCCGTTGTTATTCTTTAATTTCTTCGATGCCGCCCTTCATGTAAAAGTTTTGTTCCGGCACGTCGTCGTGTTTGCCGTCCAGGATTTCCTTGAATCCGCGCACGGTCTCGGCCACCGGCACCTGCCGTCCGGCACGGCCGGTGAACACTTCCGCCACCGAGAACGGCTGGCTGAGAAAGCGCTGGATTTTGCGCGCGCGATAAACGGTGAGCTTGTCGTCGGGCGACAGTTCATCCATGCCGAGAATCGCGATGATGTCCTGCAAATCCTTGTAACGCTGCAAAACTTTTTGCACGCCGCGGGCGACCTCGTAGTGTTCCTGCCCCACAATTTCCGGCGCGAGCGCGCGGCTCGTCGAGGCCAGCGGGTCCACGGCGGGATAAATGCCGAGTTCGGCAATCGCACGCTCCAATACAATCGTCGCGTCGAGGTGCGCGAACGTCGTGGCGGGCGCCGGATCCGTCAAGTCGTCCGCCGGCACATACACGGCCTGGAACGAAGTGATGGAACCTTTCTTCGTCGAGGTGATGCGTTCCTGCAAATCGCCCATTTCGGCGGCGAGCGTCGGTTGATAACCGACGGCGCTTGGCGTGCGGCCCAGGAGCGCCGACACTTCCGAACCGGCCTGCGAGAAACGGAAGATGTTGTCAATGAACAGCAGCACGTCCTGGTTTTTTTCGTCGCGGAAATATTCCGTGATGGCCAGGCCCGACAACCCGACGCGCAAACGCGCGCCGGGCGGCTCGTTCATCTGGCCGTAAACCAGCGCGATTTTGGATTTGCCGAGGTCTTTTTGGTTGATGACGCCAGCCTCGGACATTTCGGTGTAAAGGTCGTTGCCTTCACGCGAGCGTTCGCCCACGCCCGCGAACACGGACACGCCGCCGTGCAGTTTGGCGATGTTGTTGATCAGTTCCATGATGATGACGGTTTTCCCGACACCCGCGCCGCCGAAGGCACCGACCTTGCCACCTTTCAAAAACGGGCAGAAGAGATCAATGACCTTGATGCCGGTGACGAGCACTTGCGGCGAAGTGGACTGATCCGCCAGCGCCGGCGCGGGGCGGTGGATCGGGTAAAACTTGTCGGCGTTGACCGGCCCGCGCTCGTCCACCGGCTCGCCGACGACGTTGAGCACGCGGCCCAGCACGACGTCGCCGACCGGCATGGAAATCGGGTTGCCGGTGTCCGTGACTTCGTAACCGCGCTTCATGCCTTCGGTCGAGCCCATGCAAACACAGCGCACCCAGTTGTCGCCGAGGTGCTGTTCGACTTCGAGTATCCGTTTCGCGCGGCCCTGGCCGGGCACGTCGAACTCGACGGCCAGAGCGTTGTAAATGGCGGGCGGCTGGCCGGGAAATTCCACGTCCACGACCGGTCCGATGACTTGAACGATTTTGCCTTTGTTCATGCGATTGATTAGCCCACCGCCATTTGCGCGGTGGCGATTTCCAACAATTCCTTCGTGATGTTCGACTGGCGCAGCTTGTTGTATTGCAGCGTCAGGTCCTTGATAAGTTGCTGCGCATTGTCGGTGGCGTTTTTCATCGCCACCATGCGCGCGCTGTGCTCGCTGGCTTTGGCTTCCAGCAAAATCTGGTAAATCTTGAAATTCAAACTGTGCGGCAGCAATTCGCCCAGCACCGTCTCCTCATCCGGCTCAAACAAATATGGAACGGCGCCGCCCGCCGCCAATTCCCCCGCTTCCGCGTGGCCGTGAATTCCGGCGGTGACCGTCTGGATTTTTCCCACCGGCAAAAACGGGACGATTTCCGGCCGCTGGACCAATATCGAAATGTAGTTGGTGTACAAAACGTCCACCGCGTCCACTTCGTGCTTGATAAACAAGTCCTGTGCGAACCGGGAAATCGCCCGCGCCTCGCCGAATTGCGGCGTGTCCTTGTAAGTGAACTCCGCCGCCAGCGGCCGTTTCGTGCGCGCGACGAATTGCGACGCCTTGCGTCCCGCCGTGACGTAAAGGGTCGTGTCCCGGTTGAATTTCACCACTTCGCGGAACAAATTGCTGTTGAGCGCGCCGCACAAACCGCGGTCCGTGCTCACAAAGATGACCGCCCGCCGTCGCACGTCACGGGTTTCCATGAGCGGATGCCTGAAATCCATCGTGCGCGCCGTTGCTTCGGCCAGCACTTCATTCATCAACGCCGCATAAGGCCGGCCACCCAGCGCGGCCTGCTGGGCCTTGCGCATTTTTGCCGCCGCCACCATCTGCATCGCCCGGGTGATTTGGGCGGTGTTCTTGACCGACTTGATGCGCCGGCGAATGTCGCGTGTGGTAGCCATGAAAATTACATTCGCTGGCGGGTTTTGATCCGGTAAGGCGGCGCGGTTTCACGGACATGGAAACCAATTTCCCGCCGGTTCTCCGGCAATGGCGGTTCAACCAGCCGACGGATGGCCTCGAATAAATCCTGGATCGCCACGTCGTGTCCGCCGATGTGCTGTTCCAAATCGGCCAGTTTTCCGGCCAACTCCTTGTGGGCGGCCAATTGTTCGCGCATGAGAATGAATGCGCGAACCACCCGTACACTGGCTTCAACGGCAATCGGGCTGTTCAGAACGCTGGCGAGCATAAGCGCTCCGTGCTCGGTGAAAGCTATCGGCGGATACCGATGGCCACCATGCAAACTTGAGGTCGCAAATTGCGACCTCAAGTTTATAAGCTCTTGATTTGTAAGCTGAAACGCAAAGTCATTGGGAAACCTTCCGGCATTTCGCCGAAACTGTTCCTTCAACCGTTTTGTCGTTACACTGTAAATCCGCGCCAGATCAAAATCCAGCATCACCCGCTGGCCACGGATGAGGTAAATCATGTCCTCAATCCGTATTATCGGGGCAGTTTTTGTTTTGTAACTGACCATGAAATTAATCAACGGTATGTTTGTTTGAATTCCGTCACCGCCGCTTTCAAATCGTTGACGGTGGCGTCCTTCAATTCTCTTTCCTTCACGATGCGCGCCATCAATTCCATCTTCCGGGTCGTCATGAAATCCGTGAGTTTGTGCTGGAAGTCCTTGATTTTGGCCACCGGCACGTCGTCCACAAATCCATTTTGCCCCGCCCACAAAACAACGACCTGCACTTCGACCGGCAGCGGGTTGTATTGAATCTGGTTGAACAACTCGACAATGCGTTTGCCGCGCTCCAGCTGCGCCTGCGTCTTGGCGTCGAGGTCGGAACCAAATTGGGCAAACGCCGCCAATTCGCGGAACTGGGCCAGGTCGCCCTTGATGCGGCCGGCGACCTGTTTCATCGCCTTGACCTGCGCCGCCGAACCGACGCGCGACACGGACAAGCCGACCGAAATCGCCGGGCGGATGCCCTGATAAAACAAATCCGTCTCCAGGTAAATCTGCCCGTCGGTGATTGAAATCACGTTCGTGGGAATGTAAGCCGAAACGTCACCCGCCTGGGTTTCGATGATGGGCAGCGCCGTAAGCGAACCGTTGCCGTGTTTTTCATTCAGGCGCGCGGCGCGTTCGAGCAAACGGCTGTGCAAATAAAACACGTCGCCCGGATACGCTTCGCGGCCCGACGGACGCTTGAGCACGAGAGAAACCTGGCGGTACGCCACCGCGTGCTTGGACAAATCGTCGTAAATAATCAGCGCATCCATGCCGTGGTCCATAAACCATTCGCCCATCGCTGCGCCCGCGAATGGCGCGAGATACTGGTTCGTCGCCGAATCCGAGGCGGCGGCCACGACGACAATCGTATAAGGCATGGCGCCGGCTTCTTCCAAAACGCCGATGACGCGCGCAACGTTCGACTGCTTCTGGCCAATGGCAACGTAAATGCAATACAGCGGACGATAATTTGCATCTCCAGCCTGCTGCGCGGCCAGATTGAGCCGCGCGTTGTTGATGATGGTGTCAATGCCGATGGTCGTCTTGCCTGTCGAACGGTCGCCGATGATCAATTCACGCTGGCCGCGGCCAATCGGAATCATCGCGTCAATCGCCATGATGCCCGTTTGCACCGGCTGATTGACCGAACGGCGTTTGATGATGCCCGGCGCGATTTTTTCGACCGGATAGGTGGCTTCACTTTTGACCGGCCCCTTGTTGTCGAGCGGCTGGCCGAGCACGTTGACGACGCGGCCCAGCAGACCCTTGCCGACCGGTACCTGCAACAGCTTGCCAGTCGTGCGGACTTCGTAACCTTCCTTGATCCCCGTGTAATCGCCCAGAATGATCGCGCCCACCTCGGTCTCTTCGAGGTTCAACGCCAGGCCGGTGACGCCGTTGCCGAAGTCGAGCATCTCATTAAGCATCGCGTCGGTCAGACCCTCAATCTTGGCCACGCCGTCGCCGATTTCGCGGACAACGCCGACGTTTTGTTTGGCCGTCGCGGCCTTTGCGCCCGTGATTTGGGCTTCAATTTCTTGCAATAGATTGCTCATAAGTTTTTCGCTTGGGACGGCGACACGCCGTCCCTCCCATTTTCAAAAACTCTCCGCCAGCGCGTTCAAACGCGCCTGAATGCTGCCGTCATAAACGTCGCTGCCGACCTTGATGCGCAGGCCGCCGATCAACGCCGGATTCCGGTCGAACGCAATGTCCACACTGTCGCCGTAAATTTTTTTGATCCGGTTTGCCACGTCCGTTTGCAAATCGGCGGGCAGGATCGCCGCGCTCTCGACGCGCGCGGTGCGGCGCTCCAAATCCAGTTTCACCAGCAGGGCAAGGCGCGACAAAATTTCGATGTAACGGCGCGGCTTCCGGGCGAGCACGAGCGCGACCGCCTGCCGGACGCGGTTCTCGTCCAGCAAACCGTTGACCTGGCAACTGCGGAACAGTTGCCGGGTGTCGCTTTGTGCCCGTTTGGATATTTTCATTCCTGGTTTCTGGTAGGGCGGTGTGTCCCCACACCGCCGCGGCGCGCTGCGGAGAGCGCGCCCTACCTATTATGATGCCGTCAATTGCTTCTCCGTTTCCTCGGCGAGCCGCCGCTGATCTTCCGGCGTCAGAATTTTGCCGGTGACCGTCGCGGTCGTTTGCACGACCAGCCGGCCCACTTCACGTTTCAACCCGGCGAGCATCTGCTCATGCTCCAGCGCGGCGGCTTCGCGCGCCCGGGCCATGATTTGTTCCGCGGCAGCGATGGCTTTTTGCGTTTCCTGCTCGCGCACGCGCGCGGCGGCGATTCGCGCCTCCTCGATCAACTGGTTGGCCAGGTCATTGGTCTGGTCGAGGATTTTCCGGCGGGCAGCTTCGGTCCTGGCCAGCTCAACCTTGATTTTTTCCGCGTTGGCCAGGCCTTCCGCAATCCGCTGACGGCGTTCTTCGAGGACGGTCAGAATCGGCTGGTAGGCAAACCGGTAAAGCAGGGCGGCGACAATCAGGAAGCTGACGACCTGGGCAAAGAAATGCGGCGCGTCCAACCCAAATTTCTCCGCCGTGTCCCGGGCGGTTTGGGCCAGGTCACTGCCGATGTTTGCCAACAAAATAAACTGGTTCATAAATCCGGTCGGTTAATGCGCGGCGCGGAGCCGGTCCGGCTCCGCGCCGTTTCCTTAGTGAACAAGGAAGATGGCGTAGAACACAATGGCTTCGGACAGAGCCATGCCGAGCACGGCCAGCACAATGACCTTGCCGAAAGCGCCGGGATTGCGTCCCACCGCCTCGGAAGCCTTCATGCCGACCAGTCCCACGCCGATGGCCGAACCGAGTCCGGCCAGACCGACGTGAATGCTGCCGCTCATCTCTGCCAACATTGGCGTTAACATATTTTTTCCTTTCGTTGCTCAACGGCTCCCGCGATTGAACACGGTCAAGCCGCTGAAATTTTCAATCTTTAATGGTGCCCCTCGCCGGCTTCCTCCTCATGCGTGCAAATCAACGCCGTGAACACGGAGGTCAGGAGCATGAATACCACCGCCTGAATAAAGCCCACCAGCAGTTCCATGAAATAAAACGGCACGGGCAGCAGCGCGCCAAAGACGACCCTTGCCCAGGCGGGATGTTGAACCAGGTTCGACATGGCTTCCAGCAGGTTCTCCCCCGCGAACATGTTGCCGTAAAGACGGAAGCTCAACGAAATCGGCCGGAACGCAATCGAAAGCAACTCCAGAAAACCGACGGCGAAGAACACCACGATCATCAAATACTTGATGACGCCGGTGCTGTCGCCTTTGGGGCCAAAAATGTGCAGGAAGGAGCCTTTGACGCCGCTGAATTGGAGCGCCCACACCGTCCAGCAAGTGAAGAAAATCATGGCCATCGCGAATGTCATGTTGAGATCGGCATTGCCACCGCGCAGCAGCGGTCGGGTGACTTCAAACCCATGCTCCCCTTGCACGCCCCAGCCAATCGTGCCCACACCGGGAATCAGCCCGAACCAGTTCGTCGCCAGGATGAAGATGAAAATCGTCGCAAAAAACCAGAACGTCTTCTTCACCAGTCCTGGTCCAATGATGTTTTCGAGAAAACCGTGCAGTCCCTCCACCAGCCATTCCCAGAAATTCTGCGCGCCGCTGGGCACTTCCTGAATTTTCCGGGTGGCGAATCGGGCAAACAATATCACGCCCACCGCCACAATCCACGTCACCAGCATGGAATTGGTGACAAAACCGCCTTTACGACCAAGGGACTGGGCGCTCTGAGGAATGCCCTCTTGCGCGGGAGCGGCGGGCAACGCACCGGATGCCGCCAAAGCGGCGGGCTGGGTTGCAGCCGGAGCGGCTTCGCCCGGTGCCGCATTCAGCGCGGTGAGCGGGGCGCAGATAAAAAAGGCGCTGGCAATTATAAGTCTGAATGAACGCATCTGGCCTCAGTAAATCCATCCGCCGAACTTGACCTCTTTGTTCCCCCGCAGTTCCGGTCGGAAGCTTAAAGACACTGCCGGAACGCTGGAAAATCACAAGCACTTTTTGGGCAATTTCCACACGAATTTTGCGCGGCTCTCCCACTCGTCACTTGGAAAAGCCCTTGCTCGGACACCTCCACCCAGGTTGCCGCTCCATTCCGGCAGCCAGGTTTCGTCACTCCGCCAAACTATATTGGTGCGACGAAAGGGCTGGCGCACACACCACGTCCATGTTTGCAGGTGACAATTTCACCGGCAGGGGTATTGTAGCCATGTTATGACAATGGAAGATTTGAAAGGCATCGTTCACTCCGATCCCGAAATCATGGGCGGCACGCCCGTCTTTGTCGGCACGCGTGTCCCCTTGCAAAATCTGATTGACGCCCTGGAAGGCGGCGAATCCATTGAAGACTTTTTGGAAGGCTTTCCTTCCGTCAAACGCTCGCAAGCCATCGCCGTCATTGAAGCCGGCCAGTTGAAAATGCTCGAAACCGTCGGCCATGCGCATTCTCATTGACGAATGCCTCGACTGGCGTTTGGGCCCCGCGTTGACCGGGCATGATTGCGTCTCCGTTCAGAAAATGGGCTGGGGCGGCATCAAAAACGGCAGGCTGCTCGCGCTGGCCCAGGAAGAATTCGATGTTTTCCTGACGGCCGACCGCAATTTGAGTTTTCAGCAGAACACCACCAAATTTCAAATCGCGGTGGTGGTGCTTGTGGCCGGCAGCACCCAGCTTAATAAAACCCTGCCGTTGATGCCCCAAGTTCTCGCGCTCCTGTCACGGTTGACTCCGGGACAAGTCGCGACCGTCAGTTCTTAAATGGAAAAGCCGGCGCGCCGGGCAAATAAATCAAATTCAACTCACGCGAGCGGCCTTTCCCGCAAGGGCGGGAGAGGCTGCTTTTTTAATCGCGCGAATTTTCAAGGGGACGGCGGACGATTCCCCTTCTCCTGCCCCGACGGAGGGTGTTACGAATTGAAAAGTGATTGTCTTTGATTCTATTGGTTGAAAACGCCGTCCTTAAATTTCAGCTTTCGCCAGCCGCCGCCTCATTTTCCCACCGCCAACTCAACTGGCGCG
>Ga0074044_10003090_pt1 | contig 14309 bp, 12 predicted proteins | sample BogForMeECP23OM1_FD_94443 | JGI IMG/M metagenome (GOLD analysis project Ga0074044, IMG submission 94443) | Bog forest soil microbial communities from Calvert Island, British Columbia, Canada - Bog Forest MetaG ECP23OM1 | ecosystem: Environmental > Terrestrial > Soil > Wetlands ... | reverse complement strand
GACGCAGGTCCAGAATCACGAGGTCGTAATCCACTTTGGAGGCCAACTCCCAACCTTTGGTGCCATCGTAGGCCACATCGACCGCAAACCACTCCGCCCGCAAGCCGCGGGCGATGAAATCCGCGACCTTCTCCTCATCCTCGACTAATAACAAGCGCATATCCCATTTCCATTCGGAAATGGCCCGTTCCTGGAGCGTGATCTAGTCAAGCAACAAGCAGACGGCTTTCCGCGCCGGCTTGCGTTTGTCGGGCGCTTACGGCATCCGGTGTTCCTGAGACGACTGCCGACGGCCTCACAAAAGCCTCTTCACCCAAGTCCAGCCATGAGGAGATCGCTTTCTCCTGGTACACCGGCTACTGCGAGCCCGATGCCGCCCACAGATCCAACACAGCCAGTGTTGCCAATCACTAGGATAAGCGATACCCCCTTTGCTCTCAAGGCAATTGTGTTCGGTATGTTACTGCCAGAGGGTGTAAGAGCAGCGCGGGAATTTGTATCCAAGTTAGGCCCTCGGAAGACTCCTGGCCTCCGGTGTGCTTGCGGGTGCTGCGGCCGCTGGTGCTTGCGCAGTTCTACACTGGTCCTCCGCCGTCCCGTCAAGCGGATGCTCTTCCTCCTGCCAGTGCTTCGAGACTTTGCCGTTCCAGCAGGCCCAGTTCAGCGGATAAACGTCCGGGTCAAAGATGACATGGTAGAAGTGCCAGACCACAATCGCCAGGCAGGCGAGAATCGCCTCGTAGTAGTGGATCGTCAGTGCCACGTCCACCGCCCAGCGCGGCAGAAACTTCGTGACATCCATCTTGAACCAGATCACCAGGCCGGTCACCCCCATGATAATGGTGCCCCAGATCACCGCCCAATACTCCATCTTCTCCGCGTAGCCGAACCGCCCAATCTTGGCCTTGGACGGGCTTAGTCCCGTCAAGTACTTCGCGTTGCCCGTCAGGTCTTCGAGGTCCTTCTTAGCCGGCAGGAAATCCTTCACAAGCTGCCGCCCCTCGCGAGTCCTGAGCAAATAGATCACGTGATAAACTCCCGCGGCGAGCAGCACCACCCCTGCGATGCGGTGGCTCCAGCGGCGGAACATCTCGTTCGACCCCATCGCCTTCCCGATCCACGAATCGGGGAACTTCAACGCAAAGCCCGTCACCGCTAGGACGATGAAACTGACGGCCAGGATGACGTGCTGCGTCCGCTGGGAGAGGCTCATGCGCAACACGGCCAGGTTGGCGGCGCCGTAACGCGCGCGGACCTTCTTTAAGAACAGCAGGAGATTATGCGCCAGCATGAAACCAATCGTGCCGACAATCAGCACCAGGTAAATCCGCCGCACCCAGCGGTTGATCTGCTCACCGATGCCGGCCCCGCCGCTGGTGGCCGCGGCATCCACGTGCACTTTGCTCTGGGCGAAGTTCTCCGTCGCACCCGGATGGCATTTGCCGCACGTCACCACCAGATTGGTCCTGTAAATGCTCGAACGTGGGTCGGTCGAGGGTAGAATCTTGTGCACGCCGTGGCAGCTCGCGCAGTTGGCCGCCAGCGTCGAGCCGTATTGCGCCGCCAGCCCGTGATAGCTCTCGAAGAAGGTCTTCACGCGGTCCGGGGGCAGGTTGTACTTGGTGTTCATCCGCTCGGAAGCGTGGCATTGGCTGCAAACCTCGACCGAAATCTTCAGCGACGAGCTGCTCTTGAGGGCTTCGATCTTATGCTCCGAATGGCAATCCGTGCAGGTGGGCGCCTCGCGGTGGCCGGCAGCCACGGCTTTGCCGTGCACGCTCTCTTCCACGTCTTTGGCCACTTGGTCGTGGCAGGCACCGCAGGTCTGCGCCAGGCGGGAGAAGTGGAGCGGTGACTCAGGGGATGTGGGTGGCAGGATGGTGTGGCCGTCGTGACAGTCGCTGCACGTCGCGGAGTCCTTTCTTCCCTTGGCCAGGGCCAGGCCATGTACGCTGGCGCCGTAGCTCTCGGATTGCTCCTCGTGGCACTGCTTGCAGTTGGCCGGCTGCGCCGGGACATTGTCGTCGGGGTGCTTGGTCGTGATGTCCGAGTGGCAGTTTGCGCACAGGTTCGTCTTGTGGACCGAGGCCGCGAGTTTGGCCACATCAACGAACAAGGAGATCTCCTTGCCGGCGGCGTTGGTCTTGGTCAGCGTCTTGTCCCCGTGGCAATCCAGGCAAGCACTGTTTTTGATCGGTTCGGCGGCCGACGCAGCCGCCTGCAGCCCGTTAAGGGCAAAAAAGGTTGCGGCCAATAGGATCACCGCATGTCGCTGAACACCCATAGAGTGTCAGCATTGCGGCTGGCCGCCAAAACCACTCTACATTGCTTGGCGTTCGCTTCGCATTTTTTGGCTTAGCCGCCGTGCGCCAGGCGGATCATCATCGCATAGATGATCAGAACCAGCAGGATCACGCCCAGGCCGAAGAAGAAATAGCCGAAGGACCGGGCGATGTTCTTCCAGCGGAGCCACTCATCGCGCACGCGATGTTCCTCCAGCCGGCCCTCGGCCATCAGGCGGTCATACCAGCGGTGGCGCTCGTGCAGCAACTCGTTCTTCGAGACGCGTCCGGAGAAGATGACCGTATCCATCGGGAACTTCTCAATGCGGAAGTGCGTGTTGAAGAAGTGAATCGAGAAGATGAATCCGGCGGCGAGCAGGGCTTCATCCGAGTGAATGATCAGGGCGATATTGATGATCCAGCCTGGCAGGAAGCGGGTGAAGAAGGTCGGGAACCACATGATCAGCCCCGAGGCGCCAATGATGGCCACGCCCCAGAAAACGGCGAAGTAGTCGAACTTCTCCCAATAGGTCCAGCGGTCGAACTGCGGCTTCGGGCCCTTGCCAAAGAACCACATATTGTGCGCCACAAAGTCGCGCCAATCCTGCCAGGTGGGAATCATCGAGTCCGCGCCAAACAGCACCCCCCAAAGCCTCTTAAGGCTCAGCTTGTGAGTTTGCGGGTCGCGAATTCTGGCTCGGCCGCGCCAGCACCGGCCAACCAGCGACGCCACGTGCAGGCCAAAATAGAGGAACGTCACAATCGCGCCGAGGCGGTGCAAAGCACGGGCGGTGTCCGCGCCGCCGATGATGCGGAAGAGCACCTTGGCCCAGTCGGTATAATAGAACTTAAGCGGCATGCCCGTGATCACGAGCAGCAGGAAGCTGGTGACCACCAGGAAGTGGAGGAAACGCTCAAACGGCAGGAACCGGGTGAACCATTCATCGTCCGTCTGGGTCCTGACCTTCGCTTCGCGGAACTTCTTGGAGTCGTGCAGGTAAAGGTAAAACGCGCGGAAGAGCCAGATAATGGTGTGCAAACCGAAGAAGACGAAGACGCCGATCAGCAGGCCGGTCATGGCGAGAAAGACCGCGTGGAGCAGCGGATAGTTCTTGCCGTCAAGCGGGTTGGCGTGCGGCTTGTATCCGGTGAAACCGATCGTCGCTTTGGGATGACATTGCTGGCAGGTGGCCAGGATGTTCATTCGGGAGAGCCGTGACGCCGGGTTTGAGGGCGGCAGCACGTCGTGATGACCATGGCAATCGTAGCAGGCGGCGACATCGGCGGCGACGTTCGGCTTGCCGAGGGCCATGGCTTTCCCGTGGTAGGTGTCGCGATAATGCTCCAGCCGGTCCTCGTGGCATTTCCCGCAGCGCTGGTCGCTGGCCATCTTGAAGTGGCCGTTCTTGGGGGTCTCCACTTCATGGGCGGTGTGGCAATCGGTGCACACCGGTCCGCGCTTGTCGCCCTTGGCAAGGAGTTGGCCGTGGACGCTCTTGTCGTAGGTTTCTTCGATGCCGACGTGGCACTTGCCGCATGTCTTGGCGACATTGACATGGTTGATCGGCGATTCGCGGTCCACCGCCCGTTTGATGTCGTGGACGCCGTGGCAGTCATTGCAGGAAGGGGCGACAATGAGACCCATCTTGAGCAGGGCGCGTCCGTGGATGCTGTCCATGTACTGCGCCGCCGCCTGCGGATACTTCATCTGGTATTCCTGCGTCAGTCCGGGGTTGCTGTGGCATTTGGCGCAGGTCGCCGGCAGGTTCAGTTTGAAGACAGGCGACTTGGGGTCTTTGGGGGAGAGCATGTCGTGCGCGCCGTGGCAATCCCAGCAACTGGCGGCGCCGGAAGCGCCCAGCTTGTGGCTCACGCCATGGATGCTAGCCGCGTATTGCTTGACGGGCTCCTCGTGGCACTTGATGCAGCTCGGCGGCTGCATCGGCACATTGTCGTCCGGGTGCTTGGAAGTGATGTCCGGGTGGCAATCTGTGCAGGTATTGGTGCGGTGAACCGTCGCCTTGAGCCGGGTCTCATCAACGAACAAGGAGACCTCTTTGCCGACCGCGTTGGTCTTGGTGAGCGTCTTGTCCGAGTGGCACTCCAGGCAGGCGCTGTTCGGGCTCTTATCAGCGGCCAGAGCGGAGAGCACGGTGACGCCCAGGCACAAAACCAGCCGGACGAGGACGGCGAGGGTCGGCAGGGGCAATGGGGAGTTCAACATTGGCAATGGGCAATTGTGGCGCGGGGACACACCGTTGCCCACGCAGGGCCTTCGTGAAAATGCGCTGTCATCAAAGGGTTAGGTTCATAGGCCGCCCGTGTGGCAATCGTTGCAGCCCCCTTCAACCTCGTCCCCCGGATGTTTGAATTTCTGCCCTTTGGGGGTGAGTTGGTCCAACTCGGCGCCGCTCCCCTGCGCCAGGATGGTGTGGCAGGCATTGCAATCATTGGCTTTAATGGAACGCTTGCCGTCTGGCGTCTTGTGCAGACCATCATGGCAGCGGAAACAGCCCGGCCAGTCTTTGTGGCCGATGTTATCGGGATAGACCTTCCAACTGGCCTTCATCGCGGGGAAGAAGTTGTTCGTGTAGATTTGCTGCACCGCGCCAATGGCCGGGCGGATGCGGGGGTCGTTTGGATACCGCTCGGACAAGGTAGTGGCGATGGTCTGCAAGGCCTGCGTGGTGTTGGTGTAGGGCTGCGTCAACACATAGACCGCATTTGATTTAATCCAAGGCAACCCGCGATCAATATTGGTAAGGGAAATGGCCAGGCTGACGGCGTTGTTGGGCGTCTGGTAGCGGTGCGCCGGGCGGTTATGGCAATCCATGCAGTCCATCCGGCGCAACGAAGCCTCATCCACGGTATTGGTGAATCTGGGGGAGCGGAATTCGGTGACCACGCCCTGCGACAGCTCGGTCACTCGGACAAAGGGGATCTTCTGGCGCTCCTCATCGCTGGCAAGGTATTCGATGCGGTTACCGACGTTCATGTGCCAGTGGATGCCGCCGACCGGCCCGTGGGTGGGGTCGCCCCCGCCCACATTCAGAAGCATGCGGACGGTGAAGGGCGTGTTGGTTTCGTCGCTGAGAAAGGAGTAGAAGGTATGTTCGAGGTTGCCGACGAACTTCTTGGGCCAGTGGCACTCCTCGCAGGTTTCTTGCGCCGGGCGCAGGTTCTTGACCGGGGTGGGGATCGGGCGCGGGTATTTGTCTGCCAGGGTGGCATAGACCTGATAGGTGCCGGACAGTTTGGAGCGGACATACCAATTGGCGCCTTTGCCAATATGGCATTCGGCGCAGGCGACCCGGGCGTGCGGGGAATGCAGGTAGGTGACGTACTCCGGCTTCATGACCCCGTGGCAGGCCTGGCCGCAGAACTGCACCGACTCGGTGAAATGATATGTTTGGTAGGAGCCGAGAGCGGAGATCAGCAGGAACAGCACACCACCCGCTAGGAAGAAACCGAACAGGCGACGGTCGCGCGGGCGGGTGAGGTCAATGCGCAGTGCCGGCAGCGGGCCGGAGGTCTTGAGTACTTGGCGATGGCGCAGGAAAGCTCCCAGGAGGCCCAGGAACAGGCCGATCATCAGGAACGCCGGCGCCACCAGGTATGTCAGGATGCCGATGTAGGGGTTGGCGAGATGGGCCAGCGCATCCAGCAGTAACAACAGGAAGAACGAAAACAGGCTCCCTACGACCACCACCAACCCCGTCAAGCTCAGCCAGTTCCGGAATACAGAGGAGCGTCGCGCGGGTGCGGGTGCGGCGGTGGATTCGGAACTCATGGCGGGTGTTATATTGCTGGTGCTCGGGCTCGAGGAAACAGGTTACCCCTTGGCGATTTAGCCAAAGAGCCCCCGCCTCCCGATTAGAGTGGGAGAGGGGGCATTGGTGAATGGTTGCCGCCCGACCGCAGGCACTTGCGGGTCGGCGGAGCTAAAAGCTACTTCTTAAACGTCCGCATGTAAGCGACCAAGCCCTTGATCTCGTCGTCGGACAGGCCTTCAGCCGGCTTCATGACCTGCTTGCCGTCTTTCGTGTAACCTTCCTTGATCGCCTTGAAGGCCGCTTCGTCCTTCAGTTCCTCCTGCACCTTGGGGTCGGTGTAGTCCTTGGCCCCCTGTTTCTTGCCCATCATGGTTTGGCCTTTGCCGTCTTTCCCGTGGCACTTGGCGCAGTCTTTTTCATAGGTCGCCTTAGCGTCGGCCGCACCCGCGGAAAGAGCCGAAGCCGCCATGATCGCGATGCTTAGCGTCAGTATTCTTTTCATAGTCTCTCAGTCTTGTGTCACTAGCTGTGCCACGCCGCCGGCTTCCCAAAGTCGCCCGGCATTGGCAATCCGAATTGTTGCCATTAACTTTACAAAGGCCATTCCTTTATTGTCAAAGGCCAAACATTTCTTGTTCAACCCGGGGAGGCGCCCCCCTCCAGTTCGTCCGCCAGCCGGCACAGGGTGCGGTAATACTCTTCCCGCGCCAGCCCCAGCGCCGCCGCGCCGAACGTCTCCGCATCCTCGGGGCCAGCGAACGCGCCATAATTGACCAGGACCAGTTGATAGAGCGCCAGCAGCGGCACCTGTTCGAGCTGCGTCATGAAGAACGGATGGACATAAAGACTGAATCCTTCCTCCGGGTGATCACCTTTCGCCACCGGATGCGCAAACTCCCCTGCCTGCAATGGCGCGGCGTCAAACACAATCTCGCACGGGTAACGCACGCAGCTTCGATCTCCGAGGATCTGCAGGAGCTGCGTCCACCCTATCCGCGGGCCGTATTTGTCGTAAATCTCCGCTCCGATCGCTGCGGCACAGGCTTTGAGCGACTGTCGGGCCTCGTGCGCACTGGGCGGGGCAGCCAGGTTGCAGTCGCGTTTCATGCTTACAAGGCTGCCCGCTCGCTGACTCCGCTGACGCCAAACTCGGGTTGTCCTTCATTGGCTTTCGAGAGCCGGCCCTGGAGGATGGGGACCGACATGCGGAGGAAAACCGTGTAGCACAAGAGACCGAACGCCCAGATGCCAAAGCACACCAGGGTTTCATTCAGCGACGGCGTGTATTCGACGATCTCCCCGAGCGGCGAGGGAATGAAGCCGGGAATCACGAGACCCATGCCCTTCTCAATCCAGATGCCGACGATGCACAACACACACGTCACGTTCAGCCATTTCAAACTGCGGCTGAGCGGCAGCACTAGCAAAATCATCGCGGTGAGATTAAAGGCGATGGCTGTCCAAATCCAGGGAACCAGGGCGTGATGACCCTGCAACCCGAGATAGAGATATTTGGATGACGCGATATGCAGGCCGCCGGCATAAAATTCCGTGAAGACTTCGCAGACCAACAGGAACACGTTGATGGTCATGGCCACTTGTACAATGCCGCGCAAGATCATCAGGGCGCGGTCGGTGATCATCAAGCGCTCGGCCATGCGCGCCCGGATGATTCTGTTCAGTTGGGGCGTCTTCATCAGTTTGCGCAAAGCGTCCGCCGGCACGCGCAGCACCTGGGTGGCTTCCTCCGCAACGGCGGTGGCCATGCGAGGAGTTCCGGCAAGCGAGGAGACTTCGCCAAACTGTTCGCCCGGCCCGGCGCTGCGGGTGATGCGGTGACGTCCACTTTCTTCGCGCTCGACCACCACCCGTCCTTTCAGGACGAAGAACGTATGCTTGTCCGTCTCGCCCTGGCGCAGCAGCACCTCGCCCGTGGATACCTCCAACACCCTCAAGTCCGGCAGAATAGCCTGGCGCGTCTCCTTTGCAACCGACGCGAACTCCGGCAAATAGCGGACGAGCGAATCGAGATCATCGAGGGTCGCCGCACGTTGCCGCACGGTCTTCGAGGCGCTTGAATTCCCCTGCCACGGCATGGCCTCGCCCTTGGAAGCGATCGCCGTGACGCGGCGGACCACCTGGATCGCGAGAATGATCAGCGCCGGACCGGCGGTGAAGGCCGACGCGAGAAAGCGCGGGCCGATGATGGCCTGGTTCCAAAACGGCCGGCCACCCAAACCGACGTACAGAAATGCCGTCACCGTGTGAATGGAAATCGCCCACACGATGGCGATGAACACGAACGGAACGTAGAACCATTTCGCCGGCATCCTTTTCTGATAGCGGCAATACAACAGATAACCGCAGATGTGGACATTCAGGAGGAGGTAACCGTTGAGCACGATGACGTCCCAGCTTAACATCGAAGCCGGGAAGTTGAACTGGCCGAGGCCGGGAATCAAATGCCAGAAGCGGTCGGGGCGTCCGAGATCCACCGTCACGAACAGCAGGCACATGATGATCGCCGCGACCGCCAGCAATTCTCCGAAGATGACCAGATCGTGAAGTTCCTCATTGTCGTAAATGTAAACGGGAATGACCATCATCACCGCTGCCGCCGCCACGCCGACGAGGAAGGTGAAGTTGGCGATATAGACCCCCCACGAAACTTCGTCGCTCATGCCCGTCCTAATCAGGCCGTGGGCGAACTGCTTGCAATAAGCATTCAGGCCGAGCAGGCACAGAACCGTGAGCGCACCCATCCACGCGTAATACCGCCAGTCGCCGGCGCACGCGATGCGCCCACAACGCCCGAGAAACGCGAGATAGTTTTTGGTGGCCTGAATCATACGTCGAAGTAGTAGAAGAATCGTGGTGACGTTCCCAATTCCTCTTTCAGTTGAATGAACACGCGTTTGTTCTTCAAAATGTAGGATACTTCGCTGTCCGGATCCCGGATGTTGCCGAACTTGCGCGCGCCCGCGGGACAAACTTCGACACACGCGGGATAACGTCCCGCCCGCGTGCGCTGGATGCAGAAGTGGCATTTCTCCATGACGCCCTGTCGGCGCGGACGATTGCCGAGGTAGGACATCTCCGGGTTAATCCGGTCTTTCGGAATCTCGGGCTTCGTCCAGTTGAATCGCCGCGCCCAATACGGACAGGCGGCCTCGCAGTAGCGGCAGCCGATGCACCAGTCGTAATCAATCACGGTGATGCCGTCGGTTTCCTGCCATGTGGCGTGGACCGGACAAACCTTGACGCACGGCGGATTTTCGCACTGCTGGCATTGCACCGGCATGTAGAAGAAACCTTTCTCCGGCACCATCTCCGGATTGTAATTGTGCCTGGCCTTATAGACGTCGAGCGAACCGTCCGTCATTTCCAGCACGCGGATGTATTGGATTTCGGGATTGCGCGATTCGTTGTTTTCCGCGACGCAGGCGTGGACGCATTTGCGGCAGCCGATACAGCGCGTGAGGTTCAGGCAATAAACAAACTCCACGCCGTCCATCGGTTTCAAATCGCGGACATGTGGACGAATGCCGTATTGCTTTTCAACCTCGTTCTCGATGCGTTTGAGGACCTTTGCCATGTCGGCCGGCGTCAGCTCCTTGTAGTACTTTTGCATGAACCGCTCGGCGGTCGGAAAATCGTTCATTTCCATCAACGGTTTCAGACTCGCGGCCAGCGCCGCCAACCCGGCGGTCACCACCGCCGACGTCCGCAGAAAACTGCGCCGCGACATTCCTGAATCGGCTGGCGCGGGATTTTGATGGTAACTACCGTCTGGCATATCAATTATCCGATTCAGGTTCGGCTGACGCAATTGAGACCGGGCGCAGCAAGTGCGGGCCAGGCGCGGGTTTGCGCCCCGGGAAATGGGGCGAGTGCGGATTATGGCAGTTCACGCAGATCTTACGATCCATCGGTCCCAAGCTCCGGTCCCAATAACCACTCGTGCGACCGTGCGCGCCCGCTTCCCAGTCTTCATAGGTCGGGCCGTGACAACTGCCGCACAGCAGTTGGCTGTTGGAAAAGGTTACTTTCCGGCCGTCGCGCGTTTGCAGCAGGGTGAGGTCAGTTTCATTATGGCAATTGAAGCAATTGTTGTTGCGGCCGTGTCTGCCGTGGCCCATCACAATATCCGAATGTTCCTTCGGAATGATCAGCGTGCCATTCCCGTCATAGCGCAGCGTCGGCGGTTTGCCCTTCTCATGGCAGGCGTAGCAATCGAAGTCCGACAGGTCGGCGCCGGCGCGGACGAGATCCGGGTAGGCCTGGCGTACGGTGGCAGTGCTCAGAAAATTGGTGGCCACGAGCGGAATCGGCTTCAGGGAAACCCGGTGTCCCACCAAATTCATCGCAAAAGCCGCCGCCAGTGCCACAAAAGCCACGGACAGCGCCATCAACACCACATTTGTCTTGGTTTCCGCACTCATATTTACGTTTTCTGCCGGCGTGACAGCGCCTCATCATGCTGGCAGCGCGCTCATTGGCGCATCCGATCAACTGGCCACCACCCCATTTTCGCCAAAACTACGACGCGGAATTGGGTTGCGGGATGTTTTCACGGCTCGGCAGCCGCTCTGAAAGAAACAGCTTCACCATCACGGTCAAAATGGCGAACGGCAGGAACAGGAGCACCGCGCCCATGTACCAGCCCTCGAGGCCGGCGAATTCCATCTTGTAGCTCATCAACCCGCGCAGGCTCTTGGAAAAGAGCTGCCCGCCGATCACCACGTTCCAGCGCATCGCCAGCACCCCAATCAAGATCAACATTGCGCTGCCGAAATACATCCGCCGCCGTGCCAGCTCCGGCACGCGCCGGCGGACTAATTGCAGCACGCCCAGCAGAATCAGCGGCACCAGCGTGCCAAAGGCGACCTGGCCCAGGCTCAGCGTGTAAAACAGCTTCACCCGCGCCATGTACTGCATCACCTGGAAGCCCTCCTCAGCCGAGTAAATGCGGTGAATCCAGTCCAGCGCCTCGATGGCCGCGTCCATGACCAGCGCGTAAAACAGGTACATGCCCATCACATCCAGGCACTTCATGTCCACCGTCTTGCGGCGAACCCAGCTCAGCACCATGTAGTTGAACACGCACAGCGCGATGCCCGACACCATCGCCGACATGATGAAAATGACGGGCATCAGGGCGTTGCCCCACCACGGATTGGCCTTAACCGACCCGAAGATGAACCCCACGTATCCGTGCAGCAGAAACGCCGAGGGAATGCCCACGATCGAAAGGACGTGGCCAATCTTGTGATCCAGTTGTACCGCCTTGTCGGACTCGTCCGTCACCCCGACCGTGAAGAGGCGATATAAAAGGCCCCGGAAGCCCGGCGTGCTCTCGGACCACGTGACAAAGTCCCGCCGGTAGTCGAACCACAGCTCCAGCAGCAGCACTGCCATCAGATACCACGCATAGATAAAACCGAAGATCGCCATCGGCGAAGTCAGGTGCGGCGTCATCATCACTTCGTAGCAGCGCTCCGGATGCCCCAGGTGGAACAACAGCGGCAGCGGCGCGCACAGGAGGAAGGCGAACGCTGTCAGCAGCGACAGCCGATACACCGGCTCCAGCGCCTTCACGTTGAAGACGCGCACCAGCGACGCCATGATAAACGCCCCCGCCACCAGGCCCGTGATGTACGGATAGAGCACAATCAGCACGCTCCACAGCGGCTGCTGCGTCGCCTCGTTGGGATACACATATCCCTCGAAATGCGGCATCACCACCTCGACGATGTTGGTCAGTTCATTCGTCATCCTTACCTGACCTCCTTATCAATGCCCGCGTAGAACACGCGCGGCTCGGTGCCCAGGTGCGGCTTGAGGGCCATCACAAGGTTATTCTGGTAAAACTGCTGAATCGGGTCGTCCGGCACCGGATGCTTCAAATCACCAAAGATCCGTGCCTGGGTCGGACAGACCTCCACACAGGCCGGCTTGAGTCCCCGGGTGATGCGATGGTAGCAGAGCGTACACTTCTCCGCCGTCTTGGTGATGGGGCTAAGGAACCGGCAGCCGTAGGGGCAGGCCTGGATGCAAAACCCGCAGCCAATACAGTAGTTCGGATCCACCAACACCGTGCCGTCCGGCGCGTCAAATGACGCCCCCACCGGGCACACCTGGACGCAGGGCGAATGATGGCAGAGATTGCACAGTTTGGGCACGAAGAACGAATGCTGGATTTCCTCCTTCGGCACGGGAGCTTCGGGATAACCGTGTATGCCGCCGTCCGGGGAATCCACCAGCGTCTCGCCCCGCGCGGCGCCTGAACCGGGCTTGGGTTTGGTGATGATGTAGCGCTCGACCCAAGTTCGGAAATACGGTCCTTCCGGGACATGGTTCTCTTTCTTGCACGCCTCGGCGCAGAAACCGCAGCCGATGCACCGGTTCGCATCAATGGCCATGACCCATTTATGCTGGGTTGGATCGTACCCTTTCGGCGCGTCGGTGGAAACGAGGACCTTTTGCGCGATGGTCTTGGCGGCCTTGGCCGCGGGGGCCGCCAGCACGCCCGCCACCGCGGCGGCGATCTTGCCGAGGAGACTGCGCCGGGAAACGGGCCGGTTCATGGCACCTCCGACGGGCTGTGAGGCACGTGGCATTCCGTGCACTTGCCGGTGTAATGGTTCTTGCTCACGATCTGTTTGTGCCATTTCGGCCGCGACGGATTGGCTTCGTGGCACCGGAGGCACGCCGCGTAACCGCTCCGCTGTATATTGTCCTTCCGGGGATCCTCCGCGTGCGCTTCGCCCGGGCCATGACACGACTCACAGGCAAGGCCCTTGTGCTCATGCTTCATCAGCATCTGATACTCGTCGGAATGGCACTCGTCGCAGGCCTTCTTGCCCGCGTAAACCCGGTCCCGCGTCGCCAGCTCCGCCAGCGCCGCCCCTCGATAAAAGCCATACTCCTCGAACGACGGCGGCGTCAGGAAGTAGCGCGCGATCGAATACGCCACCACAATCCCCACCGCCAGGAGGACGATCCGGAAGACCTGAGGCGGCATGTTCAAGAAACGACGCATGGGCCTGGCGACTTCGTTGCAGCGGCATTTATCATCATTTTCTGCGCTATGTTGAGCAACAGAATGTAAGCGCCCCCTCGGTCGCCGCTTCCCTTTCCTTGCTGATTTATTATCGTCTATTGTCCTTCTGATTAAGAAAAATGGGGAGCCGGTGACCGCTCCCCAGTTCTCTTGGCGCGCAAGCCGCTACTTCTTGAAGGCCCGCACGTACTTCACCAACGCCTTGATCTCCTCGTCGCTCAGCGTGTCGCCGAACGCTTTCATCTTGGGCTTATCGCCTTCCTTGACACCTTCCTTGATGGCCTTGACCATCTCCTCGTCCTTCATGGCGTCCTGGACCTTGGCCTCCGTATAATCCTTGATGCCGAACTTCTCGCCCATCTTGGTTTTGCCCTTGCCATCCGGCCCGTGACACTTGGCGCAGTTCTTTTCCCAGTTTTCCTTGGCATCCGCCGCCCGGACCGATACGGCGCCCGCAATCAGGAGCGCCACACTGACTATAATTAGCTTTTTCATGACTCTGTTTTGTTCTTATTTGGCTCTGTATCGTTAGACATCTTGTGCTGCCCGGCTATTGAACGCAGCGGTCTAATAATAAACCCGCCGCGCCGCAAAGTCCACTTCTGGCCGCCCCCCGAGGGCGCCCGTCAGGGCGTTCGACGCACAACCGACTTTCAGACGTCTTATTCGTCGGACCTAATCTGCCAGAGCTATTAGCTCGCCCGCAATTAAATAGTTCTTCGGGAATAAAGAAGTCATGCTAATTTCAAGCCGACCGGCTTTCTTCGCCCGCACCCGAGGAGCCACCGCGAGGGCTGGGGAATGCGGAAGCCGAACGGCAGGGCTGGAGCCGCGAAGGAGGGCGCCGGCACGAAGGGGACAGGTGGACAGGTGTTCCGCCGCTTTTAGCCTTTGAACTTCAGCCTTCAGCATTTAGCCTTCTTTGGCCGTGCGCCCTGGGCCGCGGTCCGTTGCCGGAGAATGTCAAGAGCGAGGACACTTGCCCTTGCCACTCTTTGGCGCCCCGCCCGCCGGGACTGAGCGGTCGCAATTCAGAAATATGAGCGGTATTGGCCTATGAAACGATCCAAAGCAAAGCGATGTCCAGATGCCTTGGTTTATCGCGCCGTTGAGGTGCTCTTCCAAAAGCGAGGCGAGGGCAGCACGCGGCCCAATAACAAGAAGCGAGGAATCATGCTACGAACACACATT
>Ga0074044_10003089_pt1 | contig 14314 bp, 15 predicted proteins | sample BogForMeECP23OM1_FD_94443 | JGI IMG/M metagenome (GOLD analysis project Ga0074044, IMG submission 94443) | Bog forest soil microbial communities from Calvert Island, British Columbia, Canada - Bog Forest MetaG ECP23OM1 | ecosystem: Environmental > Terrestrial > Soil > Wetlands ... | reverse complement strand
GTCCGGTTTGCAAGCTCCAGCCAAACGTCCGGAAGGCCGCGGGTTCAAATCCCGCCCGGTCCACCAAAGCACGAGTAGCCTAATTTGAGAGAGCAAGAGACAGGTCGCAACCCGCGAGCCTCGTTTACTTAAGGAAACTATTTAGGAAAGCGAAGAAATCGACGATAAAACGATGGAAATACACAATTCCAATCGTTGCAACCACGACCCCTGGCTTATACGATAGACATGGTGGTGTGTAACAAGTAGCACTTATGTGACTAGGATTATCAGCCCGATCTCCTGAAAGCAAATTATCGATTTTTGAGTGAAGGCACTTCTGCATCACTCTTGTTCACTAAAGGCCGACGCGCCAGATTGCTTCTTCTGGCAGCCATCTTTGCGAGTATGTCAATGTCGTCAATCATGCCTCTAGCCCATGCAAGCGGGAGATCTCTGAAAGCAGGCGACACATGGACTCTGTCCGTTTCGTACAACCATTATGCCGTCGGATGGGGCTCAGATTTGGGTAACTATAACGAAACAGGACATTATTTGGACACTTTTACAGTAGAAAGCAATAGCCAAGGCATTCTGATGCTGTCGGAAATCAAAACCGTGACATGGACGAGTGTCGGCTTCGGTTTCTTCGGTGAGGGCCAGAATGGTACTAACACATTCAACTACCGTTACGTCATCAATGCCACCACACTGAACGTCATATCCGAGACGGGAAGCAATAGTTCGACTGGACACCCTGCCTGGATGTTAATTGACCCTTCCACACTTGTCCAAGGGGCCACTGTGGCTAGAACGTGGTGGGCGCCTAGCTTTGGCAGCACAACCTTCTCATCTCCATATACGGTTCCAAACGTTGTTTCCACGGTTCCAGACGTTGTTTCGGGTAACAAAACGATATCGTTCAAAGGAGAGAGTCTCAACGTTTGGAATCTTGTCTACACAGGAAACGGAATCGGCATGTCAGCGATCGTTGCGGGCACGGGCGTTGTCTACTCAACCGGCAAAGAAACTGATACAACCCAATTCGACCACACCTACGGTATCCTCGTAGGACTCACAATTGTCGGCACATACTCAGGTTCCTATGGCACGGGCGGTTGGACTGACAGCAAAACTTACTCGGGACAGATTACCGCATCAAATCTCAGCTTTGGCAGCTCTTACTCGTACCCATGATTCTCCCATCCTCCCGTAATAGCACAGCCTCTGAACTTGGCCGCATTTACTACATTCACGAAAGAACGCAGTATGAATCCAACTCCCTTTATCAATCCAAACCGGACGACACTTTCGCTTAACGGCTTCCAGTTCGTCTCCCCAGAGACGGTGCCATCTGTGCAAGCAAAGACTCATTCTTCAACCTGCTAATTCGAATTCGAACCTAATCGAATCGAATATGCGAATAGCCCTTAGCTGTTAATTTTACGTTCCTCTGCCCGGAATTCCTTTCACCTAATTGACGGAGGTCGCTTCTAGCAATCTAGTCAGGTAAAACCCGGAGGGTAAGAAAAACGGGTTTGGGTATGCTTAGAGAACAGCTGGCGGAGGCGCCGAATACATCAGAGGCATCGGAAAGCCGTATGTCGCTAGCTTGAGTGGAGCGTAGACAAGTGGAAATGGAGTTGCAGACGGGTAGGTAGGTGGAGAGAAGAGCGGAGTTACGAAGTAAAGGAAGCTCATTTTTAATCAACAAAACCTTTACCCGCGTTCATCTGTCATAAGGGTTTCGCGAGCGAGTTAGTTTTCATAGGTAGGATAACTTGCATTTCTCCGAATAAATCGACATCATGATGTCAACGAGTATTGACTCGCAGGTGCATGGTTAATGCAAGCTCAGAGGGCCGAAACATCCATTCTATACGTTTTTTCCCGTGCATGCTCCTGTGACAACGGTTATGTGATCCGTAGGTAGTCGTTTAATGTTAGTTGTGGCTCAACAATGGAATCTGTACCTCCATTTATTCCGCCCCCCGCGATGGTAGAAGGCAAGGGTAAGCAAATTGTCATACGCCCACCGGAAGTCGGTTCGGCTCATGATCTCGCTATCATAGGTTGGATAATCACTTTTCTCTTCTCAATTCCATGGCTAATTATTACATTCATCATAGCAGGAGTAGGATTCTTCGCCTCACCTGCTTGCGTTTACGTCGGCTACTGTGTGACTCTACCTCTCAGTACGACTGTGCCTGTCTTTCAAGCCTTCATAGTCTTCCTAGAAGCCTTCTTAGCAAATTCATGGGCGATGTACGTCGCAGTGGGAGGCGGAGGGTTGCTAATCGCTCTCTTAATCCTCGCCTGGATCTGGGGAGGAACCGTTCATGCCATAAACAAGGGACGTTATGAGAATGCGCGGAATGCTACCTTGTTCTGGGGAGTTCTTTTCACTCTTCCAGTTTTCACTATACCATTCTCACCTACACTACTGTACGGATTGGTAATTGCTTTGGTCCCGGCGTTCTTCTTCCTCTTGACTTATGGTCGATTGGGCGAAGTCATAGCGAAGTACGGACCGGTAGCGGTTATGGGCGAAGCTGTCCCCGGCTCTGCTGGACCTCCCGTTCCAGGACCTTTTGCTGTTCCGGCCGGCGTAATTCCGGGCCCCGTTCCAGGAATGCCCGGTATGCCAGGTATGATGCCTGGAATGCCTATGCCTGGTGCTGGAGGACCACCCCCAGGTATGATGCCTGGAATGCCTATGCCTGGTGCTGGAGCCGGAGGACCACCTGAGGTACCTAGGCATCCACTGTGCCCAACTTGCGGGAGAGAACTCTACTATTCCGGTAATCACCGACGTTGGTACTGCATGACCTGTGACAACCCCGGTCATAGGTAGTCAGTTAACCAAACGCTCTCAACTCGCGCACGTGTCCCAGGTACGTTCCGTCAAGCAGATGGATTTCCGCGTTCTCTAAATCAACGGCGCCAGATCGCAACACGGGACCTAGCCCCTGGCCTGCATGTGTTTCTTCAATTCTCTTAGAATTTACAGGTCTGCCGCCGAGGAAGTCGTTGAATGGTGGGACGAAGACGCATCTTCGAACTGATGGCCTTATGTGAAATCTCTTATTCAGAATTTGTAGAGGATTACTTGTCTTTACAGCGACGTTAGCTGCTTTTAGAACTCCGGGGATGAGTTTTCGTACGTCACATGGCGCAATGATCCACACTGGTTTTGTTAGCCTGTACCCCAGAGCGTCTCGTAACGTGATGGCGGGGTGGAGATGGCCGAGAATCAATGTTTCACATTCGAGTAGTTCTGGTGCGGGCCAGGCGTGACCATGTATGAGGGCAAATTTTTTCCATAATGCGATTCCTGTTGATGGAATTAGTTCCACGCTCGAGGGTGTCAATGGTTCGAGGTTACCGTCATGGTTTCCAACAACTACTTGGATGCATGGGACGAGTTTGGCTAGTTCCTCGAAGAATTCTGGGACGTCACGCCATTCTTCAAGTTCTGCCCCGCTTACGCTGTGTTTGACGTCGCCCAACATAATTACGCGTGTTGGTTTTTCGTTTCGAATCATCTCTCTCAGCCTAGACAACATCTTGGAGGTTTGCGAGGGTACGTGAATTCCTTGGCGGGAAAGTGTTACTTCCCAGCCAATGTGCAGGTCTCCCATGACTATGATTCTTTCTTTTCCTCGTCGTAGCAGTAGCGCGGGTTCCGATCCGATCTGCTTGAGCGAGTTCATGGAGTGTTTCCTTAGTTATGAGGCATGGATCGTGCGAAGTTCAATCACAGACTAATAGTTAGCGATTGTCGTGTGGAAACAAAAGGTTAGATAGTGCAGATTATTTTTTGACAAAATGTAGCCCGGTGGTGTAGCGGACAGCTGAACCCGCAGAAGCAAGGGTTTGCCCCTTCAATAGCGGGCTTTGGACCCGCCGACGGGAGTTCGAATGACCGTTCGTATGTCCGAATGTCTCCCCCGGGCTACCAATTTCTCAGGTAGTTTCCGTTTTTGTCACGCGTGAATCGACAACTTTCTTGTCCTGTTCTGGTAATTCGTACCATTTTGCTTTCTCTCCTACTCGTGCTCTAAGCTTCCACCGCATCGATTTCGGAGCATTCTCGAATCGATTTTGCAAATCGTCGAGGCGTTTGCGCACTAGCTCATCATCTTTTGTTTCAAGCTTGTAGCGAGGTAGAGCTGAAAGTATGTTTGAAATGTTGATTGAGAATGTCTTGTAGATTCCCCAATCGTCACCTGTTAACTGCGCCAGGTATGTGCCGTTAATCGAATCGGGTGAATCGCCGTCGGTGATTTCGTGATCATGCACTAAAGCGATAATATCACGATATTCGCGTTCTGTAATCTCTACGACCTGCAATTTTGTAGCAAGCAGGTCCGCTATAGGTAGAGTTGTCTTGTCTTTTACTAGACGATCTTTGAAGTCAAAGCGATGACACATTTCGAAGACGTCTAGAAAGATGTCGATTCGTCTCTCATTCTCCAGATCATTAAAGATTAATCGCTTGTCGCCTTGGAGGGCGTTGAAGATTTCCCGCGGAGTATACCCAAGGTCATTTTGGAAAAGACCCTTGATTTGTTTGGACTGTTTCTTCAATCCCATGAAGTCAATGTCTGCATATTTGCGTTCTAGGTTTCGGTGCGTGGCACTGGGGCAACGAAATCTTACTGCCATTCCACCGAACAGTCGGAGCACTATGTTACGTTTCTCAGCGGTGTCAAGGATCCGTTGGGTCTCCTTTAGTATATCTGCTTCAGGCGTCGCGAACTCACCGTCAAATGATTATTATTCTGTAAAATTATCTCTCATGAGCATAAAAAGCATCGCATTCCTATGCCTTCATTTTTAGTTCGATGCCTACGGTACGCTTGATGAGTTGAGCTAATGCGTCCACCTCGGCCTTCTGAGCGCCTCTTGCCGGGATCGAAACGACCAATGGGAACTCCTTCCGTGTTCTCTCAAGAATCGGTTGGATCCACTTGTACACGGGTTCGGTTACCATGACGAGTGAGATTGTTTCGTCGGAATGAACTCGTCTGAATATTTTCTCAGCATCGTCACGATCCTTAACAGCGAAACTGTTCCTGATTCCGCTCACTTTGAAGTATGTGGAAGTTGAGCGGTCACCGATTAAGGCAATTTTTCCCAACTTTGAAGTAGGTCTCCGTTTTATGGATGCGGTTAAAACTGTTTAAGGATATCCTCGCGTTCCATTATATGTCCACAGAAGTAGCATCGCAAACGAGCAGGTTGGCGTTGTTCGACTCCGAATTGTGCTTCTACGGGTTCTCTTGAGTTAGATATGCAGGACGGGTTGTCACACTTCATCATCCCTCGAATCGTCGGAGGTAGTTCGACGGCCTTCTTAGAAACTACGCCGTAATTTCGAATGATGTTAATTGTCGCATGTGGGGCGATTAGGGCGATTTTGTCAACTTCGGATGGTTTCAATTCTCGGTTCTGGATTTTGACGATGTCTTTATGGTGTTGCCTCTCGCTTTCGACATTGATCGCCGCGCTAACAACTTCCCCGTCCTTTCCGTTTATGCCTAGTATCATGAGAACTTCCAATGCGTAGCCTGGCGTAATGTGGTCGATGACCGTACCGTCCTTGATCTTCTTAACGTAAAGTTCCTGGCTCGTCTCCAACTCGATTCTGGATGTATCCTTTGTGAGAGTTATATAACCCTGAGATCTCGTGAAAGATTCATCTCGGAATCAAAAATCCGTCCTCTAACCCCTCGTATTGCACTGGGTTACGTAAAGATGGCTTAACTCTCGACTTGTGGCTGGATACAATTGACAACCATCGATTGAGGATTCTTTGTTCTTGAAGGTCATTCACTCAGTATCAACTGCAGTTATTGCTATCATAATATTATCTTCAGTTCTCAGTATGGGCTACGCTGCCCCCAACGAACGCGGAATTACGATTCACACAGCTGATAGTCAAGGTGTGCAAGTCTGGTTTGATGCTCCCCCTCTACTAACTACGCTATATCCACCAGCATACATGTTTAATGTGGCCGCGAAAACATCCAGCGGTCTTTGGATAGTGAGCTTGCATTGGGATTTTGGAGATGGTTCAACCTTGGACTTACCCTTCTGCTGTCAAAGTCAGATAAGTGATATCCAAAATCACATCTACAAAGACCAGGCGAATTACATCATTACGGTTACAGCGTGCGACAACGAAGGAAACTGTAATGATGTTTGCGTGAGTCTCAAACCCGATTTCACTCTGAGCGCGTCTCCCTCAAGTCAGTCAATTGTGCAGGGGAAGTTTACGACTTATAATGTGAGTGTGGGCTCTGTATGCGGCGGTCAACCAGAGGTTGTCTTGGGCGTATCCTCATCACCTCCACCTGGCGTGACATGGAACCTGAACCCGAACTCCGGAAACACTCCGTTCAGTTCAGTCCTAACTGTACAAACGACACCGCTCACTCCAGTTGGAAGTTATACTTTGACAATCACCGGTAACGCCACCATGCATATGACGATGATCACCCTCGTCGTCACAAAGAGGCCAAGTTTTTGTCCACCAATTTGTCCGAATTTCACGCTTTCAGTAGCCCCAACCTCGCTGCAAATATCACCTCAGTCCTCTCCGATGTCGGTGGTTGCTACTGTTCAATCGTGGAATCACTTCAGCAGTCCAGTCACCCTGACATCTTCCGGTGCTCCAACAGGAATGAGTGTGTCATTTTCCACAAATCCTCTTACCCCCCCTCCTAATGCAGCGGCCACGTCAGAGGTAATGATCTCGATCACTTGCTCAACAGTCGCAAACACTTACCCGATCCAGATCATCGCAACGAGCGGCAATATCACACGGCAGGAAACCTTCGGTGTCACAGTTACTGGGGGATGTATTCCTGGCTTTCCAGTAGAATCTATCCTAGCCGGTCTTGCTGTAGGGATTCTAGCATTAGCTTACATTAAGCGAACTCGTCCTAGAACGAAGACCTTAGCTTAGTCGAACATTCGTCTGCTGGATTTGGAGCGAAAACACAAACTCCGCTCCCCTGTTTCCGTACCTTTCTGGAATTGTTGGAGTAAACTTCAGCTAAGAAAGCATCGAATCTTCTTGGCATGCGGATACCAAGCTCTTTGACATTTTCTACAAGAATCCTCAATGGCCAGACTCTTCAGAAGAGTGAGATCGTTGCCTAGGAGTCCGTAAATTGTCCGACGAGTCTACCCGTTCATCTAAAGAAGTGAGGCCTAATAGTTTAGCGATTGACGATGTGAAGGCCGAAATCAAGTTATTGAATCGACGGTATGCTGCGATTGACGTTGCGGCTCTTTGCCGACATCTTGACTCGCTTGCCGGCCCTAAGGTTTCTGAAACGATCATGAATAATCACGAGCGACAGTTGGGGGCAGAGGATGCGTTGAAATTACGTGAAATCAATCCTAGCATAAGTCTCGATGATGCTATCGGTATCTTGATTCGGAATGAGAAGATCACCGGCATAGGTGTAACACAAGTCAAACTTCCTAATTCGCCCGAAGACCCGATCCACTACGAGATATGGAATCCAATTGTAGCCTCGCCAGCAGGTGCGGCCAAATCATTTATCCTGTCTTACTGGGCTGGAGCGCTCAGTATACTGATCGGAAAGGAAGTTGATCCTACGAACGTGACGTATGATCCCGTCAAGAATACAATGGAGTGCGCCTACTCGATCCGACATTCGTCCTAATTCGACGTCGTGGTTCCTAAGGCCATGAGCTCTCTGAATGAGGATGCGGTCGTCGTCGTTGTGCAATGCAGTACGTTTCATGAAGAAACTTCTTAACTGTGATATGCAAGGGCAAACGGGCGGCATTTAGTGAAGTTCGACGGTAGAGACGTTGTTTCGATAAGAGATTTTTCGCGGGAAGAAATAGACTACGTTCTGGATACGACGGACGTAGTCGAACCCATGGCTAGCGTGGGCGCGCGCGACCTTAACGGTAAGATTATGGGCACCTTATTCTTTGAGCCAAGTACAAGAACTAGACTAAGTTTCGAGTCAGCGATGTATCGTTTCGGAGGGAACTGCATTGGTTTTGCGGAACCGAAAATCGCTTCAGTCGAGAAAGGAGAGAATTTGGCGGATACAATTCGAGTAGTCGAAAACTATGCTGACGTTTTGGTCATTCGCCATCCGTTGGAAGGAGCCGCACGTCTGGCAGCGGAGTTTTCTGAGATCCCGGTGATAAACGCCGGTACAGGTGCAGAGGAGCATCCAACGCAAGCGATGTTAGACCTGTATACTATACGGAAGGAACTGGGCAGGCTCAACGGTCTAAGTATTGCGCTGGTTGGAGACTTGCGATACGGTAGAACAGTTCATTCCCTAGCATACGCGCTTTCGCTCTACGACATTAAATTGCGTTTGGTGTCTCCATCTTTGCTTCGCATGAAGAAAGAAGTTCTGGAAGAGGTCAGTCAACGTGTAAACGTACAAGAATCCGAGGACCTATCGGAAATTATTCCGGACGTAGATGTCATTTACGTAACCCGAATCCAAAAGGAACGATTCGGCTCACTCGAAGATTACGAGAAAGTCCGTGGCTTCTACAGACTCACTGCTAATGACTTATCGCTGGCAAAGAAACAGATGATTGTCATGCACCCGCTCCCTCGTGTCGATGAAATCGCATACGACGTGGATGCCAGTCCTCATGCAAAATACTTCAAACAAGTATGGTACGGATTGCTGGTCAGGATGAGCCTCATCGGCCTAGTCTTAGGAGTTCTAAAGTGAATCCTGTTACCTGAGGTAACGCTTATATTTCCTCGACCATCATTAGGAGACGAATAAGCATGAATCTGGAAGTTCATCCCTCAGCGCGAAAACGCCGTGTGCTTTCGAAGCACGTACTGGACTACGAAAAGTTCCGTGGCGACTTCCGATCTGAGCAGGATGAAACTGAACTTCATCTACTTGAAAAGTTTCATGCAGCAAGAAGTCTGTCCCACAACTCTGATGTTGACACTTTCGTAGACGCCATACTTTATGACCCTGAGAAGCATTCACGAAAGTTCACTGCAGACCTGGTAGGCGTAAATGACAAAAAGTTGACTGCGGTCTTCTGTGAAACGAAGCTGCCAGACGCGACGTTGATAAAAGAACTGGAGATGGTTGAAGCATCAGATAACTCCACGGCCGTCGTCGTCTATCCATTCAAAGTGAATTCAGATTCAATCGACTCAAAATTCCAAGACGCGATAAGTACCGGTAAGTTCGTGATTGAACATCTCAACTGGCGTGATCGCGCGCTTGAACGCGCATTTCGCGACGCTCTGGAGTTGATGGATGTTCTGACCAACGAGACACGAGTGAAGATGCTACTTCCATTACTGGAAGAACCGCAAGGCAAAAAACACTTTCGGGAGGACATAAACCCCAAGCTAATCTACGAAAACGTTCCATTGCTCAGAACTCATAAACTGATTGATGAATTATCAGACGACCTATACGGACTAACACCATTAGGTAAAACAATACTATGTGAGTATCTTGCTTTCGTCGAGAAGGTCCGACATCTACTGGAAGAAGAAAAAACGAGGGACGAAAACTCCTGACTAATATGGCCGCGCGCTTAGATTCTTGCGAAGAGTTCAGCGACGTATTTGAACTGGTAAAGAAAACTGCAGAGATTTCCTTGGGACGCCGGAGATCAGGCTTTATGCTATACTTAGCTAGGCTACCGCAAAATATCGGCGCATTTCATACGATGGGAACAAACGGTATAGTCATGAATCGAAATGCATTAGATATCGTGACGAGAGGAGCCGGATCACTTCGAGAAATAAACGCCTACGTCTATTCAACTCTGCTGCACGAATACTTACACGCCTTAGGTTACCTGGAGGACCGTGACGTTCGAAGATTAGTCTACAACATTTCATTGGATTCGTTCGGATTAAATCATCCCGCTACTAAACTAGCATCGAAAGGCCCAGACTCATTGCTTCAAGACCCGAGGAGCTCTACCCAGATGTACCCTGATCTGAGTGTTGACGTTGAAATGGTGCCTGACCTTGAGAAGTCAAGTCGCAACTATATCAGCTGACCTTATTCTGATAATTGCGATGGCTTAGCTCTGAAGTTCATACAACGTTCGATTGTCAGCGTTCTTTTGTTTCTCCTCAGGCCACAAATTAAAAGGTAGAATCTCGTAAGACGACCTCCCCGTATACACGAGCCTATCAGAGCCACATCTTGGACATCGCGGGATGATCCCGGGGTCCGTTTGATTGCAGATACTACAAGACGTATAATTTGAAGTGTATGTTTGAAATTTGCATCCAACCTCAGATGAATGCTGAGTCATCTTGAACAACGCTCGAGAAGTTGTTCCCGGCGCGGTACAAATCAAATTCAAATGTCCGCCTTGCAACGCCGATTGGAACTTGGCTTCTAATTCGATTCTATTTTCAACAGAAATCTTAGCCGACAACGGTATAGTGGGGAGATCAGAATAATATGATAGTCCCCTAGCCCCCTCAGCGATCACAATTGCCCTACCATACTCTTCAATATCCAGAGCGGTAAGGCGACCCGCCGCTTCATCACCAGGCCTCTGAGAGACGCGAATTCGCATTTGTGTTCCATCCGATGATTCCGCTGCCAACTTGGAAAGCTCAGTTAAGATCCTCAATGCTAGCTCAACTGCACTTCTGTTTGTGATAGCCATTTTCTCTCCGGTATGATATTCCGCAGCCTCAGATAACCCGACGAATGATAGATTGTAAACCGCGTTCTTTTCATAGAAATAGGGCGCTGAACCGTGCATCCCAGCGAGAAGTGGTAATAACGGTTGTTTCAGCCTCTCAATAATGAATTTTCGTTTCGCTTTGAATCCCTCAATCGCAACGGAAGCACACTCTTTCAAGAGTAAAACAAGTTTCTCATCATCCTTTTTTGCTTCATATGCCAACCTGGGTAAGTTAAGGAAAATTGTGTCCATACTTCCTGTGCGTAAACAGTCCGCGGCCCACTGTCTCGTCCAGTCATCTGTCAGCCTGAGTCCAGTCGCGGAGTAGCTTGTCTTCTCGTTGTCGTTTAGAAGTTCGAATTGTGGTACGCTACATGATGCGGCTAATTCATGAAACGATTCCAAGAGCCCCCTGCTTTTTTCTTCGGCAAAAGAATGTTTTCGAACTCTGATCAGCAAATGAGGGAGGAGTGATGGTACTGACTTTGAGACGTTACGGAAAACTTCAGCGGTAGTCTCGGCTAATCGGAAAAATTCATCTTGGAAGTCTCCGTACTTTCCAAGTCTTTTTCCAGTCGCACCGACGACTTCCTCATTCCTTAGAAACTCTGGAGTTTCGAGATCTAAAGAGATCGAGAATCCTCTTTGGGGATTGGTTGATGTGGGATCACGCCGAATTGATGTGAAGAAATAGTAGAGCGCCCTGTAAACCTCTTCGCTTGATCTTCCTCGTGCGTAAGGCGAGAGGAACGTGTTAAAGTACTCAATTGTCTGCTCCCCAGAAACTTCTGCCCCAGCATGGGTAAGCAAATTTCCAACTACACTTAGTGCGGCCTCCAAACTCTCAGGAGGTGAGAGACCGAGCATCGGTTTGCTAAGAAAGTAACGAACGTCATGCACGACTTCGTTAGGTTTGAGAATCCAGTTCTCTAGGTTGGCGATATGGATTGATCCTGATAGGTGGGCATCTGCGAGTTTGTGCGGGAGGCAGTTAAGCAAGACGTATTCGGAGAGAACTGACTTTGCTGCAGAACGGAACACGTAATCGGCGTTAAGTTGTCTCTCTCCAGCGTCTCTGATCAATTGTGCAATGTCGTAGACGGGCATCCCAAGTCTCGTGAGCTTGTGACGATACTCTACGAATTTCTTCTCAATCAGGATGGCGTTGACGAACTCGCGGATTAGAGGTGATGTGAGATAAGTCGTCTTCAGACGGACCAGTCGATCTTCGGCTTCGGCGGCTATCTCATCCGCAATCTCTTGAGGAACTCCTGCTTCGACTACTAAGGATCTGGCGATTTTGTTCCGGTGAAATTCTTCAATCGCCAATCTTGATGTTCGGACGTAAAGCTTGCCGCGTTTTACGTTAACGTATTCGTCCATGTCTCTTGCGAATGAGACGATCATTTGCCCTAATTCTGTAATCTCGTATCTTTTCGTTTTCTTATCAAGTGTGACCAACACGGCTCCAGTCAAGCTCCTGAGATGATAGACGAACTTCCCAGCATCTCGGACAGGATCGAGCTTAAGTTGGAACATTATCTCAGTATATTGTAACGGGCCTTTGGTGGATAGCAGTCGCAAAATTTGTAGTCTGACCGGTGCTGATGCAGCGTCGAAGATGCCTGCTCCTATTCTCTCCGATGAACGTAACAATGCCTAATCGCCTAGAATACCGGGTAGAGCTCATTATCCGTTGAATCATGTTTAAAAAATTGTAGTTCTGGTCGGAACAACTCAGAATCTTTATCAATTCATCCAAAGGGTTCGCGAGTGAGGAGAATTTGATCATGACTCAACTGCGAATGCGTGACGAAGACTATGTTGCACTCGATAAACTGGAGGAAGCATTCGAGAAGAAGGATTTAGGGTATTTTGTATCCTTCTTGAATAACTCCAGGGCTCTTCCATTATTGCTGCGTGTGCATGCCGTATGTATGTTGGAACACATTGGAAATGAAAGCGTCGTTCCTGCGCTGTGCAACGTTCTGAAAGAAGATTCGAGTCCACTAACCCGGCATGAAGCAGCGTTTACGTTAGGTCAATTAGGATTGAAATCAGCAGCACCTGCTCTAGTTAAGGCCATGCTTGAAGATGAGAGCCCAATCGTACGGCATGAATCTGCTGTCGCATTAAGCTCTCTCGGCGATCAAAACGCCCTGCCGCAACTGGAGAAGGCCATTGCAGACAAAGACGAGGACGTTCGTAATTCTGCGCTCATAGCTTGGGAATACCTCTCCTACTTGCATAGGAAGGACGCTGCCAGGGATTCTGCTTCTCTGAAAACAAAAATTAGATTGTAAAGCTGCCTTCATGTTGTAGGAAGCATTTTAGCTCAAATCCCAACGTTACTGGGTCAGGGGCGGTGGTCCAGACCGCGAGCTAACCCTTCGTGGGGACAGCATGGTCTAAGATAGCGAGAAATCGCCTTCAGACCGGTCTCGGGACCATAACCAAGCGAGTACACCGGTGATCGAGGGTTCAAAATGGTCAAGCATGATGATCATGACATTCCCTCCCGCCCCACCAACAAATCTGACACTGAAAGGGCACTTGCGGTGATCGACACGTGACGGAACCAAGAACTCTGAGTTTTCAATGTTTCAAATGCGGTAAGTTATTTGCTCACAATCTAGACACTGCGTGCGATAATTGCGGTTTTGATAGATGCCCATACTGCCGGAGCTGTTACTGTTCTCTAAACGACGTTGAGCGGAGAGTAGCCGAGGCGATTTATTCCAGTCTGCCCGACTGGTTAGGCGCGTAGTCCCTACTCATCGCAGACGTGTTCCACATCGATCACAGAAGTTGCCCACGTACGATATCGTGTTTCCGCAAACTATGCAAGTATTGGGCGAGAACGTGTTCCTAATACCTTGAACGCCAGTTGGTTGCGAATACTGTTGACCAGCAGGCGGATATTGTGCTTGATACTTTACCTGCCCGAAATACGCTCGGACATTATATGTGCTCAAGTAGATGAGAACTATCGCCTCTATCACTATCGTGGCAACGCTTGCTAATTCTCCTCCGAGTAGACTCAAAACAGCTAACGCCAACCCGATCGTCGCGAGTATTATGCTCGAAATCCACCCCCACGGTCGACCCTTCCATAGTCCGTAAGCTAAGATGAAGGAGATCGCGCCGAAGGCGAAGAGCACGATGCTCAGAGGAATCAACATGAACGCAAAAGCAGCGGACATTCCGAAACCGACAATCGCAAGTGTGGTCCCGGCAACAAGCAATAGAACGCCTGTTAAGATATCTACGGCTCCAACTAGGAGCTGTAGTATTGCCAGCACTGTAACGCCAGTAGGCCTACGCGGTTGAAGAACAGGATACATTTCTGCCAATAATATTGCCTAGTACGGTGTTAAGAAACCTTCGAAAACCGAAGGTTTTGGTAGCGGGGAGTGGATATTCGGACGAAGCTCGTCTTTCGAACCACCGATCTCAGGGTTTCTCGCCAGATATGAGCCCTCCGCATCCGCGTTCTGCGGGTTAAACCTGGCTACCCCACCCCGCTAGTCATTTACTTAGTGTGATCAGTGCTAACGCTGCACCTGACCCAGACTCACAAGCTGGAAGCATACATCGGGGTAGATAAATTTGTGTCGTATCTCAT
>Ga0074044_10003088_pt1 | contig 14316 bp, 9 predicted proteins | sample BogForMeECP23OM1_FD_94443 | JGI IMG/M metagenome (GOLD analysis project Ga0074044, IMG submission 94443) | Bog forest soil microbial communities from Calvert Island, British Columbia, Canada - Bog Forest MetaG ECP23OM1 | ecosystem: Environmental > Terrestrial > Soil > Wetlands ... | reverse complement strand
CGCGATCGGCGGATTGGCCTTTGGCGGAATGCTTGGCCTCTCCCTCGCGCTTGCAGGACCGGTCTTGGCTACGGACGCGCCGGCCGGCGCCCCTGCGGGTGTCGCCCCTGTCACCGCGACCGACATCCCCTCCGGCACCGCCGCCGGCACGGGCACGAATGCCGCCCCCAACGCTGCCCCGGAGAATGCGGGCGCGCCTGCGGGGGAGGCCGCAGCGGCCCCGGAGAAGCCGTACATCGGCCCCTCGGCCAAGCCAGCCGATATTCCTGCCGGGGCGGTCGTTCCCAAGGCGACGGCGCTGCCGATTCCGCCGCCGGCGCCGACTTTGGCCGAGTTGCCGGCAATCCAGATTCCTCCGGAGGTGGCCCAGGCGGCCATTGATGAGAACCCCGCCGGAGATGCCAAGGTGCGGGATTTCCTCGTGGCCGACCACTCGGACGCCCAGCTCATCGAGGACCGTGCGCGGGCGCTGGTGCGCGACCTCTTCAACAATCCTGCCGCCCAGGACAAATTCTTGGACATCTCCCAGCGCGTTGCCGAGCTCACGGGTAATGTCGTGAAGGAGGTCGAGGCCGGCCAGATTCAGAAGGTGGCGGTCGACAAGCGCTACCTGCCCGGGCCCAACGACAAGGCCGTCAAGTTCGGCGCCGCCGATACGTCGTTGCCCTCCGGTTTCGAGCTGCTGACTCCCCAGGATCCGCGCCTCAAGGGGGTGAACATGCGCGTCATCGCCTTGGCGCAGGGCGACCCGATGACGGGCAGCGGGATCGTCGGCGTGCGCAGCTTTCAAATCGATGTGCCGAGTGGGGACTATCGCGTGATCCTGATGACGGCCGACTCGGGGCAGCCGGATACGGCCGAGGCTCCGTTCGGCGCCGAGGTCACGGTCAATTCGGTCGCGCAAAAAGTGGCCCTCACCGATCCGAACAAATGGACCGGGAACGGCACCCTCTCGACGCCGCCTGCAGCAGCACCAGCACCTTCGGGGACGCTCCCGGGCGCGCCGCCGGCCACCGACACGCTCCCCGGCACCAACAACCAGGGCGGCGTCACCACGCACCAGGCCAATGGCTCGGGCGCGGGTGGCGGCGGCGCCATCGTCGTGACGACGCATGTCGACAACAACCGGCTCGACGTATCCTTTACCCCGCCGAGCGATAAGCCGAACCAGCAGACCTTCATTGTCGGGATGATCGCCGAGTCGACGACCCACCCCTCCGGCCTTCAGGGGGTGATCAATCCTTTGGATGTCCAGAGCGTCATCATGGGCGATGCCACCAGCCTGTTTAACCCGCAAGCTGGCGGCCCCGGCCAGGGCGGCGCCACCGGGGCGATCCTCGACCCGCAAGGCACCACGACGCCGCCCTCTTACCAGAACGGCGTGCCGCCGGGCAGGCCCCCGCAAACCGCCACGACTCCGCCGGTAACCACCACGCCGACGCCGCAAACCACCACGACGCCGCCTTTCCAGAACACGGTGCCGTCGGCCAGCCCGTCGTGACGCGCGAGCCGGCAATCGACGCCCCCCTCTGACGCTGCGGGCCGACGGTTGGGAAACAGCCGTCGGCCCGAACTTTCAGGAAAATCATCACGATGTGTTGTGGTGCCGACACAACGCCCGGGATTCGGCCGGCGGGGGCGCCGTGCCGGTCGGATGGTCATTGCGGCCCGGGTTTCGAAAAGGCATAATAAAATGAAAGGGTAGTGCGCGATCAATTGAGGAGGGGTCGTGAGGCGGGGGGCAGTGCGCGGGCGTTTAGGATTCATCTCAGGCGCCCTATTGGCGCTTTTCATGACGAACGCCGCATGGGGACAGAGCCCTGATTTCCCGAGCGCCCAGGTCGAATCCGTCACGGGTCGGCAGCGTACGGACTTTCAGACGCTCGGAATCGAAGTCGGAAATTTCATTCTCCACGGCGCCCTCCAGGGCGAAGGCGAATACGACAGCAACGTCTTCCTCACGCCGAGCGCGCAAGGCGATTTCGTGCGGCGCCTGAAGCCCAGCCTCGGTCTGGCCGGCGAGGTCGAGGACACGACCATTCAGGTGAACGCCGACGCCGAGGCGGCGTGGTACAAGCAGTATCACGCCAACAACTACATCGACTTCAACGCCGTCGCCAGCGCCAAGCACGACATCACTGATGAAAGCAACATCACGCTGACCGCCCGCGAGGCGCGCATCCACGAGATGCGCGGCACGGTCAACGATCCCGGTACGGCGTGCGGGCCGAACCAGTACGATCTCACCGTGCTCACGGCCCAGCCGCAATTCAGCGCCGCGCCCTATATCGGGTCGTTCAAGATCGAGGGGCGCTATTTCGATTGGCTGCCCAATTGCGGCATCTCGAACAGCGACCGCAGCGACCGCGAGGCCTACGTGAATACCCGCGAGGGCTATCAATTCGACAACGGCATCACGGCCTTCATCGAGCCGAGCTATGAAATCCACCAATTCATCAAGCGCATCGACCGCGACGGTCTCAATCACGACTCGCAGACCTACCAGGGCCTCCTGGGGCTGAGTTACGACGCGCTGCAGAACGCCAATCTTGAGTTCAGCGCCGGTTATTTCTACGAAACCTTCTTCGCCAAGCACCAATTCCTAGGCACCGAGCCGGTCCCCGGGTCTTTCAGCGGCTGGTCGGTGCAGGGTACGGGGCTGTGGAATTTCACCGAGGACATGACGCTGACCGGCTCGATCAGCCGGAACCGGACGGATGTGCTTCCCTTTAACTTCGTCATCGACACGACCGTGGACGAGACCACGGCCGCTCTGTTGCGCCTGGATTGGGAGGCCACCGACCATCTCGTGGCCTATATCCTCGCCAACGACCACTACGACCAGTACCCCGGGACGTCGCTCAATGAGAACACCGTTTCAGCGAGCGTGGGCGGCACCTATTATGTGAATCAGTACCTTTCTTTCGAGGTGCAATATGTCTACGCCGTCCGGGACTCGTCGCTCTCCACGCGCAACTATACCGACCACCAGATATTCTTCCGGGTGAACGGGCAATACTGAGTGCGAGTTTCAGGCGCTGAACCCAGGCGTGTCCATGACAAGGCGCACACCGCTTATCGAGTTGGCCCGATCGGCCCTTCTGCTCGGAGCCTTTGCCCTGGCACTCGTCGCCGGCGGCTGTGGCCGTTCCAGCGGCCCGGCGTCGTCTACCGGTGACGCGAAAGGCGATGACAGCGGGCAGAAGGCTATGGCGGAATACAAGCTGCAGGAAGGCGACGAGCTCACCATCGCGGTATTCGGCCAAGCCGACCTTTCCGGCAAGTTCGGCATCGATAACAACGGCAACTTGATGCTGCCCCTCGTCGGTCAACTCCCTGCCGAGGGCCGCACGGCACCTCAGGTGCAGGAGGCCTTGACCGAGGCCCTCAAGGCCTTCCTGGTCAACCCGAAGGCCACCGTGCAGGTCGCCACCTACCGGCCGTTCTACATCCTGGGCGAGGTCAATAAGCCCGGCAGCTATCCCTACACTTTCGGCATGACGGTGCGCCAAGCCGTCGCCACCGCCGGCGGCTACACCAAGCGGGCCAGGACCGGCACCGTCGAGGTCTTCCACTCGGGCGAGACCGACAAGGATGCCACGGAATCCCCGGAGGATTATCAATTGCAGCCGGGCGACACCGTGCAAGTCGAGAAACGCCTGTTCTAATTTTTCCTCATTTGACATATTCTTCCCTGCCGGCGGAGGCTCCGCCAGACGCCCTTTTGGCATGCCGATTGTATGGATTCCGGCCGCGGAGAGGGTGAGACCCCGCAGCGTCAAGGAATGCCGGCGGGAGGGATAGCGGCGTTGCATCCTGCACTGCAGAATGCGACGGCGCCCGGCTCCGGCTAGGGAGGGCTCCCGACCACCCGCCCGGCCGGGGGCCGGGAAGGACGCAAAGACGCGCGAGCAGCCGCGGCGCGCGGAGAGCGATTTGAGGCGCGGCTTTCATGCAGGTATGTCGATGACGACGATTACCCGTCTTCCTGTGCCCAGCGGCGAGGATCCCGGTCCGGAGAGCGGATTTGGCCTCGCCGCACCCGCGGATACGGCGCTCGACCTGCGGCGCATCCTCTCCATCCTCAAGCGCCGCAAGGTGATGATCCTGGGCGTGATGTTCGTCGTCACCAGCCTCGCCGCTCTGGTCGTCTCCCAGCTGACCCCGCTCTACCGCGCCGAAGTCACGCTGGTGGTGGAGAGCAACCGCCAGAACATCGCGCCGATTCAGGCGGTCGTGCAAGGCCTCAATCCCGATCTCATGACCAACGAGACCGAAGCGGCGATCCTCACCTCGCGCGAGCTTGCGGCCAAGGCCGTCGAGCGCCTCAACCTGGTGAATAATCCGCTCTACAACCCGGATCTGCTGCCCAAGAAAGGGCTCTTGAGCGCCATCTTCGATCCGATCACGGAGGCGGTCATGGGCGGCGCGGGCCTCTCTCCCGAGGCGGCCGGCATAGCCCCGGAGGAAAAGCGCCGCACGCTCGTGCAAGCGACGATCGACAAATATCTGCGCGCCCTCAGCGTGACCGCGTCCGAGCGCAGCCGGGTGCTCACGCTGCAGTTCGTCTCGCCCGACGCGCGCCTGGCGGCCCTCGGTGCCAACACCACCTCCGAGCTCTACATCCTCGATCAGCTTGCCGCCAAGGGCGAGACGACCTCGCGCGCCTCCGACTGGCTCAAGCACCACGCGGAGGAGCTGCATGAGCGGGTCATCGAGTCCGAGCAGAAGCTCGAGGACTACCGCCGGCAGTCGGGGATCGTCGATACGGGCGGCGCGTCGGTCTACCAGTCCCAGCTGGGACGCCTCAACGAGGAGCTGGTGCTCGCCCGCACCAAGCTCGCCGAGTCCGACGCGCGCGCCCGTCAGGTCCAGGAGCTGGTGAAGAGCGGCAACCTCGACACGGCGGCGGCGGTGCTCGACAGCAAGATCATCCAGAGCCTGACCGATCAAGAGGCCCAGGTGTCGCGCAAGCTCGCCGAGCTCAAGACCCAGCTCAAGGACACCCATCCCCAGGTAAAGCTGACCGAGCACGAGCTCGCGGACATCAAGGGCAAAATCTCGAGCGAGGTGCAGAAGATCGCAGCCAATCTCAGCAACGAGCTGACCATATCGCGCGCGCGCGCCGGCGACCTCGCCGGGCAGGTGGCCAATATGGAGCGCAAGGTGGGGCAGCAGAACGAGTCCGAGGTCACCCTCCGCTCGCTCGAGAGCGAAGTGAAGGCGAACAAGACGCTCTACGAGACGCTGCTTGGCCGTCTCAAGGAGACCGATGTCCAACAGGACGCGTCCATGCAGCAGCCGGATGCGCGCATCATCTCGCGGGCGACCGTGCCGAGCATCCCCTACTATCCGCGGCGCGGGCTGTTGATCATGGCGGCCCTCGTCGTCTCCGCCGCCCTGGGCATGGCGTTGGCGCTCGTCGTCGAGCATCTCGACTCGGGCTTCCGCAGCCTCTCGCAGGTCGAGAGCCTTACCGGCATGCCGACCTTGGCGTTGGTGCCGAAACTCAAGGACGTAGCCGGCGAGAACGCCCGGCCGCACCAGATCGCGGTAGAGCGCCCGAACTCGAGCTACGGCGAGGCGATCCGGACGATTCGAACCGGGCTCCTCTTGAGCCACCTGGATCACCCGCCCCGCACGGTCATGGTCTGCTCATCGGTGCCGGGGGAGGGCAAGTCCTCGGTCGCACTCTCGCTTGCCTGTTCTGCCGCGCGCTCGACGCAGAAGGCGATCGTGATCGATTGCGACCTGCGGCATTCCAGTCTGCACAACTATCTCGGGTGCCCGAACAAGATCGGACTCACCGACTACCTCGCCGGCCAGGCGAGCCTCGAGGACGTGGTGGAGATCGACCCGCACTCGGGCGTGCACTTCATCACGGCCGGCTCGCGCGCACCCAACCCGGTCGATCTCCTCGGCTCCCAGGAGATGAAGAAGCTGCTCACGCGGCTCTCTTCGCTTTACGATCTCGTGGTGATCGATTCGCCGCCGCTCCTGCCGGTGTCGGACGCGATGGTGCTTGCGCGCGCCGTGGACAAGACGATCTTCCTCATTCGCTGGGAGAAGACCAAGCGGGAGGCGGCGCTTTCAGGACTCAAGCTCCTGATCGAGGCCGGCGCCAACGTCGCGGGCATTGCCCTCACCCAGGTGGACGTGCGCAAGCATGCGACCTACGACTATTCCGACTCCGGCTACTACTACTCGAGCAGCTACAAGAACTATTACATAGAATAGCCCGGGCCCCGAGGGCGCTTGTGCCGCAACGAACGCATCTGGCATCGACCGCGCTCACGCTCGCCGGCGGCGGGCTGCTCATAGCGCTCTCGCTCCCGCAGCTCACCGGAGGGCTCAAGCTCCTTTCGCAAGAGCGCACGCTCGACAATATCGCGGGCGGCAATTACACAAGGCCGCTTTCGCCCGCGGAGGTCAGCTATGCGGCGGCGCGCTGGGGCGAAGCCGCTCCGCTCATCGAGGACAGCGATACCTGGGCCGGCTACGGCGACGTATTGCTCGCTGCGGCCGCCGGCTCGGGGTACGACCCGGCAAGGCGCCGCCGGCTCGTCGAGGCCGCGGGCGACGCCTACCGCAAGGCGTTGGCGCTGGGCCCCGCCAATGCGCGCGCCTGGACCATGCTGGCCTTCGCCCGCTTCGCGGACGGCGCGGCACCGGCGGAGCTCTTCCCGCTCTTGCACATGTCGCTGCGCACGGGGCCGCGCGAGCCGGGCCTCTCCTTCCCTCGCCTCGACATCGCGCTCTATTACTGGCGCCTGCTCGATCCGCCGCTGAAGGTCGCCATGCAGGACCAGTCCCTGATCGCGGTCAACGACAACCCCCGCCGCCTCGCCGAGCTCACCCACCGCCGCTATATGCTCGGCCCCGTCCGCGACATGCTTGGCGTCAGCCGCTACCTCAAGTGGCGCTTCGACGACATATACTCCCGCCTTTACCCGTGAGCGGGCCGGCACAGCGAGAGATCGCTCAAGAGCTCGTGTCCGCGCGGCTCGCCCCGCGCGTCGGGCGCGCATCGCCTGCGCCGGCGACTTGCCTGCGCCCGCGACGGGAGGAGAAGGCAATGCGGCTCAAGAGCGACCCTCCCTCGGCGCTCCCCGCCCCTCTTTCTGCGCCCCGGCGCGTGGAGAAGGACTGGGCGTAGGCGGCACCCATGAGAAGCGCGTAGGCCACCGCGACCGCCGGTATCTGCAGGCTGAAATCGACCGCGGAATGAAGCGCCATGAGTGCCGTGGCGCCAAGGCCCGCGGCGGGGTAGACGAAGTCGCGTTGGCGCGTGAGCAGCCCGCGCGCGCATACCACCACGATGCCGATCAGGATGGCGAGCATGAGGAAAAACGCCGGCAAGCCGATCTCGAGGGCCAACTCGAGGTAGGTATTGTGCGCGCGGTCGAAGGTGGCGACGAGATAGTCGAGCCGATTGTCGCGGTACATCTGGAAGGTGTCGTGGAAGCCGCCGAGGCCGACGCCGAGAAGCGGGTGGTCCCCGATCGCGCGCAAGGTGAGCGCGTAGATGATTCCACGCCCGGTCTCGTTGCCGGCATAGTCGCTCAGCCGGCCGATGAGGCCGCTGCCGCTGAAGCTCACCAGGATTACCGCTCCGATCACGAGCGAGAGGGCAAAGATCGGCAAGCGGCCGGCGACCCGCCGCTGGCGCCCGGCCAATCGCATCGAGAAGGCAAGCGCGAGGGCGCCCGCGAGCGTGGCGCCGAAGCCGCCGCGAGACTGAGTGAAGAGCAGCGCCGTGGCGATGACGATCGCCGAAACGAGCAGCAGATAGGGGCCAAGTGTCGCCGTCTCGACGAAATGCAGCAAGCCGAAGCGGCTGAAGATGCCGTGGCGCAGGCTCTTGTCGGATAGGTGGTAGAGCAACGCCAAGGTGGCGATCAGCGTCAGCCCGCAATAGGCGGCGAAGCTGTTGCGATTCACGAAGGTCGAGGTGAGCGAGCCTGGATAGGCCCATTTCTGGTACCACAGCACCATGTCGAAATGGCCGAGCTGAATGGCGAGCCCGTAGACCGCGTAGATCGTCCCGGCGATGGCCAGAGACCATAACGCGAGTAGCGCATGCGCGCGCGTGCGGCAGAGCTGAATGGCGAGAAAGAAGACGCCCGCATAGCTGATGAGGCGGAGGATCGTCTCGCGCGCCGCCCCCGGATCGATGGCGACGGAGCCGCTCAGCGGCGTGCCGAGCAAGCCGCTCGCCTCGCGCCAAAGGGGATTGTGCCAGGATGCGGGCGTCATCGTGCTTTGCTGCACGAAGAACCACACGACGAGGACGGCGAAGGCGACGAGAGCCGCACCGTAGCGGCGCCATTCGAGCTGAATGAGACTCCTGTCGAAAAGGGCCGCGAGCGAAAAGGCGACAAGCTGGATACCGACGCTGAGGCCAAGCAGGCCCCAGGCCCATGGCCGATTGCTGGCAAGCGGCAGCGGCGCCAGCCCGACGGTGATCACAAGAGCCCAGAAAAGTATGTTCGCCATGCGGGGACCGGGTGGCCTCACGGACGAGCGCCTACTTGAACAGCTGGCTCAGTTGCTCCATGAGCTGCGCTAAGAAGGAGCCCGAGCCTCCGCCGCCCATGCTGAGCGCCGCTTGCAACAGATAGAGCGATAGCAGAATCGGGATTCCCACCACCAGGCAAAAAATGACGGTGATGATTGCATTCCCCAGGCTCGCGAGCGGGTGGCGATCGCGCTCCTGGGCGCGGCGCTCGGGGGGGCGCTGCTCCCGGCCGGCCAGAAAGACGAGGTAGAAGCGACGCCAAAGCAAGGGAAACGACCAGCGGATATCGATCGTATGCGAGCCCCAGGTGCGGGCGCCGAAGGCCAACTTGATCGCGGCGAGCTGGGCCGGCGTGAAGCTCTGGGCGACCGAGGGATGGATGCGGCTGAAGAACTTCTCGAGGAAGGGATCGCTCGGCTCATCCTTGACCATGCATCGTACTCCCGCTCGTTTTCGCCGCAGTGACGCCGTCGCCCTCGGCCGGCGTCGCGATTCGCTTAGTAGGCGTTCTCGTGCACGAAGCCCACGAAGAGGGTGAGAAAGAGAATCTTGAGGTCGAGGAAGAGCGACCAATGATCGATGTAATAGAGATCGCATTGCACGCGCAGCTGCATCTTGCGCAGACTGTCCGTCTCGCCCCTGAGCCCGTTGATTTGCGCCCAGCCGGTGATGCCGGGCTTGACGCGGTGGCGGCCGAGGTAGTCGTCGATGGTCTTGGCGAACTGCTCGTTGTGCTGGACCGCGTGGGGACGAGGGCCGACGAGGGACATGTCGCCCTTGAGCACGTTGAAGAGCTGAGGCAGCTCGTCGAGGCTCGTGCGCCGCAGTAGGCCGCCCAGGCGCGTGATGCGCGGATCGTCGCGCGTCGCCTGCCGAACGTCGCCCGCGCGCGCCGCCTCTGCGACCATGGTGCGGAACTTGTAGACGGTGAATTCGTTGTTGTTGAAGCCGTAGCGCTTCTGCCCGAAGAGCACGGGTCCTGGGCTGTCGAGCCTGATCGCGATCGCAATCAGCGCCATCAGCGGCAGCACGAGGATCAGGATGATGCCGGCGATGATCCTGTCCTCGAGGGACTTGAGCACCAGATTCCAGCCGTGGAGCGGCCGCTCGAAGACCCCCAGCATGGGGATGCCGCCGAGCGTCATGAAGCCGCGCGTCGGTATGTCGAAGCCGGCGGCCTCCGGGCACAGCCGCACATTCGCCGGCAGCGTCTTGAGCTCCTTGAGGAGCGCGGTGATGCGCTCGCTTTCCTGCCAGGACAGCGCGATCACTACTTCGTCGACCGGATCTTGGCGAAAGCGCGCGAGAAGGTCGGCGATGGTTCCATTCACTCTCACGTCTTCGTCGCCGGCATCCGACTTCGGCGCGCGGTCGTCGTAGACGCCGACGAACTCGTATTGCTCATCCTCGCGGGCGAGCAGGCGGCGGCGCAAACGCGCGGCGAGCGGCGTGGCGCCCACGATCGCGATCTTCACGCGCAGCAGGCCGCGCCGGCGCCATCTCGCCAGTTGCCAGTAGACGGCGACGTGCGCAAACACCATGGCGAGAAACGCCGTCACCGCCCACAGCGCCAGCCAGACGCGCGAGAACTCGTCCGAGCTCTTTGTAAAGTAGGCGAGCACGATAAGGGTCAGCACGACGCCGACCCAGCAGGCGAGAAGTTGGCCGATTTGGAAGCCGAGCTGCTGGAGGTTCGCGAGCGTATAGACCTTGCCGACGTGCATGACGTTGAGGGTGAGGATGCCGCCGGCAAGAAAGGCGATGATGTAATAGCCGGGCACGTCCCACGTGTCGTGGCGCAGCCAGTAGCCGATCGCCCCTGTGAGGATGACCAGCGCCACGTCCGCGACGCGCAACACCCCCATCAAGAACGTCGGCGCGTCCGATGCCATCGCCATTCCGCGCGCGCTCACGCCATCTCTCCTCAAGGAGTGCCATGGCCACGGGCCGGGGCCTCGCGCGCCCGCTGCCGCGGGCGCCCGCGAGCTTGCCTCCGGCCCCTGCCCCGGCCGACGGCATGTGTCGAAAAGAGTAGCATTAACAAGACCAAAGCACTAGCCGCGATGGATCCACAAGTACTGCTCGTTGATCGAATAGGTGGGGCGGTAGTGCACGATGCTCCTGGCGTTCACGACCTGGTTCTTGATCTGGTTGTCGAGCACAAGCGCCTGGCCCTCGAGGTAGACGACGAGAATGGCGTGGTCGACCCTGAGGTTGAGATCCTTGAGCACGACGATGCGCAGCTCGCCGACCGCCCAGCCGAGAAAGCGCAGCGACCAGTATTTCGCGACTGCGTAATCCCGGCACATGCCGCGCTTGTGGAGGAACTCGAGCGGGGTCTCCCAGATGAGGTCCTGGAGATAGGGGACGTTGTTCATGAAGTCGTTGACCTGCTTGAGCTGGCTCATCTTGTCGAGGGTCTTGATGCTCAGCAGGAAGGGCGTCCAACGCTTGAGCTCGCACAAGTTGAGGGGGGCATTCTCGCAGACGTCGGCGAACGGCTCCGGGGTCTCGTTCATCCGCTCCATCACGCCGCCCCATTGCGGCAGCACGGTGCGCAAGTTGGCGCTGTCCATGCGGGTCTCGCTGGAGCCGAAAAGCTGGGGATAATCGACGGCGCGGGCGGCTTTAGGCAGTGCCGCCGCGAGGACGAGGGCGGCCGCGACGCCGTATGCTGCAATGCAGCATAGACGTCTCGTCGCCCTCGTTCTGATCGCCGCCTGAAAGCCCAGCATGACGCTATCTTGCTCCCCTTGGGGCTGCCGGAGCCCTCTCTCGCACGCGCAAGCGCCCGCGCGCGGCGCCGGGCCAGCGCACCCTGGGCGCCGCTCCGGACCGTGCCCGTTCCCCCGCAGCAGGGTCAAGCGAGCAAATCCGCGCCGCGGCGCCGCTCTTCCTGGGCCGCGGCAGGCGCCAGCGGCGGCCCCGCAGAGGCACTCTCCGGCCAGCGGGCTCTGCCCATCCATAAGTGTTGAAAATAAAAAGATGATAACGAAATGACGCGGTCCCGCGAGGCCGGGTCAGCCGCGACGATAGAGCCAGAAGGCGTGCTCCGTGACCGCGTATACGGGGCGATAGTCGACGATGCTCTTCGCATCCACGAGGTAGCCTTTGTGCAGATTGTCGAGCACGAGGCTCTGACCGTTGATGTAGACGACGAGAACGGCGTGGCTGGTCGGCCTCCCCGTTTGGCCGTCAGGCATGTCGAGAATGTCCAAGACCACGATGCGCAGGCGCTCCGACGGCCAGCCGAGGTAGCGCAGCGACCAGTACTTGGCGACCGCATAATCCCTGCACATCCCGAATCTGCGGAGGAATTCGAGCGGCGTCTCCCAGACGGCGTCCATCAGATAAGGGACATTGTTCATGAAGTCGTTGATTCGCTTGAGCTGGGTCATCTCGTCGAGACCCTTGAGGCCGGCGAGGAACGGGGTCCATTTCTGCAGCGCACAGAAGCTCAAGCGGGGGTCCTCGCAGCGGCTATCGAACGGCTCGGGGGTCTGGTTCATGCGGTCGATCACGGCGGCCCATTGGGGCAGCAGCTGACGCAAGTTGGTCGCATTCATCTGCACGCCGATGCTGCCGAAGAGGCTTTCGCCTTCCAAGGCCCGCGCCGGCCCCGATGATGCGAGCAAGAGAGCGAGTGCGGCGGCGCAGGCTGCCGGGCGCCGCCTCGAGCGCAGGCCGCCCGCCGTGATCCACGCTCCGATCATCGACATTCCACGCCCTACCTCGTGGCCGAGGGCGATTCCCGCGGCCCGAAACTTGTGTTAAACCTGGGCCACCCTGCTGCCGAACCTTTCTCTGCCGGCCGGTGCCGATCCGATCATACTATGACAAGACCCAGGCCGCGCATGGCTGGGGCATGTGGAGACAGCGTCCGAGGCCCTATGTCCGATTTACTGAATTCCGAGCCGAAAGGAAAGCGTTGGCGCGTCAGCGCCGGCGTCGTTCTCACCGCGGCGGGGATCTTGCTGGTTGCCGCCCTTGGGGTCTGGCAGGTCTTCCGCTTCGTCGACGACTTGCGCGAGCGCGATCTGCGCACCTGGCAGGACCGGCTCGGCCTCGTCGCCGATAGCCGCAAGGACGCCGTGGAGGCCTGGCTCGCCCAGCAATGGCAGAACTTGAGCGATGTCGCCGACAGCGATTCCGTGCGGCTTTTCGTGACCCAGGTCAAGCTCGCAGGGGGCGATATAAGCAAGGTACAGGACGGCGAGGCCCAGGCCGAATATCTCCAGAACATGCTCATCGTGAGGGCCGACGGCGCCGGCTTCAAGGCCCCCGTGCTCGGTCCCGAGGTCCCCGCCGACGTGCAGCGCATCGGGCTCGCGGGAATGGCCGTTCTCGATCTCGACGGCAAGACGCTGGTGGCGACCCGCAGCATGCCGGCGGCCGATCTGGCCACGCGCGAGTTCGTCGCCTCGGCGGGCAAGGGCCGGCACGCGCTCCGCGATATCTTCCTCGACCCCGCCAAGCAGCCCGCCATGGGCTTCCTCGTGCCCATCTATGCCATCCAGGCGGAAGCGTCGGCGGAGCAGCAGGTGGGCTGGGTCCTCGGCATCAAGGAGGTCGGCAGCGAGCTCTATCCCAAGCTGAAGCAGCCGGGCGATATCGAGACGGCCGAGGCCGTGCTCGTGCGCCAGGAGGGTGCGGTCATCCGCTATCTCTCCGCGCTCCAGGGCAACAGGCCTTTGCTGTCGTTCGCGCTCGCGACCAATACGCCTGATCTTGACGCCGCCGCCGCGATCGCCGCACCCGGCGGCTTCGAGATCAAGCGCGATTACCGCAATATTCCCGTGCTGTTCATCAGCCGGAAAATCGAGGGCACGCCGTGGCTGCTGATCTACAAGGTGGACCGCGCCACGGCACTCGGCGCCAGCGATCGGCGCGCGCGGGATTTGCTTGCGGTCTTCCTGCTCGCGATCCTTCTGCTTACCGCCGGCATCATCGCCATCTGGCGCCACGGTGCCTCCCAGCGCGCCTCGGAGTCCGCTCGGCGCTACCGCGCGCTCGCAGAGCGCTTCGAGCATCAGGGCAATTTCCTGCGCCTCGTGACCGACAGTCAGCCCAACGCGATCTTCATCGCCGACGAAGGGTCGCGCTACCGCTTCGCCAATCGCAAGTCGGCGGAGGAGGCGGGCATCTCGGCCGCCGACATGATCGGCAAGACGCTCGCCTCCGTGCTCGGACCCGATGCCGCCAAGCGCCTCGAGCGGCTCAACCGCGAGGCACTCGAGGACGAGAAGATGGTCTCGGCCCTTCACCGCCTGGGTGCGGGACGCACCCTTCGCGTGCTGCAAAGCGAGCATATTCCCCTCACCACCATGCTGGACATCGTGCCGCGCGGCGTCCTCGTCGTCGAGCAGGACGTGACGATCGCGGTGGCCGAGCGGGAGCGGCGCGAGCGCACGCTCGCCAAGCTGGTGAAGAGTCTCGTCAGCCTGGTCGACCGGCGCGATCGCTATGCCGCGGACCACTCCTCGCGCGTGGCCACCGTGGCGCACGCGATCGCGAGCGAGATGGGCCTCGATCCGACGCTGGTCGAGACCGCGGAAACCGCCGGCAATCTCATGAACCTCGGCAAGATCCTGGTGCCGGTCGACATCCTCACCAAGGAGAGCCGCCTGAGCGAGGAGGAGATCGAGCACGTGCGCGACAGCCTCGATGCGACTGCCGACTTCCTCGAGGGCATCGAGTTCGACGGCCCGGTGGTCGAGACCCTGCGCCAGTGCCGCGAGAACTGGGACGGCTCGGGCCGGCCGCGCGGCCTCGTGGGCGAGGCCATCCTGCCGACGGCG
>Ga0074044_10003087_pt1 | contig 14321 bp, 8 predicted proteins | sample BogForMeECP23OM1_FD_94443 | JGI IMG/M metagenome (GOLD analysis project Ga0074044, IMG submission 94443) | Bog forest soil microbial communities from Calvert Island, British Columbia, Canada - Bog Forest MetaG ECP23OM1 | ecosystem: Environmental > Terrestrial > Soil > Wetlands ... | reverse complement strand
GCGTGACCTTCGAGTTGGCGAAATATGACGCCGGCCGCCCGCTCTACATTGATCCGCTGATCTACTCGACCTATCTGGGCAGTGACGTGAATGAGTGCGTTTGTAATACCTTTGCGAATCCCGTCGGTATCGCCGTGGACAATGCCGGCAATGCCTACGTCACTGGTCAAACGTTCGCCGCGAACTTTCCGGTCACGCCCGGAGCCTTCCAGACGACCTCTGGTGGTGCCAACGCCTTCGTGACCAAGATCAATCCCACCGGAACTGCGTTGGTTTACTCCACCTACCTCGGCGGAAGCGGCTTTGATGCAGGCTACGCCATCACCGTGGACAGTTCGGGCGACGCCTACGTCACCGGCAGAGCAAGCTCCACCAATTTTCCGGTCACGCCCGGCGCCTTCCAGACCACCTGCGCCGACCCCGTTTATTGTTGGAATGCCTTTGTAACCGAGATTAACTCCTCAGGCTCGGCCTTGGTGTCCTCTACCTACCTCGGTGGCAGCGGCGGCGATCAAGGCCTCGCCATCGCGGTGGATAGCGCGGGCAGCGCTTACGTTACCGGCACCACTTCATCAACCAACTTCCCGGTCACCCCCGGAGCCTTCCAGACCGCCGGCACCGCCCACTCCTCCTTCGTGACCAAGTTCAACCCCGCAGGGTCGGCCCTGGTTTACTCGACCTACCTAGGCGGCGCCGATCCCAGCACCGTAGGCAACAGCATCGCGGTGAACAGTACGGGCAACGCTTACGTCGGGGGCAGCACCTACTCAATCGATTTTCCGACCACGCCCGGCGCCTTCCAGACGGTGTGCGTCCTCTCGAATTCCAATAATTGTAACTGGAACGCCTTCGTGACCGAGTTTAGCCCCACGGGGGCGGCCTTGGTCTACTCCACATATTTAGGGGGCACCTCCGATGCCTTGGGCCAGGGCATCGCTCTGAACAGCGCCGGCAACGTCTACGTCACTGGCTATGGCGGCGAAGACTTTCCGGTCACGCCCGGCGCCTTTCAGACGGCGTGCTGCGGTGTATTTGTGACGGAGTTTAACCCCACAGGGACGTCCTTGGTTTACTCCACCTACCTCGGCGGAGGCACTGACGCTGATGGGGGAAACGCTATCGCCGTGGACGGCGCAGGTAATGCTTACGTCACTGGCTACGCCGGACAACACTTCCCGACGGAAAATCCCGTGCAGAAAAAATACGGCGGCGGTAAATCCGATGCCTTCGTGGCCAAGCTCAACCCCACGGGGTCGGCTTTGGTCTATTCCACCTATCTGGGTGGCAGCAATGACGACTATGGCGACGGCATCGCCCTGGATAGCGCGGGCAACGCTTACGTAATCGGCTGGACCGCCTCCACCAATTTTCCCGTCACGCCCGGAGTATTCCAGCCGACATACGTCAGCAGCGGCGGAAGTGGCGCTCTGGGTGATGCCTTCGTGGCGAAGCTCAACATTGCCACCACAACCGCGACCGCACTGTCGTCTGCGCCGAATCCATCGACTTATGGAGAGGCGGTGACCTTCACCGCAGTCGTGACTTCGAACGATGGTCCGCCGCCGGATGGAGAAACCGTCTCGTTCATGAAGGGCGGCAAGACGGTCCTCGGAACGGGGACATTGAGCGGCGGATCGGCTAGCTTCACGACGTCGACGCTGAAGGCGGGTACGTTCTCGATCACGGCGGTGTATGGCGGCGACGCGAGCTTCGCGGGGAGCAAGTCGAAGGTGGACGTGCAGGTGGTGGAGAAAGCGGAGAATTGATAGCAAGGCGAGGCGATCTCAAGCTAAAGTTGCGCCTCACGGAAGTCACTACGAAAGCCGCGTCGCGCTGACGTATAATAAAAGGCACTGTGCTTAAGTACTCCATCGTGGTTCCGCTCCATAACGAGCAGGAGAATGTCACTGACCTCTACGCCCGGCTTAAGTCGGTCATGGAGGCGAGCGGTGAGACGTTCGAGATGGTGCTGGTCGATGATGGGTCGATCGACGGCACGTTCTCGTTGCTGAAAGAGATTGCCGCAGTCGACAGCCGGGTGACCGTGGTCAAGCTGCGCCGTAATTTCGGGCAGACGGCGGGCCTCGCGGCTGGATTCGATCACGCGCGCGGCGAATACATCATCGCCATGGACGGCGACCTGCAGCACGATCCAGCTGACATCCCTTTGTTTCTGGAAAAAATTGCCGAGGGCTATGACATCGTCAGTGGATGGAGGAAGAATCGGGTCGACAACTTCTGGCTGCGGCGCTTTCCTTCGCGTTGTGCGAACTGGCTGATGGCCAAATTGAGCGGCGTGGATATTCACGATTTTGGCACGACTTTCAAAGCTTATCGCCGCGAGATCCTGGGGCAGGTTCCGCTTTACGGAGAGCTGCATCGCTTCATTCCGGCGCTGGCGTCGTGGTATGGCGCGTCGATCGTCGAAGTACCCATCAAGAATGTTAATCGGGAGCGCGGCGCGTCGCATTATGGAATCTCGCGCACCTTCCGCGTCTTCTTCGATCTGCTGACGATTCGCTTCCTGCTCAAGTATCTTTCGCGGCCGCTACACATTTTCGGCACGGTGGGGATGAGCAGCATTTTCGGTGGATGCTGCGTCTCCGGTTGGCTGATCGTGGAGAAGATCCTGCATCCCCAGACCGACATCATGTATCAGCACGGCCCACTGATGATTTTCTCCGCCGTTCTGCTGCTGGCGGGCTTGAACATGCTGGCGGTTGGACTGCTGGGAGAAATGCAGGTGCGGCATTTCCACGAGCCTTCGCAGCGCGCCCCGTATTCGATTGATCGGGTGCTGCGGGCGCAAAGCGAAGAGAGCACGATCTCGGAATAGGTTTTTCCAGTGCAGTTCCGTTGATACCCTCTCACCTGTGGTTGAAATCCAATACGATAGCCACCGAGCAGGCTCGGTTCAATAGCGGTCACGGAGGAATTCTCCTCACCAAAGCGCTATAATCTAGCCGCCGCTATGCCAACCACAACTCAACACGAATTGCGTCTTGCCAGCCGGATGTCGCGTCTCGGTACCGAAACTGCTTTTGAAGTCCTCAACCGCGCTCGCGCGCTGGAAAAACAGGGCAAAGAAGTTATTCACCTGGAGATCGGCGAGCCCGACTTCGACACGCCCGCCAACGTCGTTCAAGCGGCGGTCGACGCGCTGCACATGGGATGGACTCACTATGGGCCTGCCGCCGGCCTGCCCGACTTGCGGCAGACGATCGCCGATTATGTCAGCCGCACCCGTGGCGTGCCGGTTTCAAGCGAAGAAGTGGTCGTTGTTCCCGGCGGCAAACCGATTATTTTCTTTACGATTCTGGCATTAATTGATGCTGGAGATGAAGTTATCTATCCGAACCCTGGCTTTCCGATTTACGAGTCGATGATCAACTATTCGATGGGGAAGGCGATCCCGATTCCGCTGCGGGAAGAACGCGACTTTTCTGTCGATGTCAAAGAGCTGGCTTCGCTGATCACGGACCGGACGAAGTTGATCATCCTGAATTCGCCGCATAACCCGACGGGTGGGGTGCTGACGAAAAAAGACATTCTGGAAATTGCCGAGGTGATCGGCGACCGAAATATTCTTATTTTGTCGGATGAAATCTACAGCCGCCTGATTTTCGAAGGCGAAGATTTCTCGATCATGAGCGTGCCCGGCTTCAAGGAGCGCACGATTCTGCTCGACGGCTTTTCTAAGACCTATGCCATGACGGGATGGCGCATGGGTTATGGCGTGATGCGTCCCGACCTCGCGGTGCAGATTTCGCGCCTCAATACGAACTCGATTTCCTGCACGGCGAGTTTTACGCAGGTTGCTGGCATTGAAGCGCTGCGCGGAGATCAGTCGTCGGTCGACAAAATGAACGCCGAGTTCAAGCACCGGCGCGACGTTTTCGTGGCCGGGTTGAATAAGATCAAAGGCTTTTCCTGCCGTATGCCGAAAGGCGCGTTCTACGCCTTCCCCAACATTACGAAGACGGGGTGGCCTTCGAAAAAGCTGGCTGACGCGCTACTGGAGGAGGCGGGGGTAGCGTGCCTCTCGGGCACCGCGTTTGGCGAATACGGAGAAGGCTATCTGCGGTTCAGCGTGGCGAATTCGCTGGAGAACCTGGTGGGAGCGCTGCGGAAGATCGAAGAGTGGGTGGGGAAAAATCTGCGGTAGTTGGAGTCGGGGAAGGACGGGCGGGACGCCCGTCGCTCCATCGTTCTCCTGGTTCATCTCGCGTTGACAACTCGCGGCCCCAACTTGGTGTAGAATTCCGGCGCTATGACAAACATCGATAAGCACGCCGCTGGATCCTTTTGCTGGATTGAACTTGCGACTTCCGACCAGGCCGCTGCCAAGAACTTCTACCAAGCGCTGTTTGGATGGACTCCGAATGACAATCCCATGGGGCCCAATGACTTTTACACCATCTTCAAGTTGAACGGCCGTGACGCCGCGGCTGGTTATACGCTGCGGCCCGATCAGCGCGCCCAGAATGTACCTCCACACTGGATGCTCTACATCGCCGTCGCCAATGTCGATGCGTCTGCCGCCAAGGCGCCGCAACTGGGCGGCAAGGTGATTGCAGGGCCTTTCGATGTGATGGATGCGGGCCGGATGGCAGTGGTGCAGGATCCCACGGGAGCCTATTTCTGCATCTGGCAACCGAACAAGAGCAACGGAATTCAGATCGCTGGAGTTCACGGCACGCTGTGCTGGGCCGATTTGAGGACTCCGGACACAAAACGCGCCTCCGATTTTTATTCCGGCCTTTTTGGGTGGGAGATTGCGGCCGACCCGAAAGATCCCTCCGGCTATTTGCATATCAAGAATGGCGAGCAGTTTATCGGAGGCATTCCGCCGGCAAAATACCTGCAGCCTGGAGTGCCACCACACTGGCTGTCCTACTTTATGGTGGATGACGTGGACGCCACGGCGGCGAAGGCCAAAGGGATGGGCGCCAATCTTTTTCTTCCTCCGATGACGATGGAAGGCGTTGGCCGCATGTCGGTGATGGCCGACGCGCAAGGAGCGGTGTTCGCGATCTTCAAATCGGCGCGCTGAGACGAAGCTATCGCATCGGCTAAGACTCCTTCTGTGACACCTCTCTGGGGAACCGTCGTCTCTTGTGCGTACTCGCTTTCGATCTTAATCACGGGGAGCACGGGGACGCACCGGGAAATTACAGAGGCTTGGTTGCAGCGGCTCTCTGCTATTGGACTTGGCGCTAAAGCTTGCGGGAAAGTCCGATGGCATCGCCATCACATGCAGGTGTGATTTTCCTCACTGAAGCCTGCGACTGCTCCAGCTAGGCTCATCTTGTAGGCTTATGCGCCGTTTTCCGTCCGGCCCAGACGATTGTCCAGCACCCGGCTTCCGCGAAGGAGCAACCCCATGTCTATTCAGAATTCAAGCACTGGCGAAGTTCTGCGTTCCTGCAGCATCGACGAACTGAAACAGCAGGCTACCTTGATGCGCGGCTACGATCTTGTCGCGTTGTGCGCGGCAACGTCCGGACACGCTGGAGGCACGCTCTCGATCATGGACATCACCGCGGCGCTCTACCTTCGCGTCGCCAATCACGATCCGAAAAATCCCAACTGGCCTGACCGCGATCGGATCATCTGGTCGACGGGCCATAAGGCGCCGAGCCTTTATCTGGGGCTGGCTTTCGCGGGGTTCTGTGCAAAAGAGGATGTCGCACTTCTGCGGAAACTCTATTCACCGTTTCAAGGCCATCCCCATTGGCTCAAATTGCCCGGCGTTGAAGTATCCACGGGATCGCTCGGGCAGGGCTTGAGCATTGCAGTCGGCATTGCGCTGGCGGCCAGGCTCGACCAGAAGAATCACCACGTCTTCTGCCTTATGGGCGACGGCGAACAGCAAGAGGGCCAGATCTGGGAGGCCGCGATGGAAGCGGGCCACTTCAAGCTCGACAACCTGATCGGCATTGTCGACCGCAATCGTCTGCAGATCGACGGCTGGGTGAAGGATGTGATGAACGTGGAGCCGCTGGAAGATAAATATCGCAGTTTCGGATGGGAGGTTGTCACCATCGATGGGCACGATATGAAGCAGGTCGTCGAGGCGCTGGAGAGTGCCAAGGCGAAGATCGGATCGGGCAAGCCAACGGTGATCATTGCCGACACGGTTAAAGGAAAAGGCGTGAGCTTCATGGAAGATATTGCCGGATGGCATGGCAAAGTACCCAACCTTGATGAGTTGAATCGAGGATTGAAGGAGCTTGGTGTGGAGGGCAAGGTTCCCGTGGAGCAGCTCTTCGCGCACGCCCGGCAATACCAAGGCGAGGTGGAGCGCAAACTCGAAGCCAAGATGCCAAAGTTCCACGGCAACTACTGGTGGAATGCGGGCAGCAATATGAAGGTGCAGATGAAGCCGACGCGGCTGGGCTTCGGACAGTCGCTGGCGGCGAATGGCGACGATCCGCGCGTCGTCTGCTTTGGCCTCGACATCTCGGGCTCGATCACCATCAGCGAGTTCTATGCCGGCAAGCCGGAGCGCAAGGAGCGCTGGATCAGCATGGGCATCGCCGAGCAGTCGGCGACTTCGGCTGCGGCAGGGCTTGCGAAAGAGGGGAAGCTGCCCGTCTTCGGCACCTATGCGACGTTTGCCGCGGCGCGGAATCTGGATCAGATTCGAACCTCGATCTGTTACGGCAATTTCAACGTGCTCATTGCCGGGGCTCATGGCGGGGTTAGCGTTGGTCCCGATGGAGCTACGCACCAGGCGCTGGAAGACTGTTTCGCCATGTGCGGATTACCGAATATGAATGTGGTGGTGCCTTGTGACATCGTCGAGACCCGTAAGGCGACTGACTATCTGCTGCTGCAGCATGTGGGGCCGAAGTACATACGGTTCGCGCGCGAGGCAACGCCGGTTGTCACCGACGAGAAGACGCCATTCGTCTTTGGGAAAGCGAATGCGATTCGCCTGCGTCGCGAGTCGGCAAACTTTATCGACGCTTTTGAGACCAAGCTGGAATCGGAATATCGCGACGAGTGCGAAGACCTCACCATCATCGCCTGTGGCCCCATGGTGCCGGAGGCAATGCGCGCCGCATGGATCCTGAAACAGGATTTCGACTACGAGACGCGGATTCTCAATCTGCACACGCTCAAGCCGCTCGATACCGAAGCGATCGTGCGAGCCGCACGCGATACCAGCGTGGTGCTGACCGCGGAGGAGCACCAGATTGGCGCTCTGGCATGGCCGGTGGCGAACGCGATCACGCAATCGCCTGAGCTGTATGGCGTCCCCGTAATCACCGGCGCGATTGGAGTCAAAGATCGATTTGGAGACTCGGGCGCGCCCTGGGAGTTAATCAAGGAGTTCGAGGTCTCGGCCGAACATATTGCGGCCAAGGCCGTTGAGCTGATTGGGGTAAAGAAATCGCAAGGTGCTCTGCCCGTCTCGGAAGTGCATCTGGTGGGCTCAAAGCAGTAGATATAGATGGCCGATCTCTGCGTCCTCCGGGCCCCAGTGGTCAAGATCCATCTAAGGACATAGCAGCGGGACATAGCGGCAGAGATTCACAAGAGTTCTTCATGACCGGTGGTTCAAGGACCGGTTCTTCACACTGCCGGTTTGCCTGATCGACTGCCCGAATGGTAAAACGCTCACGAGGTCCCTCCTCGTGAAAAGCTTGGTTACGAAAGCTGCGATCGTTCCGGTCCTCGCTCTTTCTGTTCTGTTTGTCTTTGTAGTTGCACGGGCTGCCGACCGGGCGCGCCGAATTCATCTGCCCACCAGCAAGGCGCTGACGCTGCCTGTTCCCGGCTACCTCGGACGCACCAACAGCTTTCCCGCGACCATCGCTCTCAGTCCCGATGGCCGCTACGCGGCGCTGCTCAATCAGGGATATGGCACGCAGGAGAGCGGAGCCCGCCAATCGATTGGCATTCTCGACCTCAGTAATAATCAGCTGCACGATTTTCCCGACGATCGCCTGAGCGACGACTACTCCACCCACCAGAGCTATTTCATCGGGCTGGCGTTTTCGAGCGATAGCCAGCGTCTGTATGCTTCGATGGGGTCGGTCACCGACCCGATGGGGGAGAAGCCACCAGACACGGGCAACGGCATCGCAGTTTACAAGTTCGCGAACGGACAGGTTGCTCCCGAGCGTTTTATCAAGATTCCACCGCAGGGCATCGCGGAGGGGAAAGAAGTTGCGATTGAGCTGCGCAAGACGCCCGCTGGAACTGCGCTGCCTTATCCGGCCGGATTCGCGGTACTGCCAGGGGCGAAGGGAGATCGCCTGCTGATCGCTAATAATCTTTCGGACAACGTTGTGTTGCTCGATGTCTCCTCTGGAAAAATTGAGAAATCGTTTGCGCTGAGACGGCCGAAGTTTGATCGTGCCCGATTTGTACCCGTCGAGTATCCCTACACTGTCGTCGCCAACAAGGCCGGAACGAAGGCGTGGGTCAGCCTGTGGAACAGTTCGTCCATTGCGGAGTTGAATCTGGAGACGGGCGAGGTTTCGATACGAATTGGCATGAAGCAAACTTCCGATCCGGGTTCTCCCAGTCCTCATGCCACGGCGATGGTGCTGAGCCCTAATGAGGACACGCTGTATGTGGCTCTGGCGAATGCCGATGTCATAGCTGCGGTAGATCTCAGAATCGCGGACATGGCTTACCGCCCCTATCACACCAGCTTCAAAGAACCGGGCGCTGCGATTCAAGCGCTTGCTCTTTCACCCGACGGCAAATATCTATACGCAGCCAGTGGTGCGCTCGACGCAGTTGCTGTGTTTAAAGTTCGGGAACTGCCAGAGCTCAGGGGCGGCGGGATGACTAGCGATGAAATACCGAATGAAGAGCCTATCGGGTTCATCCCCACGGAGTGGTATCCCAGCGCGCTAACGGTGGCGGGCAACGATCTGCTGATTGCGACGGCCAAGGGGGAAGGCAGCGGTCCAAATAATATGAAAGGGACGCTGAAGGGCGAGCGCAAAAGAAAGGAGCACCCTTACATTCCGACGCTGATCGGAGGCTCCATGCAGCGCTTGAGCCTGGCCGACATTGAAAAGAACCTCGCGACGTATACCCACCAGGTGGAAGAAGATAACCTGCTGCGTGCCGATGTCGGCAACTTCACATTCGCCAGAGGAAGAAACCCGATACACCATGTCATTTATGTGCTGAAGGAGAATCGCACCTACGATCAAATCTTCGGCGACTTGCCGGTGGGCGACGGCGACAAATCGCTCACGATGTATGGGGCCGAGATCACTCCCAACGAGCACAAGCTGGCGCTGCAATTCGGAGTGCTCGACAATTTCTACGATAGCGGAGAGGTGTCGGGCGACGGGCATCTCTGGTCGACCGCCGCGACGACCAGCGACTACAACGAGAAGACGTGGCCGATTGCCTATCGTAGCAAGGAGCGCACCTATGACTTTGGCGGCGTTGTGGCAGGGGCCTATCCGCTGGAGCAGGGAATTCCGGACGTGGACGACCCGGCGACCGGCTTTCTCTGGGATAGTCTTGCGCGAAGCAATCTCACCTACCGTATCTACGGAGAATTCATCGCTGCGGTGTGGTGCAAGAATGAGAAAGTGAAGTCACCTATGCAGGGGACGCCGTCGGCTGCGTCCGCATCTTGTCCCCTAACCGAGATCAGGAAGGGGGATCCCTTGCCCTCGAATGTGGGCAGTCCGCGTGGAGGTCCGAGTCCGTGGCCCTGGGCGGTTCCGCAGTTCAAGGGGATGCGTCCGACGAAAGCCGCGCTGCGCGAGCACTATGACCCACTGTTTCCGGATTTCGAAACCGATTATCCTGACCAGCTTCGCGCCGATGAGTTTCTGCGCGAATTTGAGGAGTTTGCGAAAGCGAAAGGGACGGCCAAAGAACTGGCGCAGTTTACGCTGCTCTACCTGCCTGACGACCACACCGGCGGCACGCGTCCCGGGAAGCCCACGCCACAAGCTTCGGTCGCGGACAATGATCTGGCGCTGGGACGGGTGGTCGACGCGGTATCTCACAGCGCTTACTGGGACGATACGGCGATTTTCGTGCTCGAAGACGACGCGCAGGATGGCGCCGACCACGTCGATGCTCATCGGTCGATTGCTATCGTCATCAGCAAATATGCGCCGAGCGGGCCGCAACCTTTCGTCGATCATGACTTCTACACAACGGTAAGCGTCCTTCACACGATGGAGGCGCTGCTTGGGCTTCCGGCGATGAACCTGTTCGACGCGCATGCCCCGCTGATGACGCCGCTGTTTGCCGGGCCGGGAACGCAGCCGCCTTATCAGGCTGACGACAAGAATCTGCGGAGCGGGCTCATTTATCGAGTGAATGAAAAGAATGCGGCGGGAGCCAAAGAGTCGTTGAAGATGAATTTCTCGAGGCCGGATGCGGTCGATGCACAGAAGTTAAATGCCATCCTCTGGCAGGATGCCAAAAGCGGCTGGCAGGGCCAACAATAGAGGGTCGCCGGTGAAAAGAATCAGGCAACCACAATCCCCGTTGACTAGCACACCTCGGCAACTGCCAGCTACGCTACAATTTGCACGTGGGGTCTCCGATTCAGTGCACCAATCTGCGCAAGACCTATGACGGCAAAGTTGAGGCCGTTCGCGGTCTTAGCCTGCGCATCGAAGCGGGGCAGTGCTTTGGACTCCTGGGCCCGAACGGAGCAGGGAAGACCACCACCATCGAAATTCTCGAAGGGCTGCTGGCGCCGACGTCGGGCGAAGTTCGTATCTTCGGACACACCTGGAATGAAAACCCAAGACAGTTGCGCGAATGGATTGGGATCTCGCTGCAGGAGACGCGGCTCTCGGAAAAACTAACGGTGTGCGAGACCATCCAACTCTTTGCCAGCTTTTACAGCGAACCACGGCTGGCGGGGGATGTTTTGGCTGAGTTGGAGCTCACGGAAAAATCTGACGCCTGGGTGGGCAAACTTTCTGGCGGACAGAAGCAGAGGCTGGCGGTGGCGACGGCGCTGGTGGGCAATCCGCGGATTCTTTTTCTGGACGAGCCCACGACCGGACTCGATCCGCAGAGCCGGCGCCAGCTTTGGGAGATCGTCCGCGCGTTCCAGCGAAAAGGTGGGACGGTTCTTCTCACGACGCATTACATGGACGAAGCCGAGCGCCTCTGCGACCGGCTTGCGATTGTCGATCACGGGGAGATCATCGCGGAGGGAACGCCCTCGGACTTGATTGACCGGTTGGGAGGCCATCACGTGGTCGAGTTTAGGGTCGATGGCGATGGCAACGGGCGGGGCCCGGTGGAAGTGTGGCGTGCGTTGCCGAGCGTTGAATCCGTGCGTCATGATGAGGACATGGTCTGCCTGAATGTGCGTGAGCCGCACCTTACCATTCCAGCGCTGCTCGCAGAAGTCCAGCAGCAAGGTCGACACCTCGAACACCTCAGCACGCGGCAGGCCAGCCTGGAGGATGTATTTGTGCAACTCACCGGACGACACTTGAGGGAAGATTAAAAACATGATCAAGTCTGTGCGTCAACGATTTGGGCGTCGAAACCGGCTTCTGGTCCGGGTGCTGGCGGTGATGGTTATTTACGAGGCGTGCGTGATCAAGATTCCGAGGGCCAATGCGAGCGGCCCGGCTGAGGAAGCGCTCATCGTTAAGATTCCGTTCAACGCCCAGAAACATGGGGCAAATGACGAAGTCGAGCGTCTCTATAAGCTGGAAGGGGAGCTGATCCAGGCCCTGGAACACTCGCACGTTGGCGAATACGACGGAAATGAGATTGGCGAAGGGACGTTCACGATGTATGCCTACGGTCCCAGTGCCAATAAGCTGTTGGAGGTGGCTCTGCCGGTGCTGATGAAGCACAACCTTCCAACCGGCTCCTACGCGGTAAAACGCTATGGGAAACCGGGAGCGAAACAGGAGCGTATTCCTTTGAGCACCGGAGCGCCGAACTAAGTGAGTCCCGTCAAAGAAGGGCACGAGGTTTCGCGTGAGCCGTTGCGGCGCAATGGCCGGTGGTCGGGATACCGTCAACTGCTCTGGGTACGCATACTGGAGTTGAAGCGTGAGCCGGAGGTCGTCTTCTGGGTCTTTGTGTTTCCCCTGCTGCTGGCGGCAGGCCTGGGCATCGCCTTCCGCAATAAGCCTGCGGACACAGTCTCGGTGGTGGTGATCGACGGACCGGGCGCGCAGAAGACGCTGACGATGCTGCAAGCGGGTCCGGAGGGAAATCCGCCGGATAAGAACACGGCTTCTCAGTCTTCTTCAGTAGTGTCCACGATCCGCGCCGCTATGCTCGATCGCGACGCCGCGCTCAGGGCTTTCCACTTCGGCAAGTACGATATGGCGGTCGAGGCGAAATCGGATGGCAGCTACACTTATTATTATGATCCGGCACGACCGGAGAGCGTGCTGGCGCGCGCCGAAGTCGACGCCACGCTGCAATCTGCCGCTGGACGTAAGGATGCGCTCGCCACTTCGGCGACAGCCTCGAGCGAACCGGGGTCGCGTTACATCGACTTCCTGATTCCCGGACTGCTGGGGATGAACCTGATGAACTCGGGCATGTGGGGAGTGGGTTTTGCACTGGTGGAAATGCGGCAGCGGAAACTGCTGAAGCGCTTTGTAGCTACGCCCATGCGCCGCAGCGATTTCCTGATGGCCCTGCTCAGTAGCCGCCTGGTGCTGATGGTGATTGAGGTCGGACTGCTGTTAGGTTTCGGCGTGCTCTTCTTTCACATGCGGGTGCTGGGATCGCTCTTTTCGGTAGCCTTATTGGGAGCGCTTGGGGCGGTATCGTTTGGCGGCGTCGGCCTGCTGACCGCCTGCCGGGCACAGAAAATCGAAAGCGTCTCTGGACTGATCAATCTGGTCATGATGCCGATGTGGATTTTCTCGGGCGTCTTCTTTTCTTACCAGAGATTTCCGGCGATGGCGCAGACGTTTATCAAAGCACTACCGTTAACCGCGCTGAACGACGCGCTGCGCGCCACGATTCTTGAAGGGGCATCGATCGGCTCGCAATCGGGGAGGCTGCTGGTGCTTGCAGTTTGGGGCGGCGTCTCGTTCCTTCTCGCGATGCGGTGGTTTCGCTGGACGTAGGACAGCGCTCACCTCTCAGCCATCAGCGTCAGGATAACCTTGACGACGGAGAGAGCCGGGGGGAAGAGCATCAGTAGTTCGGCGGCGCAGCCATCCTCCACGACCACATGAGGAATGAAGTTGCGGTGAGGTCGATGGCTGGTTCGGTGGTGCTGTAGGACTGCACGTTGTCCTGATAGACCGCGACTTGCGAGCGATCGAACGAGCCGGCGTTGCCATTGAACTTTCTGAAAGTATCCACCCCGTTTGCGGGGCAGAGAATCATGCCCTCGAGCACGCCCGACGTGGCATAGCCGGCGGGGCCTTCGACGGCGGCACCCCAAAGCACGGGAGTGCCTCCGGAGGTGCCGTCCAGCGCGCCAGCCAGGTTCGCCACCTGGTGCTGGATACAATTTGGGAAAGTGCTGCCGTCGCCGACGATGAACGAGGATCCCCAGGAGTTGGCGCCCAGAATATTGGCCAGCCATCTCTGCGCGTAGGTGTCGTAGCGCTTCGCCGCGGCATCGTTCCGAGAAAGGTAGGCGGCCTCGCTGGCCATGACCGAGAGGCCGGCGCCGTGCGATGTGGTGTCGCCATAGCTCCAGACATAGCCGAAGCCCCATGGATCGGTGGCTGCCTGGGTGATTGCGTCATCGACTTGCCGTAGGAATTGCGCGCGAATGCCTGACCCGGTGACCGCCAGATCAGGCGGATCTCCGGCCATGCCGAGCGCCCGATATAACTCAAAGTGCGCCAGGCCGCTGACGTCGTAGAGATTCAGAGTGTCAGTGAATCCCTGGTCGTAGATTCGCGCGATGTAATTGTGCGCGAACCTAGCCGCCTGGGCCAGATAATCCAGCGGATTGGTGTGCGGCAGATTCGCCGGAAGATTCTGTGCTTCACCCGCGGATAGCAGAGCAAAATAGAGCTCGGTGGCGCCGAGCTCCATGTCATCGTCCCAGACGTTCTCGGGGTAGCCATCGAAGGGAGAAATAGTCAGCAGGCAGTTGCCGCACGAGCCACCGTAGACCGCCGGAGCCGGGTCCGAGTAGGAAGTGTCGGCGAGCGCGAAAACGTCTTCCGCATCCTGAAGGCATTGATTCGCGCGTGCGGGATGCGAAATGTGTTGCAGTTGATAGCACAGGGCAAAGGCGGCGGCCAGGCGGCCAGCCAGATTCGGACTGATGGGCGAACCTGGCGGCGCCGCCAACAAAACCGGACGGTAGCAGATGTAGTACGTGGTCATAGCATCGCAGGGGTGCGGATCGCCGGGTT
>Ga0074044_10003086_pt1 | contig 14322 bp, 12 predicted proteins | sample BogForMeECP23OM1_FD_94443 | JGI IMG/M metagenome (GOLD analysis project Ga0074044, IMG submission 94443) | Bog forest soil microbial communities from Calvert Island, British Columbia, Canada - Bog Forest MetaG ECP23OM1 | ecosystem: Environmental > Terrestrial > Soil > Wetlands ... | reverse complement strand
GGCATCGGCCTTTACGGCACCGCCCTTCGCAAGCTCGATCCAGCCGTTGCGCCGGTCACGACCGGTCTCGGCGTGCTCGGCATGCCGGGATTCACTGCTTATGGCGGTTTGCGGGTGATCGGCAAACCGCAGCCCGGTGAAACCGTGGTTGTCGCAGCGGCGAGCGGACCTGTCGGGTCACTGCTCGGCCAGCTCGCGAAGCTCGCCGGCGCGCGGGCGGTCGGTATTGCCGGCGGCCCGGCGAAATGCGCTTTCGTCAAGGACGAACTTTGCTTCGACGCCGCGGTCAATCACCGTGCGGCCGATTTTCCAGCCCAGCTGGCGGCTGCTTGCCCAAAGGGCATCGACGTTTACTTCGAGAATGTTGGTGGAGCGATCTGGCAGGCGGTACTGCCATTGCTCAACAAATACGCGCGCGTGCCGGTAAGCGGCCTGATCGCCCAGTACAACAGTTCGGGCCCCGGCGACGGCACCGACCGACTACCGGCCACAATGCGCGAGATCCTGTCGAAGAGTCTGACAATGCGCGGATTCATAAACTCCGAATTTGCTGAACAGCACTACGCCGAATTCCTGCGCGAGGTCGGAGCGGGCGTCGCGGACGGCCGCATTCGCTATCGCGAGGACATCGTAGACGGCCTGGACAAGGCTCCTGAAGCGTTCATCGGGATGCTCGACGGGCGCAATTTCGGCAAGGTTATCGTGCGCGTCGGAGCCACTCTCCGATGACGCCGGGGATGAGCGAGCCTGGTGCATCGCCGGCCCTCCACTCTTCTCGGCAGCCGTTATCGGCGCGACGAAATCCGAGAGGCGCAAATGCCCGAACGATACCTCGAAAATTTCACCGTGGGGCAGAAATTTGGCTCCGGGCGGTGCGGGTGGGCAGGGAGCGGATCAAAACATTCGCCGCCGAAATTGATCCGCAACCAATCCACCTAGACGAGGAGGCTGCGCGCGACACGATCTTCCGGGGATTGGCCGCGAGCGGCTTGCATACGGCGGCGCGGGCGATGCGGCTGGTGGTCGAGAGCGAGTTCAAACCCGCCGGCGGGTTCGTCGGCGCCGGCGTCGACCAGTTGCGTTGGCCGCCGCCCGTGCGGCCGGGAGACGAGCTTCGCGTCGAGAGTGAAATCCTCGAGGTAAGGCCGTCAAAGTCGCATCCTCAGCAGGGGCTGCAAGGTACGGACGACAACGCTGAACCACAACTGCGAGGCCGTGTAGGTTTTCGTCGTCAGTCGGATCGTGCCGCGCCGCGACGGGTAAGAATTTCCGTCAACCAAGCGGTGCGGGCCGGCAAGGCGCCATCGACAAATTCAGCCTTCGCCAAGCCCGAAAATCGACAGCCGGGCGTGGTGTACCGATACGCAGCGGCGGGCCGTGGGAGGATGGAGATCAACCCCTCTTAGGTACTTATCCCGCTGTCTCCTGCTCTCTCTGATTCGCCTTCCGCGGCAGGGAAAAGGTTTGCAGCGAGGAAATCCACGAACACTCTGAGCTTGGGAGCGAGATGCCGGCTCGACGGCCATAGGACCCGAAGGGGTCCGGAGCGATCAGTGTAGTCGTCGAGGACGGTGACGAGTACGCCTTCACGAAGTTGCCGGGCTATGGCGAAGTCCGGCAGGTAGGCGATACCCACGCCTTGTTCCGCCATACAGATTAGCGGCTCGAGCGTACTTGCCACGGCTGTCCTGGGCAGTTCGGTCTCGATTCCGGCATGCTCGGGCCCGAGCGGCCATCGCTCGAACTTTCCGCTGGTCGGAAACTTGTGGTGCAGGCAGGCATGAGCCTTGAGGTCGTCCGGGATCAGAGGAACACCCTTGGCCGCCAGATAGGCCGGGGCCGCCACGAGGCGCCGGCGATATGTGCCCAAAGCCCGGGTCATCAAGCGCGAGTCGCCAACCTCGGCGAAGCGCACTACGGCGTCGAAGCCCTCGTCGATCACATCTACGACCCGATCGCTGAAATCGAGATCCAATATTATCTCGGGATAGGCCCGCATAAAGGCGACGAGAGTAGGCATCAGCAGCATGCCGACCAATGGCAGGCTGACACGTAGTGTGCCGCGCGGCGCCTCGTGCGTCTGCGACAGTTCAAGCTCGGCCGCTTCGATTTCAGAAAAGATGCGCCGGCAGCGTTCGAGGAATAAGGCACCTTCCGCGGTTAGTGTGATGCTGCGCGTGCTGCGATGAAAGAGGCGCACGCCGAGCCGTTCCTCCATCCGCGCCACCGCCTTGCCGATCGCCGACGACGACACGCCAAGTTGCCGTCCCGCAACCGTGAAACTTCGGGCTCCCGCCGCCTGAACGAAGGCATTCAGCGATCCCAGACTGTCCATCCGCGAACCTCCGTTTCGGACAATCGAGTCCGATATGTTTGGAACTATGGCCCATTTTTCGAGCCTCTGGGAGAGTTCATCTGTCAAGCAACGAGGAAGGAAGTCCCAGATGAATGCAACGCAGCACGCGAAGACGGCGAACGCGAAAGCGGTCGAAGAGTTAGACGTGCTGGTGGTCGGCGCCGGGTTCGCCGGCCTCTACCAGCTCGATCACCTGCGCAGGCTCGGTTATAAAGTAAAGGTATTCGAGGCCGGGTGCGACATTGGCGGCATCTGGTACTGGAACTGCTATCCGGGCGGCCGCGTCGATTCGCACGGGCCGCTGTATCAGTTCTCCAGCGAGGAGCTCTGGCGGGATTGGAACTACAGCGAGCTCTATCCCTCGTGGGAGGAGCTTCGCGCCTATTTCCACCACGTCGACAAGAAGCTTGGTCTCAGCCGTGACATCCGGTTCAGCACCCGCGTCACGGCTGCAGAATTCGACACGGATTGCGACCACTGGGTCGTGCAGGCCAGCGACGGCAGCGTGACACGGGCGAAGTTCTTCGTGCTCTGCACCGGGATCGCCGCGAAGCCATATATTGCGCCGATCGAGGGGCTGAAGGACTTCCGTGGCATTTGCCACCATACCGGCCTGTGGCCGCAGGACGGCGTAGACTTCAAGGGCAAGCGCGTCGGCGTCATCGGCACCGGGGCGAGCGGGGTGCAGGTTATCCAGGAGGTTTACCAGGACGTCGCTGAGCTCACGGTGTTCCAGCGCACGCCGAACCTGGCGCTGCCAATGCGGCAGCGGAAGCTCGACGACGAGACCAACCGGCGGATGAAAGAGACTTTTCCCGAACGCTTCCTCAAGCGCGCCGAGACCTTCGCCGGGTTTGACTATAATTTCATTCCGAAGAACGCGCTCGATGTTTCCGACCAGGAACGACTGGCGACGTACGAGGATCTGTGGAACCGAGGCGGCTTCTTCCCTTGGCTCGGCACATACCAGGACGTACTGAGCAACGAGGAGGCCAATGATACCGCCTATGCGTTCTGGCGCGACAAGGTGCGCGCGCGGATCAAAGATCCCATCGTCGCGGAGAAGCTTGCACCAATGAAGCCATTGCATCCGTTCGGCGTGAAGCGGCCGAGCCTGGAGCAGCACTACTACGAGGCGTACAATCAGCCGAACGTCCATATTGTCGACCTGCTCGAGTCCCCAATCGAATGCCTGACGCCGACGGGTGCCAAGACGAAGGACGGGGAAGTCGCGTTCGACATTCTCGTACTGGCAACGGGGTTTGATGCCGTAACGGGCGGCCTGACCAGTATGGACATTCGCGGCACGAACGGCGAGACGCTGCGGGAGAAATGGTCCAGCGGATCGCGCGCGCATCTGGGCGTGGCGAGCGCGCATTTCCCGAATCTGCTCTACATCTACGGCCCGCAAAGCCCGTCGGCGTTCTGCAACGGGCCGACCTGCGCCGAGCTGCAGGGCGACTTGGTCGTCGCGTGCATCGAGCACATGCGGCGTAACAACCTCAGCCGGATCGAGGCAAAGGCGGAAGCGGAGGAAGCCTGGCGCGATCATGTCGCCGAGCTGGTTGGTGCGACTTTGTTCCCGCGCGCGCAGTCCTGGTTCATGGGCGCCAACATCCCAGGCAAGAAGCGCGAGATGCTGGCGTACCCCGGCGGGCTGCCGCTGTACTTGCAGAAGTGCAAGGAATCCGCCGACGCCGGTTACGCCGGTTTCGTCCTGAGCCGAGGCTGAAATTTCCGGGCCAGGCGGTTAAACCCGCCGGCCGGACCCGTAAGGCCGAACTCGGGCTATGGCTGGTTTGAGATGCAATGCACCCGTTACGTGTTCGCTGCAATGCTTTTCGCCTGGCTCGGGCCAACGTTGCGGCTCACCTCGTCAGCGAGTTTGCGCCCACGCCCAGCCCCTGCCCATGCCTTGGAGGTTGGAGAGCCAAATTTACGAAGTCTTTTTGAGCCGTGCCGGGAGAACCTAAGTCAGCCATCTGAAATGATCTGACGCTTTTGCCTGCAGAGCTGCCGTTGCCATGAGCGCGGCCGCCATACCATGAAGGACTGGATCCATGAGCAACCCCGTTGTCTTGATCACAGGTGCGCTGACCGGCATCGGCCGCGCGACCGCTTTCGCTTTCGCAAAGGAAGGCGCCCGACTCGTCGTTGCCGGCCGCCGCGAGGACGCCGGCCAGCAACTTGCGGCCGAGCTTCGCCGCCTCGGCGCTGACGCCGCGTACATCAAGGCCGACGTTCAGCACGACGATGAGGTCCGCGATCTGGTCGATCAGACCGTCGCGCGCTTCGGTCGCCTGGATGCGGCCGTCAACACCGCCGGCACGGAAGGCAAGCCCGGTCCGGTGACGGAGCAGACCGCCGAGAGCTACGCCGCCACCTTCGATACCAATGTGCTCGGCACATTGCTGAGCATGAAGCACGAGCTGCGCGCGATGCAGGCCCAAGGTAGCGGCAGCATCGTCAACATCTCATCGACATACGGCCACCAGGGCGCTCGCGGCGCCTCGGTCTACGCGGCCAGCAAGCACGCCGTGGAAGGTATGACGAAGTCCGCGGCGCTCGAAGCCGCCGCCTTCGGCGTGCGCGTCAACGCCGTGGCCCCCGGTCCAACCGAGACCGGTATGCTCAACCGTTTCACCGGAACACCGGAGAGGAAGGCAGCACTGGTATCGAGCGTGCCACTGGGGCGCGTCGGCGCACCGGAGGAGATCGCCCGCGCGGTCGTCTTCCTCGCCTCCAACAAGGCGTCCTTTGTGACCGGCCACATTCTCGCGGCTGACGGCGGAAAGACCGCCGGCTAACAGCGAACATCAACGACGTGACCCGAAGGAGCCAACGATGTCTTTCCAGTCCGAGAACGAGCGCAACAAGACGGTGGTGGACGCGTTCTACCAGTTGGGCATCCAAGGTCGACTTACCGACTTCGCGCAGTATCTCGACCCCAACTTCACCTGGACCGCACCCAACTATCTACCGTGGGGAGGCACGCACACCGGCGCGGCGCTCTTTCGCGACCAAGTCCTTTCCAGTCTTCACGACGTGTTCGATTTCGCGCGGTTCAGTTACGTCAGTGTTATCGCCGCGGACGGCCGTGTCGACGCGGTCATCAACCAGGGTGTTAGGGGCACCGATGCGGTGATCAAGATCGTCGACTGTTGGACCGTCCGAGACGGGAAGGTCACCTCGATCTGGGTCGCTTACTTCGAGCCCCAGGCGCTGCTCGAGAAGCTCGGCATCGCCCACGGCCTCGGCCACTGACCCTCACGCGTATCGCTCGGACGGGGCGCCGCGGCCTTGGCCGAGCCCCCCTGCAGCCGAGCTCCCCTGCAAAGGATGTTGCGACATGACCGCAGATACCCATCAGACCGCGCCGACGCAGTTCGTCGACGCCAATGGCATCCGCTTCGCTTACCGGCGCTTCGGCAAGGCCGGCGGCGTGCCGATCGTGTTCAACCAACACTACCTCGGCACGATGGATTACTGGGATCCGGCGGTAACCGATGGCCTCGCCCGCGACCGTGAGGTGATCCTGTTCAACAATGCCGGCGTCTCGTCGAGCTCCGGCGAGGTGCCGACCACGTGTGAGGAGATGGGGGCCAACACAGTCGCCTTCATCAAAGCGCTTGGCCTGACCCAGGTCGATGTGCTCGGCATCTCGATCGGCGGTTTCGTCGCCCAGGAGATCACCCTGCAGGCGCCCGAACTCGTTCGCAAGCTGATCCTGGTTGGCACCGGTCCACGTGGCGGTGAAGGAATGGCGTCACAGACGCCGGAGGCGCAGCAGATCTTCGGCGCCACCTATGACCCGCCGGCGCATCTGTGGCTTGCGGTTCATTTCGGTCCGTCCGAGAAGGCTCAGGCTGCAGGGCTGGAGTTCCTGACGCGCAAGCATTTCCGTCAGGTGGACCGCGATCCCGAGGTGAACGAGAGGGTCGGCCCGCGGCAGAGAGAGGCGATCGCGAAATGGGGCGTCCAGCGCGAGGGCTCCTACGACTACCTCAAGACGATCAAGCAGCGGGCGCTCGTTGTGAACGGCAACAGGGACCTGATCGTCTATACGATCAACTCGTTCATCCTGCAGCAGAACATCCCGAACTCTCAGTTGATCATCTATCCCGACTCCAACCATGGAGCGCCGTACCAGTATCCCGATCTCTTTGTCCGCCACGTGTCGCTGTTCCTATCGGAAGGTGACCGCGCCGCGTGACGGGTACACGATCAGCGCACTCGAGAAAGGTAAAGCCATGGAACAGACACTCTCGACTATATCGAAGCCCATCAAGTTTCCGGGGCCGGATCATCCGATCACGATCGAATGCAACCCGAACCGGGTCGTGATCTCGGTTGCCGGGCATGTGATCGCAGACACCCGAGACGCCTTGACGCTCCGAGAGTCGACCTACCCGCCGGTCCAATACGTTCCCCGGAAGGATGTCGACCTGGCACTGCTCGAGCGAACGGATCACGCAACCTACTGCCCCTACAAGGGCGACTGCGGATATTTCAGCATCCCGGTGGGCGGCAAGCGCTCGATCAATGCCGTGTGGACCTACGAGGAACCATACGCGGCCGTGGCCGCCATCAAAGATCATCTCGCCTTTTACCCCGATCGCGTCGACGCGATCGAAGAACGGCGCGGAGACTAGCAAGACCTGGCTTAGGGTGCGCCGGCACGCCGACGGCCGTGTCCGTTAACGCCATGACCGCAAATCCGTCCGAAACAACCATGCAAAAATGGAAGTGCACGAAATGGCGAAGACAATCGCAGAATCGAACAAGACATCGGTCCTCCAAGCGTTCGATACGCTTTTCAACAAGCGGGATTATAAGGCCGCCGAGCGGTACTGGTCATCGAACTACATTCAACACAGCGCGCACATACCGCCCGGGCGCGACGGCCTGTCCTGAGTTGAGTCGCCAACCTCGGCGGCGCGCACTACGGCGTCGAAGTCCTCCTCGATCACATCTACGATTTGATCGCTGAAATCGAGATCCAATATTATCTCGGGATAGGCCCGCATGAATGCGACGAGAGAGCATGCCCCTAGCGTCTCCCCGTGCAGTGCAATGGCGCAAGACACATTCCACTTGACACCGAGGAGACGGCTCCCATGTATCAGTCCCATAATAGGCGCATATGCCCCTATCTTCGGGGGAACGGCTATAACCCTATGACCGACGATCTCATCGTTTCACCAATGTTAGGATCCACTACTACGGGTAATACGGTCATGCTGCTCGATCATCGGACCGGCATATCAGACTGCGTGCAGCCCCACAGCGCGCGAGAACACTCCACCGGCGTTGTCGCCATTCTGGACCTTGCACGGGTCGTCACGATCGCCCTTGTAGTGATCGCCGGAGTGTTGTTGACGCCGCGTTTTGCTGCGGCCGGCGAGGATCCAGCCGATTTCATCCGCATCCTCGGCAACCAGGGGCTAGCAGTGATCCGCTCCAGCGCGAACTTGGACCAGAAAGTGACTTATTTCCATCAGATGCTCCGCCAAGACTTCGCTCTTACCGAGATATCCCACTTTGTTCTTGGTCCGTATTGGCGCGTTGCGAGCGGGGCGGAACGGCGGGAGTTCCGCAGCCTCTTCGAAGACTATCTTGTGCACTACTATGCGCAGCAGTTTGCACAATATGGCGGCGAAAGCCTCAGGGTGAACGGTAGCAGGACCGATCCCGCTGGCGTGATGGTGACCAGCCAAATCATTCGTCCGCAAGGACCGCCGATTGAAGTTGATTGGCGGCTCGCGGTAAGCGACGGGCGCTACAAGATCAGCGACGTTAGTATCGACGGCGTGAGTATGGCGCTCACCCAGCGCTCTGAGTTTGCGGCGATCGTTCAGCGCAATGGCGGGCGAGTGGCCGGTCTCCTCGCGACGATGCGCGAGGCGATTTAAGGCCGCAGACGCACTCCAGCGTCAAACTCGCAAGGCTGCCAAAGGATGGGCCATGAGCAAGCGGTATCTCGAAGACTTCGCGTGGGCCAGACCTTCGGCTCTCGCAGACTGCGGGTGGACAGGAGCAGATAAAGGCTTTCGCCGCCGAATTCGACCCCCAGCCATTTCATCTCGACGAGGAGGTCGCGCGTGACACGATCTTCCGAGGATTGGCGGCGAGCGGCTGCCACACGGCTGCGCTGACGATGCGTCTGCTGGTCGAGAGCGAGATTAATCTGGCGGACGGGATCGTCGCTGTCGGCGTCGACGAGTTGTGTTGGCCGCTGCCCGTGCGGCCCGGAGACGAGCTGCGGGTCGAGAGCGAGGTCCTCGAGGTAAGGCCGTCACCGTCGCGCCCAAACCGCGGGATGATCAAGATGCGGACGAAGACCCTGAACCAGAACGGCAAGGCGGTCCAGGTTTTTGTTGCCAATCTGATCGCGCTGGGCCGCGACAGCTAGGAACTTCCGTCAACCGGGTGCGGACCGGCAACCCCAATAGCCTGTAGCAAACGGAGCTCGTCATGGGGATCGTGCGCTTTGCCTTGCGTTGGCCCTACACCTTTTACGTGTTGGCCTTGCTGATCCTGTTTCTCGGCGTCACCGCGTTCCGGTCGATGCCGACAGACATTTTCCCGGAGATCGATATCCCGGTCGTCACCGTCATCTGGCAGTACACGGGTCTCAGCACGCCGGAGATGGAGCAGCGCGTCACCACCTACAGCGAGTACGCGCTGAGCACCGCCGTCAGCGGGATCAAGGATATCGAGGCGCAAACTTTGGACGGCATCTCGGTCCAGAAGATCTTTTTTCAGCCGGACGTCAGTATCGACCTCGCGATCGCACAAATCATCTCGGCAACCAATTACATCCGGCTGCTGATGCCGCCAGGGATTCAGTCGCCGCTCGTCGTGGGGTACAACGCCTCCAGCGTCCCGGTGCTGCAGATCAGCCTGAGCTCCGATACCCTCAACGAACAGCAGCTCTATGATTACGGCCTCTACAATCTGAGGCAGCGGCTGGCGCCGATCCACGGCGTCACCTTTCCGACGCCGGCCGGCGGCAAATATCGCCAGATCATGGTCGATCTCGACCCGGCGAAGCTGTTGGCCAAGGGCCTCACCCCGCTGGATGTGGCGAATGCCGTCAACGCCCAGAACCTGACCTTGCCCTCCGGCACGGCGAAAATCGGCGACACCCAATACACCGTGCGCACCAACGCGGTACCGGCGACAATCGATGACCTGAACAACATTCCGGTCAAGTACGCCAACGGCGCCACGGTTTTTATCAAGGATCTCGGCTATGTCCGCGACGGTTCGCTGGTGCAGCAGAACGTCGTGCGATCGGACGGTCGGCGTTCGGTCCTGCTGAGCGTCATCAAGAACGGCAACGCCTCGACCGTCGATGTCGTCAGGGAGGTCAAAAAGGCGCTGAAGGTCGCCCGCGCCTCGGCCCCGCCCGGCATGGAGATCAAGGAGCTGTTCGACCAGTCGGTGTTCGTCAGCGCCTCGGTGGACTCGGTGTTGCGCGAGGGGGCCATCGCGGCCGGACTGACTGCGCTGATGATCCTTATGTTTCTCGGCTCATGGCGGTCGACCCTGGTGGTCATGATCTCGATCCCGCTGTCTGTCTTGTCATCGCTGGTCGTGCTCTATTTCCTCGGCGATACGCTCAACACGATGACATTGGGCGGATTGGCGCTCGCTATCGGCATCCTAGTCGATGATTCGACGGTGACGATCGAGAACACTCACCGCCTGTTGAGCGAGGAAAAGCAACCGCTGCCGCAGGCCACCTTGCACGGCTCCGCGGGCATCGCTGTGCCGACCCTGGTGTCGACATTGGCGATCAGCTGCGTCTTCACATCGGTCGTCTTCCTCGAGGGGCCGGCGAAATATCTGTTCACTCCGCTCGGCCTCGCCGTCGTGTTCGCGATGCTGGCTTCGTACGGCCTCTCCCGGACACTGACGCCGATCACGATCGGGTTGCTACTGAAGGGCGAAGGTCACGGCGCCGAAGGAGGCTGGTTCGCGCGGTTCCACCATCGCCTCGAGCGTGGCTTTGATCGCCTGCGCGACGGCTATGCCGAGCTCCTCGCTACGTTGCTGACCCGCCGGATCATCGTGCCGGTCTTCGCCATAGCGATCCTCGCTCTTGGCACCGTCATGTACCTCTTCGTCGGGCGCGACTTCTTCCCGCTCATCGACGGGGGGCAGATCCAGCTTCATGTCCGCGCTCCGGCCGGCACCCGCATCGAGAAGACCGAGCAGATCTTCGAGGCCGTCGAGAACAAGATCCGCGAAATCATTCCGGCAAACGAACGCGAGCTGATCGTCGACAACATCGGCCTGCCGGCGCGCCTCTATAATCTGTCCTTCGCGGACGGCTCGACGATTGGCATCAATGACGGCGTGATCCTGGTGTCGCTCAAGGACGGGCACGCACCAACGGCCGATTACGTCCGCAAGCTGCGCCAGGTGCTGCCGGCAGCCTTTCCGGAAGACATCTTCTATTTTCAGGCTGCCGACATGGTCACCCAGATCCTGAATTTCGGGGTGACGGCTCAGATCGACGTGCGGACCGTCGGCTATGACCGCATCAAGAATCTGCACATCGCGCGGCAGCTGCGCCGCCGCATCGCGGCGATCCCGGGGGTTGCCGATGCGCATCTCCAGCAGGAAGTGAGCGCGCCGGCGTTCTTTGCCGCGATCGACCGCACCCGTGCTGCCGAGCTCGGCCTCAACGCCAGTCAGATTGCCACCAACCTCAACATCAGCCTGAGCTCCTCCGAGCAAGTAACCCCGAATTTCTGGACCGACCTAACGAAGGGGATACCCTATTACCTGGCGGTTCAGACCCCAGAGCCTCAGGTGGCCTCGCTCAATGCGCTGACCAATACGCCGGTCAGTACCGCCCTTTCGCCGCAAGGAGATCCGGTGCCTGGGCTGCTCAGCAATGTGGCGACCCTCACCCGCATTGCGCTGCCGACCAACGCCAACCAGGCGAACATTCAGCCGATCTACGAGGTCTACGCCAATCTCCAAGGCCGCGATCTCGGCAGCGTCGCCGGCGAGATCGACCGGACCGTCACCGGTCTGCAGAAGGAGTTGTCGCCCGGCAACACAATCCAGGTATTGGGCCAGATCGGGAGTATGAACGACGCCTTCCGCGACGTGGGCATCGGCCTCTTGTTCGCAGCCGTCTTCGTCTACCTGTTGATGGTCGTGAACTACCAGAATTTCGGCGACCCGTTCGTTGTCATTCTAGCTTTGCCCGCTACCTTCTGCGGTATCGTGACGATGCTGTATATTACCGGCACGACGTTGAGCGTCCCGTCGCTGATGGGCGCCATCATGGCGGTCGGCGTCGCCTCGGCCAACTCGATCCTGCTCGTGACCTTCGCCCGCGAGCAGCAGCACGCCGGCATGAGTGCCTTCGATGCGGCGATCTCCGCTGGACGCACCCGGATTCGGCCGGTATTGATGACGGCCGCGGCAATGATCGTCGGCATGGTTCCAATGGCGATCGGCGGCGCCGGCGAAGAGCAAAATGCGGCGCTCGCGCGCGCCGTCATCGGCGGGCTGCTGTTCGCGACGCCGACCACCCTGCTCATCGTGCCCTATCTCTTCTCCGTGCTGCGCAAACGCAATGACGGCAAACCCGCGCAGGGCGTCTTTGCGGAGGAACTCTAAATGACCGAACTCGACCACCGTGTGGTAGAGCATCCGGCGAGGGGCCGGGATACTCAGCGGGCGACTAGCGAGCACGATCGCCGCAGTGGTTCCGGTCGACGGCTGTTCGGCTTCGGCGCGCTGCTGCTGCTCCTCGGTGGTCTGGCGATCGGCGTTTGGCAGCATTACGCGCGGCACCTCGAGGTCACGGCCGCCGCAGAGCAGCATCGCGATTTCGTCCCGAACGTCCGCGTCGAAGCAGTGCGGGCGAGCCCCGGCACGATCAGCGTGACCTTGCCGGCGACGACCAACGCCTTCGAAGCCGCGAACATCTACGCGCGGGCAAGCGGTTATATCACGGAACGCAATGTCGATATCGGTTCCCGTGTGAAGGCGGGCGACCTTCTAGCGGCTATCACCGCCCCCGAGCTCGACCACCAGATCGCCCAGGCCGAAGCCAGCCTAGCTCAGGCCAAGGCATCGCGCCGGCAGACCAAGGCGAACCGTGAACTTGCCCGGGTCACTTGGGGCCGCGACTCGGTTCTGGTGCGGCAAGGCTGGGCGACTCAGCAACAGGGCGACACCGATCGCCTGAACTATGCGGCTCAACAGCAGGCGAAACAGGTCAATGACGCCGCCATCCAGGCGCAGGAGGCACAGTTGCTCGTGCTGCGCCAGCAGAAGGCTTATCAGCAGGTCGTCGCCCCGTTCGACGGCGTTGTGACGCAGCGCAACATCGATGTCGGCAGCCTGGTCCAGGCTGATGCGACAAGCGGCACGTTCATGTTCGCTTTGACCCAGAGCGACGTCATGCGGGTCCGGCTATACGTTCCGCAGGACGCGGCGATCGGCGTGAAGCCCGGGGTCGATGCAGTGGTCCGGGTGCCTGAGATCCCCGACCACAGCTTTCCGGGCAAAGTCGCGCGGATCGCCGATGCCCTCGATCCTGCCACCCGGACCCTGATGACCGAGATCGACGTACCCAATCCCGACGGAGAATTGAGCCCGGGGACCTACTGTACGGTCGAGCTCAAGGTCCCGCGCCGCACACCCTCACTGATCGTGCCGGCAGGAGCGATCGTCTTCGACCGCGACGGCCTCCATGTGCTGGTCGTCGAGGACGGTGTCGCGCACAGCCGCAAGATCACCGAAATTCGCGACCTCGGGACCGAGGTCGAGGTTAGCAACGGCGTCAAGGAGGGAGACCGGCTAATCCTCACCCCGCCGGTCGATCTCGAGGACGGCAGCAAAGTACAGATCCGCGCGACCCCGACCAAAACCGCCTCCTGATCGTGCTGTTCCAGCGACACGGGCGGCAATCCGGGCAATGGCTTTGTTGCTCGATCAAGCCGGAACGCCGAGGCGATCAAATTGAGCGCCGCCGGCGTGACCAGAAAATCCACGAAGAGTCTCGAGGTTGGGCCGAGCGGATGGTGCCCAATTGTGCGTCGTGGCAAAGGCTACGAGCTGATCGAGCCGATCGTCGGCGACATCCTCGTTCCAGTGCAACGAGATCACGCGCTTTGAGTGGAAATCGCGGATTGGGACTTTCTTCACGTTGGGCGCATCGAAAATCGCGGGCATCAGCGCAACGCCTAGGCCGGCTCCTACCAATGCGAGAGCACGATCGTCTTGATCCGTCCTATAGACAACCTGCGAGCGTATTCCGCGTTCTGCCAGAAGCTTCCTCGTGCTGTCGAAGGCCTCACAATGAGTTCGAACGATGAAGGGTTCTCCGTTGAGATCGGATAACTCAATGCTTTCGCAAAAGGCAAAACGATGGTTCAGGCTGGCCACCAATCCGTAGTCTTCCCTGAGTAGCTCGACAGAACGCTGTCCCGGCTCGCTCTCTGCTTTTGCAGAGATGCATGCGAGCAACTTTCGGGCTGCGAGCTGAGCATGCAGGTCTTCTTGTGTTCCCTCAGCAAGCTCGATTCGTGTGTCCGGCAACTCGCGTTGCAGGGTTTCAATGAGCCGGGCGACATGCGTGGACGGCAACGTGCATAATATGCCAATTCGGAGCGGTCGGTCGGCGACGCTTGCCCGAAGCTCAGCCTTCACCTTGTTGCAAGCCCGTAGAACCTCCTGCGCAGTCGCATGAAATCGACGACCCGCCGGTGTGAGAGTGACCGACTTCGGTGAGCGGTGGAACAGCCGCACGCCAAGTTCATCTTCCAGCTTGGCTATCGAGACAGATAGCGCGGGCTGCGATACGGCGGCCCTGATCGCCGCCTTCGTGATACTGCCTGTCTCGACGACGGCGGCGAAGTTTCGGATCTGATAGAGCTCCAAGGGATAAATCCTGTTTATGCGACAAATAAATACATATGATTGGTTTATGG
>Ga0074044_10003085_pt1 | contig 14323 bp, 13 predicted proteins | sample BogForMeECP23OM1_FD_94443 | JGI IMG/M metagenome (GOLD analysis project Ga0074044, IMG submission 94443) | Bog forest soil microbial communities from Calvert Island, British Columbia, Canada - Bog Forest MetaG ECP23OM1 | ecosystem: Environmental > Terrestrial > Soil > Wetlands ... | reverse complement strand
CCGCAAAACCAAATCACCCCAGCGCCATCGGCGCCACGATCCCGCGCGGCCAGCGCCGAGCAACCATCAAAACAAATTTTGTTCGCCCCAAACAATTGGTAGTGTGAGAAATGCGGGCTAGGCTCATCGAGCAGAAGCAAGCGCGGCGCAGACATCAGCCCCCGACCAAGCGCCAGCATCTGCTGCTCACCGCCCGACAAGCTGCCGGCGCGCTGCCGTCTGCGTTCCTTCAATTGCGGAAACAAATCGAAAATTTGCGCCATGCGGTCACGCCAACCGTCTCGTGCACGAGCGCAGTAGGCCCCGATGCGCAATGTTTCCTGCACGGTAAAGTCCGGGAAGACGAGGCGGCCTTCCGGAACCAGCGCCAGGCCGCGGGACACACGCTCAGCCGCGCTTGTCCCGGACAGACTCTCGCCCGCGAAGCGCACCGCGCCGGCGCGCGGAGTCAACAGCCCGGAGAGCGCTCGCATCAGCGTCGTCTTACCGGCGCCGTTGCTGCCAATGACCGCCGTGATCGTGTTTTCCACCACCTTGACGGCGACCCCCCTCAGGACGATCGCGTCGCCATAGCCCGCACTCAGCCCGCCGACTTCAAGGAGCGGCGGCGACATAACGGCGTTTTCCGAAATAGGCGTCGAGCACAGCGGGATCATTGGCGACGTGGTCGGGCGCTCCCTCGGCGATTTTGCGGCCGTGGTGCAGCACGACGATGCGGTGATTCAGTCGCATCAGAGCTCGCATCACATGCTCGATGATTACAATCGTGAGGCTTTGTCGCTGATGGAGCATATGTACGAGATCAAGCGCGGCGGCAACCTCGGCTCCGGTCAGGCCAGCGAGCACCTCATCGAGGAGCAGCAATTGCGGTCCCGTGGCGAGCGCTCGCGCGACTTCGAGACGTTTGCGCCCGGCAAGGGTGAGTTCCCGGGCCAGCGAATGGGCGCGCGGAAGTAGGCCTACTTCATTCAGGAGAGCTGCGGCTTGTTCTTGCGCTGCACGCCGACTGGTAACGCGGCGAGAGCCGAACATGACCGCCGTGGCGACATTTTCAAGCACGGTCAGCGTCGCAAAGGGACGAACGATCTGAAAGGTACGCGCTACGCCCATCCGATTGACGCGATCCGGAGACAGGCCGTGGATGGGCTTGCCATTGAGTATGATCTTGCCGGCAGTGGGACGGACGCTGCCGGCAATCATCGCGAACAACGTCGTCTTCCCCGCGCCATTCGCTCCCATCACTCCGACGATTTCGCCCTTGTTTACCGAGAACGACACGTCATCAACGGCAACCAGGCCGCCGAAACGGCGCGTCAGACCCTCAATCGCAAGGAGCTCCGTCATTGTGCACGCCGCTCCCAGCGTCTGACCCAGGCTGTTGCGCGGCCATGGATGCCTTCGGGAACATGCAATACGAAAACGACGAGGACGATGCCGAGAATGATATTGTACACCTCGGGCGCATGAGACCACAGCAGCTCGGAAGCCCCGACCAGCAGCGCGGCGCCGAGCAGCGGACCCATTGGCGTATCGCTCCCGCCGATCATCGCGGTCGTAACGATGGTGAAGGACACCATCGGGCTGAATGCGACCATTGGCTCAAAATATGCCGAGCGCATCGCCATGACCGCGCCGACCATGCCGGGAATGATCGCCGATAGGACGAATGCAGCAACCTTGGCGGTATGCACGTTGATGCCGATCGTTTCGGCCGCCGATTCATCCTCGCGAATCGCGCGCAAGGCAGCGCCGAGGCGTGAGCGTTGCACCACCGCGACCAACGCGAATGCCAAGACCGCGAGGCCGAACATCAGCTCGTAGAGCAAGGTGATGTCCGGGGCATTCATCAGAATGCGGCCGAAATTGCCGACGGCGCTTTCGATCGTCACGACGACGAATTTTACGAGTTCTGCAAGGCCGAACGTGAGGATGACAAAATACGGTCCGCGCACGTTGAGTGCCGGGAATCCAAGTACCAGCGCCAGCACTCCTGCCGCAATCCCACCGAGCGGAATTGCCGCCCAGAACGGCATGACGTCGAAGCACACCGCCATGATGTAAGAGCCGAGCCCAAAGAACACGGCGTGACCCAGCGAAACGTAACCGCTGAAGCCGGACAAAATAAGCCAACTCTCGGCGAGAGCGATCGACATGAACAGGTTCAGCGCCACGCTCAATCCGTACTGGCCGACAAAAACCGGCGCCGCCGCCAAGAGACCGAGAGCGACCGCGATGCCAATGACGCGCGCGAACGGTACAGTCGGCGTCGCAACGGGCGAAGACGAGGCCATTTCGGTCATGTCGTCCTGCGCGTGAACAACCCCTGCGGCCGCCACAGGAGCATCACCACAAACACGCTGTAAACGATGATCGAACGCCAGTTTGACGAGGTGAGCGCCACGCCGTAGACCTCGATGGCGCCGAGAATGAGCCCGCCCAACAAGCTGCCGAGCAGATTGCCCAAGCCGCCGAGGATGATCACCACGAAGGCCGAGATGGTGAAAGAAAAGCCGCCGAATGGCGAGATCGGCTCGGTCAGACTTACCAGGCAACCGGCAAGACCGGCCATGGCGAAGCCAAGCGCAAAGACGACGCGATTGATGCGGTCGGCCTCGATGCCGACCAGCGCCGAGGCGGTGCGCTGTTGCAGCAGAGCGCGTATTGCCAGGCCAGTGCGGCTGAACCGGAAAAATAGCATGCAGCCGACACAAGCCGCTCCCGCTACGCCAAGCGCGAACAGACGATAGGCGGCGAACGAGGCGCCGCCAATTGTCACCATCTGGTCGAGATAGCGATAGCTTTTAGGGCTTGCGGTGAACGCGAGCGCCGCGATGTTCTGCAATGCAATCGAGACGCCGAAGAAGATGATCAGGGAATTTGCTTCGACCCGAGCCAATAATTGCTCCTTCTTCAGGAGCGGCCGGAACACGACCTCATAGGTGGCGAACCCGAGCAAGGCTGCAACGAACATGCTCGGGATCAGTGCATAAGCAGTATTGAGACCGAGCTGTGTGCTCATGCCATAGGCGATATAGCCGCCCAGCATGACCACTTCACCATGCGCCACATTGAGCAGGCGCATAGTGCCGTAGATCAGGTTCAACCCGAGCGCGATGAGCGAATACAACGCGCCGAGAACAAGGGCCGCGACGAGAAGCTGAACGGTTAGAATCGAATTCATCGTTCAGGTATCCCCGCCACATGTTGCTAATCGGCCCAAGCTCCCTTGGGTTTGAACGGAGCCGAGGCAGCTGGCTTCGGCCAAACGATCTGAGCTTCGCCGTCCTGAAGCTGCATCAGCATCGTCGGGGTGGTAACGTTCTCCACGCCGTCGAAGCGCACCGGGCCATTGATCGTGTCAAATGTCTGGGTCGAGATGTCCTGACGCAGCTTGTCGTGATCGAGGCCGACGCGGGCGACGGCCTGCGTCGTGATCTCCGCCGACATATAAGCGAGCGCGGAGTCGAAATATTCCGGGCGCTCGTGGAACTTCGCCACATAGGCGTCGAAGAACGGCTTAGCCTTCGGCCATGCGGTCTGATGCGGCGACCAATGGCCCATCATCACGATGCCATTTGCGTTTGCGCCGAAACGCTTTTGGAAGAAGGAATATGTCGGACCGACACTCAGCATCTGAAACGGCGCCGTGATTCCGATTTCGCGCGCCTCCTGCATGTAGAGCAGCGAATCCGCGGGGAAAGTGAGGCCGATCACGGCGGCGGGCGCCGCCTGCTTGATGGTCGTCAGCGTCGCCGTCATGTCCTTGATGTCGGCTGGGTAATCGGCGGCTGCGACGACTTTGATGCCAGCCTGATCAAGGGCCGGAATCAGGAACTTCTTGAGTTCAAGAGCGAACGGCAATTGTACCGTCAGGATCGCAGCCGTCTTGTAATTTTGCGCCTGCAGAAGCTGGACGATAGCCACAGCCATGCGATCGGGGAAGGCCGACGTCGGAAACCAGATATTGCCAGGTTTGAGCTCGCGCAGGCGCACCGAAGCGGCCGAACTGCCAACCATCGGGAATTTATAGCGCTCGAGGATCGGCACTACGGCGAAATGGTTCGGCGTACCGAAAGGCGAGAACAGCAAGTCGACCTTATCGCTGGTGATCAGCTTCTCGTAGATCTCCGCCGCCATGCTGGGATTCGATTGATCATCATAGGAGACGAGCTGGACCGGTCGCTTGACGCCCGCGACGTTGAGCCCGCCGTCGGCGTTGACCTGCTCGGCCCATAGGTCCTAGGCGTTTGTCTGTGTCACCGAAGCGCTGGCAAAAAGACCGGTTTTCGACGCCGAGAAACCGACCTTCACGGCATCCGCAGCGCGGCCCGATCCGGCAGCAGCCGCGAGCAGCGAGAACGCTCCGACCGTCAGCATGACGACGTGATTTATCTTCATTTCGACTTCTCCCCGATTGCCTTCGATCCGTGCGACCGTCACTTCAAAAACAAATATGATATGGTAATGGTCATCTTAAGGCGCGAGCTGAGTCAACAGTATATTTTAATCTGCATAGATCAGCATCAAGAGGTTGAGCACGGCTTCGCTGCATTGGCCTGCGCTGCTTCGATCCGGTCGAGAATATGCTCAGGTGTAAACGGTTGCTGCGTCACGGTCGCGCCAAGCGGAGCGAGCGCGTCATTGACGGCGGCCCACGTCGCGCCGAGCGAGCCGACCACCCCGGCCTCGCCAACCCCACGCGCGCCAAGCAGCGTTTCACGGGTCGGCGTCGAGACGTGCAGCACGTCGATGTCGGGCATCTCTGACGCGAGCGGCAGCGGGTAATCGGCGAGGCTGCCATTGATGAGCTGGCCGTCCGCATAAGCACAGTGTTCATAGAGCGCCGCGCCGATGCCCTGCACGACGCCGCCGCGGATCTGCTCATCGACAAGCTGCGGATTGACGATGCGGCCACAGTCTTCAACCACCCAGAATTTCAACACGCGTACCGTACCGAGGCCGGCATCGACCTCGACCAATGCCGCCTGGATGCCGTTGGTTGCGAGATAAGGCAACGTGCGCGGCACGAAATGTTCGACCACTTCGAGCGGCGGCAGCTCGGCAAGCGGGATCGTGTCGGGACGAAAGCGAACATTGTCCACGAGTTCGGCAAGCGTGATCTGCGCCGCGCCGGTCTTGCCGAGAATCTCGCCACCATAGAGCGACAAGTCGGCCGGGTCGGTCTGCAGCAATGCGCCGGCAATGGCGAGGATGTGAGCGCGTAGCTTGCGGCTCGCGCGCAATGCGGCCTCGCCGCCGAGCGCAAGGCCGCGCGAGGCCCAGGCGCCGCCGCCATAGGGCGTGCGGGCAGTATCGCCGGCGATCATATGGATATCGGCCGGGCCAAGGCCGAGCTCTTCGGCAATGATCTGCGCGAGGCCCTCGAGCGTGCCCTGCCCCTGGTCCGTGACGCTGGTCTCGCAGCGCACCGCACCGGACTGTTGCAGGCTAACGCGACAGGCCTCATGGGCCGAGATGTTCAGGCCCTGCGGTCCGTAGAGGCCGGGGCCGACGCCGGTGATTTCGACGAAGGCCGAGAGCCCGATGCCGCGCCAGATGCCGCGCGCACGCAGATCGGCTTGCTCCCGGCGCAAGGCGTCATAGCCCATGTGTTGGCGCAGTGCCGCGAGGCATTCGTGCAGCGACAGAGTTTCGATCACAACACCTCCCGCGGTCCGGGTCGGCGAGGGGCCGGCGCGCCGCAGGTTGCGGGCGCGCAGTTCGGCGGGATCGAGGCCGGCGGCCTTCGCGGCCAGATCGATCAATTGCTCGGTGATGGCACAAGCGATCGGCTGGCCGACGCCGCGATAGGCGCCGCTGGGCACCTTGTTTTGGTAGACGCCGCGCACGCGGCCGCGGAAGGCCTTGACGTGGTAAGGCGCGCCGCCGAGCTGGATGGCCTGCAACGCCTCGCCGACACTGCTGCGCGGGTAACATGAATAGGCGCCGAAGCCGCTGAGCATGTCGATGTCGAGCGCGGTGATCTTGCCGTCGGCGTCGAGCGCGATGCGGCCTTTCGCTTCGGCCTCGCGGGCATGTGCATCAGTGACAAAAGACTCCAGGCGGCTGGCAACAAATTTGACTGGACGATCGAGCCTGGTCGCAATCGCGACCACGGCCATCTCATCGGCATAGGCGTGCAGTTTGAGACCGAACGCGCCACCGACATCGGGCACGATCACACGCACCTTATCGAGCGGCAGACCTAGCTGCGCCGCATAGATATCGCGCATCTGGAAAGGCGCCTGATGCGATTGGTAGACCGTCAACTCGCCGAGATTCGGCTCGAACTGCGCCAGTATCGTCCGCGGCTCGAGGCTTACGCCGGTCTGCCGCCCGAACACGAAGCGGTGCGATACGACGGTATGCGCTTGAGCGAAGGCCGCATCGATGTCGCCATCCGTGATGCTGTGGTCAAGCGCAAGATTGCTTGCCAGTGCCGAGTGAACCGGCGCGGCGCCGTCGTCGAGGGCCGCTTCGATCGTGTTGATGGCGGGCAGCTCTTGCCATTCGATCGTAATAAGCTCGACGGCGTCCTCAGCTTGGGCGCGCGTGTCGGCGACAATTGCGGCAACCGCTTCGCCTTGCCAGCACGCCTCATCGATGACGAGGGCCGGTTGGGGCGCCGAGCGGTGCGACGGCAGGCGGCGAAGATACGTGGTCCACGGCGGGCTCAGGCTGGCGATGTCCGCGCCGCTGAAGGCCGCGATCACACCGGGCGCTTCGCGCGCCGCCGCGAGGTCGAGCGCAAGGCAGCGCGCGTGCGCATACGGGCTGCGCAGGAAAGCCACATGCGCCACACGCGCCGCTACGATGTCGTCAGTGTACTGGCCCTTGCCGGCGGCAAAGCGGCGCGCGGTCTGGCGCGGCTGCGACGTGCCGACGATGCGGGCCTCAGGATGCATCGCGGGCCTCGCGGCGGGCGCGCGCCGTGCTCTCCACAGCATCAATGATAGCGTGATAGCCGGTGCAGCGGCAAAGGTTGCCGGAGATGGTCTCGCGGATAAGCTTGCGCTCGGGCGCGGGTTCCTGTTTGAGCAGCTCATGCGCGGTCATGAGCATGCCGGGTGTGCAGAAGCCGCATTGCAGCGCATTGCGTTGGACGAAGGCCTCCTGCAGATCGGCGATGATGCCACTGTCCGTCAGGCCTTCGATGGTGCATATGTCGGCGCCGTCGGCTTGTATCGCCAACATCAGACAGGCGCGCGCGACTTTGCCGTCGACCAGGATATTGCAGGCACCGCAGACACCCTGCTCGCAGCCAAGGTGGGTGCCCGTCAGGCGGAAAGCCTGACGCAGCACGTCAGCCAAATGCTGACGCGGCAAGACGTCGGTCTGTACCGACACGCCGTTCAACGTGAAGGCAATCTGGACGTGCTCGTCGGCCTCGACAGGAATCGGCTCAGCCTTTGGCAAGCTAGCCATGCACTATCCTCTCCAGGACGCGGGTGATCAGCGTGCGCGCCTGCTTGCGTTTGGTGTCGCCGCGGCCGTGCAGATTGTCGATCGGCTCCATCTCGGCGGCGACAGCGGTGGCGATGGCGTCGCCCAAGGCCGGACTCCAAGACTGACCGACGGCGATCTCGGCCGCAGCGGCGCTATGCAGCGGCCGCGACTCGCAAGCGAACAGCACGAGGTCGAGCGCGTCGAAGCGTGCGCTGGCGAGCGTCGCTCGCGCGGCGACGCCGACGGCCGCAAAATCGCCGTGCCGAGTCGCGACTTCGTCGAAGCCAAACCTTTCCGATGGCCGCGCGACGGGAAACAGAACCTCGGCGAGCAGCTCGTTGTCCTGCCGTGCTGTCTCGAACAGCCCGAGGAAGAATTCGCGCGCTGGCACATCGCGGCGGCCGCGGCGGCTCAGCAGGACGAGCGTAGCGTCGAGCGTCACGGCGCAGGCCGGCATTTCCGCGGCGGGGTCGGCATTGGCGAGGCTGCCGCAAGTCGTGCCGCGATTGCGGATGGCGGGATGGGCGACGTGACGCATCGCGCGCGCGATCAGCGGAACATGCCTGGACACCAAGTCCGAGCTGGCGACTTCGGCATGGCGCACGAGCGCGCCGATGCGGATGTAGCCATTGCGTTGCTCGATGCCGCGAAGCGCCTCGATACGGTTGATATCGACCACAAGCTCCGGCGTCGACAGGCGCATGTTGAGGGATGGCATCAGGCTCTGGCCGCCGGCCAGAATCGTGACGTCCCGCCCGCTGTCGAGATGTTCCAACACGCCCTCGACGGATGTCGGCCGCACATAGGCGAACGCGGCGGCTGTCATGATCGAGCGGACCCTTGGAGCCTGTGGCCGGGATAATCGCGGATATTTGAATACTGTATTGGCACTGATATGCCGCCAAGCAGACAACGCGTCGAGGGGACGATCCGCACCAAAATACGCCGGCGCGTTGACAGATCAATCGTTGATCCAATGCTTGGCGCCGGCGCGCTCACCTGTCGCTGTCCACTTGGCGGCGCTGTCCTCGCGATCGGTCATCGCCGCCTCATTCACTTTTATCTTATTCGCACTTTTATCTCATTCGACACGTGCACCGGAGCGTCTGACGGCCTCGGTCCAATTGGCAATCTCCTTGCGCACGAACGCGCCGAAGGCTTCAGGTGTGGAACTTGCGGCATCGGTGCCCATCGTCTTGAGCTGCTCAAGATAGACCGGGTCGTGCGTGATGCGCACGGTCTCCGCGTTGAGCCGTTCGATGATTGCGGGCGGTGTTCCTGCCGGCAGGAACAGGCCGGTCCACGAGCTGACGTCGAAGCCGGGCAGGCCGGACTCGGCGAAAGTGGGCAGCTCCGGCGCGGCGGCGGACCGCGTCGGTGTCGTAACGGCAAGCATGCGCACCATTCCGTTGTGCGCCATGGCCAGGGCGTTGGGGATGGTCTCGAGCATCATCGATACTCGCCCCGACACCAAGTCTGGCACTGCCGCGCCGCCTCCTTTGTAAGGCACATGCACGATATCGATGTTCGCCGCCGCTTTGAACAACTCGCCGGCCAAATGCGAGACCGAGCCGTAGCCGGCCGAGGCGAATGTCAGCTGCCCCGGTCTGCTGCGCGCATAGTCGATCAGTTCGCGCAAATTCGTTGCCGGAATCGACGGATTGACGATGAGCACGTTCGGCAGCTTGTGCAGCAGACCGACCGGCGCGAAGTCTTTGACCGCATCGTAATTTAAATCTTTGTAAAGCGCGGGGCCAATGCCGTGCGTGCCGATGGTACCGAACAATATCGTGTAGCCATCGGGCAATGCGTGGGCCACAACTTCGGCGCCGACGCTTCCACCGGCACCCGGGCGGTTATCGACGATCATCGGCTGGCCCAGGCCTTCCGACATCGCCTTGGCGACGGAGCGGGCGAGCACGTCGGAGGAGCCACCTGCGACAAAGGGAACGACAAGTCGCATCGGGCGGCTGGGATAATCCTGCGCGATCGCAGTCGCACACCCGGCCGCAATAACGATGGCGACTGCGTACGCCAGTTTCCAAGGCTTGCCTAGCATCGTAATCTTCCCATACTATTGCGCCATGATTGAGTGTAGGCCGCGATCCCTGCAACATGCAAATTTCGCAGTGCCGTACATTTGCAGCCTAACAGGTTCCTCTTTGCGCATCTGCCCATCTGAAGCCTGAAGACAAGCGCCGCTGGTTGACAGGCCGATACTATTCCGCCGAACTCCCGCGATGCAAAGTTCCCGCACAAATTAGGGTGCCTTGGGCTATCCGACGAACAACATGCGAGGGCTGGTATGAACAAGGACTTGCGCAGCTTTCTCAAGGAAGTCGAAGCTCTCGGACCTGACTTCTATGCGCGCGTGAGGAAGCCGGTCGACCCCATCTATGAGCCTTGTGTCATACAGCAGAAGCTGGCCGCTGCCGGGCGCTATCCGGTACTTCAGTTCGATCGCGTCGCCGGATCACCGATGCCGTTGGTCACGAATCTGTTCGGCAGTTATGAGATGCTCGGCTGTGCGCTTGGAATTGACCCGGGTGAGCCGAAGAGCAAGATCCTGGATACCTTCCGCCGCCGCATCGCAAAGCCGATTCCGGTTACTGAAATCAGCAAGGCGAAGGCGCCCGTGAAGGAGATCGTGTGGAACGATGTCGATCTGTCCCGTCTGCCCATCCCCAAGCACGCTGAAAAGAACGGCGGCAAATATTTCAGTATCGCCTTTCTGATCATGCGCGATCCTGAGACCGGCGTGCTCAATGCCGGCGTCTACCGCCACGAAATCAAGGGCAAGGACAGTTTCGCCTGCATGTTCAATCCGGCCCATCATGCGGGCTATATCTATCGTCGCTATCAGGAACTGAAACGGCCGATGGAGGCGGTACTGGTAGTGGGCCACCATCCGGCGGCTGTCATGGGTGCGCTGTCGCGTGGCCCGATGGAGTGTAACGAGTTTGAAGTGATGGGCGCGCTCATGGGCGAGAGTCTTGAGGTGACGGCAGCCGAAACCGTCGACCTGCCGGTTCCCGCTTGGGCCGAGATTGCCATCGAGGGCATCATTGATCCGGCTTTAGAGACGTCGGACGGTCCGTTCTCCGAGTACACCGGCTTCTATGGGCCGGCGAAGGACCCCGTCGCTCTGATGCAAGTGCGCGCCGTGACCATGCGCGAGGGCGCTATCTTCCACGATCTCGATCCTTCCCATCGCGAACACAACCTCTCAGGCTCGCTGTCGTTCGAGGCATCCGTCTTCGAAAGCGTCAAGAAGCTCGTGCCGAGCGTCCAAGGGGTCTACATGCCGGCCTCCGGTTCCTGCGTCTTCACCGCGTACGTCAAAATCCACAAAAGGGTCGCGGGCGAGGGCAAGTCCGCCGGCCTTGCTGCCATCGCCGCGGAACCCAATCTGAAAATTGCAATAGTGGTCGATGACGACGTCGATATCTACAACGAAGAAGAAGTGTTGTGGGCCATAGCAACGCATTGCGAGGCGGATCGCGATCTGAGCGTAATCGCCAACGCGATGGGCGCCCATCTCAATCCGGCTGCCTACGGCGAGGTGCGCCATCAGAAGGGGTCGATGAATTCGAAACTGATCATCGATGCTACTCGCCCGGCGACGCTGCCATTTGCCGAGCGCATCGAGCCGCCGCGCGACGTCTGGGAGCGCATTCGGCTCGAGGACTACATTACGGTGCGCTGACGAGGCCGCAATCGAAACGAGAGCAGAATTTACCGCCTCGCCTAAACTTCACTGAAACCCGTACTTCCTCCACCTCGACTCGATTTTCTCCATCATGGCCTTGGTGGGTTCGGCGACGCGCCCTCTGAAGCCCCTCTTCTTGGTCGCGTCGATGAAAATCTTGTCGGTTACGCCGTAAGCATCCGACGATGGATCGAGCCGCGATCCCTGGCCTCCGGGAACGATGAAGATATCCCGGGTGGGCTGCACCCTTGTCACCACTGCCCAGTCCACCTCGTCGCTGTTGGTGATGTCGATATCATCATCTACCGCGATGACCTCCTTCCACATCGCCCCTCTGGTCCACAGCGAAGCGGCCAGCAGGTTCTTCACCATCCCTGGAGTGTTCATCTTTTCGTCGATCTGAATCACCAGTTTTATCGAAACGCCGCTCGGCGGAGCATAGGCGGCCTTGACGGCGGGATAGCGGACTTTCAGGTCGTAGTAGGCCTGGATGCCGTAGGAAATCGCATTGATGAACAGATGCTCATGCGGAGGTTTGCCGAGCCAGATATTGTGATAAATCGGCTTTTTCTTATGCGTCACGGCTTTGACCGTGATCGCGCTCTCGTTCTTCACCATGTCGGTCGTGTAGCCGCAGAATTCTCCGAACGGGCCCTCATCGCCCCGGTTCGGGGGAAGTTTCATTTCGCACTCAAGGATAATTTCCGCATGCGCGGGAACCTCGCAATCGATCGTCTTGCACTTGACCACGTCGACCGCTTGGTTTCTCAGCCCGCCAGCAATCTCCATTTCGTTGGCGCCGATCCGGGGTTCGAACTGGCTCGCGATGTAGATCGCCGGGTCTACGCCGATGGCGACGGCAACCGGCAAGGCGGCGCTGCCGCGCTGTTCGGCTTTCTTGAGGAAGGCCCAGCCGTGATGGCTGGGGATGAACCGCAGGTAGACCTCGTTGCGCGACCGGTACATCATCCGATAGATGGCCAGGTTGTAGCCCAGCTCAGCGTCTTTGAGGATCACATGGCCCGCCGTCAGGTACGGTCCTCCGTCGTCCGGATTGTTGGTCACCAGCGGCAATTCATCTAGGTTCACCTCTTTGCCGTGTTTCACCACTTCCTGGCACGGCGCGCTCTCGACGAGCCTGGGCGGGATCAGCTGGCCGGAACGAGCCAACGTATCGCCGAACAGGTTTTTCTCATCGCAATCGAGCGCCAGCGCCAGGCGCCGGTTCGTCGCCAGCAGCTGGCTCACCACCGGTATTTTCGATCCCTTCACCTTTTCGAACAGAACCGCCGGACCGTTGGTGATGTTCAGCTTCCTGCAAATGGCGCCGATCTCGTGTTTGGGATCGACTTCCACGGCAACCCTGTGCAGCTCGCCGGCCTCCTCCAGCTGCTTCAAAAAGTCCGCAAGATTGTCGAAAGCCATCTTTGCATTCCCCTCTGATGTTCAGGCTATCCGTGTAAATTCGATTCCCTCGATCGAATTGAAACGTGCGGCCCCGCGCGGCGCGGTACAGACGCCATGAGGCTGGCTGGGTAGAGCCGCCGAACTCCGCTTGGCCGAGCCATGGCGCGAGCGCGCCGCGTCATGTGCGTTCGCCGTGCCGGCAACTAATCCTGCTGCGCGCCGGCAATGCGAACGGCTTCGCCGTTGATGCGGTATCGGCGCGCGATCTCTTCGGCAAAGGGTTTTGGTCCGATATTGGTGACAATGATGTCGCGCGCTTCGAGCTGTTTGCGGGTTTCGCTGGACCCGCCGAGTTCGCGGGAGACGCCATCATTGATCCGATTGATGGTCTCGGGTGACACCTTTACGGGCGCCGCCAGCGCCAGCCAGGATGTCGAATCGACCTGCGGATAGCCGAGTTCGCCGATCATCGGAATATTTGGCAGCTCAGGCACCCGCTGCGGGGAAGTGACGACAATCGGCTTGATTTGCGTGCCGTCCTCGATCATGCCGCGTGCGGTGCCATATCCGACCATCGTCATCTGCACGACGCCTGACGCCGTGGCGGCAAGCGCCGGCGCGATGCCCCTGAAGGGCACGTGCAGGATGTCGATATTGGCCAGGTGTTTCAGCATTTCCATTCCCAAATTGATGGCGCTGCCGGGGCCTGACGAGCCGTAGCTCAACGTGCCTGGCTTCGCCCGAGCCAAGTCGATGAGCTGCGGAAGCGTATCGGCCGGCAGGGCCTTGTTCGCCACCAGGATCAACGGGATTTTCCCGACCAGATTGACCGGCACCAGCTCCTTGTTCGCATCAAACGACACAGTTTTCGTCAAGTGCGGCAGCGTCGTGAATAAGTCGTCGAGGCATAACAGCAGGGTGTCGCCATCCGGCTCGCTGTTTGCGACATACTGCGCGCCCACAACCATGGAGCCGCCAGGGCGATTTTCCACGATGACGGGCCTGTTCCACTGGGTCGACAGCCCGCGCGCGAGAATGCGCGCCGCCACGTCGACCGCAGCCCCCGGATCGAACGGCACGATAAGACGCACCGGCCGGGCCGAACCGACTTCGGCACGCGCCGAATTTCGATAGCCGGCGACCGTCGCGGCAAGAATCGCCGTCCACAGCATCGCCATCCACAGGATCGCCAGCAGTCGCAGCGTCTTTACCTTGGCATCCGGTCGCACGAGAACATCTCCATGACTCAGTTGGCGCCGATTTTCGCAAATCCATTCGGCTTCGATACGACCGCGCGGCATCGAGCCAATCGCCGCGCCATCCCGTCAGTATCGGCAGCGCACGGCAAGTCGACAAGCGCAAAGTTTCTCAATCAGAGATATATAGAGACAGACCATATGCGGACCGGTGCCCGATGTGGATTCAAACTAAATCAAGTGTGGCCCTTCTATCGATCTCGCGGCGAAGTTGCGCAACGCGACCTCAAATTCTTCGATGTCGCGCTTGGAGACCTCAGCGCCGCATTCGTAACAACGATTGGTCATGCGGTCGAACCAGCGGCAGCCGCATTCGTTGCAGGCAAGCTCGGGCGCGCCCTTTGGATTAGCGAAGATCATGGCGGCTCTGGTTATGACTGTTATGACTAGATCATCGTTTTTGAAGTTCGAATCATATCAGGCGGCCTTGTCGAGCTTATAGGTCCACGTGTGAACGACGGGGTGTTGGTTGAAGTGATCCATGGCGGCCACGAGACGATCCTTG
>Ga0074044_10003083_pt1 | contig 14326 bp, 11 predicted proteins | sample BogForMeECP23OM1_FD_94443 | JGI IMG/M metagenome (GOLD analysis project Ga0074044, IMG submission 94443) | Bog forest soil microbial communities from Calvert Island, British Columbia, Canada - Bog Forest MetaG ECP23OM1 | ecosystem: Environmental > Terrestrial > Soil > Wetlands ... | reverse complement strand
GGGCCGCGCTTTCGTTCCGTGCTGATCGTCTGCGCCGCCAATACTGCACGCAGCATCATGGCGGAGCACATGCTGCGCCGCGAGCTGCGCGAACGCGGCATCGACAGCCATGTTAAAGTGGTATCCGCGGGCATCGCACCCTACGCTCGCGATGGGGCACTCGTATCGCTCGATACGCGATTGGCGCTACGCGACGACAACATCCACATCGGCGAAGAAGCGACCTCGACCGACCTCAAACGCCATCCGGAGCTGCTCGAACAATGCGACGTCGTCATCGCGATGACCGATCAGCAGAAGACGGACTTGCTGAAGCTGTTTCCCGGCGCCGACGGCAAGCCGGTGCATACGCTGCGCGATTTTGCTGATGAAGTCGGTGACATCGAGGACCCGTTTGAAAAGGGCGACGAGAAGTTCACCGAGGTACGGATTGAGATCAAGCGGCTGATTCCCGCGGTCGCCGATCGCATCCTCGGCGCGGACTGGTCGCTCGATGAGTGATTGACTAACCTCGTTCCATGGAATTTGAAAATCCCTCCGACTCCGAGATTCGCAACATTCTATCGCATCCCACCACGGTCGCGGTGGTCGGGTGCTCCGACAGCCCGGCGCGCGACAGCTTTACTATTGCGAAGCTGCTGAAGGCGCATGGCTTCCGCGTGATTCCGGTCAACCCGGCGCTCGCGCCCGGCGCGCTGACGAAAGAGCTGGGCGAAAAATGCTATCCCGATCTCGCGTCGATTCCCGACCCGGTTGAAATCGTCGATGTCTTCCGGCGCTCCGAATTTGTGCCCGAGGTCGCCGAGGCCGCCATCGCGAAGGGAGCGCGCATCCTGTGGTGCCAGCTTGGCGTGATTCACCTGCCCGCCGCCGCGCGCGCGCAGCAGGCCGGCCTCACGGTCGTCATGGATCGATGCCCCGCGATCGAATATCGTCGGCTGTTCTGATTTTCGGGTAGTGGAGAATGACTTGAAAATTCGCAAATGGCTGACCGTCGAGACGCGAACTGTTTATTGCACCCCGATCTTCGATCTCCATCGCCGCCGCTCCTCCCATCCGCATCGCGGACAGAAAGATTTCTTCATCCTCGAAGCACCCAATTGGGTCAACATCATCGCGCTCACCGACAAGGAGGAAGTGGTGATGGTGCGGCAGTTTCGCCACGGCATCGAGGATTTCACCGTCGAGCTACCGGGCGGGATGGTCGACCCCGATGATCCCGACCCGCGCGAGGCGGCACGGCGCGAAATGATCGAGGAGAGCGGCTACGACTCCGAGGACATCATCGAATTGGGTCGGGTGCATCCGAATCCCGCGATCCAGCCGAACTACTGCTACTCGTACCTCGCGCGCGGCGTACACAAAGTGACCAAGCCGGTTCCCACCGGCGCGGAGGAGACGCAGGTGGTGCTGATTCCGCTGCGCGAGATTCCCAAGATGATCGCGTCGGAGAAAATTTTGCACGCGCTGACGATCTCGGCGTTTTCGTTTTTTCACGTCTACAATCCGCCCAAGCAGGCATGGGCGGCGCAGGCCCGGCGTCGGCACAAAGACCCCCGCGGCAAGACGCGCCCAGTCCCGAAGGTCATCAAATAGAGCTCTTCCGCGGGATCTACGGCATTGATGGCGAGGGTGTCAGTTTCCGTTGCCACAGAACGAAATGATCGGTCCGGAAGACCGGGCGGAAACCGCTGTCGACCATTATCTGCGGGAAATCCGCGGGCAGTAGCACGGGCGGAATCACCAACGGTAGCAGCTGAATCGGTGAGTCGGGAACGATCGCGTTCAGCTTGCCATCCTGAATCGATTGCATGATCGGGTCGCGCCAGAAATGCGCCGTCTCGCCGATGAGCTGGAAGAAATTCTCCTGCCCGAGATGCGCCCGTGCCGCGGCGAAACCGTCGCGGTGAAATTCCTGTTCCGCCTCGCGCAGGACGCCGTAAGTTTCAGGAAAACGAATCAGCTCGCGCCGATTTGCCTGGAACGAAATGAATGCCGGTGCGAGAACCTCTTCATCGGGGCGGCTGGCGTCGTGCAGCGCCGCGCCGAGGCGTGAAACCTCCTCGCGCGGAACAAACCCAAATCCATAAACCGAACCTTGCATCCAGTTTTCATTTTCTAGCGGCGCAATCCATAAAATCGAAATGAGAATGAAGACGCCGCATCCTGCGAGCGGAAGCCATCGTTGCGAACCTTTCGGTGAATCCTTCGATGCCGCGAGCGCCTGCGCAATCATCCCATCGACGCCGATACCGCCCATGATCGTGATGAACGGGAGCGCTTCGAGATAATTGTGTGCCCATGAGGTCGGGCTCAGGATGCCGAAAAACAGATACTCGGCCGCGACCATCGCGAGTATCAGAATGATTCCCGAGTTGCCGCGGATCTCGCGCCTCACCGCGATGCATCCGATCACGAACAGCGGAAACTGCAAGTCGAGAATGGCGAGCGGATACGCCAGCACCGCAAGAAAATCGGTGCGGCCCTTCATGAAATGAAAGATGAACGTCTGGAAGAGGAACTCGCGACCATACCGAAGGTAGCAAAATCCAGTCGCGAGGATCATGGCGACGACGACCCCGATCGCGGCCGAGATCGCCTCGCGCCAGCGCCGCCGTGCCATCGCTATGAACGCGATCAACACGGCAACTTCGACCAACGAGGTCAGCTTGATGAGGCACGCGGTAGTCAGTGCGGCCCCAATCCAGACCACTGGTGTATCTTCGTCGAGCGCGAGGATCGCGGCGACCAGCACTAATGGCGCGACGAAGCATTCGCGCTCGTAAACATGGTAACGAAAGACAAGCGAGCTGGTTGCATATAAGATCGCCGCGCTTATCGCCGCGCGCCGGGTCGTGATGCGCGCGGCAAGCTCGAAAGTCAGCAGGCTGGTTGCGTAGATCGCCGCCTCATTGAGGACCTCGATCGAGAAATGACTGGCGCCGAAAATTTTGAGATATGCCGCGCTGAGATATTCGAGCAGCGGGAAGTGCGGATGCACGAAGTCCAGGTAGGGCCGCATCCCCGCGCTCACCAGCCATGCGGCCTCGAGGTAGAAATCGTCCTCGACCCAAATCGCAGGATAGAGCAGCCGCACCACACGCGGGATTGCGAGGATGATCAGCAGCGCGGCGCCGAGATCACTGTGCGCCGCGATTGCGGGAGCGGCTTTTGAAGAAGCCCGCGGCATCTAAAAAGGCGTCCCCGCCCGCGGTCGTATCACTCCCGGCCGGCCTCAATCTGTTCGACGGCGCGCTGGTTGCGATGCTGCTGACGCTCGCGCTGTTCATGATGGCGCGCAGTGGATTTCGCCGCGGAATGGAGCTGATGCCGTGGCCGGACGGCCTCGAATATGCGGCCGCGGCAGTGAATCTCGATCGCGGATTGGGTCCGGTGCTCCATTTTGGAGGCTATTCATATCCTTCGCGCTACACCGAAGGCTACCCGCTACTTCTCGCCGCCGCCTACCCGATTCTCGGCCGTCACGTCGAGTTGCTATGCCTCGCTACCGCGGTGCTCGGCCTCGTCGCGATAATCGCGCTCTACGTTCTCGCATGCAGAATGTTCGACCGGCCAAGCGCCTTCGCCGCAGGTGCGCTGCTCGCGCTGTCGCCGGTGTTCATCACCTACTCGACGCTGGTCCTGAGCGACGTCCCGACCCTGACGGTTACGCTTCTGACCGCGCTCGCGCTTTATCATGCGAGCGAGGCTGAGGACGCGCCGGAGTTATCCGCTCGGTGGATTTTATCGGCGGCGTTGTGCGGCCTCCTGGCGGGATTCACGGTGATGATTCGCCCCACCAATGCGACGATGCTGGTTGGGATCGTGGCCGCGATTTTTCTGGTTCGCGCACGCCGCCGCACCGGCGAGTTGCTTCCGGCGGCGATTGCGTTTGCGATCGCATTCGCGATTTTTCCCATCGGGCAAGGATGGGCGAACTATCGCTACCTGGGCGGTCTCACCAACAGCGGCTATGTGTTCTGGGTTGCCGAGGTCTATGGCTCGTTCGCCAAAACTTTCAACCCGCGATTTCTGTTCGGCGCGACGATGCCCGGCAACCCTTATGGCAACGTGCTTTCGTACTTGCTCACCCTTGCCGGCCTCGACGGGATGCTCGGCGATCCCGGCGATCCTCGATACCTGATGTATCCGTTCGCCGCGGCGGTTTTCGCGATCATCGGAATTGTCATCGCGCTGAAGTCGTCGTCGAAGGCCACCGTGCGGGTGATGTGGTTTGGTCTGGCGTTCCTGGCGGTGCTGCTCGGGGTTTACCTGTTCTATTTCTTCACCGAAATCGCGTTCATTCTGCCGGCTACTTTTATTCTCTTCGTCGCCGCCGGCTATGGAATCGTCGCCGGTAATGGCACCATGCTCGAGGCGTATCGACGAGCACGCAAGAGTAGTCGCGACAATGTCATCATCGCGGGCATCATCGCGCTGGACCTGATGCTCGCGATTTCGATGGTCGCGGAAACTAGCGGGCGCGTCATCGCGACGCCGCCGCAATCAAAGATTGTGCCTACACTGCTCGCGATCCGCCCGCAACTGCAACCGGATGCGATCGTGATCAGCAACATCTCGTTGCAGTTTCTGGAGCTCTATCTGGCGACGCCGAAAACCGAGTTGGTGGGTCTCAACGCTTTCGATCCGAATGGAAATTTCACCGACTATCATCTCGCGCGGCTATATGTGAAAAAAGGCGCCGGATGGGCTGATCCTGTCCCGCCGGTGCTGTTTGTCGGTCCCCATCTCGATGACGGTGAGGCAAAGAGGCTCCGCGACGCGATCCATTCCGGCAGGCCCGCGTATCTTTTGATGACCGCGCCAGAGCGACAGGACTATGCCGATCTCTTAAAAGATGAACTCAACCAGTTGAGCACGTCGTTCAACCTCGACGCGGTCGCGCAGTCGGACCTGATCGACCTCTATCGTCTTACGCCGCGGTAACCGCGGCTTGGGGGCCGCCCCATCGCCGGCGCGCGAACGCGTAGGCTGGAAAAACGGTTGCCCCCAACGCGATCGCAACCAGGAAATCGAGGTGCGCGCCGCCCGCCGAAATCGCCAATCCAAAGGTCGCGGCCCAGGTCAAAAGCGGCAGCCCAACCATCAGGCAAAGTCCGACCTTGCCGCCGCCTACGGTGAAGAGTCCTTCGCGATTTGGTCGCTGTTGGCGGAGCTTCAGCAAAGCCATCATTTCGAGCACCAGCGCCGCCATATAGAAGAAGACATCGAGCACGACCAGTGCGAGAAATCCGAGCGGCACCAGGAGGGTGAAGACGGCGCAACACAATACGATCGATTTCCATGGCGTGGCCGTGGCCGCGAGGATTTCGCCGAAGGTGCGCGGCAGGTAGTTCTCGCGCGCGAGCACAAACGGCATCCTCGACACCCACAGCATCGCGGCTTCGAATACCGCGAATGACATTACTGCACCACCAATGGCGAGCGCGCCACCCAGCAGTGGCCCGCCGATGCGGTAGCCCTCGTGCGAGAACCATCCCATTTGCCAATCGGCGGTGCTCTTCGCGCCGGACAACGAAACCAGCAGCGGGAGGACATACCCGGCGACCACCGCCGGAAGCGCTATGACGATCGCGCGGAGGTAGTTGCGCTTCGGGTCTTCCAGCTCTCCGGACACCACGCTCAAGTTTTCCCATCCGCCAAAATTCCAGATGACCACGGTCAACCCCGCGCCCAAGGCGCCGAGGAATCCCGGTCCGTACAGCGGTTGCGCCGGCGGCACGAAGTGAACCAGATGGGGCGCGCCGACGATTACCAACGCCGCGAAAGGCGCGAGCAGTATCGCCGCCAGGATGATGGAGCTGAATCCTACCGGGCGGATGCCAAGCAGGTTCATCCCGCCCGCGATCCAAATGAGCGCGATCGCGAGGACGACCTGCATCGCCGGTCCGATCGGAATCAGGAACGAGAGGTAGGCGGCGAAGAGGCCCGGATAAATCGCCATGTCAACCGCGGTATAGAGGATCGTCAGGTAAGCCTCGGCGAAACCGGCGAACGGGCCGAGCGCCTCTTTAACCCAGAAATAGAAGCCGCCCTCGATCGGCATCAGCGCGGTCAACTCGGCCGCCATCAGCGCCGTCGGGAGGCTCAGGGTCAACGGCACCAGGAGGCATAGCGCGATGGTCAGGCGCGGTCCTGCGAGGCGCACCGCGTCTTCGAGCCCGTAGGCGCCCCCGCTGACCACGAGGTACATCACGCAAACCAGCGGCATCAGGCCCAGCGAGCGCGTGGTCGGGCGTGTCGCGAATGAATCCTGCGACGATGCTTTTGACGGCGATGCGCTTACACTCAATACCCGGCGAACTCCTCAACCCCAGGGCACCCTCTGTATTGGAGGCGCCGCCGGCACGCAACTGCACGCAGGAAGCTTGCTGTAACCGCGGTTGGTGGGTCGCGTCAAAGAGGTAAAACCATAATAATGTTGCTGAGTGAAAGAGACATTTCAGAATTACGCCAGTATCACGGCCGCCGATGCGTTGACGGTCTAAAAGTGTCATGGTAGCAGTGACCGAAGGACGCTCGCGAGATTCCCGTTTCATGCGCAAAGTTCCCTCCACGTCCGCGATAGTAATTCTGGCCGTGGTTTCGGCGGTACTCGCCGGATGCACTTCGCTGCAGCGGCCGCACCATGCTTATCAGCAGACCGTCAGCAACGATGGCGTTAATCCTTTTGGTGGCACGCCGACGGTCGAAATCCCCGACGACGCAAAGGCGATGAGCGCTTTCCTCAAGGCTGAAGTCGCGATGAATGAGGGGGACCGGGACGAGGCGCTCACCCAGTATGAAGAGGCGGTCAAATACGACCCCGTGAGTCCCGACCTGCGCGTCCAACTGGCGACGATGTACGTCCGTTCCGGCCGCCTGAAAGAAGCGTTGGAGCAGGTCAATCACGCCATCGCCGTCAAGCCTGACGATCCCGACGCGCTCCTGCTGGCTGCCGGAATTAATTCCGCCCTCGGCAACGATGCTGACGCCGAGCAGGATTACAAAGCCGTTCTGCGTAGCGATCCGAAAAACCAGGAAGCTTATCTCTATCTCGGCACGCTGTACGCCAAGCGCGAGGATTACACCAGCGCCGAAGCCACCTTCAAAAACCTGATCGCCGCGGATCCAAATTCCTTCCTCGGCTACTACTACGCCGGCCGCGTGATGGTGGCGTCGAAGAATTATCCCGCCGCGGAAGACTACTACGCCAAGGCGCTCAACCTGAATCCGCAGTCCGAGTTGGTACTGCTCGACATGGCAATGCTGCGGGAGATCGAGGGCAAGCCCAAGCAGGCCGAGGAATACTACAATAAAGTCATCGAGGTTAATCCGAACAATCAGCAGGCGCTGAAGCTTTTAGCGCAACTGCACGTCGGACAGAAAAACTTCGAAAGCGCGCTTACCGATCTCAAAAAGCTCGAAGGGGTAGAGACTAATCCCGCCGACACCCGCATGAAGATCGGCCTGCTTTACCTCGAGCGCGGCGACTATGACCGCGCGGCCACCGAGTTCAACCTGGTGCTCGGGTCGGAGCCGGATAACTATCGCGTGCATTACTATCTCGGCACCACCTACACCGAGCTGGACGAAAATGAAAAAGCCATCGCCGAGTACAACAAGATTCCCGAGTCGAGCGATCACTACGTCGAGTCACGCCTCCAGCTCGCCTATCTCTATGACAAGGCCAACAACTATGACGCGGCCATCGCGGCTCTGAACGAGGCGCTCAAGCAGAAGCCCAACGACACCGAAATCATGGGCTTCATTGTCGGCATTTATCAGGAAAAGAAGGATTACCCGACTGCGATCGACATTACCCGCAAGATGATCGCGATCGACCCCAAAAGCGACAAATTCCACTTCACGCTCGGCGCTTTGCTCGACGAAACCAAGCAGAAAGATGCCGGCGTCAACGAAATGAAAAAAGCTATCGAGCTTAATCCGAAGAACGCACAGGCGCTCAACTACCTCGGCTACACCTACGCGGAATCCGGGCAGCACCTTGACGAGGCCGAAAGCCTCATCAAACGCGCGTTGGTGGTCGAGCCGGAAGATGGTTTCTACGTCGACAGCCTCGGCTGGGTTTACTATCAGAAGGGCGACTACAAAAAGGCCGTCGAGGAACTCGAACGCGCGGTCGATATCACCAATAGCGATCCTACGATCACCGAGCATCTCGGCGACGCCTACCGCAAGATGGGCAAGCTCAAGGAAGCCAGCCGCCAGTACGATGACGCGCTCAAGAAGTCGCAGGAGACTGACCAACAATCGCGCCTCAAGGATAAAATTCAGGATCTGCGCACCGCGATGGGCGGCGGTGCGGCCTCCGCTGGACATTGAGGATTCGCCATCCCTCCCGTGAACTATGCTTCGGCCGTCGCGCGCCGGCTTGCGATGTTTGTGCTGGCGGCCTCTCTGCTGATGCTCCCCGCATGCGCGACGACCGCTTCTCGTGAACCTGGCAACCTCGCGCCAGTCGGCAACGTTGCCGTGTCGTCCCTGATCACTGCGATGGCGCAACGCGATCGCGCGCTGCAATCGCTCCAGACCGGCGCCGTGATGGAATACGCCAGCGGCACCGATCACGTTAAGGCGCGCGAGGACATCGTGGTGCGGCGGCCGGCCAGCTTGCGCGTCGAGGCGATGTCGCCCTTCGGCGTCGCGCTCATCGTCGCGGCGCAGGACACCCGCCTGCAGATTTTTGAGCCCTCGAAGAACACCCTGATGCGTGGCACCGCCGATGCCGCCACCCTCGCCAGGTTCGCGCGCATCCCGATGGCGCCGCGCGACGCGGTTGGTCTGCTGATGGGCATCGTGCCCGAGGCACAAACCACCGCGCCGCCCGATTCCGTCAGTGCCGAAGGCGCGATGACTGTTTTGGCATACACCGAGGCCGATCAGTCGCGACGCGAATTGGGATTTCAGGACGGCCAGCTCGCGATGGTGCGCAAAAGGTCATCCGCGGGAGTGGTCAATTTCGAGATTCGATATCGCGATTATCGTGATATCGGTGGAGTGATGTTCGCCTACCAGGTTGACGCCGACTTCCCCGCCGCGGAAACTCGCGTGAGCTTTTCCTACCAGCGTCCTATCGTGAATGGCGCCGTCGCCGATTCGCTGTTCACCTTGACCCCCGGTCCGGATGCGAAGCTGGTCGACATTGGCATGCTGCGTCCCCTGCAAGGTCGGCGCGATGGGTAGCTGCCTGCGCGCGACTGCGGTCACGTTCGCGCTGTTGGCGATGCTCACCGTGGGATGCCGGGTTCAGCATGCCAGTGACGATCACGCCAAACAGCAAATCTTCTATCAGGCCTCGCTCGGCGATCCGCGCACCTTCAACCCGATCCTTTCAACGGATCAGAGTTCCGATGATGCATTCAGCGACGTCTTCGATTCGATCGTGAGAATAAACGAGCTCACTACCCTGCCGGAACCCGGCCTCGCGGAAAGCTGGGACATCGCTGCCGATCAGAAGGTGATAACTTTTCATCTGCGCCACGGCGTAAAGTGGTTCGATGGCGCGCCGTTTACCTCGCACGACGTCGCCTTCACCATGCAGGTGATGTACGACCAGCAGGTTCCCAACTCGCTGCGCTCGATCCTCACCATCGATGGCAAACCGATCGAGGTCACGACCCCCGATGACTACACGGTCGTGATGCGGCTGCCGCGCCCGTTCGCGCCCCTGCTCTATTCGATCGGCGCGCCGATAATTCCCGCGCACGTGCTCGAGCCGATTTACCACGCCGGTCATTTCAACCAGGCGTGGAACATCAACACTCCGCCGCGCGATTTGATCGGACTCGGCCCGTTCATCATGACGCTTTACGTGCAGAGCCAGCTTCTGCAATATGTGCCGAATCCCCATTTCTGGATGCACGATGAAAATGGCGCTGCGCTCCCGCGTCTGCATGGGCAAACCACGCTGATCGTTTCCGATCTCAATGCGGCGTATCTGAAGTTCCTCGCGGGTCAGCTCGACGTTTATACTCCGCGCCCGGAAGAAGTCGTCTCGCTGAAGGAGCGGGCCAGGGAACTGAACATCACCGTCGCCAGCAACGGAATCGACACCGGCGAGCTGTTCTTTTCCTTCAATCGGAACCCCACTCATTACGTGGTTAATGGGCATCGCGATCCGCGCCTCGATTGGTTCAGCGACCTGAACTTCCTGCGCGCCATGGCGCACGCGATCGACAAGCAAGGCATGATCAACCTTTGTTTTCATGGCCTCGCCGTCCCCGCCTACGGAACCATCTCGCCGGCTAACAAGCTCTTTTACGATCCCCATCTCACCGACTATGAATACGATTTGAAAACATCCGCCGCACTGCTTGAGGCCGGCGGATATCACATGGTGGGCGGCGTCCGCGTCGATCCGCACGGCAATCCGATTGTTTTCAACCTGATGACCAATACCGGAGTCCCGGTGCGCGACGAAATGTGCGCGATGTTCAAGCAGGACCTGGCCACCCTCGGCATCAAGGTGAATTACCGCCCGCTCGAGTTCACCACCATGGTCGAGAAACTCGACAGCAATTTCGATTGGGATTGTGTGCTGATCGGGTTTGGCGGCGGCGGCGTCGAGCCCAACAATGGCGCCAATGTCCTGCGTTCCTCCGGGCAGTTGCATATCTGGTATCCCAATCAGAAAACTCCGGCGACACCCTGGGAGGCCGAGATCGACAAGCTGCTGGAAGAAGGGACGGCGGAAATGGATGTGCAAAAACGGGTGCCCTACTACTGGCGAATCCAGGAGATCCTGCACGATCAACTGCCGATCATGGAGACCGTGCGGCAGCTTCGCTTCACCGCTTACCGCAACACTTTGAAGAACTTTCAGCCCACGGTGTGGGGCGTCTATCACCGCGAATATATCGCGTTTACTCCCGACTGAACGAAAGCAGACAAGCAATGGCGCGCTTCCTGATTCGACGCATCCTGAACATGATTCCGCTGCTCATCGGAATCACCTTCCTCTCATTCCTCGTTATGTCGATGGTGCCGGGGAATTTTCTTTCCAACCTTAAAATGAATCCCGCCATCTCGCCGCAACTGATCAAGGAGATGGAGGCGCAGTTCGGGCTCAATCAACCCCTCCTGGTGCGCTATTGGAAATGGCTGTGGGCCGTCCTTCACCTGAACCTCGGCACCTCGCTCGCGTTCAACGTCAGCGTCACCAGCCTCATCGGGTCACGCGCGGTTAATACCATCATCCTCTCGGCAGCCAGCATGCTGTTCGCGTGGGCGATCGCTATCCCGATCGGAATCGTGGTGGCGGTCAATCAGAACTCGATTTGGGATCGGATATTGTCCTTCGTCGCTTTTTTCGGAATGTCAGTACCGAACTTTTTCCTCGCCTTCCTGGTGATGTACTTCGCGATGAAGGTCAATTCGCCGTATCTTCCCGTCGGCGGAACTTACTCGGTGGATTACGCGCAGCTCGATTGGATGTCGCAAATCGGCGACCGCATCAATCATTTGATCCTGCCCGTCTTCGTTCTCGGCATCGCGGGAATGGCCTCGTTGATGCGCCTCATGCGCTCGCAAATCCTCGAAATCAAGAATTCCGATTTCGTCCGTACCGCGCGCGCCAAAGGGCTTTCGGAGCGCGTCGTGATTTACAAGCACGTGCTGCGCAACGCGTTGAATCCGTTTGTCACGATGGCGGGCTATGGACTCGCCGACCTCCTCGGCGGTGCCGCACTGGTCGAGGCCGTGATGAACCTCCAGGGGCTCGGGCTGCTGCTGCTCAATGCGGTGCGTTCGCTGGACATCTACCTCGTAATGGGCTCGGTGCTGATGGGAGCGGTGCTGTTGCTGCTTGGCAATCTGCTCGCCGATATCGCGCTGGTCATGGTCGATCCGCGGGTCGATTTCTCCTCGATGGATTCCCAATGAGCGCGGCGCCGCAACTTCGAATTCCACTGGAGATGGCGTCGCCGACGAATCGCGGTGCCTCGTTCTCCGGCCTTCGTCGCGAGTGGCGGCTGGCGTCGTGGCCGGTGCGCTTCTCGACATTCTGCCTGTTGCTGTTCTACCTGCTCGCGATCGCGTCGCCGATCATCGCGCCTTACGATCCGACTTACCAAAACCGGCGCTTGCCCGATTGTCCGCCGATGGCGCTTCACCTCGCCGCGCCATCCGAATGGTCGCACGCGTTTTTCTTCGCCTATCCGATGACCATGATCGATCCGGAGGCGCGCAAGTTCGCCGAAGATCGCAGCACCAAAACCTGGGTTCATCTCTTTTCCTACGGCCATCTGTTCGCCACCGAGCCCGGGGCGCCGCCATTTTTTCTAATGGGCAGTGAGGGTCTGGGACGCGATCTCTTTTCGCGCATCGTCTATGGCTCGCGCGTCTCGATGTTCGTCGGGCTCATCGGCGTAACAATCAGCTTCGGCCTCGGCATCACCATCGGCGCGCTGTCCGGCTACGTGGGTGGGCTGCTCGACAATCTCATCATGCGATGGTCGGAAATCGAGATGTCGCTGCCGTCGTTTTATTTCCTGCTCGCACTCGCCGCCATCATTCCCTCGGGCATGAGCGCGGTCGCGACCTTTTTCATGATCGTCGCGATCATGAGCTTCATCAGCTGGGCAGGCTTCGCGCGCATCATCCGCGGTATGGCGGCCTCGGTGCGCTCGGTCCCCTTTGTCGAAGCGGCGCGCGCCCTGGGCGGCTCGCGATGGCGCGTGCTGACCCGGCATGTGATGCCGTCGGTGCTCGGCTATGCGATCGTCGCGGCGACGCTGTCCATTCCCGGTTTCATTCTGGGCGAGAGCGCGCTGTCGTTGCTCGGCCTGGGAATCCAGGAGCCGGCCTCGAGTTGGGGCAACCTGTTGGCGCAGGCGGAAGATGTGCAGAATCTGGCGCACTACCCATGGATTCTGATTCCCGGCGTTTTCATTTTCCTCGCCGTCATGTCCTTCAACTTTCTCGGCGATCACCTGCGCGACCGCCTCGACCCGTCGAATCGGCGTTGATGCGCAGTTTGACAATTACGTTCAAGAGTTCCGCTATGGACGCTTCCGCGCGGATGATAATTTAGGACCTAAGTGGCCCTGCTCGAAGTAAAGTCCCTTCGTACATCATTTTTCACCGACGACGGCGAGGTCCGCGCGGTGGATGGCATCAGCTTTTCCGTCGAGCCCGGCAAGCTGATGGGAATCGTCGGGGAGTCAGGCTCCGGAAAAACCGCCTCCGTCTTGTCGATCATGCGGCTGCTGCCGGAGAGCGCGAAAATCGTCGGCGGCGAGGTTTTGTTCGAGGGCCGCGATCTCACGAAATTGCCCGAACCCGAGATGCGCGCGATTCGCGGCGCGAAGATCGCGATGATCTTCCAGGAGCCGATGACCTCGCTCAACCCGGTGTTCACCATCGGGAACCAAATCGCCGAGGCGGTCCGGTTGCATCAGAAAACTTCGCGCGGCGAGGCGCGCGAGCGCGCCATCGAGGCGCTCAAGATGGTGGGAATCGCTGATCCGCAGCGCCGCGTGGATGACTATCCGCATCAGTTGTCGGGCGGGATGCGGCAGCGCGTGATGATCGCGATGGCGCTCTCGTGCAACCCGCAGTTACTGATCGCCGATGAACCGACCACCGCGCTCGATGTGACCATTCAGGCGCAGATTCTCGATCTCATTCGCGACATTCAATCGCGCCTCAAGCTCGCGGTGATCCTGGTCACCCATGACCTCGGAATCGTCGCCGAATATGCTGACACCGTCACGATCCTCTACGCCGCCCGCGTAATGGAACAGGCGCCCTGCAATGTGCTCTTCAAGGAGCCGCTGAATCCGTACACCAAGGGCTTGCTGGATTCGATCCCGGGTATCGACGGCACCCGGCACCATCGCTTGCAGGCGATTCCGGGGACGATTCCGAGCGCGCTCCAGCCGCCGTCGGGATGTAGATTTCATCCTCGCTGCCCGATGGCGATACCCAACTGCGCTAAGATAGATCCTCCGTTGGAGGAGAAGAGGCCAAACCATCATGTCGCCTGCATCCGTGTCTAGCGCCGTGCAAAGCTCCGCCGTGGCCGCGTCAAGCGGGCTGGTTCGCACCGCGAACGTGACGAAGGAGTTTGCGGCGGGATCCTCAGGCGTGCTCGGCGGCAACCAGCTCACGGTCAAAGCGGTCACCAGCGTTAATCTCGAAATCGAGGCCGGCGAAACTCTCGGGCTAGTAGGCGAATCGGGCTCCGGGAAATCCACTTTGGGCCGTCTCATCCTCCGGCTGATCGAGCCGACCTCTGGAAGAGTTTTCTTCGCGGGGCGCGATCTCGCGACCCTCACGCGCGCCGACTTGCGCCATCTGCGGC
>Ga0074044_10003082_pt1 | contig 14329 bp, 11 predicted proteins | sample BogForMeECP23OM1_FD_94443 | JGI IMG/M metagenome (GOLD analysis project Ga0074044, IMG submission 94443) | Bog forest soil microbial communities from Calvert Island, British Columbia, Canada - Bog Forest MetaG ECP23OM1 | ecosystem: Environmental > Terrestrial > Soil > Wetlands ... | reverse complement strand
GCTGCGCTGGGCGAACCTCCTGCGCGCGGGCTTCCAGGGCCCGATCATGCCGGTCAATCCCAAGAACATCTTTCGCGCGAGACGCAAAACGAAAGGCCCCTGACGTGCTCGACCGGAAATTGGCCGACTCGAAGATCGTCGCCACCCGCCGCACGCGGAAATTCCTCCACCCGAAGCGGGCTTGTGGTCGCCGCGGCAGCCCCGCCAGCGGCGCGCTGGCGTCGCCGGCCTCGTTCCGATAAATTCACGCGACGCGAGGTGCTGATTTGAGCGACACTTCACGGCCGCCGGCATGAGCCCGCTTGTCTTCATCAGCCATTCTTCGCAGGACCGCGCGGTTGCCACCAAAATCTGCGACGCGCTGGAGCGGCGCGGGCTCGGTTGCTGGCTCGCCTCCCGCGACATCGGCCCCGGCGAGAATTTCCAAGAAGCAATCGTCAAGGCGATCCGCTCGGTCCGCGCCATGGTGCTGGTGTTCACGGCCAACGCCAACAATTCGAGCGAGATCAAGAAGGAGATGGCACTCGCGAGCCAGAACCGCCTGGTGGTCATCCCGGTCAGGGTCGAGGACGTGCTGCCGAGCGATGCCTTCCTCTACGAGCTCTCGACGCGGCAATGGATCGACGGGTTCGACGATTGGGAACGCGCCATTGGCCGTCTCGCGGATCAGATCAGCGGGATCTCCGGCCAAGACGGAGCTGCCCCGGCACTTCCGCCGGGTGCCGTAGGGCCCGGCCGGTCAGCTAAGGCGCGGCCGCAGCGCGCGAGGACGATTTGGCTCGCGAGCGCGGCGGTGGCGGCACTCGTCGTGGCAGGCGGGCTCGCCTACCGCATCGCCATGGAGCGCGCTCAACCTGCCGCGACACCCACCCCGCCCTCCGCCGCCGCGGCGTCGGCACCCGCCCCGCATCGCGACATCTCCGGCAAATGGGTCACGGAACCGCTGATCAATCCCTACGACCGGAAGCAAAAGTCGATCCTGCAGTTCGAGTTCGAGCAGTCGGGCGAAACCCTCTTCGGCACGGTGAGCGAGAAAAGCGACTTGGGTGGTGCGATGAAAGGCATCCAGGGTGGGGAGGTGAAGGGCGACGACATCGTCTTCTATACGCAAGGCGTGAGCGCGACCGGCAGCGCCGAGCAGCCTTACAAGGAGAACTACCGCGGCACGCTCAAGGGCAGCGAGATCGAGTTCGTGCGCCAGAACGACGTCGCCTCGGGCGGCCTGCCGCAGAAATTCACGGCGAAGCGCGAATAGCGCCGCAAAAGGCCCCCGCACCCAGCGCTGCGGTTGCAAACTCGCCTCGGGCAGTTCTTTTCATGACGTGAAATCGGCCTTCTTTTGATCTAAATCAATGAAAAAGGCTTTGCCTTAACATACCTAAGTTTTGGAATCGAGTGGTGTTTCTCCTAACTGTTTGTCCTGTAATGCGTTCGAGGCGCACATCGAGGAGGACGTACAATGGCCAAGTTGATGAGCCCTGCCGACTTCGAGAAGATGTTCACAGCGGCATTGACCGACAAGCAGTTCCAAAACGATCTGCTGACAAAGGGCTTCAAGGCCCTCGATGAGCGTGGGTACGATCACGGAGTACCTGCGGCTATGCAGAAGAGTCTGCAAGATGCGATTTCCAGTACGCCGGGGGTGTTTTTAAGACCACGCTGCGGGGTTTGCGGCCTTTGCGGCCTTTGCGGCCTGTGCGCTGAAGTGAACTTCGGATCGGCTAGCGCCGCGTTGTGGGCGCTGGCCGGAATATTATAATTCTTGGCGAGTCGATCAGGCGGCACCGGCGACACACCCGGCGCGGAGAGCGGGAATCGTGCCGTCGGTCAAGCACGGGGTGAGCCCATATGCCAGTGAAAGCGTGGGAGAGCTACCCGGTTCTGAAGCCGGGACATGAGATTCACCTGAACCCGATAGGCGGGACTCTTTTCGTACATGGCGTACCGGTGAAGGTTTCGCCCGGCGTTACGGCATTTATCGCCAACTGCGATGGCAGGCATAAGTTGGGGGAGACCGTTCCCAAGACGTGGGCTGGCGATTGGGAAGACCTCAGGCTTGTGGGATTCGCGGCCACCGCCGCTCGCGAAGGCTGGATCGAGCTGCTGCCAGCTCCGTCGGAGACGGTGCCGCGCGTTACCGGCTCGAAGATCGCCTTCTTCCCGCCGCACATGAGCGTTGAGTTGACGGAGGGCTGCAATCTTCGGTGCGACTACTGCTACCGGGAGAGCGACGCCACAAAACTGAGCCACATGCCGACCGACGCGCTGCTTCGATTGCTTGAGAAGTTGTGGGGAGCGGGGTTGCGTTCTGTGGAGTTGACGGGTGGCGAGCCTCTCTTGCACGAGGATTTCCGCAGAATCCTGACTCTGTGCGCAGAAAAGTTCGATATGGTTGGCGTGCTCACGAACGGAACGCGGCTGAGCGACGATTTGGCGCAGCAGTTCGCTGGGATGGGCGAAAAGCTCATGTACAGCGTCAGCTTGGACGCATCGACACCCGAAGTGCACGACGCACGGAGAGGCGTCAAAGGCGCGTGGGCACGAACCACGCGCAACGTGGCTCGGCTGGCCGCGCTGGGGGTGGGCATCCGTGTATCGATGGTGGTCGACGAACGGAACTTCCACGATCTGGAAAATACGCTGTTGTTGGCCAAGTCGCTTGGCGCACGCGCGTTCAGTTATAGTCCACTGCTACCACTGGGGCGGGGTAGGGAGATGTTCCGAACGACCTGGAATATCCCTGCCAATGAAGTCTCCGCGAAGGAGTCAGAGATCGCGAGCCGCTACAAGGGCTTTCTCGGCGTGCTGTCGGAAGAGACCGTTTGCGAGGTGGAAGGAGAAGATGGGTGCGGTGCCGGATACCGCACGTTCGCGATGGACCCCTGGGGCAACGTGAGGCCGTGCCCGACCTTTGGGGCGCAGGAGCTTGTGTTCGGAAATCTGATGAGGCAGAGCATGGAGGAAGTGTTCAGCCATCCAGCCGTCTTCGCCATGCGACAGTTGCGAACGCCTTCGCCTTTATTTTGTTCAAAGTGCCGCCATTCGGATTTCTGCAGATATTGTTCCCTGCGGGGGCTGCACGCGAGCGAGGACGAGCCAGCGTGCAACTGGCGAAAACAGCCGGCGTTTGCAGAGTTAGCGCGTGCGGGGCTCGGGACTGCGGCGACCGCCGCAGCAGATCGCCGCATCCATATCCAATGAAGCGGCGACGGATAGCCCAGACTTCCCCTTCCGCAAGTCCTGGCCCCTTCCTTGGCTCATGCGGTCGAGGAGATCGAATAGCGCGTATACCTCATGGTGCCTTTTGTCGTGTGCGGCGGCGGCACATTTGAGGTTTCGCGCGCTGAAAAATCAGTTGCCGGGCGCTGGCTTTATGGCTTGATCCTGAAAAGTTGCAGGACTTTTCGGATAAGATCATGTGTCCATGCAAAGAGATAGAGAGCGCTAGCGATCCAATCTGAAGCGGTAGCGCTCTAGGTGCGACACCGCCACTCTCCGGCGACGGGCATGGCCAGAGTCCGCCGCTGGGCACAGAGCGGAAAAATCAACCCGAGACACCTCCCTCCTCCGCCCCGAATTGAGCGTCGCGCCGGATCATGTATGATGTCTCCCTCGGCACCTTAACGCATTTCGGCATTGTCGATCCGGGCCGCACCCCATGAGCGTACGCAACCTCAACTTCATGTTTCAGCCCGAATCCGTGGCCTTGATCGGCGCCGGCACGCGGCCGGGATCGGTCGGCGCGGTGCTGGCGGAGAACCTCCTGCGCGCGGGCTTCCAGGGCCCGATCATGCCGGTCAATCCCAAGCACAAGTCGATCGAGGGGGTCTTGAGCTATCCCGACGTGGCGAGCCTGCCCCTCGTGCCCGAGCTCGCCGTGGTCTCGACCCCGCCCGATGCGGTGCCCGGGATCATCGCCGAGCTCGGCCGCCGCGGCACCAAGGCGGCGGTCATCATCACCGCGGGCTTCGGCGAGGGCGAGGACCGCTACGGCGCCGAGCTGCGCCAGCGCATGCTCGAAGCGGCGCGGCCGCACCTCATGCGTATCGTCGGCCCCAACTGTCTCGGCATCCTCGTCCCCGGCATCAAGCTCAACGCGAGCTTCTCGCACCTGGCGCCGGCAAAGGGCGATCTCGCCTTCGTGACCCAATCGGGTGCCATGGTGACCGCGGTGCTCGACTGGGCGGCAGCGCGCGGCATCGGCTTCTCGCATCTCGTCTCGCTCGGCGACATGAGCGACGTCGACTTCGGCGACATGCTCGACTATCTCTCCGGCGACATCGCGACGCGCGCCATCCTCCTCTACATCGAAGGCGTCACGCACGCGCGCAAGTTCATGTCGGCGGCGCGCATTGCCGCGCGCTCCAAGCCCGTGCTCGTGGTCAAGGCCGGGCGCCACGCCGAAGGGGCCAAGGCGGCGAGCTCGCACACGGGTGCGATGGCGGGCTCGGACGAGGTCTACGACGCCGCCATCCGGCGCGCCGGCATGCTGCGAGTCTACGAGGTCGACGAGCTCTTCGACGCGGTCGAGACCTTGTCCCTTTGCCGGCCCATGGCCGGCGATCGGCTCGCCATCCTCACCAACGGCGGCGGCATCGGCGTGATGGCGACGGACAGCCTGATCGAGGCGGGCGGGCGCCTCGCGCAACTCTCGCCCGAGACGATGGCCGAGCTCGACAAGGTGCTCCCCGCGACCTGGTCGCACGGCGACCCCGTCGACATCGTCGGCGACGCGCCGCCCGAGCGGTACAAGGCCGCCCTCGCCGCCCTCCTCGCCGACAAGGAGGTGGATGCCACCCTCGTGCTCAATTGCCCGGTGGCGGTGAGCTCCTCGGTCGAGGCGGCAAACGCGGTGATCGAGACGGCCGCCGGCCGGCGCCGCAACCTCTTCACGAGCTGGGTCGGCGAGCGCACGGCGGCCGAGCCCCGCCGGCTCTTCGCCAAGGCCGGCATCCCAAGTTACGCGACGCCGAACCAGGCCGTGCGCGCGTTCATGCACATGGTGCGCTACAAGCGCAATCAGGACCTGCTCAACGAAGTGCCGCCCTCGGTGCCCGAGGCGTTCTCGCCGGATGCGGCCAAGGCGCGCGCGATCATCGAGACCGCACTTGCCGCCGGCCGCGAGTGGCTGAGCGAGCCCGAGGCGAAGGAGGTGCTCGCCGCCTATCGCATTCCCGCGGTCGCGACGCGCATCGCCCGCACGGCCGAGGAGGCAGAGCTCGTCGCGCGGGATTTTGCCGTGCCGTGCGCGCTCAAGATTCTCTCGCCCGACATCACGCACAAGAGCGACGTGGGCGGCGTGGCCCTTTCCCTCGACACGCCGGAGGAGGTGCGCGAGGCGGCCGACGCCATGCTGCGGCGCTTCGCCAAGAGCATGCCCCGGGCGCGGATCGAGGGCTTCGCGGTCGAGCCCATGGTGAGGCGCGAGAACGCCTTCGAGCTCATCGTCGGGATGGCCGAGGACGCCCAGTTCGGACCGGTCATCCTCTTCGGCCATGGCGGCACCGCGGCCGAGGTGATCGGCGACAAGGCCTTGACCTTGGCCCCCCTCAACATGGCCCTTGCCCGCTCGCTCATCGGCCGCACGCGCGTCGCCAAGCTCCTTCACGGCTACCGCAACCAGCCGCCCGCCGCCCTCGATGCGATCGCACTCACCCTCGTCAAGGTCTCGCAGCTCGTGGTCGATCTCGCCGAGGTCGCCGAGCTCGACATCAACCCGCTCCTTGCGGATGCCGACGGCGTGGTGGCGCTCGACGCGCGCATCCGCGTCATGCGCGCCCACGGCGACGGCACCGCGCGGCTCGCCATTCGTCCTTATCCCGCCGGCCTCGAGGAGCTCGTCGAGCTGCCCGACGGGCGCAAATTCACCCTCCGTCCGGTGCGGCCCGAGGACGCGCCCGCCTTCGTCGAGATGTTCGGCAAGCTCGATCCCGACGACGTGCGCCTGCGCTTCCTGGCGCCCAAGAAGTCGCTTTCCGCCAATTTCCTCGCGCGCCTCACCCAGATCGACTACGACCGCGAGATGGCCTTCGTGCTGAGCGAGCCGGGTCTCTCGGCCGGCAAGGCGCAGATCTTCGGCGTGGTGCGCTTCGCCGCCGATCCCGACAACGAGAAGGCCGAGTACGCGATCATCGTGCGCACCGATCTCAAGGGCCTGGGCCTCGGACAGCTGCTCATGCGGCGAATCGTGGACTACGCGCGCCTCCGCGGCATCGGCATGCTGTTCGGCGAGGTCCTGCGCGAGAACGAGAACATGCTGCAGCTCTGCCGCATGTTCGGCTTCACCCTTCACTCGGTGCCCCAGCAGGGGGATGTCGTCGAGGTCAGGCTCGGGCTTCAGGCGAGCGCGTCGTCGAGCGCGTAGCCGGCCGAGCGCACGGTGCGGATCGGGTCGCAATCGCTCTCCGCATTGAGCGCCCGGCGCAGCCGGCGGATGTGCACGTCGACCGTGCGCGGCTCGACGTAGACGTCGCTCCCCCACACCGCATCCAGGAGCTGCTCGCGCGAGAAGACGCGGCCGGGATGCTCGAGCAGATAGCGCAGGAGCCGGAACTCGGTCGGGCCGAGATGGACGCGCCGGCTTCCGCGCATGACGCGATGGGCGGCGAGATCCATCACGATGTCGCTGAAGCTGAGCCGCTCCTCCGCGAGTGCCGGGCGCGAGCGGCGCAGCACCGCGCGGATGCGGGCGACGAGCTCGCGCGGGGAGAAGGGCTTGGTGATGTAGTCGTCCGCCCCGCTGTTGAGGCCGCGGATGCGGTCGCCCTCCTCGCCGCGGGCGGTCAGCATGATGATCGGGATGTTGCGCGTCTCGGGCCGGCGCCGGAGCTGGCGGCACACGTCGAGCCCGGACATGAGCGGCAGCATCCAGTCGAGGATGACGATGTCCGGCGCATCCTCGGAAACCATGACGAGGGCCTCTTCGCCGTCGGCGGCGGCGGAGACGCGGAAGCCCTCCTGCTCGAAATTGTAGCGCAAGAGCTCGACGAGCGCCGCCTCGTCCTCGATGATCAGGCAATGCAGCTTCATAGGCTCGTTAATTATGGCTCTCTCCCTCGCTCCGCGCCGGTTTGCGGTTCGGCGTCGGCGAGACGACCGCGAAGCTCGAGCTGTCCCCCTTCGGACGCGGGCCGCGGAACGGGCCGCCTTCGACGAGGAAATGCACCGTCTCGGCGATGTTGGTCGCGTGGTCGCCGATCCGCTCGATGTTCTTGGCGATGAAGAGAAGGTGCGTGGAGGGCGTGATGTTGCGCGGATCCTCCATCATGTAGGTGAGGAGCTCGCGGAAGAGGCTCGAGTACATCTCGTCGAGCTCCTCGTCGCTGCGCCACACCTGCAGCGCCTTCTCGGTATTGCGCTCGATGAAGGCGTCGAGCACGTTCTTGATGAGGGACTGCGCGAACGCTCCCATGCGCGGGATGGCGTAGGCGGGCTTGACCGCCTGGGTCTGGCTCAGCACGATCGAGCGCTTGGCGACGTTGGTCGCGTAATCGCCGATGCGCTCGAGATCGCTCGAGATCTTGAGCGCCGCCACGATGTTGCGCAGATCGCGCGCCATCGGCTGACGCAGCGCGAGCAGCCGCACGACCTGGTCCTGGACCTGATGCTCGAGCGCGTCGATCCGCGCATCCGCCTCCACGGTCGCGCTCGCGAGCTCGGTGTCGCGCTCGACCACGGCCTCGATCGCGTTGGCGAGCTGGATCTCGGCGAGCCCGCCCATCTGGGCGATCGTGTTGTTGAGCTGATCGAGCTCCTGGTCGTAGGCCTTGATGATATGCTCGGCGGCCATCTCCATCTCCTGCCTTCTTGCGGCCAAAGGCCCGGTCCAGCCTGCGCGCGGCGCTCTTGGACGGTCCCAGCCTACCCGCGGCCCGCGATAGATTTACTACGTTGATGTGACAGTTCCATGACCGGGGGGCGGGCCGCCGGCCTCCTCCTCCGCCCGCTGAGGCACCCCTGCCGCGTGCAGGAAGACCGTGAAGACGCTGCCTTTTCCGATCTCGCTCTCGATCTGCAACGCGCCCCGGTGGTGGCTTACGATATGTTTCACGATGGCGAGCCCGAGCCCGGTGCCGCCGAGCTCGCGCGAGCGCGCGGCGTCGACCCGGTAGAAGCGCTCGGTCAGGCGCGGAATCTGCTCTTTCGCGATGCCTTCGCCCTCGTCCTCCACGGCGACCGCGACGAGACCCGCGGCGGAGATGCGGGCGAGCGTGACCGGCGCGCGCTCGACGTGGCGGACGCGCACGCGGACCGTCGTCCCGCGGCGGCCGTATTTGAGCGCGTTGTCGATCAGGTTCTGGAACACCTGGGCGAGCTCGTCTGCGTCGCCGAGTGCCTTCGGCGGCTCCTCCGCGCCGAACTCGAGCGCCAGCGAGGTCTCGCGCGCCTTGGCCAGCGGCTGGAGCGCGTCGATCACGCCGCGCAGAAGCTTGACGACGTCGACCTGCTCCGTCGGCGGGGTGTGCTCGCGCAGCTCGATGTGCGAGAGGGAGAGCAGGTCGTCGACGAGGCGCGACATGCGGCTTGCCTGCTGCTGCATGATGGCGAGGAAGCGCGCGCGGGCGGGGGCGTCCTGGCTGGCCGCACCCTGGAGCGTCTCGATGAAGCCGAGGAGGGTTGCGAGCGGCGTCCTCAGCTCGTGGCTCGCATTGGCGACGAAGTCCGCACGCATCTGCTCGGCGCGCTTCTCGAGCGTCAAATCGTGGAGTGCCACGATGAGGGAGACCTCGTCGCTGGCGAGACCGGCAAGCCGCTCGACGCGTCCGACGAAGGAGCGCCGCACCGGTGTGGAGAGCTCGAAGGTGGCGCGCGCGCCGGCCCCGCGCCGGAGTGCCGACTGCGCGGCATCGAGAAGGGCCGGGACGCGGAGCGCGGCGGAAAGCTCGCGCCCTTGGGGATCTCCCTCGAGAAGCTCCTTGGCCGCCGCATTGGAGCGCACGATGCGCAGACGCCCGTCGAGCATGAGGAGCGGGTCGGGCAGGCTGTCGATCACGGCCTCGAGGGCCGCGAGCCGGGCCGCCGTCTCCTCGCGCCGCGCCTGCATGTGCCGCTGCATCCGCGCGATCGCAGAGGCCAGCGCCACCACGAGCGGCGGCCAGGGCGGGCTCGGCGTCGGCGGCTCCTCGCCCTCGGCAAGCGCGTCGAGATGCTTGGTGAGCCGCACCACGCCGCTGAGGTGAGGCCGGATGATGGCGCCGATCGCCAGGCCGATCGCGAGGAAGGCGAGGAAGGCCCAACGCCCGTCGAGGCGGCCAAGTGCCACGAGCGTTGCGAGCACCGCGGCCGCGGGCAGCGCCAGCAAGGCGGTCATCGCGAGGATCGGCTTGAGCGGTGTGGCTCCTTGGGCCATGGCAGCAGCAATTTCGGCCAAAGCGGTGCCGCTGGCAAGGCGGGGCGGCCAAAAGCGGCCGAATAGAGCGGGCGCGCCGGCAGGAGAGCCGCCGGCACCCTCCCCTCCGAGCGGCTAAAGGGCTATGGCATTTCGCCGCCTCGCCCTTCGAGACGCGCGCTTCGCGCGCTCCTCAGGGTGAGGCGGCCTGAGAATGCAGCGGATTTCCTCGTCCTGAGGAGGGCCGCAGGCCCGTCTCGAAGGACGAGGAAATTCGCTCAAGGTCAAATGCGATTGCCCCTCCGGGCGCCCCCCGACCTCAGCCGGCGTTGATGGCGTCGTGCGCGGTCAAGGCCGCGAGGTTGACGAGCTCGGAAAGCGTGGTGCCGAAGGGGGCGATCTGGGCCGGCTTGCCGAGGCCGATCAAAAGCGGGCCGATCACCGTGCTGCGGCCGAGCTGCTGCAGGAGCTTGGCGCCGATGTTGGCGGCGTGCAGCCCGGGCATGATCAGCACGTTCGCCGGACCCGAGAGCCGGCAGAAGGGAAAGAGCTTCCTCACCTCGGGATCGAGCGCCACGTCGATCGCCATCTCGCCGTCATACTCGAAGTCGACGTTGCGCCGGTCGAGCTCGGCGACGGCGGCGCGCATCTCCGCGGCGCGCGCGAACCCGGTGTTGCCGAAGCTCGAGAAGGAGCAGAGCGCCACGCGCGGCTCGTGGCCGAGCTGGCGCGCCTTGGCCGCCGCCTGGACCGCGATGTCGGCGAGCTGGTGCGTGGTCGGCCGCTCGTGCACTTGGGTGTCGGCTATGAACACGGTGCTCCCGCGCGCGACCACGATCGAGAGCCCGAACACCTCGCGCTCCGCTGCCGGATCGATCGCCTGCCCGATGTCGTCGAAGGCGACGGTGAAGCTCCGGGTCAAGCCGGTCACCATGCCGTCCGCATCGCCCATGGCCACCATGCAAGCCGCGAAAACGTTGCGGTTCTGATTCACCATGCGTTGGCAGTCCCGGTAGATGAAGCCGCGGCGCTGGAGCCGCGCGTAGAGGTAGTCCGTATAGCGCTTGTTGTTGGTGGAAAGGCGCGCGTTGTGGACCTCGAGCTCCTCCGCCGCCTCGAGCCCGCTCTGTACGATCGTCTCGCGCACGCGTTCCTCGCGGCCGACGAGCACGGGCACGCCGAAGCCGGCGTTGCGGAAGGCAAGGGCGGCGCGGATGACGCGCTCCTCCTCCCCTTCCGCGAAGACGATGCGCCGCGGCCGCGCGCGCACCGCCTCGAAGATGAACTGCAGGCTCGAGGCGAGCGGGTCGAGGCGGCCGGCGAGCTCGCGCTTGTAGGCCTCGAGATCGATGATCGGCCGGCGCGCGACACCCGAATCCATCGCGGCATGCGCCACCGCCGTCGGCACCGCGACGATGAGGCGCGGGTCGAAGGGGGTGGGGATGATGTAGTGGGGCCCGAAGCGCAGGCGCTCGCCCGCATAGGCGGCCGCCACCTCGTCGGGGACGTCCTCGCGCGCGAGAGTGGCCAGCGCGTGGGCCGCCGCGATCTTCATCTCGTCGTTGATGGTGGAGGCGCGCACGTCCAGCGCCCCGCGGAAGATGTAGGGGAAGCCGAGGATATTGTTGATCTGGTTGGGATAGTCCGAGCGGCCGGTGGCCACGACCGCGTCCTTGCGCACGGCGTAAACGGCCTCGGGCGTGATCTCCGGGTCCGGGTTCGCCATGGCGAAGATGATCGGCCGCTTCGCCATGGTTTCGACCATCGCCTGGTTGACGGCGTCCTTGACCGAGAGGCCGAAGAGCGCGTCGGCGCCGGCGAGTGCCTCCGCCAGCGTGCGCAGCTTGGTCTCGGCCGCATAGGCCGATTTCCACTGGTTCATGCCCTCGCGGCGTCCGCGATAGATGACGCCCTTGCTGTCGCAAAGGATGATGTGCTCCCTGGGCATGCCCATGCGGACGAGAAGGTCGGCGCACGCGATCGCCGCCGCACCGGCGCCGTTCACCACCAGGCGCGCGTTCTTGAGCTTGCGCCCCGTGAGCTCGAGGGCGTTGATGAAGCCCGCCGCCACGATGATCGAGGTGCCGTGCTGGTCGTCGTGGAAGACCGGGATGTCGAGAAGGGCGCGCAGGCGCTCCTCGATCATGAAGCATTCGGGCGCCTTGATGTCCTCGAGATTGATGCCGCCGAAGCTGGCACCGAGGAAGCGCACGCAATTGACGAACTCGTCGACGTCGCGGGTCGAGATCTCGAGATCGATGCCGTCCACGTCGGCGAAGCGCTTGAAGAGGACGGCCTTGCCCTCCATCACCGGCTTGGCGGCGACCGCACCCAGATCGCCCAGGCCCAGGACCGCGGTGCCGTTGGTGATGACCGCGACGATGTTGCCCTTGGCCGTGTAATCGTAGGCGAGCGCCGGATCGCGCGCGATCGCCAGGCACGGCACCGCCACCCCCGGCGAGTAGGCGAGCGACAGGTCGCGTTGCGTGGTGAGCGGCTTGGTCGCCCGGATCTCGATCTTGCCCGGCCGGCCCGAGGCGTGCATGAGCAGCACCTCCTCGTCGGTCACGGTGATGGTGCGTTTCCCGCCTGTCGCGTCCATGGCTCGTTCTTCTTTTCGCTTATGAGGTCGCCCAAGAGAGGAGCATGTGCCCGCAGCAACGGGCATTCCCGCGCCGCATCCCGCTTGAGCATAGCCCCTCGCCTTACCGGCTGTTAAGCGCGAAGTCGGGGCGTGCTAGCGTTCCGATTCCAGCACTTCATCCCCTCTTCGTCATGCCCGCGAAAGCGGGCATCCAGTGCTGTGGCTCCTGGATTCCGGCTCTCCGCTTCGCGGAGCCTGTCCTCGGGCCGGCCAGAGGCCGGACCCCGCGGAGCCGGAATGACGACCCCCAGGATCCGGACTAAGTGTCGAAAACACAACCCTAGCGCTGGCCCAGCAATCTCCGCACCGGCTCGGCGAGGCCCCTTGCCGCGAACGGGTTCAAGATGGCGATGCCGCCGATGCGGGTGCCGCCCGCCATGTCCTCGGAGAGGATGGTGGTGCAGCCGGCCTCGGCAGCGGTGGCGAGGAGGAGTGCGTCCCAAAAGGACGCGCGCCCGGCCGTGGCATCGCCTAAGGCCGTGCGCAGGGCCGTCGCCGATGCGGCGGCGGAGGGAAAGATCTCCAGCCAATCGCTCGCCTGCGCCGCGGCGTCCGCCGGCGGAACCAGGCCCTTCAGCGTGACCGCAGCATAGAACTCGGAGAGCGCTTGCAAGGTCAGCCAGCACTCGCACTCGGCCGCGCGGTCGACGATCTCGGCGGCAAGCGCGTGCCGCTCTCCGGCAGCACTGTCAATGCTGTAGATGAGGATATTGGTGTCGAGCGTGAAGCGCTCAGTCGTGACGCTCATGGAGGGTTGCTCGCTCGAGCGGGCCCGCGCCCAGCGGCCAGCCCTTTTCCATGCGCGCGCGCGCGCGCGCGCGTGCCGCCAGTTGCTCCGCCGTGAGGATGCGGCGGCCGGCGATCGGTACCAGGCGCGCCACCGGCCTGCCGTTGCGGGTGATGACGAAATCCTCGCCCGCCTCGACCGCGCGAATGCAGCGGGCGAAGGACTGGTTGGCCTCGCGCAGTGTTAGCTTTTTGCTCATCGGCGGCGCTCGCTTGATGACGATCTCATATGTAGCACGACGCCGTGCTACTTTCAATCGCGCCGCGTCCGGTGGGTACTGACGGTCGCGCCAGTCATCCGAGGGGAAGGGGAAATTCAATCTGGCTTCGCCTTCCAGCTCTCACTTCGAGCACTGGAAGACCTGCACCTCGCAATCCTTGCCGCCGCCGTTCACGCACTTGCTCTGGGCGTCCGCGCGCGCCTGCCCTTCGCTATCGCCAAGGCCCCAAAAGGCGGTCGTGCCTTCGCCCGAGGCCACCGCTCCGCATTTGCGGTCGAACCACACCATCACTTCGCAATCGTCGCCGTGCTGCGCGCAGGTCTGCATGGCGACGCTTTCCGCTTTCGCCTGGCTGCCCCAACGATAGGAGGAACCCCAGGCCCTGCTCGTGCGGCCATAAGCAATGGCGCCATAGCTGTTGGCAGGGACGTCGGGCGTGCAAGTGCTCGTCATCGTGTGCTCGCTGCAATTGCCCTGAATATAGTTACTGCACTGGTACGAGTATGTGCAGGCGGCCCGCGCCGGCCCAGGTTGCGCCACCACGCCGAGGAAAACGCTCAAGGCCGGAAGAAAGAGCAATCGCAGCTTCATGAGAATAACCCCCCGTCAGGGACGGTCGCATACGGCATGGCCCGGTTTCAACCGACATCCCTCAGATGGCCGAGCAAACCAGCGCTTCCTTGGAGAGAGTGCGCCCATCGCGGCTGCCGACAAAGCGGCCCCTGCCGGCGAGTAGTCATGGCAAAGACGGCAGCCGCGCGCCTCGCGGCCAAGCTCCCGCCATGCTATGGTGCCGCCGGCACTTGCCCGATCCCAACAGCTCTCGTGAGGAGCGCCTTGCCGTCCCCCGCGGAGCCCTTGAGCGAGACACCCTCCCCCCCGCCTCGGCCCGAGCCGTCGACGCTTTCGGCCAGCCCCATGATGGCCCAGTACCTCGAGGTCAAGCGCGCGCACCCGGACTGCCTGCTCTTCTACCGCATGGGCGACTTCTACGAGATGTTCTTCGAGGACGCGGTCAAGGCCGCGAAGGCGCTCGACATCGCCCTCACCAAGCGCGGCCGGCACGAGGGCGAGGACATCCCCATGTGCGGCGTGCCGGTGCACGCGGCCGATGCCTATCTCTCGCGCCTCATCCGCCAGGGCTTCCGGGTCGCCGTGTGCGAGCAGATGGAGGACCCGGCCGAGGCGAGGCGGCGCGGCGGCAAGGCGGTGGTGCGGCGCGAGGTGATCCGCATCGTGACACCGGGGACGCTCACCGAGGACAGCCTGCTTGACGCGCGGCGGCACAATTATCTCGCCGCCCTTGCCGAGGCGGCGGGGGCCACGGCACTTGCCTGGCTCGACCTCTCG
>Ga0074044_10003081_pt1 | contig 14329 bp, 14 predicted proteins | sample BogForMeECP23OM1_FD_94443 | JGI IMG/M metagenome (GOLD analysis project Ga0074044, IMG submission 94443) | Bog forest soil microbial communities from Calvert Island, British Columbia, Canada - Bog Forest MetaG ECP23OM1 | ecosystem: Environmental > Terrestrial > Soil > Wetlands ... | reverse complement strand
GGTGGCTCCCCGGGCCGGATTCGAACCAGCGACATGACGGTTAACAGCCGTCCGCTCTACCGACTGAGCTACCGGGGAGTGTTTCGGTCCTTATGCGCGGAGCCCGAACTATTCCTGCTACCCGCGCATCGAAGCCAAATCAAGGCGATATTATAGCTGTATAGGGGCCGTCCGAATCAAATCGAATCCGCATCGCGCGACCCCCAACTCACTCGGGGATTTTGGCGCCTCGCAGCGTTTTGTCCTGCACCGCGCCCATCGCCTTGACCGTCTCGGCGACGAACTTGGCCGGCAGAACGCCGGCCAGCCCCGAAAAAACCGGATCGGTGTTGAGCGAAGTGCTGGCCTCCAGAATCCCCCATAGCGCAAAGCGAAGCCCCGCGCTGACGAAGACCGGCGCGCCGCTGGAAAAACCGGGCGCGCCGCCGCCGTCCAGATAGCTGAGCTGCTGCAAGCCCGCCCCGATTACCTCGGTGTCGGCGGGCTGCGGAACCGAGACGTGGCCGAAGCGGGCGAGCGCCTCGAAGCGATGCTGGTTGACGCCGACGGTCGCGGCCGTCAGGTAGTACACCTGCGCGCCGGTTTCCGGGCGCGCCAGCGGATCGTCGTTGCCAAGCAGCGAGCCAAGCGCGATCGGCGCGATGCTCGCGCCCTGGGGAGTCAGCGGCACCGCCGCGATGTCGGCCTTTTCTTCATGCGGATCGAGCACCCAGCGGTCTTCAAGCGGCAGCGGCTCCTCGCGCATCGCACCGGTCCTGGAATCTTCGAGCGTGAGCAACAGGCCCTGACGTGGATGGCCGCTGTCGTCGAGCAGATTGTGATGAGCCGTCACCAGGTAAACGAAAGAGCGGCCGGGAAACACCGCGCTCGGCACGGCGACGAAAAATGCGGTGCCGACCTGCACCACGCGCCCGCCGGAATGGGTCACGATGCCGGCGACGTTGCGCAGCGTTCCCGAAGGGACTGCGCCGGCGTCGTCGGCGCGCGATGCGCTCGGCGCGAGCGCCGCGAGCGTGAGGATGAGCGCGAGCGCCACGGCGGCCGTCGCAATCGACAGTATGGCTTTTCTCATTCGATCAGATTCATCCGAAATTTGGTTGGGTTTCGCAGTTGTCGGCGCATAACGATAGCAGAAGAACGCAGGTGTGGAAGAGGCTGGCGGCCCAGTTGATGCGTCGGTGGAAAACAGAGCGGCGCGGCAGGAGCTGCTTGCTCCGACCGCGCCGCCAATTCAATACTTCAGACTAATCGTCGAATCGCTATACGCGACGCGAGGATGCTACCAGCGATTGCGGTTTCCGCCGCCGCCACCGCCCTCTCGGCCACCACCGCCGCCACCGCCGCCGCCACGCCGGCGATCGCCGCCGCCACCGCCACCGCCGCGCGGGCCGCCGGTGCTGGCGCGAGCCTCGTCGATCTTGATCCGCCGGCCCTTGAGGTCAGTGTCATTGAGAGTTTGGATTGCGGTGGCTGCCTCGGCCGCGTCCGCCATCTCGACGAAACCAAAGCCGCGCGACTGCCCCGAGAATTTGTCGGTCACGACGACCGCGCTCTCCACCTTTCCGGCCTGCGCAAAGAGCTCTGCCAGGTCTTCCTGCGTAACCGCGTAGGCGAGGTTGCCTACATACAACTTAGTGGGCATAAAAGCCCCTCCTCTGAATTTGCCGGGAAGCTCCTGTGCAGACGACCATCCGGAATTTTGACCGGGATCACTGAGAAAGGCGGCGTCCGAGGCATTTGGATCCTGAAATAAAGATAGGCGCGGCGCATAGCGATGTAAAGTCGGGGCGGGAAATGCGTCGTCGAACTAGGCGGGGGGATAAGAGTCGAGAAAATCGCGGAGGTACTGATTCACGAGCTCGGGTTTTTCCTGCTGCACCCAATGACCGGAATCCGGGATGTACTTGATTTCGAACGGGCCGGTGAAGAGGCCGTCCATGCCGTAGGTCAGCTCCACCCCGAGGGCGAAATCCTGCTCGCCCCAGATCAAAAGCGTGGGCGCCGAAATCTTGCGCTCGATCCACGGGTTGGAGCCGGGCCGGGCCATGAAGCCGGTGCGGAAGTTCGCGCGATAGTAGTTAATTGCCGCAGTCAGCGAATAGGGATTGCGAAACGCGGCGCGGAAATAGTCGAGATCGCTTTCCGTCAAGACGTCTTTTTGAATCGCGCCATTGCGCAGCGCGTTGACCAGCGCCTCGTAGTTGCGGCGGCGGAACAGCCGTTCGGGAAGACGGGGTATCTGAAAGAAAAGCATGTACCAACTGCGCAGCATCTGGCGCGGATTGCGCCGCAACGCGCGGCTCATGCGCTCGAGATGAGGACAGTTCAGGACGACGAGACGATCGACGACGTCGGGACGCATCAGCGCGGTCGCCCAGGCGACGCCGCCGCCCCAATCGTGGCCGACAACGGTGGCGCGCTGGTGGCCGAGCGCCTCGATCAGATCGGCGACGTCGCCGACCAGCTTGTCGAGGGTGTAGTTGGCGACTCCGACCGGTGCGTCGGACTCGCCGTAACCGCGCATCTCGGGCGCGATGCAATCGAAGCGATCGGACAGCGCGCGCAGCTGATGCCGCCACGAGTACCAGCATTCGGGGAAGCCGTGCAGCATGATGATCGGAGCGCCGCTGCCGGCGCGCGCGACGCGGAGAGTGAGTCCGCTTTTGAGAGGGATTTTTTCGAAACGCCAGGGATCAGGCATGGGTTTGCGGCTGAGTCTGCGGCTCAAACGAAAAGGCCGCGGCAGTTGCGCGCCGCGGCCTGATGACTATCACCCGATCAAAACTACGCGGCGACTTTGGTCGTACCCTGCATCGCGGGCAACTCGGGGTTGCAGATGTAGCGAATCTTCGGCAGCGTTACGTCGGCGGTGGTGAAGGTCGCGGAAATAGGATTCGCGAGGCGAAGATGGTCGCCGGCGCCAAACGCGTCGTTGTCCAGCAGGATAATCCGCGGCTTGCCGCGCTCCGCTTTCGAGAACGTGAAGTCGGGATCGACTTGCACCAGAACCAGCTTGCCGTCGTCCTCATTGCGGGCCAGGTGCATGCTCGCGATGTACTGGATGTCGCCGCCGGAGATCATGTCGCGATCGAGGAGTTCGCATTCGAGCACTCGCTTGCCGCCGGCGCCGACCAGGGCGACGACGCGGTCGTGGCGCAGCTCGATCTTCACGTCGCCGGCGACGGTCGGATACCCCCATCGCGCGGCCAACTCGCGGCGCGCGTCTTCATTGTCGCAGAAACTGCGGAGCACGAAGCCGCGCGGACGAACGCCGGTGCGGCCCGAAATGCGGACCTCGCCAATCGAGAACGCGCCGACCGGACTGTCGGGATAGTTTGTGACGCAGAAAATTGCATACTCGGGAATCGACGGATGCATCGTCGCAGGCAGCAGGAAGTCCGCGGGATCGTCATCGATCTCCATGTTGATGGTGAGGATTTTCGCGCCCTTCAAGAGCCACGGCTCGGTTTTGTAGCCCTTGATCGTGGGAACCGACTTGGCCCACGCGGCGAGATCGAGCTTTCCGAAACGCGGCGGCATCAACGACCTCCTGCGGCGGCGGAGGCGGAATCGCTCGCGCCCTGAAAATGAGGCATCACTTCCTTGGCGAACAGGCGCAAGGAGTCGAGCACCTTTTGCTGCGGCACGGTCTCGAGCGCGTTGAGCAGGAAGTTGACCCGATCGACTCCGACCGCCTCCCATTTCTTCATCTCGCGCACGATGCGCGCGGGATTTCCCATCGCGATGCCCTCGGGCGCGCCCGCCGCATCGCCGGGGCCCGACGCCTCCTGACGCAGCGAAGGCAGCAGCCCCAGCGACGGGTACGATTTGCTGGGATACGCCTCGCGCGCGGCGAGCAGTTGCGCGGCGAGATAGTTGAAGGTGCCGGTGAGGCGCCGGCCGACCTTGATGCCCTCGGCGTCGTCCTCATGGCAATAGAGAAAGTTCACCGTCGAGACGGCTTCGTTGACAACCTCGCCGACCGGAGTGCAGTTGCGAATGATCTTGCGATAACGCTTGACCTTCTCCTCCTGCTCGGCGAACCCGCCGAAGGTAAGGCCCAGGCTGCCCATGCCGCGCTCGGCGGCGTCGATCTCGGTGCCGGGACTGGTGACTGCGACCCACAGCGGCGGATGCGGTTTCTGGTACGGCTTGGGCACTATGGTGCGCTGCGGCATCGACCACGAACGTCCCTGGTACGAGAAGCGTTCCTGGGTCCACATTTTCGGCAGGCAATGGACGAACTCGTCCCAGGTTTTCTTGGTCTCGTCGGGGCTGGCGCGAAAGCCGGCCAGTTCCGTCCAGGTTGCGGAGCGGCCGGTGCCGACGTCGAGGCGGCCGCCGGAAAGAATGTCGAGCACCGCGGTGCGCTCGGCGATTTTGATCGGATGATTGAACTCGGGCACGCACACCACGATGCCGTGGCCGACCCGCATTTTCTTGGTCTTCATCGCGCATGCGGTCAGGAACAGCTCGGGCGCCGAGCAATGCGAGTATTCCTCGAGGAAGTGATGCTCGACGGCCCACACGGAGTCAAAGCCGAGTGAATCGGCCAGCGCGACCTGCTCGAGGCAGTTGTCGTACACGGTTTTTTCGGTTTCGCGCCCCCATGGCCGCGGTACCGAGATTTCATAGAAGAGGCCAAATTTCATTGCATCACCTCCATACCGTTCGTTTAGCGCAATCGCGGCGAGATCGAAAGTCCCGCGCGCGTGGCATCTGCGGGCCAGGGTCCGGCTCTACCTCGCCCGTTCTTTTCACGGGAGAGGCGCCGGCCGCATCGCGGCCGTCAGGTGAGGGTTCTGCGGCCCATGCACAATCTCAACTCGACTGCCTCCCCTTCCCGCGTGGGAAGGGGTTAGGGGTCAGGTTGGCCCGCATCGGCGACTACGATGCATCATAAGTCATCTTGTATATAGCTTGACATATGTTGATTCGGGGCCTAGATCGGAAGTCGAGGATTTCAGGCATGAAGCACCAGCTGAGCGACGTGGCCGAGCCCAACCTTTTGCGCGAGCAATTTCCCTACGACGCGGTGCCGCGAATCATTTTCGACGGCGAAGTCGAAAAACCCGATCCGGCGCCCGATTTTTTCATCACCGACACGACCTTTCGCGACGGCCAGCAGGCGCGCCCGCCTTACACCGCCGGCCAAATCGTCGCGATGTTCGACTTGCTGCATCGGCTCGGCGGTCCGGGCGGCGTCATCCGGCAGACCGAGTTTTTCCTCTACTCGAAGGTCGATCGCGAGGCGGTGAATCGATGCCTGGCGCGCGGCTACGACTTCCCCGAGGTGACCGGCTGGATTCGCGCGGTGAAATCAGACTTCAGGATCGTCAAGGAGATGGGACTGCGCGAGACCGGGATTCTGACCTCGGCCTCGGACTACCACATTTTCAACAAGCTCAGGAAAACCCGGCGCCAGGCGATGGACGACTACCTGGAGATCGTGAACGCGGCGCTCGATGCGGGGTTGCGCATCCGATGCCATCTCGAGGACGCAACGCGCGCGGACTTTTACGGCTTCGTCGTGCCGTTCGTGTCGAAGCTGATGGAACTCGGCGAGGCCGGCGGGATTCCAGTCAAGATTCGCGTCTGCGACACGCTCGGATTCGGCGTGCCGTACCCCGGCGTGGCGCTTCCGCGCAGCGTGCCGAAGCTCATTTTGGGGCTTCGACGAGAGTGCGGCGTGAAGCCGGAGCAACTGGAGTGGCACGGGCACAATGATTTTCACAAGGTGCTCGCCAATGCGACCGCGGCGTGGCTGTACGGATGCATGTACGCCAACGGAACGATCCTCGGCTACGGCGAGCGCACCGGCAATCCGCCCCTGGAAGGGCTGGTGATGGACTACGTGTCGCTCAAGGGCGACGCGAACGGAATGGCTCTCTCGGTCATCACCGAAATCGCGGAGTACTTCGAGCGCGAGGCCGGCTATCGGATTCCCGCCAACTATCCGTTCGTGGGGCGCGACTTCAACGTGACGCGCGCGGGGATTCATGCCGACGGGCTGCTGAAGGACGAAGAAATCTACAACGTCTTCGACACGGCGAAGATTCTTGGCCGCCCGCCGCGCGTGGCGGTGGACAAAACCTCGGGCGCGGCCGGGATCGCGTGGTGGATCAATTCGTACTTCGGTCTCGGCCGCGGCGCGCAGGTCGAGAAACGCTCGGCCGAGGTTCTGGAGATCGCGAAGTGGGTCGATGCGCAGTATGACGACGGACGGACGACCTCGATTTCGGATCAGGAGATGGAGGCGCAGGTGCGCCGGCATCTGCCGCGGCTGTTCGAGAGCGGCGCGACCGAGCGGCTCGCGGGCTAACCGCGCCACCCTCGCCGGAGCGGGACGTTTAGAGCGCTTTGACTATCAGCCAGATCAGGCTGCCGAGCACGAGGATGGCGTTGATCGCGGCGGTGGCGATTGCGCCGGGCGCGCGCTTGGCGGCGGAGCTGAGATAGCCCGACGCGTAGATGATCCGCGCGATCACGAACAGCAGTCCGAGTGCGACGCCGAAGTGGTAGTTCACCGTCAGCGAGAAAATCCATACTGCCGGGACGAAGACTATCAGGCTCTCGAGCGTATTCTCGTGCACGCGGAAGTAACGCTCGAAGTCGGGATTGCCGGTGGTGGCGGGCGCCTCGACGCCATACCTCTGTCGCGCCTGTCCGACCATGACGCCGAGTATCGAGTACTCGAGCAAGGCCAGCAGCGTCACTATCCCGAGCTGGTGATATCCCTCCATATACAGCTTACCTCCGCGTATAGTTGTCGCGGCGCCGGCCGCTCGCACGAAAGTACTCGCACAACTTGAAAAGTGCGAGAGGGGGAAAAGTTCGACTCCGGAAGTAACCACGGATGGAGTAGAATGGCCGAGCTGCTCGATGCGTACCCGTATCCTCATATGTGCTCTCGCCTGCGCGCTGGTTTCGATCGCCAATCGATCCGCGCGCGCGCAAACAATCCTCGAGGTCCCCGGGCCTGCGCAGCAGGGTCAGCCGTACTCGCCATCGCGCCAGGCGCCACCGCCGGCATCGCCGCCCTATGCGCCGGATAATGGCGATACGATTCAACTGCTGCCGCAATTGGAGAGGCCCGCGCCGACGCCCGCGCAGCCTCAAGCCGTTGCGCCTCCCGCGCCGGCGCCGCCCATGAACGTCGCGCCGATGACGGCGCAACTGCCCGCCGTGTTCCGCGGATGCTGGCAGGGACAGGTGAATCAACTCGATTGGATCAGGCGCGAGCCGGGCGCGCACAAAATCGGCTTCTGGACGCCGAAGACCTATCGCCTCTGCTACAAACGCGTCGGCGATCAGCCCTTCACGCTCACCTTCACCGAAACCGGCGTCGCGCCGAGCGAGAAGATTGTCAATCCGCACGGCAACGTGGTGCCGATCTCCACCGACGGCCGCGAGTACGCCGCGATGCGCTCGCGCTTATATTTCGACGAATACAAAACCCGCGCCGACGGCTTGTCGCCGACGTTCGCGGTTGACGAAACTACTAACCTCGACTGCCGCATCGCCGGCGAGGACATGATGGTCAATGCCGACGTGTACGGCACGCGCGACGGCGCCCCCTGGTTTCGCGCGCATTGGCGCGCGGACTTTCACCGCTTCGAAAATTAATCCCGCGCGCACGGGCGCGCCGCGCTTGCCTCTTGGTGCCGCCTAACCTAATGATCTCGCATGCTCAATCCGCTCGATCCTCAGATGAGAATCATGCTCGACGCGTTCAACGCGGCCGGCCCCTTGTTCCTGCGCGCGGAAACCGCGGAGCAGGCGCGAGCCAAGATGCGCGCGCTGCTCGAAGCGAATCCCATTCCGCCGCCGGCGATCTATCGCGCCGAGGACCGCCGCATTCCCGGCGCCGACGGTGACATCGCCGCGCGCGTTTACACTCCCGAGGGAAATCCGCCGATGGGCGTGCTGGTGTACTTCCACGGCGGCGGATGGGTGCTCGGCGATCTCGAGAGTCACGACCGCGTGTGCCGCGCGCTCGCCAACGGAGCAGGATGCGTAGTCGTGTCCGTCGATTACCGCCTCGCACCCGAGCACGTTTTTCCCGCCGGCGCGGAGGATTGCTACGCCGCCACGAAGTGGGTTGCCGAAAACGCAACCTCGCTTGGTGCGGACCCGGCGCGGCTCGCGGTCGGCGGCGACAGCGCAGGCGGAAATCTGGCCGCGGTCGTCTCGATGATGGCGCGCGATCGCGGCACCCCGGCCATCAACTTCCAGTTGCTCCTTTATCCCGTCACCGATTGCGCGCTCGACACTCCCTCGCACAAGGAATTCGCCGCCGACGGCTACGTGCTGTCGCGCGCCGACATGGAATGGTTCTGGAAAAACTACCTCGACACGAGCGCCGAAAAAAATAATCCCTACGCATGCCCGCTGCGCGCGAAAAACCTGAAGAACCTGCCGCCCGCGCTCATCCTCACCGCCAGCCACGATCCGCTGCGCGACGAAGGCGAGCGATTCGCCGAGCGCCTGATCGCCGCCGGCGTCAAAGTCACCTGCACCCGCTACGAAGGCGTCACCCACGGCTTCGTCAGCTTTGCCGACGCCCTCGACAAAGGCAAAGAGGGCCAGCGCCAGGCCGCCGACGCGCTGAGAGCAGCCTTCGCCCGCTGACCCCCGCGTTCACCTCGCTGCTGACTGTGCGCCGCGCGCTCCGCTATATTCCTTCGCGATGGCGAAGCGACCAACCCGGCTCGGCAGCGACCTGATTCGCGGCGCGCCCACGCGCATCTTCGATGACCTCTACCACTTTTTGGTGACCTCCTCATGGCCCGCCTTGATAGGTCTCATCGCCGCGGCCTTCGCCATCGCCAACCTGCTGTTCGCCACCGGCTACTACCTCGATCAGGGCATCGAGAACGCGCGCCCCGGCTCGTTCGCAGACATGTTTTTTTTCAGCGTGCAGACCATGGCGACGATCGGTTACGGCAAGATGGCGCCGGTCACGCTGTTTTCGAACATCCTGATCTCGATCGAGGCGCTTACCGGATTGCTCGCGCTGGCGCTGATGACCGGCCTGGTTTTCACGAAGTTCTCGCGCCCTACAGCACGCGTCAGATTCAGCCGCTATGTAGTCATCGGCCCGCGCGACGGCGCGCTCAGCCTGATGATCCGGATGGCGAATATGCGCGCCAACCGGATCGTCGAGGCGAATGTTCACGTCGTCCTCGCCCGCCAGGAAACGACCGTCGAGGGTGAATCCATTCGCCGCCTCCACGATCTGGCCATGACGCGCGGCCGCAGCGCGATGTTTGTCTTGTCGTGGACCGCGGTTCATCGGATCGTCGAAGGCAGTCCGCTCTTCGGCGAGACGCGTGAATCGCTCGCCAGAAACGCGGCCGAAATCATCGTCTCGATCACCGGACTCGACGAGACGTTCTCTCAGACCGTTCACGCCCGGCACACTTACGAACTGGACGAGATCGTGTGGGGCGCGCGCTTCGCCGACGTGCTGGTGCTCCACCCCGACGGCAGCCGAAGCATCGACTACACGCGCTTCGACGACGTCGAGAAGCTTGCGCCGGCGAAATGACGGCTCTTTGTGCTTGTTCACTTAGCCGGGCAAATCTGGGCATGATCAGCGGGCGCGGTGCGGCAGGAATTCCGCGCACGGAATGGGGAGACAGAATGTCGTCAGGTGCAGCGGGTACATCCCGCAGATTTCTCGTCGCGATCGCGCGATGGTTTGACACGTCGGCGGGCGGTGCTCCCGCGGCCGACCTGCCGCAAAAGACCGACTGGTTCCGATGCATCCCGTACGTCGCCGTTCACCTGATGTGCCTCGGCGTGATCTGGGTGGGATGGAGCCCGGTCGCGGTCGCCGTCGCCGTCGCGCTGTATTTTATCCGGATGTTCGCGATCACCGGCTTCTACCATCGCTATTTTTCGCATCGCTCGTTCAAGACCTCGCGCGCCGGACAGTTCGTCTTCGCCGTGCTCGGCGCGACCGCGGTGCAGCGCGGGGCCTTATGGTGGGCGTCGCATCATCGGCTGCATCATCAGCGCTCCGACGAGCCTGAAGACGTTCATTCGCCGCGCCAGCATGGTTTCATCTGGAGCCACATCGGATGGATCACCTCGGAGGCGAACTTCCGCTCCGAATTGGGCGTCGTCCGCGACCTCGCGAAATTTCCCGAGCTGATGTTTCTCGATCGCTTCGACGTGCTGGTCCCAACCATGCTTGGCTTCGCGCTGTTCGGGCTCGGCGCCTTCCTCCAGCGCCACGCACCGGGTCTGCACACGACCGGCGCGCAAATGCTCATCTGGGGATTTTTCATTTCGACCGTGGTCCTCGGACACGGCACCTTCACGATCAATTCGCTGGCGCACGTCTTCGGCCGCCGCCGCTACGAGACCAACGACGACAGCCGCAACAGCTTCACGCTCGCGATGGTTACGCTGGGCGAGGGATGGCACAACAATCACCACCACTATCCGGCAGCCGCCCGCAACGGATTTTTCTGGTGGGAAATAGACATAACCTATTACACGCTGAAGCTGCTGGAAGCCTGCGGCATAATCTGGGATCTGCGCCAAGTCCCCCCCGAGCTCCTCGATGAGTCGCGGATCGACCAGTCCGGCGTCGCCGTTATTGCTTCTCTCGAGCCTGCGACTCACTCGCAAGGCGCAAGCCGGGAAAGCTCGCTCGTCGAAATTCATCTCGCTGAAAGGACGAAGGCACAAGACCCTCTCGCTGCACTGAAGCACAGCGCCCCCGAAACTAATGCGGTCACAGCGCCGCACAGCCCCTCGGTCGCGATCCGCGAGCCCGAAGCCGCTCCTTAGTACGGTGGATCAGTAAATCCGAGGCGGAGGAATTTTCGTCATCTATATTGACTTCGCCCTCCCCGGCGGTAGCTTTCATGTCTGGAGAGTCGCCGGTTTTGGCGCGCGCCCGGTCGCGCAGCTAAAATGATTCGACCAGGGGAGGAGATGGGCTGGGGACAATTGCCAGGAGCTAGTTTGCTGGTTCCGCAAAAATTCGGCGTGAGGCCAAGGTGATCTGATGCCTGCATGCAGGCAATGCGGCAAAGAGAACCCGGAAGGCACAATATTCTGCGGATACTGCGCCGCTCCGCTGGCGAGGCCGGGAGATAATTCCATATCGCCACAGCCGACGCCGAGTGACAATCCGGCATCCGCGCCGCCAAAACGCGGATTGTCGCCGCAACCCCAACCGTCGCTGCCACCGAAACCGTTCAGGCCTGAAATTCGGACGCCGGCGATCCACACTTCGCCGCCGCCCCCAAGCGACACCGGCAGGGGCAAACGCGGATTTCAGTGGATCCCGTGGCGCGAACTTTCATCCGCTCAGAGGCTGGGACGATCGATGGCAGCACTCGTCGTGTTGTTGCTGATCTTTCTCTTCGTTCGAGTGATGTTGCGCGGCCTCGGCGTTGGGACGATGGGATCGGATGTGAATGCACCCTCAGCGGAAAGTTCGAACGTGCCGATTTCAGAAGGAGACCGCAAGGACGGAATCGAATCGCTGTGCAAGGTATTTCAGATCTACGGGCTGCCGAAGAACGAGCACGACGCGGCCGAAGCGGCGCGCAACGCGGCCGAATTGTTCAAACTCGCCGGCAATCAGTCGGCCGAACGGAGCGCGTACATCCTGACCACCACGGCGGCGGAGTTCCGCCAGGGCAAACTATCGCAAGCCGACTGCGCGGAAGCGGGGGCGCCTCTGCCAACGACGGAAGAAAGCCCGGATAATTCGACGCCGGATATCCAGCGATAAACGGGCGGTCGGCAGGGGTCGGTTCCCTGCACCTGAGCAAGCAAAAAAACGAGCTGCCATCGGTGTTGCATGCCTCAGCCTGTGACCGCTGCTCCCTCGCCCGTTGTTTCACGGGAGAGAGCCTGCCCTCAGCTTGCCGAAGGGTTAGGTGAGGGTTCTGCGGCGCATCGGCTCTTTGTGGCGCCTACTGCGCCAGCGTGATCCCGAACGGAGCGCTGTTGACGTTGGCCGGACTCTCGGTCGATACCAGCGGGCCCGCGCATAGCTGGCTCCCGCACGAGCCGTTGATAGTTGACTGCGAGACGGTGCCGTCGAATTTATCCGCCGTGTAAACGAACGCGTTCTGCGGATCCACCACTAACCCCGTGGGCCCTTTGTATCCGGCCGCGACGGTCGGCGGCACGTTCACGGTCGTTCCGGTCGCGACGAACGACGACACCGAGCCGCCCCCCTGGTTGGCCGTAAACAGGAACTCGATGGAGGTGTTTACCGCGATTCCGACCCCCACCGGCACGTCGCTGGTGCTGCTGTTCTGGAACGTGAACTCGGGTGTCAGGCAGCCGGCCTGTCCGCAGATTGCGCCGGTGTTATCGATCGAAAACGACGAGACCTCGCCGAGCACCTGATCCGCGATAAACAGCGAATCTCCCTCGGGATCGATCGCGATCGCGGCCGGCGTATTTGCGTTTATGTCGGAACTGTGAACCGCCGTAAAACCGGCCTTCGAGAGCGCTCCGGTGTCGAAGTTATACGACATCGGCTGGATAAGCCCGGTGGTCGTATCCGAAACGTAGAGGACCTGGAGCGTCGGATGCAGCTTGATGCCGAAAGGAGTGTCGAATCCTCCAATCGAGCCGTTCGACGTGAGCTGGCCGGTGCTCGAGGATACCACGTACGAGGTAACCGTCCCGTTGTGCGCGCCTGTCACCCACACCAGAGCCGGACTCACACCAGGACTGGTCGCAAGTTCATCGGGTCCGCTGCCACTTCCGTTGGACACGAACGCGGGCCCTATCGCCAGGTGTGACAGAGCTCCTTTGGTGCCGATTAGGTACTCGTAGATATTGTCGTCGTTGATGTCCGCGACGTACAAAAGGTTGGCGCCCACCGCAATCACGCCGCGCGGCCCGCCGGTCGCGTCGGTCGTTACCTGGGAGGTAAGCGTCAGCGCGCCGGTCGTGGTGTTGCGCGTAAACGACGATACGACGCCGTCGTTGAAGTTGGTCACGAACGCGAGCGCTCCCGGCGTCGGAGTGCCTGTTGGAGAGCCGGAGCCTCCTCCTGAACTGCTGGAAGACCCCAGAAGTCCGGAGCTTCCGCACGACAAGGCACTGAGAGTCGCCGCGATAACCAGAACGGCGGGCATCAGCCGCACGAGGTTCTTGAGCGTGTTTCGCCCAGATGAGGATAATCGGATGCCTTGCGCTGTCGCCATTCGAGCGTCTTCCCCGCTGTCCGGTCTAAATCTTACAGCGTGTTAATTATCATAACTAATACGCCGCTTCGAATCGAAGGTTTCGGGCTCCTTTGTGAGCGAAGCCGAAACAGGTCACCCTGCTGACGCCTCTCTCCTCTTACTAAGTTCTAACAGGGACCCTACGAGTACTCAGGGTAAACTCCGTCCCGTATCTCTAATACTGTGTGCAGGGGTCACCCCTGCCCAGGGAAGCGTGAAACCCACGGCGGGTTTCACTACGATTAAGTTCCCCGGTTCACTCTCCTCATCGGGGATGCTTGACACCAACCCACCTTCGGGCGGAGACCGACATTGATGCCTTCGCACGACACCTCGCATACGCGCGTCGCGTTCCGGCGCGCGACCGCCGCCGATGCGCCTGAAGTCGCGACGGTGTATATCGCCTCGCGGCGCGGCGCTGCCGCCTGGATGCCGACGGTCGGCACTGACGCGGAGATTCGCGCCTTCGTCGTCGATCGGATGGTGCCCGACCGCGAGACCTGGGTCGCCGAGGATAGCGGCCGAATCGTGGCGGTGCTGGTGCTCGACGGCGACGAGGTCGAACAATTTTACGTTTCGCCGGGCGACCAGCGCCGCGGGGTGGGCGACGCGATGCTCGCGCATGCCAAGCGGCTGCGGCCTGCCGGACTTCGACTCGCAGCGTTTCAGCGCAACACTCCCGCGCGCCGCTTTTACGAGGCGCGTGGCTTCGTCGCAAAGAAATTTGCCGACGGCGCCACCAGCATGGAGCGCGAAGCCGACGTGCTCTACGAATGGACGCCGTGAACCTGCAACTTCCGCCAAGGAGATGATGCGATGGCCAAAGTCGATCTCAACAAAGTTCCCCGTTTCTCCGAACTACCGATCACGCCCGACAAGCCGAAGGAATCGTCGTGGGGCGTGTTCGGCGACGACGATGAACTCGGATGCCTTAATTTCCTGACGCCCGAAGGCGTAGTCGAAGCGGCGCGCCTGGTGCGCACGGGCGCCGTCTTCCGGCTCGACACGAAAATCAATTACGCCAACCCGCCGCTGTTCGACCGGCGGCCCGCCAAGCACAACATCATCAGCTTCGAGAGCTTCGGCCTGCTCGGTTTCGACGACTCGCTCGACAG
>Ga0074044_10003079_pt1 | contig 14335 bp, 11 predicted proteins | sample BogForMeECP23OM1_FD_94443 | JGI IMG/M metagenome (GOLD analysis project Ga0074044, IMG submission 94443) | Bog forest soil microbial communities from Calvert Island, British Columbia, Canada - Bog Forest MetaG ECP23OM1 | ecosystem: Environmental > Terrestrial > Soil > Wetlands ... | reverse complement strand
TTCTGAAACCACGCGTAGCAGCCAGGGCACGGCCAAGCCCAGGATTAAGAGGGCGAGCAGAAGCGGGTCGAAAATTGGCATGATATCCCAGGCGTACCATCGCCCACTGAAGGGTAGCAAGGGGCGGACACCGTACGCGTTGGTGAAATCGAGCAGTAGATGGCTGCCTGTTCCCAAAAAGGCCGCAAGCAGCAGCCAACGATGGTTGAGGGGTAGGCCGGGCTTGGGCGGAACCTTCTTGCCCACCCAATAAATTAGACCCCAGAGTATAATAGCTAGAACGGTGATACCTATAAGCGAATGAGCAATTCCTCGATGGTATTTCAGGTAGGTGATGCTATCCCGAAGGCCTGAAAGCACGTCGATGTCCGGAGCATTGGCGCCCAAAATCAACGTCAGGGTGGCAAAACGCGTCTTGCGGTTCAGCCCCGTTTGGCCGATGGCGACGGCGGTCAGCGTGTGGGTCAGGTTATCCATAGCGAATCGAGGAGTTAGAAGGCAGGAGTCAGGAGCTGGGAGTCAGAATGCGGTAGACGGTTGACAGTCGACGGCATTCTGACTCCTACCTTCTAGCTTCTAGCTCCTGCCTTACGGCACGAGCAGGGTTAGCGCGTCGGGCACGATTTCGAATGTGGCGGGTATCGTCCCCCCCAGTTCGCCATCGAGCTCGAAACGGATGGTCGTGGAGGCGTCAACGGGAGTACAGGCCACCTCGGTGCATTGATCGAGCGAGACGCCCTTCAGGCGCAGATGCTGGCGCGCCAATACCGCCAAGGCATAGACCAGATAGCGCATACGGCTGCGGCTTGGAAACGAGCACACCGCAAAGCTTGGCTGGAAAAGACCCGCAGTGGGCGCCAGATGGAGCCACCCGGCATAGAGTCGGGTGCGATGTATCACGGCGAATGTACCCTGCCGTTCACGACCGTTCAAGCGGCAGGAAAATCTCGGGAAGGGGTAGCGCACCAGTTGGCGGAAGGCTTCCGCGACGTAACCTGCCACGCCAAATTTGGTTTTCAGCCACCAGGAAAGCTTGTACACAATCTCCGCGTCGTACCCGATTCCCGCCACGCTGATGTAATGCCGGGAGCAGGCGCGAGGGGCGAGTCCGCCGGAAGGCGGCGCAGCCTGCTCTCCCCCCCAGCGTGCGCGGCCCAGGGCGATGCGGCGGGGGGTCCATCGTGCGAACTGGCAAGCGGCGCGGACCGGATTGAGGGGGAGCCCCAATTCGTGGGCCACTATGTTCGCGGTGCCGCCGGGTAGGATTCCAAGGGGCACATGGCTCGGTGCCAGGCCATTAATGACCTCGTTGATGGTCCCGTCCCCGCCACAAGCCAGGACCACGTCGGCTCCGTTCGCGACTGCGGCCTGTGCCAACTCGTGCGCCATGTCGGGCCGCGCTGTCGGCGCCAGCTCAATTTCAAGGCCTGTTTGGCGCAGCACGTCGGCGGCTTGGCGGACCTCGCGCTCCCGCCCGGCAGGACGTCGCCCCGCAACCGGATTATAAATGAGGATGCCTTTTTTCAATCTTGGATTTTGGATTTGCGATTTTGGATTGGAGATAAAGATCCGCCCGCAGGCACGGCGGGCAAGTGCGCCCTTCAATCCAAAGTCCAAAACCTAAATTCCGGTCACTGCTCCGAGGGGATCGACGGGATATCCACGCCGCTTACAACTTTCCTGGCAATCAGGTCGCCGGTTTTCTTGTTGGTGTCGACGTCGACGAAAATCCTATCGCCCACTTTGAGCTTGTCGAATGAACTGGCCTTACCATCCTGGGTAAATTTGGTTTTCTTGTTGAGCTTGAAGGCCTGGTCGACACCGAACTTGGTCTGGGTCAGAATCAGTTCATTTGGCTTCTTTTCTTTGATGACTCCATAGAGATAATCCTGATACTTGATCGCGATAGAGGTAGGGTCACCAAAACGCCCCGTACTCGACGTGACCGGCTGCTTGTCCGATTGCGGCGCCGCGGCCAGGGTGGCCAGGCACACGGTTGTAAGCGTGGCCGTCACAAAAATCTTTCGCAGCTCCATAACCAGTACTCCTCCTGATTTTTGCCTTTCCCCTAATGACACTAGCAGCCGCATTGCAGCCGTGTCAAGACTGGGGGGAAGCGCTGGAGATGTGTGCCGCGGTGCGGCGGCCCGGGCAGCCTGCCCCGATTCATCGGGGTCCTGCCCGGGAGCGTTCACAGCCAAGATGGTCGTGCCACGCACGGCATCACCCACGGTATAATTGCGGAGTCCTTTTTGCCGTAAATGCAAGGGGGACAGGAAAAGGCCGTGGCCAAGAACATCGACGAGGAAATTACCGAACTGCGGGAGAAAATCCGTTACCACGAGCACCGCTACTACGTGCTCGATGATCCGGAGATCACCGACTTCGAGTTCGACAAGCTGATGCAGCGCCTGAAGGAGCTCGAACTCCAGCATCCCGATCTCGTCACGCCCGACTCCCCTACGCAACGCGTGGGAGGCGCGCCCGCCGCGGAATTCCCCAAAGTCCGGCATCCGGCGCGCATGATGAGCCTCGACAACACATATTCGGTCGACGATTTGCGCGATTTTGACCGCCGCGTGCGCGAGTTGGCGGGCCGTGAGCGGGTGGAATACGTGGCGGAACTAAAGCTCGACGGTCTTTCCATGGCGCTCACCTATCAGGACGGCGCGCTCGCACACGGCGTCACGCGTGGTGACGGCGAGGTGGGCGAGGACGTGACCTCCAACATCCGGACGATTCGCTCCCTTCCGTTGCGCCTCGAGGCAAAGAAGCTGAAGCTGATCGGCAATCCGGCGCGATTTGAAGTGCGCGGTGAAGTCATCATGACCCGCAAGGCGTTTGAGCAGACCAACGCGCAGCGCGAGGCGGCGGGCGAACAAAAGTTTGCCAACCCCCGCAACTCCGCGGCGGGCTCCATCCGGCAACTTGACCCGCGCATTGTGGCGGAGCGCAAGCTCGATATGTTTGTTTACTACCTATTGGTGAACGGTGTCGAACTGCCTGGCGAGCACGCGCGGGCGCTCGAAACCCTCGCCAAGATGGGCTTCAAGGTCAATCCCCATTGGCGGCGCTGCCCGGCGTTTGACGATCTGTTGGCATACATTCAGGAGTGGGAATCCAAGCGCGACAGCCTGGATTACGAGATCGACGGGATTGTTATCAAAGTCAATGACACGGGCCTGTGGCCCGAGTTGGGCACAACCGCCAAGTCACCGCGCTGGGCCGTAGCTTATAAGTGTTCCCCTCGCCAGGCTAAGACACGCGTCGTCAAAATTCGCCCGCAGGTGGGCCGCACCGGCACGCTTACGCCGGTGGCGGATTTGGAGCCTGTGGACGTGGGCGGCGTCACCGTGAGCCACGCCACACTACACAACATGGACGAAATCAAACGCCTGGGCGTGAAGGCCGGCGACACCGTGCTGGTCCAGCGCGCCGGGGAAGTCATTCCTCAGGTTGTGGAAGTGCTCCAGCACGCGCCCGGCGGGGAAGAATTCGATATGCCCAGCAAATGCCCGGTGTGCGGGGGCGAAGTACATCGCGCCGAAGGCGAAGTGGCTTTCCGCTGCGTCAATGCTTCCTGCCCCGCCAAGCTCAAGGAATCGCTGCTCTATTTCGCCGGGCGGCGCGCCATGAATATTGACGGACTGGGTGAGGCGCTGGTAGACCAACTTGTGGACAAAGGGTTGGTGCATGATGTGGCCGACCTCTACGATCTGACGCACCAACAACTTGCTGATCTCGAGCGCATGGGCGACAAGTCCGCACAAAATCTCCTGGATGAAATCCAGCGCAGCAAGCAGGCGGAACTGGCGCGCGTGATCTTCGCCCTGGGTATACGCTTTGTGGGTGAGCGTACCGGGCAGTTGCTGGCCAACCATTTTGGCTCGCTCGATAAAATTGCCATGGCAACTCGGGAGGAACTGGTCGAGGCAGAAGAGGTGGGGCCGCGCGTGGCGGACGCCATCGAGGAGTTCTTCCAGGAAAAACGCAACCGCCAGGTCATCGAGAAGCTACGCAAGGCTGGCTTACAATTTGAGCAGGAGCAAACCCGCAAGGCGGGAGGAAAACTGACAGGAAAGCAATTCGTGCTGACCGGCACGCTGCCTACCTATTCGCGCGATCAGGCCAAACAGATCATCGAAGAGAACGGTGGGCGCGTGGTGGGATCCGTAAGCAAGAAGACCGATTATGTTGTGGTGGGTGCCGACCCCGGCTCAAAACTGGAAAAGGCTCGCGCCCTGGGCATCAAGACCCTGGACGAAGCCGAGTTCAGGAAGTTGCTCGGATAGTGACGCGTGGCCTTGCCGCTGGGATCACGCTGTACACCTATCAAACCTGGGTGCAAAGCTTTGGAGTGCGGCAGCTTGCTGCCAGTGTGATGGATTACGCAGAGCAAAGCTCTGCGGCCGGCTGACACGCAGAGCTTTGCTCTGCGCAATCCACGACGACGCAGTCCGAGGCCCTTCTTCAAGTAATGCGCAGGGCTTTAGCCTCAAAGGGTGCAAAGGATAGCTCCATTGTTCCGTGTGACAGCGCAATCGTTTCGTCTGTTCCAACCATTTCGCAATTTCCAAACCCGGCAGGCAGAGTGAAACGGGCTTCGACAGGATTGAGATCGGCGTTGACGGTGAATAGCACCAGGCCTTCACCGGAAGGCCGGGCCGTCCATTCGATTCCCCGATCGAGACTGTGGCCGGTGTCATGATACTCGATCCTCAGCGATATCTTTTGTGCCGGGGCAGCCAGTTCCGGCGCCATCTGCGCCAATTCGCTGAGCACCGCGCGGAGATCGTTCCAGATCGAAGCCGTGGGAGGTGCGTTGGCCAATCCCCAGTACAGCAAACCATCGGCGCCATGGATGATGGCCTGGTAAGCCATGGACTTCAATTGTGCGCGATCCGGGTAAAGGACCATGGTGGGATCCCGGTCCTTATCCCGCAAGTCCTCCCAGGCGAAAGCCTGGAGCACCATAAAGACAGCCCGCGAGGGCCCCGCCACGCGGCGCATCTTATCAGTGTACTCGCCCACCTGGCTGATGGTCGCATTGAGGAAGTCGCCTTGCCGCCCTGTCGGCCAGAGGGCGTACATTTCGCGAATGCCGTGGGGAATTACCGGGTAGATATCGGTGGCGATAATTTCCGCCCCGGCGTTGTACTTCCGCAAGGTACTTTCCAGATTCACCGGGGCATGATTCAGGTAGAGAGGGTGGGTGGGATCGAGTCCCTTCACAAAATCGTGCGTGGCGATGATCTGCTCCGGAGAGACGTGTGGCTTGCGGCTCTTCCAGATGTAGGCGGGCTCGTCCTCGGTCTCCCAGAACATCAAGGCCGGGTCGTGGCGGAACTTCTCGACGATCCCGCGAATTCGCGACTCATCCGCAGGGCGGTTCTTTTCGGAAATCGATCCCAGGCTCACCCAGGTGCGCAAGTTGTGTTCCCGGGCCCGATCGAAGTCCTGGGTTGAAGGTGCCACGTGAACGAGGTTGCACCCCGCCTCCTGCGCTTCGCGCCAGGGGTCCGGAACCTTTGGGAGGTTGTAAAGTCCCAGCACGAATTGACGCCGCCCTGAGTGGAGAACCCCAACCTTCTCACTGCCAGAACCAGCAGTGCCCCTGAGCAGCCACGGCGCAGCCAGATAAGAAAAAAAGTTTCGGCGTAACATTTAGGGAATCAACTCCTCAGCGGCAGAGATCAATTTTGCCCGGTAATCCATCCAGGTCTGGAAATCCGGCGCGTAAGTGTGGAAGTGCCGGCTGATATCCGTGGCGTTCTCCTGCCCGCGTGTTACAAATGCCACAGCCTCATCGATGAGCGCCAGCGCGCCTTTCGCGTCCGGCGATGAAGAGGCTTTCGCTGCGCGCCGCAGCATGAATAGTAATTCGTAATCCTGACTCCCCTCGCGTGAGGCCTCCCAGCGTTTGGTGGTTACTGGTCCCTGCGGCCCTGGGTAGACGACGCCGTACTCCGAATCGTGGCTGGGTATCCAATAGTTTTTGCTCGAGTAGACCCAGTAACCGCCGCCATTCATCCCGAGTTGAAAAGCTATCCACGGCTTCATGCGATAAAAGCCCAACGGGTCAAGGCCTCGTTGGTCTCCGGGCGCTTCGTAATGCCAGAACTGTTTCGCCTGGCTGAACACCGCAGTGAGTTCGGCGGGGTAGAGGCGGAACAGGTGCAGGTCGGGACACCATACATCCACCAACCCGGCGAGTGGAGTTATCACGGACGGCCATGCGCCCCCGGCCGGATTTGTGTACACCTGCATCTGCGGATCGGCAGCCTTAACGCGCTTTACCACCTCCACGTAGAGATCGACCCGGCGATCCCCGCCATTCAGGCCCGGCTCGTCTTGCAGATACAGAGCGTAATCCGCATCACTCAGGCCCAATGAACGCATATGATCCCCGTACCAGTGCAATGCCTGGCTGTAGGCGGCATCCCGCGTTGCCTGGTCGGGTGAGCAGCCCGCAGACCACTTCGGCTCCACCGAGCCATCAATCATAAAGAACGCGCCGGGCAACCGCGTGATCAATCGGTCGGCTGCGGCCGCGTCGCCCCCGGCCACGGTCCCGTCGCAGTTCACACTCACGATAGGTCCCGGGATATTAAAGACATTGGTGCGGTGCTCCACGGCGTCGCGTATCGTCGCCTCTAGGAGGTGCTCATCGCTGATGGCGGAGAGATAGAGCCAATTGCAGTGCTTGTAGCTGAAGCGCTCAGGCAGCCGCACACGCGACACCGTGATCTCCATAGGAATTTCAATGGGCGGCGCAACCCGCTCGAGGATGGAAATCCGAACCGCGGCGGCATGCTTCCCGGGTACTAGCGAACGGCTGTGCAAGGTGAGCCAGACTTCGCGGGTTTCAGCAGGCCCCAGGCGAAGCGTTTGATCCCTGCCGAGCAGCGGCAAGGGATCCTCCTGGGGCTTCCCGGTGGTATCGGGCACGACCATCGGCACATCGCGAAACTGCACAGCGGCCGGAAGCGAGGCGCGCAAAACCAAAGTGAGGGGCCGCGTCGTGACATTGGTGAGCGCCACTGCGGTGGATGCGTATTCGTTCCCCAGCATCCGCACTTGAATCCCACCTTTGGAAATCCCCTCCTCTTCCAGAAGCGTCATGGAATTGTGTTGTGTCCAAGGGTTACGCACGACTTGAACCATGACTGGATCCGGTGGCCGGAGCTTTTCCACGGCTGCCGCAAGAGCCCGGTCGTAATTCGCCTCCGTGTGCGCGGCATCGTAGTCTTCCACTCTGCCGGTGGCGAGAGCGAGTTGGCGTGCCGCGGAAATCCGTGCTTTCAGGTAGGCCGCCAACTCTCCTGGTGCATTGGGCACGGGCAGGTTTAGGTCAGCGCTGGCACGACAAGTCGTGCGCTCGACCCGAACCAGCCCGGAGCCGGGTCCAAACCAGTCGGCCGTCACTTCGTAATTTCCTGGTTTCGGGGCGACTAAATCCCCGGCGACTATCTCGGCGGATTCGGGCTTGAGAAGAGTGACGTGAACTGTGCCATCAGGATCTACGACGCGGAGTGCCATCAACTTCGCTCCCTCCGATGGCTCCCGGAGGGTGGTGGTGCCCAGGCTCACAGTTACGATTTTTGTTACGCCTGGCGCGGGCCCCCTGGCCGGGCTCGCGGATGCGCCCGAGGGTGAGGGGGGCGGGGTTGCGAAACTGCCCTGCAAGCCTGTCCAGAGGAGCTTAGCGCCAGGGTTCTGCCTCAGGTGGTACGAAATGAGCTTGCCGGAACCTCCGGCAACCAGCAGGTGTACATCGTTATCATTCTTCCAACGGCAGAGAAGAGGAGAACCCGCGCCGCCGCCCGGCAATTCCCAGGAATCCACGACAGCGCCGCCGGCGTCGACGGCAAATAGATTTTTCCCGTTCACACTATCGCCGCGGGTCACTTGGAACAGCGTGGCTTGCCCTTTGCCTTCCAGATCAGCGATGGCGGGGGCAGAGTAGATCCCTCTCCCGTCAAGGTGCACGTTCCATCGCAGCTGGCCATGGGAATCTATGCAGTATACGCGGTTACTCTTGTCGCCGAATAGAACTTCGGGCGCGCCATCGCCATCAATATCGGCCACCGCGGTGGACTGATACGATTGCAGCAGCGACGGGGCGCGCCAGAGCATTTTCCCGGTTTTGGCATCGAGCGCATCAAGACCTTGGAACGCCCCCACGAAGGATGTGGCGACCATCACCACCGATTCCCCGGAACCCAGCGATGCAAGAATAGGCAGCGCCCGCCCGATAGGGCTGTCTACTCGCGTATGCCAAAGAACCTGGCCACTGGCCCGAACCGCGTAGAGACCTTTATCATCTGTTCCGAACACAATCACGGCGCCACCACCACCCTCTATATCCGCGGCGGCAGCAGGGCTTACGCGAAAATTTGTGGCCGTAACTTCGAACCGCAAATGACCATTGGAATCGACGGCATAAAGGTGGCCGATCGAATCAGTCATCACAATTTCGTTCACGCCCCTGCCTTCCAAGTCAGCGGTGGTGAGGAGCAGGAAATCAGAGGCTTTGCCCCCTCGCGAATATTTCCAGATGCGGTCGCCATTGCGGCGAAAACAGTAAATCGATCCCTCATTGTCGGCGGCGACGATGCGGGGTTCCTCTCCGCGCCGGAAAATCACCGGGATCGCGTTGGCGGCGGCAGGCAAATCAAGTTGCATGCTGGAAAGCACACGCCCGCCCGGAGCAACCAAGCGGATATGCCCGGAACCGCCGGTTACCAACACGCCCTCGGCGTGCCCCGTATCCGGAAACGGCGCAAGCTGTCCAATTCCCTCGCCGGTTTGGTAGTTCCATTCGGGTGTGGCCACGCTTCCCCCCAGGGCGAGCTGGGAAGCCAGTGCAAGCATGATCAGATAAAGTCTGAGGACGGTCATATCATTACTCACCTCGGTGCGAGAACTTATCACGACGTTGTTATGGGGTCAAAATATTCAACCGGATTCGAGGCGGGAATTACAGAATCCCCCTTGGCGTGGGCAGGAAATCTGGCGAAACGCTTACCGCTTAATTGATTGCGAGCAGGCACAGAGCGGACCTGTGTTGAAAGTCTGCGGTTCGTCCCTATTGACAACGAAAAGCCGCGGAGCTAGGACCTGGTCCGCGCTACGCCGGCTCACTCTCACTTCGCCTCCGTGCCATTTGTGCGTGGCCTAAAACGCCCGTAAATATCACGCAGGGCTTTAACCACCGCGGCATCGGCGCGCGCCGGCAGGAATGCTTCCGCAAAGGTCCTGCCGCGCGTGATGCCGACCCATACGGTGAGCGCCACCGCCGCGAGCCACACGAAAGCGTTCTGGGGAGAGGCCAGAGGCCAACCATAGGGCGTCAAGTATTCATGACGGCTGAAGGGGTAGAAATAAACAATCGGCCAGTCTCGGCCGCTTCCCAGCAAGTCGCAGATCAGGTGAACATGAAAGGCCAGAAGCGATAGCAGCAGAACCTTCCCACGCTGGCGTGCGGAGGCTGCCGAGAGTGTGGTAACCGCGACGGCCGCCACCAAGCCATGCGTCAGCACGTGGTGGTACTCACTGTATGCAGCCGCGCCGCCCAGCAGGGACAATGCATCCAAATCGGGCACCACCCCCGACCAAGTAACCAAGCGGCGATCGCGGCGCTCCGGCAAGCGGTGACCTATCAGCCAGGAAATTGCCAAGTGAATCGGAACCTGCATGGACGCCTCCTATTTTCCGGCGTGGCAACACTTCCCCAAAGCAATTGCCCGAGCCCTTGTCCAGTTGCGATTCTAACCCGGCGGCGCCGTGGGTGAAGCACTAAGTCTACGCCAGGAACCTGACCCCTGACACCCCCCGTATTTCCAAAGGTCCAGCGACCCGATCGCCCGGTCCTTGGCTCAACCGCGCTTGACTATCCCTCAATCGAGGGCTATTCTTCAGTCAATGGAGTCCGCCCGAACCTCGCGAGCAGAGGCCCCATGGAGGGCTGCTGATATGACCACGCCTGTTTCTACTCTCAGACTCGAAGCAGGTTGACCGGGAGGTGCGCTATGCTTTCCGTACGCTTGGTGCAAATGATCGAGGACCACGCGGAGGAGTTGACCCGAGAGCTCATTAAAGACCTCCAGAGCAATCCACGAACCCCGCATTACCATCGCCTGACCTACGAAGAGTTACACTATCGAACTTACTCTGTTTATAGGAATCTTGGCCACTGGGTCAGCCAAAAGAGTGAGGAACCCATCGCGGCTAATTACTCTGACCTGGCGATCCGCCGTTACGGGGAAGGTGTTCCCCTCGAGGAAATTGTTTTTGCCCTGATCTCGACGAAGAATCATCTGTACGCTTACATCCGGACCACCGGCCTGATGGACTCTGCCGTAGAGTTGCACCAGGAAAGGGAACTCCGACGCCTGGTCGGGCAGTTTTTCGACAAGGCTATCTACAATACGGTAAGGGTGTACGAACGAGAGGCGGCCTCAGATCATCCGAGGAGCGCACTGAAGGCGGCCTGATTGCACTCGTCACGCCTCTCGCAACGGCGGATTCTCCCAGAGGTCGACGCAAGGGGGGAGAAGTGTAGGGGGCGAGCCCTGCCTGCGGCGGTCACCCGGGAGATGGACTTCAGGGAGTCGCATCCCTTGTCCACGGGTAGTTGGCCGAAAGGTCGAGTGTGACGCGTTCGCCCGCTTTCAATTTTTCCGTAACCCCAACCAATACCACCGGTTCGGCGCCTTCCACCAATTTGACCCCCACGACGCGGTAGCGGTCGGCGGCCGGGACTCCGGCGAATTCGTATTGTCCATCGCGATCCGTCTCCGTAGTCGCCACGGACCGTAGCGTGGGGACAAGGTCCACCGCTTGCCGGAGGCTTTGGTCGCACGTTTTATATGCCCGCAGGGGGTCTGCGTTGGGATCTGCCGTGGCGCGCCGGCAACTCTGCTGTAATTCGACAAGGGGCCGGCTGTCATCAACCCGCAGGAGAAAGAGCTTGAGCTTCGGGATCGGGTTGGACTGCACCTTCTTCCCCACAACCTCATCGATCGTGATGTGACCCCTGACTCCCGCGGCCGGGACTGTTGCGGTCGAACGTAAGGCCTGCCCGCCGCATAAGTTGGCACAGGAAATGAGAACTGAACAGCTCAACGCGAGGACTTGCTTGCGCATAGTGCGCCTCCACGCCAGCATGGCTTGGCCGTGGCCTCCGGGATAGACTCCCTTCGACCGCCCATGGGACGCGGCGGACCGTAAGCGGTTTTCGCCCGCCCGGCGTCCGCTGCACAACTGCGAACGAGGATACTCATGCGGAGGATACCACTGTCTAGTTGTATGTCAATGGACACGGTGTCAACTGTACGTTTTGATCAAATACTTCAGCTTAGCCATTCAGGGCTCGATCAATTGAGTGAACCTCCTATTGATTCTGCCGGCATTTGGACAGCTAGAATACCAGCGCGAGGAGAGGGGAAGCGGCCTTCCCACACAAGTCGACGGAAGAGCGGCGAAATTTAAGAGTCAATTTGATAGTTGTCCGCTATATTTGGGAATAGCCCCGCTTCACAACCGGTTCGGGGCAAAGGAGGGCATGAAGATGCGCATTGCCGTTTCAGTTGGCGAAAAGGAGAAAGCCCGGCGTGCCCAGTCGCCTTATGTCCAAGCTCTCCTGGCGGCGGGCGCTGAGGGAAGCGAAATTGAACTTGTATCAGCCTCTGACGCGCCCCGCGTGCGCGCCGGGGATTACGATGGGATTTTGTTCACCGGTGGAGAAGATGTGGACCCCTCCTTTTATGGCGAGGAGAAACGCCACGAAAGCGTTCATGACCACCGCCCTCGTGACGAATTTGAGTTTTCTCTGCTGAAGGGCGCCTTGGCGCGCCGGGCTCCCATCCTGGGTATTTGCCGCGGCGTGCAGATGATCAACGTGGGTTTCGGCGGCTCTCTCTACCAGGACATGAAGGAGGACGCCGAGCCGCAATTTGACCATCGGCAAACGGATCTCGGCAAATCACGGCAGGAACCCTCTCATGCCGTGCTGGTGACCGACTCGGAATCGAGTTTGGGGGCGATCGTCCAGGGAGCCTGCCGGGTCAACAGCCTGCATCACCAGGCGGTTAAACGGCTGGGGCGGGGACTGAAGGTGACGGCCCGATCCGAGGACGGGTTTGTGGAAGCCGTGGAATCCGCCGAGGAATATCCTTTCCTGATGGCGGTGCAGTGGCATCCGGAGGAGATGGTCAGCGACTCCGCCGAGCAGCGCGAAATATTTGTGCGATTCGTGGCGAAATGCCGCGAGGGAGCAGCGCGAACATGAGGTTTGGGGGGCCACGGCGCAAAGCGCAGAAGGCGCCTGTGGGCAGCAGCGAAAAGGCACGATATGGCGGACGAACTCATTATCGAACCTCGGGAAGTACACGACATGATGCAGAAGGGCGTGAAATTCCTCCTGCTCGACTGCCGCGAGCCCTGGGAATATCAGAGGGCCCGCATCGAGGGGGCCACGCTGATTCCTATGCGGCTGATTCCGCAAAAGCTCGATGACATACCGAAAGATCAACCCGTCGTAGTCTACTGCCACGCGGGAGTGAGGAGCTTCGATACAGCCTCCTGGCTGAAACAACAGGGAGTGGACGCGGTCAGCATGAGCGGCGGCATCGATCGGTGGTCGATGGAGATTGACCCCAAAGTGCCGAGGTACTGATACCGGACACCTGGCACCTGAGTTTCCCTTGACCCACACACCTCTCAAAGAGTTGCTTCTCGACACGTTGCAGCGCACCGGCCCGATGACTTTTGAGCGCTACATGGCGCTGTGTCTTTACCATCCGGAATTCGGTTATTACACCCAGGGGCGCGAGCGCACCGGTGTCGCAGGCGATTACTTCACCAGTTCCGATCTGCACCCGGTGTTTGCCCGCTTGGTGGCGCGACAAGCCGCCGAGATGTGGAATGCGATGGGGCGCCCACAGCCCTTCACCTGGGTGGAGATGGGCGCCGGGCGGGGGATCTTCGCGTCCGATTTCTTGAGCTGGTGTACGGGGGAATTGCCAGAGTTTGCCGCGGCACTCGACTACGTGGCCATCGAGCCGGGCTCCGTACAACGCCAGCGCATTCAAGCTCGGCTGGCGGGCACCGGGGCGAAGGGCAAAGCTCGGCTGCTCGCCAATCTCGAGGAACTCGCGCCTGCCACCGGTTGCTTTTTTTCGAATGAGCTCGTTGACGCATTTTCCGTCAGCGTCGTCACGCGCACAGGTGGGCATCTCAAGGAACTTTACGTCATCGCGGAGGGCGACAGCCTAAGCGAGAAGCTTGGCCCGATCAGCGAGCCCGCCGTCGCGGCTTATGTTGCTCGCTATGCTCATCAGCTCGAGGAGGGCCACCGCGTGGAAGTGAATCGGCAGGCTCAGACATGGATTCATGCGGTCGCGGCCAAGTTGACAAGCGGCTTTGTGCTTACCATCGACTACGGTGACATGGCAAACCGGCTCTTCACTCTCGATCGTCCACGCGGTACATTGCTTGCTTACCGTGGCCACACCGCGTCAGAGGATTTCTTCACGGCCCCGGGGAAAACGGATTTGACAGCGCACGTGAACTTCAGTGCGCTGGTCGACGCGGGAAAGGCCGACGGGCTCGAGTTCGGGGGGTTCACAACCCAGGAGAAATTTCTCCTGGCGCTCGGCGAAGGCAACCAATTTGCGGATGTTTACGATCCCGGTCAAACGGAACCGGAGATGTTACAGGCGAGACTAAAGCTAAAGAGACTGATCTCCCCCGAGGGAATGGGAAACATTTTCAAGGTATTGGTCCAGCAACGGGGGGTTCCCAGGACCGAGCTCACCGGATGGAAATTCGAACGCCCTGTCGCAAGCTGAGCCCACGGCTCCAGAACTCAATTGGACGGTGCCGGGGCCTTGTAAGGTTTTTGGATATAACGATTGGCCTCGTCAAGCGCACCCTGCGTGTTGTCGTTGGTCTGCAAGGCGCGCTGATATTCGTTGAGCGCGCGATCGCGCTGGCCCGTCACGTCGAATATCTGACCGAGTTTCAGATGCGACCACACCTCAATCCACTTGGGGTCCAAATCGCCATCCAGGCCGCGCCGGAATTCTTCCATCGCCGCATTGTAATTGCGCAGCTTAAAATGGATTTCACCCAGCCGGTAGTGGGCGAGTGAGCTGTTGCTGTTGAGCTCGAGTACTGCCTGATACTGCTTGATGGCATCCAAATAAGCCTGTTCCTGCACCAGTTGATCGGCCCGGGCCATTTCCACCTGGTATTTCGACTTGTCATCGAATTTCAAGATGCGGCTGGCCGGGTCGACCAACACGCTCACGGGTTTCGTGCGCGTGTCGAT
>Ga0074044_10003078_pt1 | contig 14335 bp, 12 predicted proteins | sample BogForMeECP23OM1_FD_94443 | JGI IMG/M metagenome (GOLD analysis project Ga0074044, IMG submission 94443) | Bog forest soil microbial communities from Calvert Island, British Columbia, Canada - Bog Forest MetaG ECP23OM1 | ecosystem: Environmental > Terrestrial > Soil > Wetlands ... | reverse complement strand
GAAGACCATTTCGATGGGACTGTTAAGAAATCGGCCTTCGCGGATGGAGCTGTCGATCTGCCGTCCGTAAGCATTGCGGCGCACGGTGATGTCGAGCGCGCCCAGGCCGGCCTGCTTTGGATTCTCTACTTCTGCCGCCAGCAGGATGCATCCCGCGCACGTGCCAAACGTCGGCTTCGCTCGCACGAAATTCCGCAGCTTCGCGAATCCGTCTTCACCGAGCAGCTTGAGAAATGTTCCCGACTCGCCCCCGGGGATAATGAGGCCGTCGATGCCATTCAGTTGCTCCGGCTTTTTGACCAGGACAACTTCGGCGCCCAGTTCCTCGAGACGGCGGCGGTGCGCGTCGAAATCGCCCTGGAGTGCGAGGACTCCGATTTTCATGGTGGTTCGGTCGTTCGTCGTTGGTCAAGCTCGGTCGTTAGTCGTTGGTCGTTCGTCGTTGGCCAAAACGATGTGAACTGATTTTATACGACTACTCGTGGCGACTCTGGTTTGCAGGGGATGCAAGGCATCGCGCGAGCGACCGGTTCGGCGTTGGAGGGGATTCGGGCTTGGGGTCGGAAGGCTCTTGTTTACTGTTGGGTTATTAACCCGTGTTTACTACCCCCCCCCCTGATATTAGAATGAGCGGGTTAGGCTGTGGAAAACTTTCAAAACGTAGAACGCAAAGGGGTTATATGGAAAATATTCCGGAATAAGGAGTTAGGTCCAAAATCCTCCAAATTCCTCCCTTTCGTCCCGATTTGGGCGGGAATCGGGCATCTCGGTCGCGCCAACAATAAGTTATCAAAGAGTATCTATGCAGCTCTTGCGAGATGCGTCTTGGCCGTCTCTGAAGACGGAAACACTTCTCGCTGCAACATTCTTTGAACATTCTTGCATCGAGCGAGTTGGGCCGTATGTGAGCGTCATCACAGGTTGATTGTGACGTTTGCTATGATGATTATGTTTGAAAGGTAGCGTACCGACTGGCAATTTTGCCGAGCCCCGCCTGACCAGCGGGGCTTTTGATTTTCTAGGGGGCACCGCAGAAGGTTCGCTTGCGCGGGAAGTCAGAATCTGAGGACTGCCCGGCAGGCCACTTCTCAAAAAGCGTGAGAAGTGGCGCACCCCCTGGGTCACCAGTAGCCGTCGTAGTAGTCGGTATCATAGTCGTCGGAGTAGCTGGCCATATCTGCTTCGAAGTCCTGCTTTAGGCCTTCTAGGTCGCACATTGCTGCTTCCAAGCCGCCGAGGTAATTCGCTAACCGTTCCATCAGTTCTCCAAAATGTCGGAGATTTATGTGCGTCAGATCCTTGGGCAACGAGGGACCGCCCTTTTTGGAATGAGCATATCGCAGGCTGTAAGAGCCAGGGTCCACTTCGAAAATCTGGCGAATATAGTCGTCGATTCCTTCAACGTCTTCTGTCGGCAGCTCGTTCCAGCCAGCGGCCTTCGTTATTGCCGCCGCCATCGGCTTGAAATCCTGCCAGAGCAAATCCAGGCGATGCTGCTCAAGATGATCGTTTTCTGCTTTCGTTAGCGCCCGTTCAATCAGGTATGGCGCCTGCTTGATTACTCTTTTCAGCACCAGCTCGATATGGTGCCGGTACAAGAAGATGATCGGATACACAAGGAAATCCTGATCGCAGGCGCTTTCCTCCACAGCTCGGACGAGAACCTGAGCGCCCCGTCGGTATCCCTCTCGGTAGGCATACTCATCGCCGTCTCGTAGACAGGCGTTGTTCTTCCAGTCTTGCAAATCTCCTCGAAATAACTTGTCTCCCTTCCGTGGAGGTGGAGGCGCCGCATATCTGTCTTCTGCCATATGACGACCTAGGTAATCGATAAATCTTCAGCTTCACATCATGCGCCGGTTGGCGCCTCAAAGCCCGCCAAGACTCTCACGTTGAGCCCGAAATCTTTGATATCCCCCACACTAACTACGCCGATGTTCTTCCTTATTTCATCGTTAAGATTTACGGTGATGTCTACAAGCTCTGTACTGCTGCCATCGGGAAACTGATGGCGTCGCTCGACGGGTTCGAAAGACATCTTGGCCTCGCTTGCGTGTTTGCACCTGTACTTTGCGCTGATCGTGTGGTCTTCATAGAGTGGCTGGGCTGGAGGCCCTATCTGGATGCCAGCCAAATCTACCAACGGGTACGTTTCTAGGGGCAAGTACTGTTGGTCTCCCAGCATTATTACGCCCCATTTTCTGGAGGCGAGCACTTTCGTCGGTAGGCCATTGATTGTCGTTGACATTTCTGACCAAACCTGAATTCCTTCGGCCGCTTCTTCTTGCACAATTCGAATACGATCCTCCCCCGAAAGGTGGAAATGCGGAACCATCATGTATGCGACCCGCGGCGGGGACAAGATCGGCTTGTAACGGCGCTTTCGGGCCTCCCGCCACAGGTAAGGGGCTGACGGGCCCAGCACGTGCCGATCTATGCGCTTCATGAGCCTCAAAGCGCTCGCAATAGCCCGCACTATCGTCCGGTACGGGATGTGCAGCGGTGCCCGGTGGTCCTCCCACTTTTCGGGCAGTTCTTTGTGGCTAATGTCCTGATTCCGTTTTTGTCGGAATCCGTTTTTCTCGATGTACTTGGAGAATTCTGCCACTTCCGGATGAAACCTTGCCAGTTTCTTAGCGGCGAAATCGAAATTCAGACATCCGATCTTCTCCTCGGCCAGCTCTGACAGTCGTGCTACGAGCTCGTCCTCCAGTTTGTCTCTAAGCACATATAGGAATGCGAGATCGGGATTTCCAAGGTCTTTCCTGAGATCATCAGTCTGGAGGTTTGCTGCGCTTGTTATGAAATGCCGCATCAGTATCCAGCTCGTGACGACTTCGGCTATTTCGCCGCGCAGATTGCTGACGAGGTTGTCGGTTTCGGTGTTGATGATCCTCAGCTTCTTGTTGCCCACCCTTATCCCCCACTACCACCCCCGCGTCTGCAGCAAATGCGCTTCATCCAGCGTAGACACGGCCAGCCCCTTCATCGCTCCCGCCAGATTCTCGCTGACTTCAAGTAACACTTTAGGGTCTTTGAAGTGCGTTGCCGCCTGCACTATCGCTTTCGCGCGCTTCTCGGCTTCCACGGGGTCGGCGAATTCGGTTGAGTTCTTCATGAAGATGCCCGAGCCGACGAATACCGCCTCGGCTCCGAGCTGCATCACGAGCGACGCGTCCGCCGGAGTCGCGATTCCTCCCGCGGAGAAATTGGGCACCGGCAGCTTGCCGTCTCGCGCCACCATCTTCACCAGTTCGTAGGGCGCTCCGTGCTCCTTGGCTTTCGCGTAGAGTTCTTCTTCGCCTAGGACGGTTAGGATCTTCATCTCCTGCACGATCTGGCGAATGTGGCGGACGGCGTGCACTACGTCTCCGGTGCCAGCCTCACCCTTGGTGCGAATCATGGCTGCGCCTTCGGCTATGCGCCGCAGAGCCTCACCCAGGTTGCGCGCTCCGCAGACGAACGGCACCGCAAACGCGTGCTTGTCCACGTGATGCGCTTCGTCCGCCGGGGTGAGCACTTCGGACTCGTCTATGTAATCGACGCCCAACTCCTGCAAGATCTGCGCTTCGGCAAAGTGGCCGATGCGGCACTTCGCCATGACGGGAATATCGACCACCGCCATAATCTCGCGAATCCTCTTCGGCGATGCCATGCGCGCCACTCCACCTTCGGCGCGGATCTGCGCCGGGACGCGCTCCAGCGCCATCACGGCTACGGCTCCGGCTCGCTCGGCGATCTCCGCCTGTTTCGCGTCGGTTACGTCCATGATCACGCCGCCCTTGAGCATTTCGGCGAGGCCGGTTTTCAGGCGTAGGCTGGTGGTATTGTGTCCATTGTTTTGCGACATACGTCTACCCTCTTCCTACACGCCATTTTACAGCCCGTTTGCGATTTGCGGTACCCCCGGCGAGTTATGGCTAGCCCGGAGTTGCTGTGTCCGCTGGCAAACTGCCGAGCTTCGCTCGGCTTGGACGGGCGAGGACGCCCGTCCCCACACGAGCCCCCGTCTCTACACAGGCATTAGCGCTCCACAAACCTTACGAACATTTTGTGCGGATCGATCGCTATGAACAAGCCTTGACTGCGCGCCAGCACTTCCCCTTTTTCGTTCAGGATCTCGGCCATGTTGACGTGCTTCCGGCCCTCTACCTTCACCTCGCGCGATTCCACGCGCAGCGGCTGTTTCAGCGGTACCGGCTTGAGGTAGTTCACGGTCATCTCGGAAGTCACCGCCACCACGTGACGCAGTTTGTTCACCTTGCCCATGGCTTCATCGAGGATGGTCGCGATAATGCCGCCGTGGGAGTGTCCGGGGGGTCCGGTGTAGCGCTTGCCCAGCCGGAAGCGGCACACGAAACAGTCGCGCTCCTCGTCGTAGGTGAAGCGCAGGCGCATGCTGTCAGGGTTATCCTTGCCGCAGGCGAAGCAGTAGTTCTTCTGCATTTTTATGTAGCGGGTGTCGTGTCCAGCCTGGTGCTTCTTGGCAGCCATCAAAAGATTCTATCGCGACCGGACGCCGGAAATGTGTATCATGGCGGGCGAATTATCGAGCGCTCAGGAGGTCCCCATGTCTCCCGCCAAAGAAACACTCAGCCCCTACACCGTTCATCCTGGCGTTGCCATGGTGCAGAAGTGGATCGATGAACTGCCCGGAAAAACCGGGCGGTCGCTCGAAGAATGGATCGCTCTCACGAAGAAGTCCGGCCCACCGACGGAGAAAGAGCGCCGCGAATGGCTCAAGAAAGAACACAAGCTGGGCTCGAATTCCGCAGCATGGATCGCGGAGCGCCTCGAAGGTAAAGGCACGGAGGAAGACTCGCCCGACGCTTACCTGAAAACCGCCTGCGCGTGGGTGGAAGCGCAGTACTCCGGTCCGCGCGCCGCGCTGCGTCCGCTGTATGAGCAATTGCTGAAGCTCGGGTTTTCTCTCGGCAAAGACGTGAAGGCTTGCCCGTGCAAGACCATGGTGCCGTTCTATCGCAAGCACGTGTTCGCGCAGATCAAGCCGTCGACGAATACGCGGATCGATCTCGGATTCGCGCTGGGAGACATGAAAACGCCGAAGCGCCTGATCGATACCGGCGGCTACGAAAAGAAAGACCGCATCACGCGGAGGATTGAGGTCAGGTCAAAGGGCGACATTGACGACGAGCTGAAGCTGTGGTTGAAGATGGCCTATGAGATGGACGAGTCATCCTCCTAGTCGTAGTATTCCAGGCCCAGGTGCGTAATCAGCTCTTCGCCTTTCAGATGGCGCAGAGTGTTCTTCAACTTCATTAGCTGGATGAAGAGATCGTGCTCCGGATACAGGCCCGGCGCGGTCATCGGCGACTTGAAGTAGAAGCTCAGCCATTCCTGAATGCCCAGACGGCGCAGCTCGGGCGTGCGCTGCGCGAGATCGAGGAAGAGTACGAGATCGAGCACGATCGGCGCGGCGAGAATCGAGTCGCGGCACAGGAAGTCTACTTTGATCTGCATGGGATAGCCTAGCCATCCGAAGATATCAATGTTGTCCCAGCCTTCTTTGTTGTCGCCACGCGGCGGGTAATAGTTGATGCGGACTTTGTGGAAAATATTGCCGTAGAGCTCGGGATACAGCGCCGGCTGCAGAATGTGCTCCAGGGCTCCCAGCTTCGATTCCTCCTTGGTCTTGAACGATCCGGGATCGTCGAGCACTTCGCCGTCGCGGTTGCCCAGGATGTTGGTCGAATACCATCCGCTCAGCCCGAGCAGACGCGCCTTGAAGGCAGGGGCCAGCACGGTCTTCAGCAAAGTCTGGCCAGTCTTGTAATCCTTGCCGCAGATGGGAACTTCGCGCGCACGCGCGAGTTCGAGCATCGCAGGTATGTCAACGGTCAGGTTGGGCGCGCCGTTGGCGAAGGGCACGCCCTCCATGAGCGAAGCATAGGCGTACACCATCGAGGGCGCGATATTTTCGTCGTTCTCTTTCATTCCTTTTTCGAGCGCCTTCATGCTTTGGTGAGCGGCGCTCGGCTCAATGAAGGTCTCCGTCGACGCGCACCAGATGGTGATCAGACGGCTGGCGCCGCTCGACTTCTTAAAGTCGCGGATGTCCTGGCGAAGCTGCTCGGCCAGATCCAACTTGTTCTTCCCCTTCTTCACGTTCGGCCCGTCAAGCTTCTTGACGTAGTTGCGATCGAACACAGCCTTCAGCGGCTGGATGGCGCAGAGCCGCCCTTTCACTTTGTCGAGCAGGTCGCGCTCCAGCACGCCAGCGTTGCGGGCGGCCGCGTACATGTTGTCTTCGAAAATATCCCAGCCGGCGAAGACCAGATCATTGAGCCCGGCGAGAGGAACGAATTCCTTGATCTTCGGCGAACGGCCATCGGTGCGCTTCCCCAGACGGATCGTCCCCATCTGCGTGAGCGAGCCGATGGGGTGGGCGATTCCCTTGCGCACCGCTTCGACGCCCGCCACAAATGTCGTCGCGACCGCACCCATGCCCGGAATCATCACGCCTAGCTTGCCTTTGGCTGGCTCGATCGCGCCGTCACGCCCGGCGCCGCTGCGTGCTTCGCTTGGGGACCCGATGAACTTAACCTCGACGCTCGCCACCTTCTTCACTGCTGTCTTCACTGCTGCTGTAGGGGACTTTTTCACCTTCGCCATATTTTGGCTGCTTCCTTGTGGGAACTGAGGGATGTATGCAAACCAATTATGTTCTCTCACCCGGTGAGCTTTTTGCAAACGCGCGGGCCTGAAGCCGCAGGAAAACCACTTTAACGGCATCTACAACGTATTGGGCGGTGTTCGCGGAGGGCGCCGGTGAGTTTCAGGGAAAAATCTCGACCGCCGGTGTGACCTTGATGGAATGAATTCCGGCAGCAAAGCCGTCGAGGAGGAGGTTGTGGTGCGCAATAATCTGCGCGGCCGTTAGAACCGGGTTATCGCGTGTGAGATGCGCGTCGGCTACCAGCGTCACATCGTAGCCAAGCGTAACCGCACGGCGGCAAGTGGTATCGATGCAGTATTCGGTCATGCCACCGGCAATGATGAGATGGCTGATTTTGCGGGTCTGAAGTTCTTCTGCGAGTCTGTTCTCGAAGAAAGAGTCTGACGCCTTCTTTCTGATGACGCGCTCTCCACCGAGCGGAGGAATCGAAGGATGTATCGCCCACGCCGCGGTCTCTGCTTCGATGGGATGTCCCCTGGGACCGTCGTGCTGGACGAACAAGACGGGCATTCCAGAAGAGCGCGCCTTGCTCAGCAGAACCGTGATATTCGACAAAACCCGATCCTGTAGTTCTGGCGGCATCAAGCTCACCAGACCGACCTGAACATCGATTATTAGCAGCGCGGATTTCAGTCGGCCCTCTCCAGCCACAACTGCCAAGAGAAAACCAATTGTACTGCGGAGATCCTCTTACAAACTGTCGGTCTGCTGACAAAGAAACATCGAGCCGGCCCGTGCGGGGCCGGCTCGAATGGTTAGAGGATCAGATTGCCGCCGTGTCAATGCTTACTGCACTGCAAAGATCAAGTCGTCGTGATCGTTGTATGAGCCTGTGGTACACGAAGACGCTTTTCCCAGATAGCGGAATTGTGCACGGACAGCTTGCAGGCTGCCGGTGGGAAGGGTAAACGTGGCCGACAAGCTCTGAGCTCCAGCCTTGGTGGGCTTAATCGTCTTGATGAAAACCCAGGAGGGGCTGTTGGCGTTGGCCGCATAGTACAGGTCGAGAGAGTCCGAGGTGTAGCCGCTCCAGGCCCACACGGTTGCCGTGACCGTCGCCGTGGTGGCGTGCGTTAGCGGGCCACCGCTGGTGGACGTAACTACGATCCGGTCGTTGGACTCGTCGGAATGGAAGGTTCCGGCGCTACCATCGGCGCAGGAATTGTTGATGGTGTTCGGTTGATTGGGTTCCGCGCCTCCCGACATATGATCGCGTCCCAGCAGCAAGGACGGACCTGAGTCACACGAGGTACCGACGGTGGCGCACTCCGGAGCCTTGAGCGTGGAATTGTAAACCGCGGTTTGCGCTCCCGAGGACGAACTCACCGTCAAGGCGATGGTCGCGCTGTGGCTGAGTGATCCGGAAGTTCCGGTCACGGTTACCGTGGCGGTTCCGATGGTCGCCGTTGCAGAAGCGGTTAGCGTTAGCACCGATGTCGCGGTGCCGTTGGCTGGCGGCGTTACGGGGTTGGTGGAGAACGCCGCAGTCACACCACTGGGCAGGCCGGTAGCGCTAAGCGTGGTTGCAGAACTGAAACTGTTCTGGCTGGTGATGGTGATCGTGCTGGTTCCGTTGCTGCCTTGGACGACGGTCATCGAAGCGGGCGAGGCGCCGATGGTGAAGTTTGGCGTCGCCGGAGCATTGACCGTAAGGGCAAGCGTAGTGGTCGCGACCAGGCTGCCGGAGGTGCCGGTGATGGTCACCGTAGCCGTTCCGGTCGTGGCCGTGGCGCTCGCCGTCAGAGTGAGCACGCTGGTCCCGGTGGTGGGGTTCGTGCCGAACCCTGCGGTTACACCGCTGGGCAAGCCGGACGCGGCTAGAGTTACGCTGCCGCTGAATCCGTTCACGTCGGTCACGGTGATGGTGCTGGTGCCGCCGGCGCCGCCCTGGGTGATTGTCAGACTGCTGGGCGAATCCGAGAGCGTGAAGCTCGGCGTCGCTGCCCCAGTCAGGGTATTGATCAGGGCCGGTCCGTTCGGGCTTCCCCATCCCGTCACCATGTCGTAGCCAGTAACCGCGGGGTAGCCGTTACTCCCGCTGGTGATGTCGTGGAAGTTGCTGTCGTAGCTGGTACCGAAGCCGATGGGGTAGATAAGCGGGTTGAGATAGCCGAGAGTCGTGCCGTGATTGGCCACATTCTGCTGATTGGCCAGCGCGAGATAGCCAGCCCAGCGCGGCGCCGCGTAGCTGGTGCCGCCATATTCGTTGTAATAACAGGTTCCGTCGTCGCACAGGATGTTGTCGAAATTGGCTTCCGCGGCCACGTCCGGCAAGTCGCGTATGGTCGAAGAAGCATCATTGGATGCATTGGCCACGCCTACCTGCCAGCTCGGAATCGCGAAGCCGTTGTCAGCGGGACCTCCGCTGCTGTCGGACCACGCCGTTTCCGATTCCCATGCGCCACCCGCGCCATTCGTGGTCAAGTCGGTTCCTCCCACCGCCACGACGTAAACGCTTTCCGCCGGATAGCTTTCGTCGTTATTGTTATTCCCCGTGTATTTTCCGGAGTCGCCGGATGCGACGAAAAGATTCTGACCCTGCGCCGCAAATTCCTCGAAGATGGGATCGTCGTCGGACGGATCATCCGGAGCCCAGCCCCAGGAGCAGCTCAGCTGCTTGGAAATATTGTCGGTGGCCATTTGGTTGAAAATGTCCACGTCACCCACGCCGATGGAAGAAGTGCCGGGGGCAATATAAACGCGGACCGAGGTCAGGCCGGGGGCCATGCCAATCGGCTGCGCGATGTCAATTGCCTGTTCGCCGTCGTCGCCGTCCGAACCGGCGCTGGCGCCATCCACGAGCACGTTGGTGATGGTGACGGTGTATGACTCTCCGCCCATGTCCGAATTGACATCGGCGAGTTCGTAGCCGTCAAATTCCAGCAGACCGACGGACTGGCCGGTGCCGGTGAGGGAGCCGGAGCCGTAGTAGGCTGCCCGCATGTCGGAGGGACGGTAGGCGCCTTGCGGTCCCGAGCCGGTGGCGTTGCTTTTTATTGCAGACCCCGCGGAAGCTTTCTTTAGCATGGGACGCGGTATCGAGAAGTCATTCAGACCGGCGATGCGCTTCACGGGCACGCTCAGGTCGAGCGAGGGCTCACGATCCGGCGAATAAAAAGTTCGGTTTTCCGTCGGATGCCGATAGACCGTCATCACGACATGAAAAGCCTTTTCGATTTCCGCCACCGAGCCGTTGATATCCACGAGCAGGCGATTCGGAGGCGTATTAGTCACGGTAAAACCATTGGCCTTGGCGAAATTGACCACCGCCTGGTAGTCCTGCAGCGTGGGGCCGAACTGTTCGGTGAACTGCGCGACGGTGAGAAAATGGCCGTAGTCGGGGCTGGTTGGGTCATTGAGCCGGCCTAACAAGCTGGTCAGTTCGGGCTGGTTGCGCAGCGGCAACATGATGGCAAGGTTCAGGCGCTCGGTGGGTGGAAGAAAACCCACGGGCGCGGCCTGCCCGCTCGCAACTGCGGGGCGAACATGATTGTGCAACACCTGTAGTGATGGCTGCGCTAGTCCCGGAATAGTGAACAACAATAACGCGGCCGCGCAGACAAGGGCAGCCAGAGGGCGGTTACCTTTTCTCATGTTCTTATCCTCGCGATTCTCGAGATTTCACAACGTGGGGAGTTTTCGACCCTACCTATTACGACCAACAATCACAGCATCTTAACGCACATTGCGTGTTTTGTTTAAATATTTTGGACCGGCGCGCCGTGTGAAACCCGTCGCCGGAAGCGTCCATGGCGAGCACAATATGCAAGAACATGCACATGTGCAGCAGTCGTCTTAACACCGCCCCGCCAGTTACTTCCCGTCCAAATCTACGTTTTTGATCGGCAAGTCCCAATGGCCAGCGAGGATTTCAAACCGACGCTGCTCTTCCTTCGCATAGGTGATCTGGTCGGGCCAAAGCTGCTTCTTCAGCGTGTCTTCGTCGAACGGCTCATTCGCGGCCGTCGAGTTCTTGAAGACGATGGTCACGCGATAGTCCCAGCGCCCGTCTTCCGTCGTGTGATAGCGCGGCTGGTCCATCCAGACTTTGAGGATGCGGCCCATCTCCACTTGTTTCTTCAGGAGCGGGTAGTGGTTTCTCTTGAACAGTTGCAGAAACTCGTCTGCATATCCCCACTTGGCCTTGTAATAGTATTCGACCACGAAAGGCTTGCCGGTTTCGGGTGGGGACTGGGCAGGGAGAGATACTGGGAGCAGTGCCAAAAACAACAGAAGAAATCTCAATTTCATCGCTAGTCTCCGTGGGGAGTGATTGTCGCATAGGGCGGGAAAAGGTTCAAAAGAGAGAGGTATCGCGGCTACCGCTTCGGGCTAACGCCCTGCAATGCTAAAATTGAGTGTGCCCGCCGCTTCTCTTCGCCTCATCGCCATCGATATTGACGGCACACTGCTCAATCCGGAATTCAAGATTTCCGAAAGTGATCTTACAACGCTCCGGCGCGTGCATACCCAAGGCATCGAGATCATCCTGGTCACCGGACGCCGCCACACCTTTGCCCTGCCCATCGCTCAACAACTGGGATTTGATCTCTGGTTGATCAGTTCCAATGGCGCCATCACCCGGTCGCTTGCCGGAGAAACGTTCCACCGCGACCTGCTCCCGGAAGCGACCTGCCGCGAGCTTGTCGGCTTGATGCAAGAATTTCGGGGCCAGACGGTTCTAACGTTTGACAGCAATGGTCTTCACGGCGATGCTTCGGGCACCATCGTGGTCGAGAGTCTGGACAAGCTGGAAGGCAGCATCCAGCGCTGGCTGGAGAAAAACATGCAGTACATCCAGTTCGTGGTTCCGATCGAGAATGCGCTCACCACCGATCCCGTGCAGGCCATGTTCTGCGGCCCGGTCGCGCACATGCAACGGGTATTGCAAGTCCTTGGAAGCTGTGGCCTGCCCATCACAGTTTTGCGCACCGAGTACCCCGGCCGTGATCTTTCGATTGTCGATGTGCTCAACGCCGGCTGTTCCAAGGGACACGCGCTCGAGCGCTGGGCCAGCTACCGGCGCATTACCCGCGAGCAGGTCATGGCCGTTGGTGATAACTATAACGACATTGAAATGCTTGCGTTCGCCGGCCACCCGTTTATCATGGGGAATGCGTCGGAAGAGTTGCGCAGCCGCGGCTGGAAGCTTACCCGCTCGAACGCCGAAAGCGGCGTAGCCGCCGCCATCGAGCACATGCTGTACGGAAAAGCGCTTGAACCGGTAGTCGTTGACCAGATTCACACCGCGGCGATCGTGACCAGCTTGTGATGATAGGAAGAGGATGATTCGAAAAAGACCGTTAGTGATGGATCGGGCTCGGAGAATTGCGGCGAAGGCCGCCGCGTTTTTCTTTGATTTTGCCGTCGCCATTGCTCTGCTCGCTCGTCCCGCGACTGCCGCTGAGTTAGCTATCCTCCGCAACGGCTTCACCATCCGCCACGAGCATCGCCTGGAGATGGGAACAACGACTCGCCTCTATCTCGCTGCCGACGATTCCAACTTTACCGACGTGCCCACCGCCGAGATCACCGGGTACGAAAAAGATCTCTCCTTACCAGTGCCACCGCCCGCGAATTCGCACGCCGCCATCGCCGGCCCGTCTGAGCCTGCGAAATTTGGGTCTGCGAAATTTGGGCCTGCGCCCCCCCTCAATGAAGTCGTGAACACCGCCAGCGCCACCTATCATCTCGATCCCGACCTCGTGAACAGCGTCATTCACGCCGAAAGCGGATTCAACGCGCGCGCCGTTTCCCCCAAAGGCGCCCGCGGACTCATGCAGTTGATGCCGGGCACCGCCAGCCAACTGGGCGTAAACGACTCCTTCGATCCACAAGCCAACGTCACGGGCGGAAGCCGCTATCTGCGCGAACTTCTGGAACGCTACGATTTCGATCTCGTCAAGGCGCTGGCCGCTTATAACGCTGGTCCCGAGCGCGTCGAGCAGTATCGGGGAGTGCCGCCATTTCGCGAAACCCGCGCCTACGTGGCCCGCATCGTGCACGAATACAACACTAAGAAGACCGCCCAGGAAAAAGCGGCGAAACAAAAAGCGGCCTCCACCCGAGCCCCGAACAAGGCTCCGAGCAAGGCCACGAGCCACGCCCGACGCGCTGCGAAACCCGCCGGCACGACCGTCGCCGCCGAATCTCCGCGCTTACCATCCCAGCGCGAGCCATCCCCGCGTTGACCCTGCTTCCTCTCTCATTTACCTTCATTCGGGGGCTTGCTCGCCGCATCTGCGTGACTCCTCTGCTTCGCGCCAAACGATCACGACCGCATCAGACAGAATCAGCTAGGCGGAATGAACAGAACTGAATGAACAAAAAACGATACGCAGCCTATGCCGTCGTCTTCCTGGTTCTGGCCGTGCTGGTTTATCTGCAGTTTCGCACCTGGCGGGACTTCGACTGGGCCCGCCTGTTTCAGTACGGGCTGAATTGGCGCCACATTTTTCACGGGGTAGCGCTCATCTACTTCGCTTATTTCCTACGGGCGGTGCGATGGAAACTTTTCCTTCGACCGGTGCGCAAGCAAGCATCCCTGTTGGGATTACTCCCACCCACTTTGATCGGGTTCACCGGACTCGCCTTGCTCGGCCGGCCGGGTGAGTTGATTCGTCCCTATTTAATAGCCCGCCGAGAGAACCTGCCGTTCGCCTCGCAAGTTGCGGTCTGGACGGTGGAGCGAATTTTTGACGTCGGCGGTTTTACCCTCCTGTTGGTCGCGGGCATTTTTCTACCCTCGAAGCTGCGCGCCTTTACCGAAGCGGCACCGCCGGAAGTCAGGGAGTGGATTCATCTCACGGGGTACGCTCTGATGGCACTTGTACTCGGGCTGCTTTTGGCAGCCGTGCTGATGGCCCACCGTGGGAAGCGGATCGCGCAGTGGGTGGAAGACCGTTTTTCCCATCTTGCCGAGAACCTGGGCCATCGCATTGCGCAAAAAATTCGAGAGTTTACCTTGGGGCTCAATACCATTCACGGTCTATTCGCATTCCTCCAGGTGTCAGCCGTGTCGGTGGCGATGTGGTGGGTCATTGCCTTGTCTTACAAGGAAGTGACGCACGCCTATGGCGCACCAATGGGCGCCTTGAGTACCACCAAGGTTCTTCTTCTGATGGGCTCCAGCATGATCGGCTCCATGGTGCAGTTGCCCGGCGTCGGCGGCGGGTCGCAGCTGGCCACCATCAGCGCGCTCGACCACGTCTTTCACATTGTCCCCAAGGAACTCGCGGTCAGTTGCGGCATCATGCTGTGGCTGGTCACGTTTGTCGCCGTGGTTCCCGTGGGATTGTTGCTCTCCCATCGCGAACGGTTGTCGCTGCGCAAGCTTTCCGAGGAGACGGCGCAGGCCGAGGAAGGCGCGGCGGTTGAGGAAGCAACGTAAATTGCTCGTGGCGGTTCATTTTCCGAGTTGTCGACAATCCGCCTGGTGACGAGCCGATTCTGGCATTGTGAGTGATATGGGATTTTTCGCCAACGACCGACACAATCCCATTGACGGCTTCCAAACATCACTTCTTATCAAACTGGAGAAACTCGACTGGGGCTCCATTCTCGACAATAAAAGCGACGGTCACGCCCGGTGAGGGTGAGTTGGGCGCAATAAGTATCTCTTTTCCGGCGATTTCAGCG
>Ga0074044_10003076_pt1 | contig 14340 bp, 10 predicted proteins | sample BogForMeECP23OM1_FD_94443 | JGI IMG/M metagenome (GOLD analysis project Ga0074044, IMG submission 94443) | Bog forest soil microbial communities from Calvert Island, British Columbia, Canada - Bog Forest MetaG ECP23OM1 | ecosystem: Environmental > Terrestrial > Soil > Wetlands ... | reverse complement strand
CTTCGCCCGCCAGCGCGCGCCGATGATACAGATGCATGTCGTGCTCCCAGGTGAAGCCGATGCCGCCGTGGACCTGATTGCCTCCGACGTGACGTTCTTCGCCATGTCGGATGCGTACGCTTTCGCCATCGGCACCGCAGTCGCCGCTTCTGCGCCTTTGGTATCGACGGTCCAGCACGCGTAGTAGGTCAGCGAGCGCGCGTTCTCGACCGCGACCATCATATCGACGCACTTATGCTTGACGGCCTGGAACGATCCGATCGGCTTGCCGAATTGCACGCGCGTCTTGGCGTATTCGACCGACATGTCGAGCGCGCGTTGCGCCGTCCCGACCATCTCGGCCGCCAGCCCCGCAGTTGCGATGTCGAGCGTGCGCCGCAAAGTCGGCCATCCCTCGCCTTCCTTGCCGAGCAGTTCGGAGGTCTTCACATTGTCGAATTTCACGTGGCATAGCCGCCGCGTCATATCGACCGTCTTAAGCTGAGTGATCGTGATGCCCGGCGTCTTGGCGTTCATCGCCAGAATCGTGATTCCCTTTTCGCCGCTGCCGCCGGTGCGGACCGCGACCGCCATCCCATTGGCCACGTGCGCATCGGGTACGAAAAACTTCTCGCCGGTGATCGTATATTCATTGCCGCTCTTGGTCGCCTTGAGCTGGATTCCCTCGGCGTCGAAGCGGCCCGCGGCCTCGGCAATCGCGACGGTGCCGATAAACTCGCCCTTCGCCATGCGCGGCAGCAGGTCTTTCTTTTGCTGGTCCGAGCCGCCTTCAATAAGCAGCGGCGCCGCGAGCAGCGCGGAGGTGAAGAAGGGCCCCGGCACGAGAGCCTTGCCGGCTTCTTCGACAATCACCGTCATGTCGAGGAAGCTGCCACCCTGGCCGCCGTAACTCTCCGGAATGAGCAGCCCGGGCCATCCGAGTTCGACCAGCTTTTTCCAGAAGGCGGGGTCGTGTGCGGTCACGTCCGCCATCATCTGGCGGACAAACTTGGTCGGGCAGTTGTCGGCCAGAAAACGCTTGGCCGCGTCCCGAAGCATCTCTTGTTCTTCAGAAAATCCGAAATCCAACTTGCGTTCCTCCGTTTTGTCGATGGGGGAATCCTGCGGCTTGAAACCGCTCGGATCCATGTTTCAGGTACCATTAAGGCTTTCGGGCGTGCAAGCGCCGGAAATCCGGCCAGGATGAGGGTTGGGCGCTTGATTCGCGCCCGCGAACCGCGACAATAGTCCGCGGATCGCCCAAATATGGAACACAAAGACCTCGTCCGCGAAGAATTTACCAGGCAGGCGAATGACTACGCGACCGCGCCCGCGATTCTCGACGCCGAGCATCTGCGCAAGCTGGTTGAGCTGGTCGCGGCGCCGGCAGATGCGCGCGTGCTGGAAGTCGCGACTGGGCCGGGGCATGTCGCGATGGCGTTTGCGCCGGTGTGCCGCGAAGTCGTCGGAATCGATCTGACCGAGGCGCCGCTCAAGATTGCCGAGAAGCTGCGCGCGGAGCGGGGACTGACCAACGTCCGCTTCCAGCATGGCGACCTCGAGTCGCGCCTGCCGTTCAAGGACGGCGAATTCGACGTCGTCGTGTGCCGTTTTGCGCTTCATCATTTCGCCGCGCCTCAGAAGGTGATCGCCGAGATGGCGCGCGTGTGTCGCGGCAACGGGCTGGTGGCGGTCGAGGACTTGATTGCCAGCGAACAGCCCGAGCGCGCGGCGTACTACAACCAATTCGAACGGCTACGCGACAGGTCGCACACCAGCGCGCTCGCGATGAGCGAACTAATCAGGATGCTGGGCGCGGCCGGCCTCGAGATAGTGCGGTTCACCTCGCACGGCTACCGCACGCCGGTCTCGCAATGGATCAGGGCGGCGGACACGTCGCCGGAACGCGCGGCGAAAGCGATCGCGATGGTCGAGCGGGATGCGGACGAAGATTTGAGCGGTTCGCGTGCGGTGCGAATCGACGGCGAGCTGTTTTTCACCTACCGGATCGCGATGCTGGTGACGCGCAAACTGCAGGTGCGCGCAGGTTAGGCAGTGACGCGAGCAGACTCTGTCATCCGGACGACGCGAGCAACGCGAACACTATCTGTCATCCTGACCGAAGGGAGCGACGCGACCGGAGCGAAGGATCTCGGACAGGGGCGCGTAAGCGCCGCCGGTTCCGGTTTTGTGTTGCCGCAACCAATGAGCAAAGGGGCGATTCCGAAACCGGTACCGGCTTCGCTGGCGCGAAGCTGTCCGAGATCCTTCCTCAGCTCGCGTTGCTCGCATCGTCAGGATGACATAGAGGCGTTGGGAGCTTCCGTCAGGATGACAGCGGGGCGTTGCTCGCGTCGTCAGGATGACAGAGGAGCGCGGCTTGCGTTGCGCGGCTTGTCAGGATGACACGAGGGACGAGCTGCGCTCGTCAGTCGTGCAAAGGATCACGTTGCGTTTTTCCCCGAGATCAGCGCGAGGACGCCTGAGTATTGGAGAATCGAGGTCTGCTCGGCGAGCGGGCCGATTTCAAAACCGGTGAAGAAGCCGGCGATCGGAACCGGGCCAAGGTAGCGCCTGATATACGCGGAATCGTGGCCCGGGATGTTATAAAGGCCGGCGCCGCGCGAGACGCAATCGAAGTACAGACCGAAGGCGGGAGGCGCCTCCAGGCCGCCGCTCAATTCTTCCAGCGTCGCCTTCAAGTCCTGGCGCGAGCGCTCGGCGTCGCGCAGCACGAAACCAACCGTGTCGCCGACCCTGGGCTGGAACGCGACTGCGATAACGCCGTGCTCCTCGCTGGCGCCGACGATATTGCGCACGACAAACTGCCCGCGCTCGATGGTCCGGGCGTTCTCGCAAACCGGGATCGCAACGAAGACGTAGCTCAGCGCGCGGCGCAGATCGGCCGCCAGGGGGCCGGCGGCCTCGGCGAAGACTTCATAGGCCGGACGGCCGTCGAGCTCTATCACGACGTTGTCGCGCGCGGCCGTCACGCGATGCGCGGCGCCGATCAGGCCGCAGGCGATCGAGTTCGCCAGCGTCACCTTGAAGTCTCCAGAGAGCAGCATTCCGGAGACTGCGTTCGAGCTGACGGTGTCGCCGCAGAAGACAAACGTCTCGCCCACCGAGCCGTCCTCGCTCGCACCGCCGCCGGCAATCATCACGCCGGGCAATTCGCTGCCGAGAGCTGCGAGGGTCGCCTCGGCTTCAAAGTTGTAAGTATCGGCAAAGAGCATCAGCAGCTTCGATTTGTCGAGCTTGGGGCGCACCGCGGCTGCCACTTCCGCGGCGACGCCGGCGGCGCGGCCGCGAAGGGTGGGCACGAAGAATCGGGTTGCGTCGATCTCTTTTTCGTTGCCGCCGAACACCAGCACGGCGAGCGCATGTCCGGATTCGATCTCGGTCTCGCCGGCGATGACGCCCATGCTTGAGCATCCGGCGACTTCGCGCGTGTGCGCTTCGGAAGCCACCGCACGCAGGATCATCGGATACGCGGCGCCGTAGGCCGGGGTCGCGAAGCAGAGCGCGCCCTTGGCGCGGCTTGTCCCCGCCTGCGCCAGCGCGGCGGCGGTGGCCTCGGCGGCGGCGCTGCGCGGATTGAGCGCGGTCGAGAAGCCGACGCCTGCTCGAATCATCGCATCACCTATTGCGGGCCCCCGAAAATCTTGAGCAACTCCACCATCCGCTGAATTCCGTCGGCGAGTTCCTTCACGCCGATTCGCTCGTTGATGCCGTGAACGCCCTTGGCCTCGGCGGGCAGAACTTCGACCGGAATGAAACCGTAGGAGACGATCTTTTTCTGGCGGAAGTAATGGCTGTCGGTGAATCCGATGATCATCGACGGCACGACGCTGGCCTGCTCGTGGTCTTTGGCCAGCGTCTCGATCGCGGACATCAGGGGAGAGCGCGAGGGCGACGAGATCGGCGGGAAGTTCAGGATCACGTCGATTTTGATGGTGTCGTCGCCGATCACTTTTTTGATGTCGTTCATGACCGTCCTGGGATCGCTGCCCGGCAGCAGCCGGCAATCGACTTCGGCGTACGCCGTCTCCGAGATCACGTTGGTCTTCTGGCTGGCGGACAGCACCGTGGGCGTGATGGTGTCGCGCACGCGCGCGTTCTGGCCGGGATCGGAAAGAAACGTCTTGAGATACGCGGGGTCCTTCAGCGCGGCGGCGAGATTAAGAAGCTGCGAGGAGTCGCGATCGAGCTCCGCCATCGTGTGGTAGTAATCCTGCACGGGCCCGATGACGTGGACCGGCGTTTTGTACTCGCTCAATTTGTATAGCGCACGCACCAGCCGCGTGACCGCGGTTTCGGCGGGCGGATCGGATGCGTGCCCGGCCGCGCCGCTGGCGGTAAGTCTGAGCCACAGCGGAGTCTTTTCGGTGACCGAGACGACGTAAACTTTGTGTTTGTTGTCGGATAGCGCGCGAATGCCGCCGCCTTCGTTGATCAGATAACCGGCGTCGGAGAAAACGGTGCTCTCGTGATCGACGAACCATCCCGCGCCATTCTTACCGCCTTCTTCCTCGTCGCCGGTGGCGACGAACAACACGTCGCGATTGAGCAGGATGCCCGCGCGCTTGATCGCGAGCATCGCCATCAGCTCGATGACGCCGGGGCCTTTGTCGTCGATCGAGCCGCGTCCCCAGATTTTCCCGTCCTTGACGGCGCCCGAGAACGGCGGCACCTCCCATTCCTTGGGATTGGCGGGGACGACGTCCATGTGGCTCAGCAGGATGATCGACTTGGTATGCTTGCCGATCCCGCGCAGGCGCGCGGCAACAATTCCACGTCCATGCTGCGGCTCCCAGGTCGTCGCGGGAATTCCGTCGGTGAGAAATTTCTCCTTGAGCATCCGCGCCGCGTCGAGCTCGTTGCCGGGCGGATTGGTGGTGTTGATCTGGATGTACTTGGACAGCAGGTCGGTCGCTTCCTGCGTGACCTTGTCCCAATTGATCGGCTGAGGGGGAGGCGCCTGCGTCACGCCCCTGGATTCAGCCGGCAGGACGTTGGAGGTGGCCGACGGCGAGGCAGCGAAAACGGAACTGGAAATCGCAAACCAAGCCAGCATCCAGGCCGCGGCGATCGCGGCCGGGCTACGCCAGAGCCTTGCGCTATTAGAGGAAGGGCAGCAGTTGAAGATTTCGATCACGCGAGCGGAAAGGTATTCCCAACGGCTGCAACCGTCAAATGAGGTGCGCGCCATTTAGTAGCGTCCGCGCTTGCGTGATAGATCGGCTCGAAAGATCGAGAAATGGCATCGCGCAAGAAAACTGAAATGCCGGCGCGGCGGGCGCCGATCGATGCGCGCAGCGTCAGCCGCGCGCTGACGGCGCTCAGGCGCGAGGCGCCTAAGTGGAACGCACCGATCGTTAGTTTTATCGCCGTGCAGCATCGCGATCCGTTCCGCACTTTGATCTCGTGCATCTTAAGTCTGCGCACCAAGGACGCGACGACGGCGGCGGCGGCGAGCCGATTGTTCGCGCGCGCGCATACGTCTGAAGCGATACTGGCGCTGTCGCCGAAAACGCTCGAGCGGCTCATCTATCCGGTGGGGTTTTATCGCACCAAGGCGCGCGTTATCCGCGGCATATGCCGCGACCTGATCGAAAAATTCGACGGACGCGTGCCCGACGAGATCGACGCGCTGCTGACGCTGAAAGGCGTCGGGCGCAAGACCGCGAACCTGGTGGTGACCGAGGCGTACGCGAAGCCGGGTATCTGCGTCGATACGCATGTGCATCGCATTTCGAATCGATGGGGCCTGGTGCGCACCAAGACGCCGGACAAGACCGAGATTGCGCTGCGCGCGGTGCTGCCCGCGCGGCATTGGATTGAGTACAACGGAATCCTGGTCGCGTTCGGCCAGACGATTTGCCATCCGACGTCGCCATGGTGCTCGCGATGCAAAATCGCGCGGCTGTGCCCGCGGATCGGAGTCGCGCACTCGCGCTGACCCCAATTCGCAGCGCAGTGGAATTCATTGCCACGCGCGGGCCGAGTGATAGGTTTAAATTTATGACACCGAAAATCGGTTTTGTCGGACTGGGCGCGATGGGTCTGCCGATGGCGACGAACTTGCTCGCCGCGGGCTTCCATCTGACGGTTTACAACCGCACCGCGTCAAAGGCTGAGCCGCTGGTTGCCAAGGGCGCCCATCGCGCGGCCCGCGCGGGCGACGTCGCGCGGCCGGGTGGTATCGTCGTCTCGATGCTTGCCGATGACGCCTCGGTAAAGGCGCTGGTGACGGGCGACGATGCGCTCGCGGAGCATCTTGCGCCCGACGGAATTCACGTCTCGATGAGCACCGTGTCGCCGGCGACCACGCGGGAACTCGCGGCGTATCACGCTTCGCGCGGGAGCGTGATGATTGCGGCGCCGGTGTTCGGGCGGCCGAGCGCCGCGCAGGCGAAGCAGTTGCGGATCTGCGTTTCGGGGCCTGCTGACGCCAAAGCCAGGGCGAAACCGATCCTCGAGGCGATGGGGCAGGAGATATTCGACTTTGGCGACAATCCGGGCGCGGCGAACGTGGTGAAGCTTGCGGGCAACTTCATGATCGCGGCGGCGCTCGAGGCGATGGGTGAGGCGGTCGTGATGATGCGCAAGAGCGGCGTCGATCCGGCGGCGGCGCTCGAGATGCTTTCCAAAACGATTTTTGCTGCGCCGGTTTACCAGGGCTATGGACCCGCAATCGCTCATGGGCGGTTCACGCCGGCGGGATTTCGGCTGCCGCTCGGACTTAAGGACATCGACCTCGTCATCCAGACCGCGGTTGCGGCGAACGCGCCGATGCCGACGGCGAGCCTGCTGCGCGATCGGTTTGTCTCGGCGATTGCCAAGGGGCGCGCCGACCTGGATTGGTCCGCGATCGCTCTGGGAGCGGCCGACGACGCGGGACTCAAGGAATCGCGCTGAAGAATTTTCATCCGGGACGCGCATGACGAAGGGTGCCCGCCGTATCTTCGCGCTCGCGCTATGCATGGCCGCGATGCTCGCGGCAGCGCGTCCATCGGACGCGATCGACTTCTATGAGATCCAGATTTACGACACGGACACCGCGCCGGCCGGTCATCTGACGCTCGAATTGCATTCGAACACCACCTCGACGGCGACCGGGCAGTCGGCGAAGAGCCAGCTGGACGTTTACCAAGTACATGAAACGCTCGAGGCCACGTACGGAGTCCTGCGCTGGCTGGAGGTCGGGCAGTATTTCGCCACCGCCAAGCTCTCCAACGGCGATTACGAATACTCGGGCTCGCGCACGAAGATCCATTTCGGTATCCCGCAGACGTTCGAGTGGCCGGTGCAATTCGGCGGCAACATCGAGCTCGACTACATGCGGCGCGCGGCCGAGGAAAATCCGCTGACGCTGGAGCTGCGGCCGATCGCCGGCGCGAACTACAAGGGCTTTCGGCTGGTGGGAAACTTCGCGTTCGTGGATCCGTTCAGCGGTCCGGGGGCGCATCGCGGCTTCCAATTCGATCCGTCGGGCGAGCTGGTCTATCAGCTCAATAGCTGGCTTTCGCCGGCGCTCGAATACTACGGCGACATGGGGTCGATTCAGCCGCTGGCAAAGGTGCAGGAACAGCAGCACTTCATCGTGCCGGCGCTGAACTTTGATTTCCTACCGCAGCTCGAGCTCAACCTCGGCGTAGGAATCGGCGTTACGCGCGCGAGTAACGGAGTGTTTCTGAAATCGATCTTTGGCTGGACGTTTTAGCTTATCGTTGCCGGGAACCCGCCGGAGAATCGGCGTTGCGCGGCCAGCGGAGCTAAACTATTGTCGATTTGCGCGCTTGGCGCCTTCGATGTCGTTTCCCTCACCAGACAAGCGAGCGGACGAGAAACTCGGGCAAATCCTGGGCCGGGTCGGTTCCGTTCGCGCGAGACTCAACTCGCTGGCATTGCAGCATGCGATTTTCTACACGCTCGCGATTGTAATCGCGGGCGGCGCTGCCGTTTTTGCCGGTGCATACGTGCTGCCGCCGCTCGCCTTCCTGGTTGGCGGCTCGGCGCTGGCGATCGTTGCAGCCGTCGGTATCGCGAGCGCCGTCGGCGCCGCGTGGCGGATGCGCGCCAGCGCCCTGAAGGCCGCCGCGATCGCCGACGATCGCGCCCAGCTGAAGGGGCGTCTCTCGACGATCGTCGCGCTCGCGCAGAGCGAGCCGCGCGGCCCGTTGTGGCCGTACCTGGTCGAAGATACGCTCGGCTACCGGGACGAATTCGCCGCCGCGAAGATCGAGCGGCGCCGCGTGTCGCGCGCGATCTATCCGCTGGCCGGCGCAATCGTGCTGGCGGCGCTCGCGTTTCCGATTTCAAAAATCAGGCGCGCGCCACAGATCGCCGCAGCCGGCGGGCAGGACGATTTGACGGTCAACCTGGACGACCTGCATCTGCGGCCCGCCGATCCGGGCGATGAATCGGGAATGCAGGTTACGGCCGACCCCGCGACGATGCGCCGGCTCGAGGACAAGTTGGCTCGCGAGAGTGCGGCGGGCGGCAACGTTGCCGGCAATTCGTTGAACCGGTTGGTTAATCGCGCGCGCGAGATAGCCGGGAATTTACAGAGCAAGCTGACCGGGCAGCAGATGGCCTCGAACCATCGCCTCAACCTGCGGCTGGCCGACGCGGGCAACGATCAGGATCAAAATGAGATTCGTCGCGCTCCCGAGACGCAGAAGAACCAGCGCGGCGAGGTCGCGGGACAGTTCAAGCAGGAGCAGCCAAGATCCAACCGCGAGATCGATCTGCCGCGGCAAAACGATTCGCGCCAGCCGAATTCGCAGCCTTCGCCCGGCCGCAATGGTGAGGCGAGCGCAGAGTCCAACTCCGGCAAGGACAACCCCGATCAGGACGACAGCGCGACCGATCGCAGCATCCAGCAAAGCGGCGAGAACAGCAGCAACGGCGGCGCGGCGCATGGAATCGGGGCCGATCCCGACAGCCTGTTCGGCGCGCCGACGGCGGCGAAACTCGGCTCCGAGGGTTTCGAGATTGCGATCGAAGCGCGGCCCGTCGATCACGGTGCGAAGGGCGCCGGTCACGCCTACGTTCCGCCCAAAGTGCGCACGCCGCTCAACCTGACCCAGGAGCCGGACGAGCCGGTGGCGCGCGCTGCGGTGCCGGCCGACGATCGGACTACGATCAAACGGGTATTCGAAAGATGAACAACGTGCAGGCGGAAACGCCAACGGTGGCGGATTTCGCCCGGACGTTTCGGCGCGTCCAGGCCGAGATCCACAAGATGATCATTGGCCACGAGCAGGCCGTCGAGGAGTTGCTGTCGGCGCTGTTCGCGGGCGGCCACGTGCTGATCGAAGGGGTGCCCGGCACCGGCAAAACGACGCTGGTCAAAACGCTGGGGCTGGCGCTCAACCTGAGCTTCAACCGGATCCAGTTCACCGTCGATCTGATGCCGGCCGACATTACGGGCACGCGCGTAATTTTGTCGGGCGAAGACGGGCGGCGCGAGTTCACCTTTCAGCCCGGGCCGGTCTTTTGCCATATCCTGCTGGGCGACGAAATCAACCGCGCAACGCCCAAGACGCAATCGGCGCTGCTCGAGGCGATGGCGGAGTTGCAGGTGACGGTCTCGGGCACGACCTATCGCATCAAGCCGCCGTACTTCGTGATGGCGACGCTGAATCCGATCGAGATGGAAGGCACCTATCCGCTGCCGGAGGCGCAACTCGATCGCTTCCTGTTCAAAGTACGTTTGAACTATCCCGACGAAGGCGAACTGATTCGAATCATCGCGTCAACGACCGGGCCCGAAGAAGCGGGGATCGAGGCGGTTTTCCACGCCGACGAAGCGCCGGCACGAATCGAGGCGCTCAAGCGGCTGGTGCGCGAAGTGATGGCGGCGCCGGCGATGGAGATCTACGCGGCGCGGCTGGTGCGGGCGACGCAGCCGCAGAACTCGCGCTTCGTGGCTGACGAAGCCCGGGCCGTGCACGACGAGATGGTCAATCGCTACGTGATGTTCGGGTCGAGCCCGCGCGGCGCGCAGGCGCTGATCCTGGGCGCCAAGGTGCGGGCGCTGCTCGACGGGCGCGCCAATATCGCGCGTGAAGATATCGAGCATGTGGCGGTTGCCGCGCTGGCCCATCGGATCATGCTCAACTACGCCGCGCTCTCCGACGGAATCGACGCCGCGCACATTGTCGAGCGCGTCATCAAGTCGGTTCGCGCCGCGAAAGTGTAGGCGGGCAGCGATGCTCGAGGCGCGCGCTTTCGAGCCGGAGTTTTTGCGCAAGCTGGACCGCCTCGTGCTGGGCATCAAGCGCGCCCGCACCGTGCGCGCGGGCCAGCGCTCGCTGGGCAGAGTCCAGGGGCTCGGCATCGAACCGGAAAATTTCAAGGAGTACGCGGCCGGCGACGATCTGCGCTTCCTCGACTGGAACGCGTTCGCGCGGCTCGACGAATTGATGCTGCGCACCTACCGCGCCGACCGGCAGGTCGAGGTCACCTCGCTGGTCGATGCGAGTGCGTCGATGGGATTGCCCGAGCGCGACGACAAGCTGGGGCTCGCGCTGGCGATCGGCGCGGCGCTGGCCTACATCGGGATGGCCGACAACGATGCGGTGCGAATCGCCGCGTTCGCGATGCATCGCGGGACGATGAAGCTCGAAGCAACGCAGTTCCATCGCCGCCGCGAGTCGTACCTCAATTTCAAGCCGTTTGTGACGGCGGTGAAAGCGGGCGGCGAGACCCGCCTGGGCGCGGCCGTCGATCAATTGCTGCTACAGCGCCGGCGGGCAGGGATGGTGGTCGTCATTTCGGATTTTCTGGTGAACGAAGGCGACGTCGAAGACGCACTCAAGCGGCTGGCGGCGGCGCGCCACGATGTAAAAGTTATCCACGTGATGGGTGAGCAGGAGAGCACCGCCTCGTATCCGGCGGGGCTGTTCCGCATGCGCGACGCGGAGACCGGCGAAGTCCGCGAGGCCGTGCTGGGCCCGGCTACGGCCGCCGCGATCCGCCGCAGGGTCGAAAAGATAGCGGCGCGCGTGCGCGGAATCTGCACTGCACATGCGATTACTTATGCGCAGGCGTTCGGCGCGGGCAATCTGGAAAGCTTTATGGAACGCGAACTGCCGCTGCTCGGAATTGTGAGATAGCCGTGGGTCTGCTGAATCCGCAGAACTTCATTTATGGACTCAGCCTCGCGCTGCTGGTGCTGATTTATCTGCGCTCGCGATCGCGTCCGACCATCGAAGTGTCGAGCCTGATGCTTTTCGACGAAGCGCCCGCGCCGGTTGCGAGCGTCCGTCACATACGGATCGACCCGTTGTTCTGGCTCGAGATGCTAACCCTGACCGCGTTGACGCTGGCGATCGCGGGATTGTACGTCATGAGGCCGCCGTCGCTCGGTCACGGCCGCAGCCATGCGCTGGTGTTCGATCTCGGCGCCGGGATGAGTGCGCGCGACGCGTCCGGCACGAGACTGGACCAGGCCCGCCGCGATGCGATCGAAATAATCGATCAGGCGCCGGTTGGAGACGAGTTCAGCGTCATCGGATACGCGCTCGAGGCGCAGGTGCGCCATCCGCAGACGGCGAACCTGGCTGATTTGCGCAAGGCGCTTGGCGAGCTGGTTCCAATGGCGGTGCCGGCGCGCACGGCGGCTCTCCGCGCGGCACTGATTCGCGCGCGCGGCGCCGCGGAGATCGAGCTGTTCGCCGATCGGCCGCCCGCTGCCGCGATTGTTGCCGACGCCGGCTCGACGGCGCGGGTAAATTTCCACCAGGCCGGCGCCGGCGACTTCAACCTTGCGATCGTGTCGCTGGATCCCGGCATCCCGAGCGCGACGCGCGGCCGCGCCGTGATTCGCAATTTCTCCGCCCGGCCTCATCCCTGCGAACTGGCGATCGATCTCGGCAACCGCGAGCAGTTTCATCAGACCATGATGCTCGCACCGCGCGAGCAGGTCGTGGCCTGGTTCGGACCGCTCCCGACCGGAGGAGTGCTGCACGCGCGAATCCTGACCCCCGACGCGATCGACGCGGACAACAACCGCTACGCGTACGCGCCGTCCGATCGTGCGGCACAAGTCCTGGTCCTGTCGCCCGACCCCGCCGTGCGCGACGATATCGCCCGCGTGCTGCTCGCAGTCAACGCCAATTTCCAGATCGAGACCGCCGATCCCGCCAGGTATCTTGTGCAAGCGAACGCATCAGGCGCCCGCGCGAAGCCACTCGATCTCGTTGTCATGCACGATTGCTACGTGCCCGTCGCCGGTGCGGCGTCCACGCTGCTGATATATCCGCCGCCAGTCGCGAAGAGCTCGCCGTACGCAGACGGAATCGGAATCTCGGTCGGTGGAACGCTGGCGAGCGCGGAGATTCGCGGTGACGCGACGGGCGAATCGCCCGTGATGGAATCCCTGGCGCTGGGCGCGACGCGAATCGTCGCGATCCCCGAATGGATGGACCTGATTGCGACCGCGACCGGCCCCGGTCATTCGTCGATCCCTCTGGCAGCGATCGGACGCGCTGCAGGCGGTCCGGTCGGCGTGCTGGCGTTCGACGTGCGCGATCATCTTCTGCTCGCTCCCGATCATCTCGACGCGCTGGTGCTGACGGTCGATCTGATCAAGCAGCTGACCGCGCCGCGCGATATTCTGATCGTGCCGACCGGCGCCGATGTGACCGCGCCTGCGACCGGGACCGCGCGCGTCATCCAGCCCGACGCAGGCGTGCGCACGGTCGCGGCCGACAAATGGGGCCGCGTGCGAATCCGTCCGCTGCAGGCCGGGCGCTACACGGTCGAGTCGGGCGGCCGGACGACGCAAGTGCTCGCCAACTACTACGATGCGGCCGAGTCCGACCTTGCTGCAAAGCCGCAGGCCGAGGCGAGCGCGCCTGCGGAAAAAGCCGCGGCCGCTTCGAACGCGCAAGCCGCCAGACAAGTGCAGCCGCTGGTTTTCGTTTTGATCGCGCTGGCGTTGCTCGCCTTGACGATTGAATCCGCGATGCTGATTAGCCACGCCGGCCGCTGGGGGATGCGCCATGTTTGATCGGCCGCATCTGCTCTGGCTGCTGGTGCTCGCGCCGCTTGCCGCGACGCCGGGAATTCTGGCGATGCGCAGCGGCCTGCGACTGGCGGGCGCCGCGGCTGCTGCACTGCGGGCGCTGTGCGTTGTCGCGCTGGTCGCGATGCTCGCAGGACTGCGCATTCCCGGGCGTATTGCGGCGCAAAGCGTCGCGGTGGTTGCGGCGCTGGATGAGTCGCGGTCGGTGTCGCCCGATCAGCAGGAATGGATGCGCGGCCAAATCGAACAGTTGAAGACCGCATTGGCTCCGACCGACCAGCTCGGGATTGTCGGATTTGGCCGCGACGCGCGGCTGCTTGCGCCTTTGACCGATCCCAGGCTGCTGGGGCATTTCGGCGACGGCGCCGATGGAGGCGCCACCAATATAACGGGCGCACTAACTGCGGCCGAGAGCCTGTTTGCGCCGGAAGCGGACAAGCGAATCGTACTGCTGAGCGACGGCAACGAAACCGAGGATTCCGCGATGACGGAGGTCCCCGCGCTGCTCGAGGATGGTGTGCGAATTTTCGCCGCCGCGCCTCCGCCGCCGGCTACCGGGAGAATCGCGCTCACCAATTTCTATTCCCCGGACACGGTCCGCGCCGATCAGCGTTTTGCGTTCAGAATCGACGTCGAAAGTGAATCGCAGTCTCCGGTCGGCGCCACGCTCAAGCTCTACCGCGACGGCACTGTCGTCGGCGGAGAACCGATCACGCTGAAGCCGGGGCTGAACCGCTTCGAGCTGCCGTATCGGCTGGGACACGCGGGCGCATATTTGATGAGCGCGGAAGTCTCGATTGCCCCGCCGCGGGTGGCGCTGAATCCGCGAGTCGAGGCGGCGATTACTGTGACCGGTGCGCCGCGAATTCTGATCGTCTCGACCACGCCGCCCGAGAGCCTGGTGACCGCACTCAAGATGCGCAACTACCAGATTGATTTCGTGTCGCCGCGCAGCCTGGGCGAACACCCGGCGGACTACCTGCCGTATCAGCTCGTGATCCTCGACGATGTGCCCGAAGGATCGCTGACGCCTGCGGCGCAGCACGCGCTCAATCGCTACGTCGCGGACTACGGCGGCGGACTGGTCGCGACCGGCGACACCCTGCGCGAGGATAAACTGGCGGGGGGCGAGCTGGAAAAGGCGTTGCCGGTAAAGTTCGTGCCGCAGCCGCCGCCGCCGTCGCGCGAGCCGATCGCCGTTTACCTATGCATCGATCGATCGAACTCGATGAGTTACGACTCGCGCTATCCGGCGGTGCGCGACGGCGAGCGAATTCGCTACGCCAAGCAAGCCGCGATCGCGCTGCTGCGCCAGCTCGACG
>Ga0074044_10003075_pt1 | contig 14346 bp, 11 predicted proteins | sample BogForMeECP23OM1_FD_94443 | JGI IMG/M metagenome (GOLD analysis project Ga0074044, IMG submission 94443) | Bog forest soil microbial communities from Calvert Island, British Columbia, Canada - Bog Forest MetaG ECP23OM1 | ecosystem: Environmental > Terrestrial > Soil > Wetlands ... | reverse complement strand
GTCCTTGAATCGGCCTACCTGCCCGAGGTGATCAACCCGCAGACCGAGGAGCCGGTGCTCCCGGGCGAAACCGGCGAGTTGGTCCTGACTACCCTCGACCGGACCGGTTCCCCCCTGCTGCGGTATCGCACCGGCGACCTGGTGAGGCCGCGCCCGCGTTCCGTCTGCATTTGTGGCCGCCACGAACTGGCCCTCGACGGCGGTATCCTCGGCCGCAGCGACGATATGGTGGTGGTCCGCGGCGTGAACGTCTATCCCAGCCTGGTGGAAGAAATCGTGCGGGCCTATCCCGAGGTCGCTGAATACCGCGTCCAGCTCGATTGCCGCCTTGCCATGCCCGAGCTGTCGCTCGAAGTGGAGACCGCGCCGAACATCCCCGGCGTGATTTCCCTGCCCCGCCGCCTGGAGCAATCGTTCCAAACCGCCCTGAACCTCCGTGTGCCCGTGGTGCTGGTCCCCCCAGGTTCCTTGCCGCGCTTCGAGATGAAAGCCCAGCGCTGGGTTAGGGTAACCGAATAAGGCCTGCGGTCATAAGCAATCTCCATTTGCAAAATCATGCACCTTGATGGACGTTGCCACCGGGTTCCACGAGTCCGGCGTTGGTCGGTCACTTGGGAGGCCTGGTTGAATGCTACACAAGATGACAATACGAAGAGGGTGGGCGAGGCGCTTCCCGTCCGCTGTGATGCTGGGATTGACGTGGTCCGTGCTGACCGGCCTTGTGCCGCCAGCTTGGGCGAGTGGTGCGCTCCGCGGCTGGCTGAGCTGGCGCGGGCCCGAGCAGAGCGGGGTCTCGCGGGAGACGGGCCTGCCTGACCGCGTAAAGGCGCAGGACACGCTGTGGCGGGCGGATTTCCCTGGGCAATCAGCGCCTGTGATCGCCAACGGTAAGCTCTATGCCATGGGATGCGATGGCCAGGGGGCGGATTTGCAGGAGGGCGTGGCCTGTTTCGACGCCGAGACCGGCAGCAGGCTCTGGCAGCACCTCTACAACGATTACCTGAGCGACACCATCTACCTGCGGTACGCCACGGGCAGCCCGGCAATTGATCCCGAAACGGGCAACGTCTATATGCAGGGCACGCAGGGCATCCTGGCAGCGTTCACGGAGGACGGCCGCGTGCTGTGGCAGCATTCGCTGATGGAAGAGTACGGGCGGCTGACCTTTCCCAATGGCCGCACCGCCTCACCGCTGCTTGACGCCGACCTGGTCATGACCCGCGGCATTACCGCCAACTGGGGCACGCAAGGCCCGGGAGCCGACCGGTTCTACGCCTTCGACAAGAAAACCGGCGAGCCGGTCTGGGCGTCGAACCCCGGCGGGCCGCCGAAGGACAACTCCTATTCGCATCCGCAGCTTGGCTGGTATCGGGGCCGGCGGGTGTTCTTCGCCGGCACGGGGGACGGGAGCGTGGTGTGCGCCAACGCGCGGACGGGCGAGCCGCTCTGGCGCGTGCCGCTGTTCCGGGCTGGCGTCAATTCCACGGTGCTCGTGCATCATGGTGACAAAGTCATCGCCATTTATGGCACCCCTTACGAGCGGGGCGAACTGGTCGCGCTCAAGATCCCCGACGTGCTGCCGGCCAATGCCGCCGCCGGCCCCGTGGTGCTCGAACGCAAACCACTCGAACTCTGGGCGGACAAGATTTCATCCTCGATGAGTTCGCCCATCCTCGTGGATGACACGGTCTATGTCGTCTCCGAGGACGGGGACTTGTACTCGGTGGACGCAAACACCGGCGCGATCAAGTGGAAGCTGAAACTGGGCATTGATGAACGCAACGCCTGCCCCCTGTTCGCCGACGGGAAGCTTTATGTGCCGATGCTCGACGACCCAGCCAGCAAAGCGACGGGCGAGGCCGATGCAGGGACAACAGGTGCTCTCTATATCATCCGCCCGGGCGATAAAGAGGGCGAGATCCTCTGCCACGTGGCGCTGGAAGGTCGCTGCTTCGGCACGCCCGTGGCATATAACGGCAAGCTTTACCTGGAAACCACACGCCACCTTTATTGCTGGGGAAGGAAGGGCGACAACCCTGGCTGCTCCGCGCCGCCGGAGGAGAAGCCGTGGCCCGCCGCAGGGCCAGCCACGCAGCTTCAGGTGATCCCCTCCGAGGTCCTGTTGCACCCGGGTGACAAGGCAACCTTCCGCGTCCGGTCGTTGGACGCCAACGGTCTTACGGTCGTGGAATCCATCCCCGCGAAGGACGTGAAGTGGGCGAGCTACATCCCCCCGACCGCGAAGGTGAAGGCGGCAATGAAAGGTGCTTTCGATGCGAACGGCAAGCTGCAGGCCGCGCCAGATTCCGTCCCCTCGGCGGGCGCATTCGAGGCCACGGCAGGCGCTTTGAAGGGATATATCCGCGGCCGGGTGATGCCCAACGTCCCAACCCATGAGGATTTCGAGTCCTTCGCGCTCACAGAAACCAATGCCGCGGGCGTGGTCTTTGCCTATCCGCCCCTGCCGTGGATTGGCGCACGGTTCAAATTCGACGTGCGGGAAAAGGACGGGAGCAAGGTACTGGCCAAGACCATGGACAACCGGTTCTTCCAGCGTGCGACGGTTTTCATCGGCACGCCGGAGATGAGCCACTACACCATCCAGGCAGACGTGATGAGCGACGGCAACCGGCGTAAGATGTCGGAGGTAGGTGTCATCAACCAGCGTTACCTGATCGTGCTAAAGGGCAACGAGCAAAAGCTGGAGGTCAACTCGAACCAGGAGCGGCTGCGTGCATCCGTGGATTTCAAGTGGTCCCCTAACATTTGGTATCGGCTCAAAGCGCAGGTGGAGCGGAACCAGGACGGCTCGGCCGTAGTGTGCGCCAAAGCCTGGAAGCGCGGGGAGCCTGAGCCAGCGGATTGGACGATCACCGTGCCGCACAGGACCGCGCACCAATCAGGTTCGCCAGGCCTGTTCGGCTTCTCACCGCAGGACATGCCAGTATATATTGATAACGTGGAGGTCACCCCGGATTCAGGCAAACCGGCGCAATTGAGTAGTACTGTTTACAAAGGAGACAAGTGAAGAAGTTGCTGATTGAAGGCCCAACCCGGTCGCCACATGAGTTGCGAATCATGCCCGCGACGCCGTGCTCGCGGGTTTCCACCGTTGCATTCCAATATGCTCGCAGGCTGCGAGTGCTTTCACGGATGAACTGCCACGCGAAGCGTTTGGAGTGCGTGGGGCTTGCTCCCGCTTTCGAACGGTCGCACGCCTCGCAACAGCGCCAGCGAGCTGGACGCACTCCAAACGCTTCGCGCACTTCGGTTGCGTCTTTGCCCCTTTGCGTCTTTGCGTTAATGACAGTGTGCGCGCCCGCGCAGGACTGGCCGCAGTGGGGCGGGACATCAGCCCGAAACATGTACAGCCCCGCCACGGGCCTGCCGGACCATTTCACCAAAGGCGGCTCGGGCGATATCAAGTTCAAGGGCGCCTCAGACGAGGTTGATCCCTCGAACCTGGAGAATTTCAACTGGGTGGCCAAGCTCGGCTCCCAAAGCTACGGCAATGTCACCGTGGCCCATGGCCGGGTCTTCATCGGCACGAACAACGAGAACCCGCGCGACCCACGCCATGTCGGCGACCGAAGCATCCTGTTATGCCTCGACGAGAAGACCGGCGAGTTGCTGTGGCAGCTTGTGGTGCCCAAGCTCGCCTCCGGCAAGGTTAATGATTGGGAAAGCCTGGGCTTGCTGTCCTCGCCGACGAGCGAGGGCGACCGGGTGTATGTGGTGAGCAGCCGCTGCGAGGTGCTGTGCCTCGACGCCAAAGGGATGGCGGATGGGAATGACGGCCCATTCAAAGACGAGGCCAAATACGTGGTCAAAGACGTGATCCTCGACAAGGGCAAGCCAACCGAGCGGCCGGCGCCGCCGATCGAGCCCGGCCCGAACGACGCCGACATCATCTGGCAGTACGACATGATCGGCGAGCTGGGGGTATTTCCACACAACGCGTCGGACTGCGCACCGCTGATCATCGGCGACATGGTGTACGTGAACACGTCCAACGGGCAGGACTGGACGCATTCGAACATACCCTCGCCCAACGCCCCCAGCCTGATTGCGCTGGACAAGCGCACCGGGGAGTTCCTCGCCGAGGATGACGCGAAGATCGGCCCACGAATCTTCCACGGACAATGGTGTTCCCCGTCCACGGGCAGCGTCAATGGCCGCCAGCTCATCTTCTTCGGCGGCGGCGACGGCGTCTGCTATGCGTTTGACCCCAAGCCGGTCAAGGAGGGCGATAGCAGCTGCCTGAAAAAGGTCTGGTGGTATGACTGCAACCCACCAGAGCGAAAACGGTTCAAGTATCCGGCTGCCGAAGGCCCGAGCGAAATCAACGCCACGCCGGTATTCTGGAAGAACCGCGTCTATACTGCGGTCGGCCAGGACCCGGAGCATGGCGAGGGCGTTGGCATGCTCACGTGCATTGACGCCACCAAGACCGGGGACATCACGCAGACCGGGAAGATCTGGTCCTACGACAAGATCCACCGCAGTCTTTCCACGGTGTCCATCACGCCCGACGGCCTGCTGTTCATTGGAGACTTCTCGGGCTTCCTGCACTGCTTTGACGCGGAGACGGGGAAGCTCTACTGGGTCCACGACATGAAGGCGCACATGTGGGGCTCGACACTGGTAGCTGATGGGAAGGTGTATGTCGGCGACGAGGACGGCGACTTCGTTGTCTTCGAGGCCAGCAAGGAAAAGAAGATCCTGAGCACGACCAATCTCGGGGCGCCGATCTACTCGACCCCGGTGGTCGCGAACGGCGTGCTCTATGTCTCCTCCAACACGCACCTGTTCGCCTTCCAAAACACCGCCAAGCCTATTGCTCACCTCAGCCAGCCCTCGTCGTGAACCCAAGTGCCCCGCCTCATCCTCCACTCCCGTACGAGCTGCGCCGGCGTAGCGCAGATTTTCAATCTGCTGTCTCGCAGAATTGCATTCTGCGCGGCGTCGGCCAGATCGAAGCGGTAGCAAGCGTTCCGTGCACTGCCGATTCCAAATCGGCGATACAGCAGATTGAAAATCTGCGCTACGACAGACGCCACCCGGGTAATCCATGAAACTCAAGGCATATCTGCTAACCGCCCTGGTGGCCGCCATCTACGTCCTTCACCAGGACTTCTGGAACTGGAGAAAGGCGGAGCCCCTGCTCTTCGGCTTCCTGCCGGTCGGGCTGGCCTACCAGGCCGGTTACTCGATCCTGGCCGCAGTGATGATGGCCGTGCTCGTGAGGACCGTTTGGCCGAAGCACCTGGAATACGTTGAGCCGGAGATCAAGGACCCGAAGGGCGACCGCTCATGATCCCGGTCATCGTCGTCTTCATTTACTTGGTTATCATCGGAGTGATCGGCACCCTGGCCTTCCGCAGGTCGCAGGCGAATACGGAGGACTTCTTCCTCGCCAATCGGGCGGTCGGCTCGATGGTGTTCTTCCTCTCGATCTTTGCGACCAACATGACCGCGTTCGCCATCCTGGGCAGCTCCGGGCAGGCCTACCGGCAAGGTATCGGCATTTACGGTCTCATGGCCTCGTCCTCGGGCTTCGTCATCCCCCTTACGATCTTCTTCATCGGGACGCGGCTCTGGGCCATCGGCAAGCGCTTCGGCCATCAGACCCAAGTGGCCTTCTTCAGGGACCGCTGGGAGTGCTCCGCCATCGGCACGGTCATCTTCGCCCTGAGCGTCGCCATGCTCGTGCCGTACATGATCATCAGCATCATGGGCGGCGGGCGGGTGTTGAATGACATCAGCGGCGGGCGCGTGGCCTACGCCCTCGGCTGCGCGATCGTAGCCCTGGTCGTGACCGCCAACGTCTTCTTCGGCGGCATGCGCGGCACCGTTTGGGTGAACATCTTCCAGACCCTCCTGTTTCTGCTCTTCGGCGCCGTGGCCGTCGCTGTCATCAGCCACGGTCTGCCGGATACCTTTGGGCATTACATTCAGAAGATCGCCACCAACCCCAAGACCCGCTACCTGGTCACGCGTGAGCGGATGCCAGAACGCTATTTCTGGAGCTACACGCTGATCCCGCTCTCGTCCATCATGTTCCCGCACATGGCCATCATGTGCTTTGCGGCGCGCCGGGTCACCGCGTTCAAGCGCACGGTCGTGCTCTATCCCCTGGCGATCCTCGCCATCTGGCTGCCTTGCATCTTCCTGGGCGTCCTGGGCACGCAGCTCGAACCTGGCCTCAAGAACCCGGACGGGATTCTCCTGCACCTGCTTACCGACCACGCGCCCGCTTGGCTGGCGGGGATACTGGGCGCCGGCATTATCTCGGCGGTGATGGGCTCGGATACGCATCAGGTCTTGGCCGTGAGCACGATGTTTACCAAGGACGTGTTTGCCCACTACGGGGGCAAGACCAAGTACGGCGAACGAGGCAGCGTCCATTTCGCGCGCGGCTTCATTCTCGTGGTCACCCTCATCGCCTACGTCATCGCCCTCGTCACCCCGGCGAGCATCTTCGAGTTGGCGGTGCGGTTCGCCTTCTCGGGCTTTGCCGCGATGGCGCCGGTGATGATCGCCGCCCTGTTCTGGAAACGGAGCACGAAATACGGCGCGCTCGCCTCGACCCTCTGGGTGGCCGCGTGGCTGCTGCTGACGTGGTAACTGCAAGCGATCTCCGACGCTGCGGCGCCCGGGCCAGGCAAACCCCTATTGTTGATTTTCCCCGCTCTCGGTCACCTATTCGAACGCGGCCCAGTGAACGTGACCGTCTTTGGCTTTCTGCCCGTCGTGCCTATGGTGCTTGGCTCCGCCGTGAGCATGGTCGTCGTGTCGCTGCTGACTGCGCCCCCGAGCGCTGCAACCATTGAGAAGTACTTTCCGAACCAACTGAGCGAGCCGCTCTGCCGGGCCGCGGAACCCGCGCCCGCAATCGAGCAGTACGCCTCCCGGGCGCGGTGAAGAGCGAGATGAGCCTCGACCCCGCCGCACTTCAGGCTGCCCAGGACCAACTCGACGCTCACCTGCGCGAGATCATTACCTGGCATTTCTCGCCGGAGACAGGTTGCCCCTTTTGGCTCGACTGGGCCCGGCAGGCCGGCTGGGACCCACGCCGGGAGGTCAAGTCGTTCGCCGACCTCACTGCGAGGTTCCCGCATTTCCAGGATGAATGGCTGCGCGAGCTGCAGCCGGACGTCTGGGTGCCGGCGAAATACAAAGGGCGCCCCTACAACATCTTTGAAACCGGCGGCACCACCGGCATGCCGAAGCAGCGCATCGGCTGGGACGATTACAAAACCGACTACGAAGAGTTCTCAGCCAAGCTCTCCGATGAGCATTTCCCGCGCGGCAGAGCCTGGCTAATGGTCGGTCCCACCGGGCCACGCCGCTTGCGCCTGGCCATCGAGCACCTCGCCAACTTCCGTGGCAGCCCGTGCTACTTCGTTGATCTGGATCCCCGCTGGGTCAAGAGGGTCATTGGCGAGAAGCACTTCGACCAGGCGCGCGCTTACATGGAGCACGTCGTGGATCAGGCCGTCATCCTCCTCCGTCACCGCAAGATCAGCGCCCTGTTCACGACCCCCAAGCTGCTCGAAGCCCTGGGCGAGAAGCTCGACCTCTACGAGGCGGGCATCCGCGGCGTGTTCTGCGGCGGCACGACGATGGCGCCGCAGTACGTGCGGTTCATCCTCGAAGAGGTGTTGGAGGGGCGCATCGGCTTCTATCCGACGTATGGCAATACGCTTATGGGCCTTGCCGCCAGCGCCCCATTGCGGCCGGAGGATAACTTCTCGGTCACCTATTATGCGCCCCAGCCACGCGCTGTGCTTCGCGTCGTGAATCCCAATCAGACCGGGCAAGTCGTGGACTACGGCGCCTGGGGCCGGGTTGAGTTGACCACGATGACCAGAGAGCTGTTCCTGCCACGCTTCCTGGAACGGGACGAGGCCATCCGGCGCAGGCCGCGCGAACCCTATCCCTGGGACGGGGTGGGAGACGTGCGGCCGTTCGGAGCGATGGAAAAGACCATTGTCGAGGGGGTGTATTGAACGATGCCGGCGCATATCGGGTAGTGGGGCAGGCGTCTCGCCTGTCTTCAGGGCGTCTCGCCCTCGAACCACCCGAGAAGACAGACGAGACGCCTGCCCCACTACGCGATCAGGCAAGCAAGTTGCCCCACCTCCCGGCGCTCCGGCGCGGCAAACCCTACGCCAGCCTCGACCAGGCGACCGTCAACGACTGCCGCACCGGCGAACCGCTCGCGCGGCTCAGCCAGGTCAACGCCGGCGTCATCCGCAAAGACCTCGCTCGGATCAGTGAGGCGCGGGCCGCACTCAAACAGCTTTCCTGCGACCGCCTGCTCGAAATCTGTCGCCAGGCCGCCGGGTTGTTCCTGAATGAGACGCTGCCCTTGGGCGATCAGGGCCACACGCAGACACCCCAGCAGTATGTCGAGACCCTCTCCGCCACCAGCGGACTGCCGTTCGTGATGGTGCGCCGGAACATGGAGAAGATCGCCACAGCCCTCCAGCAAATGCGGACCATTCTGAACAGCCTGACGCGCGGCCTCGATCTCGGCATCCTCGACCGCGGCCTCGGCGAACAGGCGGGTGCGCGGATCAGCTTTTACCCCGCCGCGCCCTGCCTCGGCTTGGTCATGCCGAGCAATTCGCCCGGCGTAAACTCGCTTTGGCTGCCAGCGATTCCGCTCAAGACTCCGGTCATCCTGAAGCCCGGACGCGAGGAGCCGTGGACACCCTTCCGCATCATTCAGGCGCTAATCGCTGCCGGCTGCCCCGCAGAAGCGTTCGGCTTCTACCCGACGGACCACGAGGGCGCGGCGGAGATACTGCGCGGCTGCGGCAGGGCTTTGGTCTTCGGCCACAGCAACACGACCGCGCCCTACGCCAACAACCCGGCTATCCAGGTGCATGGCCCCGGTCTCAGCAAGATTCTCATTGGCGATGATCAGATCGAGCGCTGGCCGAAGTTCATTGACCTGATGGTCGCCTCAATTGCCGACAATGGCGGTCGCAGTTGTATTAACGCCTCTGCGGTCGTAGTCCCCAAACATGCCGCCGAAATCGCCGAGGCGCTCGCGCAAAAGCTAGGCCCGGTCACGCCGTTGCCCGCCAACGACGACAACGCCAGGCTCGCCGCCTTTGCCAATCCTCGGATGGCCGACGGCATTGATGCCGCTATCGAGGAAGGGCTGCGGAGCCCTGGCGCCGTCGAAGTCACTGCCGAGCACCGGAACAGCCCCCGCAAAATAACCTTCGAGGGCGCCGTCTATTTGCGTCCCACCATCGTCCTGTGCGATTCGTTCGCCCACCCACTCGCCAACCGGGAATTCCTGTGCCCGTATGCGAGCGTGGTGGAGGTTCCGCAGGCGGAGATGCTCCGCCAAATCGGCCCCTCGCTGGTGGTCACCGGCATTACTCAGGACGCGGCCTTCCGCGCCGCCCTGCTCGAATCACCCCTGATAGACCGCCTCAACCTCGGTCCCATCCGCACAACGCAAATCTCCTGGGACCAGCCGCACGAAGGCAACCTCTTCGAGTTCCTCTATCGCCGCCGCGCCCTCGAACTCGCTTAGCCGCAACAATCCAACACAACCACAGATGCACGCAGATGGACACAGATTCGACGGGCTAGGCTCCCCTCCCCATGAACCTCCTCGCGATGGTAAGGACGCGTTCCACCGCGTCCCTGTACTTCTAGGAATTGAGGGACGCGGTGGAACGCGTCCTTACCAGGTTCAGGGGGACTACGTGCGAATTGGCTTGGGGAGTTCTTTCAGGTTGCTTCGCTCCGTCTTGCCCTTTATCGAACGGAACCTGACCTTGGAGGACAGGGCGGCTCCGATTGCATCTTATCTGTGTTCATTTGTGTTCATCTGTGGTCTTCCCCTGCATGCTCTTTGATTACCAACCGCGCACCCGTGTCGTCTTCGGCGTCAATAGCATCGAGCGTGTAGGCGAGCTGGCGAAGACTCTCGCTGCCAGGAAAGTACTGCTCGTCACCGACCGCGGGATCGTGTCCGCCGGCCATGCTGGCCGGGTGCGCGCCTTGCTGGTCGCCGCCGGCATGCACGTGACGTGCTTCGAGCAGGTCCAGGAAAACCCCTCAACCCAGTGCGTGGACCGCTGCGTCGAGGTTGCTCGCGGCGCGGCCATAGACACCATCGTCGGCCTGGGCGGCGGCAGCAGCATGGACACCGCCAAGGGCTGCAACTTCATTCTCACCAACGGCGGCCAGATGAAGGACTACCTGGGTATTGGCCGGGCCACGCGCCCCATGTTGCCCTTGCTCGCCATCCCCACCACGGGCGGCACCGGCAGCGAGTGTCAGTCCTTTGCCCTCATCACCGACGAGCGAACCCATCAGAAGATGGCCTGCGGTGACCCGAAAGCCGCCGCGCGGATCGCCCTGCTTGATCCCACGCTCACCCTTTCCCAGCCGGCGCGGGTCACGGCTTGCACCGGCATTGACGCCTTGGCTCACGCCCTGGAGACGCTGGTCACGAAGCCCCGGACCTCCTTGTCGCTGATCTTCTCGCGCGAAGCCTTCCGCCTCGCCATCGCCGGGTTGCCTCGCGTCCTCACCTCGCCCGCCGACCTCGAAGCGCGCGGCTGGATGCTGCTGGGCGCGGCCTGGGCGGGCACGGCCATCGAGAACAGCATGCTCGGGGCCGCCCATGCCGCCGCCAACCCGCTCACCGCCCACTTCGGCGTCGCCCACGGCCAGGCTGTAGGAATGATGCTGCCGCACGTCGTGCGCTTCAACGCCCGGGAGCCTGCTGTGGCCCCCGCCTACGCGGACTTGGCCTGCGCGACGCAGCTCGCCCTCCCCTCGGAAGCGCCCGAGGCCGCCGCCGAACATCTGGCCCAGCGCCTCGAGTCGCTGCTCGACCTCGCGCGCCTGCCGCGAACCCTTGGTCATTGCGGCGTAGGAACCAAAGCCATCCCTCAATTGGCCGACGAAGCCGCGCGCCAGTGGACGGCTCAATTCAACCCGCGCCCGGTCACCGCCTCGGACTTCCAGCACCTCTACACCGCCGCCCTCTTGTCCGCCTCATCGCCCTGAACCTCGGCTTGGCTGCTTCGTTCCTTCGCTGTTCATCCTCGGACCAGCGATCAGTAGTCCGTGGTCCCCTAGTCCCCGTTCTGCGTTCTGCGTTCTCAATTTCAGCTTTTCCGCTTGCCCCCGCATTTGACTTGTCGGTCCTGTTTCCGTAGCTTGCCGTCATGACAGCCGTCGAAGAACGCCGTTTGAAAGGACTGCTCAAAACTGCCGTCGCCGAAGTTTTGGAGGAACGCCGGGACTTGCTGCGCGACGCCCTGCGCGAGAGTCCCGAGGATATGGCCCTGATTCGGGCCGTTCAACTCGGTGAAAAATCTCCGCTCGCCAGCCGCAAGAGAATCTTCCAGCGGCTCGAACGCGCGGCGTGAACACGCTCTTTCGCGAATCCTTCCACGCCGATCTGTCCGCCATCACCGACGTCGGACTGCTGCGCCGGATCAAGAAATTGATTGAGCAGGTCGAAGGCGCCTGCACTTTCCAGCAGATTCCCCACCTCAAGCGGCTGGATGCGAAGGGCAAATACTACCGCCTCCGCGCGGGCGATTATCGCGTCGGCTTCGTATTCGAGCAAGGCGCCGTTTCGTTCGTCCGCTGCCTCAACCGCAAGGAGATATGCCGCTTCTTCCCCTGAGCCCGGTAAGGACGCGTTCCACCGCGTCCCATTCTTTGCCGGCGAAGGCACAGACGCTCCATTCGATATGCGGCTGCTCCACCGGGGCGGCGCAGCCGAACCCGGGGAAACCTGGCGAGTGTGCTCGCCTTGGGGGCCGGCACAGATATATAAGGGCACCATGGGCGAAGCACAAAACCAATTCCCTCTCAAATCAGGCAATGACCCCTTCTGAATCCGAAGCGGAACTCCACTCGGCGGCGGCTCTGCGGGAAGAGAAGAGAAGTTCGTAGCCGCCGCCGCTGTCGGTTACCAGTCTGTCGCAATCGAGATTGACCCGCAGTACTTCGCCTTGGCCATGAAAACCGTCCCTCAACTCGCCGCCCTGTACCCTACCTTCCAAGGCGAAACCACCGAACTCGGGGCCGACTACCCCCCCCGGCTCGCCCCAATCGCGACCAACTCGCCCTCGCCCTCGCCGCCTTTGAGCAGGACACCACCGCCACCTGCTTCGAAATTCTCCGCCCTCTGCTTTCCCCTTTCTACCCACCGATCACTGGCGACTGATTACTGATCACCGCCCGCTCCCCTCTCCCCTCCCATCTTCACCATGCTCGTGCTCATGGCCCTGGTGACCACCGGCATGACCGGCCCCTTGCACGGCAGCTCCCCCCAATGCTCCTACTGCGCTGTCATCGAGCTCCCGGAACACCGCTGAGGCCCTTCACCGCTGGCAGCGCCGCAGCGCATGGGTCAAAGATCCGATACGCGAGCAGTTTCACGCAGTCGTTCACGAGGAACCATATTAGCGCATAGCCCCAAACGAACAGCGCCCAACCCCAACCGAGAGGCATCATAAAAACCCCATAAACCGCTATCAACGTCGCCACGATTTGCGTGCCGAGCACGGCCGCCCATAAGATTCGCGCGGGGCGGATGGACCAGAACGGGCCGCGCGTGCGCGTGAGGAAAATCGTCAGGTGCCCCGCCACCGACAGCTTCAGATACATCAGCGTCTGGATGTGCGCGCGGTCGAGATGAAAGACGCGCTCACCCAGATAGAACAAGCCGAAGGCGGAGACCACGCCGATCACACCCAGCGCCGAGGAAATCCCCAGCACCATGCGCATGTTCCACGACTCGGGCTGATCCTTGTAATGCACGTTGTCATAGGCAATAGACAGGATGGCGCCATCGTTAAGCAACGCCAGCATCACAATCATCACTGCCGTCAAGGGATAAAAGTTAAAGACCAGGATCGCCAGCGTCATGAACAAAAGCACCCGGATCGTCTCGGCGATTCGGTAGATCGCGTAGCTGTTCATCCTCTGGAATATTCTCCGGCTCTCCTTGATTGCATCAATGATCACCGAAAGGCCGGGCGTCAGCAGCACGATGGCCGCCGCTGCGCGCGCTGCGTCGGTGGCGCCCGAAACGGCGATGCCGCAATCGGCTTTCTTTAGCGCCGGCGCGTCGTTCACCCCGTCGCCGGTCATGCCGACGATATGGCCGCGTTTTTGCAGGACATCCACAATGTGAAACTTGTGTTCGGGGAACACCTGGGCGAATCCGTCGGCCTTTTCGATAGACTCGGCGACCGCCGCGGTCTCCTGCTGCTTTACGTCGCCCAGGCCGCTGGCATCGAGAATGTCTGCGCCCATCCCTAACTTCTTGGCTGTTTCCTGAGCGATGGCGAGTGCATCCCCTGTAACCATCTTGATCTTCACGCCCATCTGGCGCGCGGTCTCGATGGTAGCTTTGGCATCTTCCCGTGGCGGATCGAACAGGGGCAACACACCCAGAAACTGCCAGGGGCCTTCTCCCTCGGCCCGCGCCACGCCCAGCGAACGAAAGCCGCGCGCCGCGAATTCGTTGACCGCCTTCTCGACGGCGGCCTTCACCTGCCCGGCATTGCCCGACAATGCCAAAATCACCTGCGGCGCTCCCTTCGACACCTTGAACGTCTTTCCGTCCTTGCCCTTGACGGCGGCTTCCGTGCGCTTATGCACCGGGTCGAACGGCTGGAAATGGACCACCTCATAACCCTTCAATGCCTCTTTGTCTTTTACTCCGCCCAGAACGGCCAAATCAATGGTGTCGTTGTTTTCCGCGCGTGACGCCAGCGCGCCATTGAGGATTACTTGCTCGACGGGGACATTGTTCACGCTAAAAGGATCGCCCAGCGTCAGCTTGTTCTGGGTCAGGGTGCCGGTTTTGTCGGAGCACAGCACATCCGTGCCCGCCAATTCCTCGATGGCCACCAACCGGCTCACAATCGCCTCTTTCCTGGCCAGCAGGCGCGCCCCGACCGCCATCGTCACCGACAGCACCGTCGGCATCGCCACGGGAATCGCGGCCACGGTCAACACCAGAGCGAACTGCAACGTGGAAAGGAACGGATCGCCTCGGCAGATCGCGACAGTAATAATCAGCGCCACCAGGGCCACCGCGATGATGATCAAGTAATTGCCGATCTTCAAAACCGCCTTTTGAAAATGGCTGACAGTGTGCGCCTCCTGCACCAGTTGCGCCGTCTTGCCGAAGTAGGTTTTCTCGCCCGTGGCATAAACCAATGCGCCGATTTCACCCTGACGAATGATCGAACCGGAAAATACCGCCTCGCCGGATTTACGCTCGGCGGGTAACGACTCTCCCGTCAGCGCGGACTGGTCCACCTCCACCGGGTCGCC